>Ga0247735_1000042_pt1 | contig 84502 bp, 72 predicted proteins | sample UWRJL178409R2_FD_180934 | JGI IMG/M metagenome (GOLD analysis project Ga0247735, IMG submission 180934) | Plant litter microbial communities from Arlington Agricultural Research Station in Wisconsin, United States - UWRJ-L178-409R-2 | ecosystem: Environmental > Terrestrial > Plant litter >... | reverse complement strand
ATCACTGGTACCAAAGCACGTTATCAGCGTCAGCTGGCCACCGCTATCAAGCGCGCCCGCTTCCTGGCCCTGCTGGCCTACACCGACAGCCACGGCCGCTGAGACCGGGCAGTCGACAAGTAACAAGGGATAGTACGCATGCGCGCCATCGCTGAATTCATCATGCGCGGCCGCATGCAGGCCACTCTGGTAGTGGTCGGATGTGCGGCGTTGCCGTTGTTGTTCTGGTTGAGTGCTGCTGCAGGTTGCCTTGTGCTCCTGCGGCGCGGGTTGAATGATGCTTTTGGCATCATTGCCTGGGCTCTGCTGCCAGCGTTGTTCTGGTGGTATTTCGGTGACCCACGCATCTTTATGGTGCTGGTCGGGTCGCTGGGGTTGGCGATGGTTTTACGCGCCAGCGAATCCTGGGTCCGCGTGCTGCTGGTCAGCGTGGCGCTGGGTCTGTTGTATGCAGTGGTTCTGGGCGCGGTTTTCCGCGAACCGATTGAGGCAATGTCGCAGGAGTTGCAGAAACACCTGCCGGCAATGCTCGCCGGTCTCTACGATCAGATGTCCGTAGAAGAGCGAGCGCGTCTTGGAGCTCTGATTGCACCGGTCCTGAATGGCCTGATAGCGGCCTTGCTGCAAATCGTCAGTGTATTGAGCCTGATTGTTGGGCGTTACTGGCAAGCGTTGTTGTACAACCCTGGAGGTTTCGGGCGTGAATTTCGCGCCGTGAGACTCCCGCTGGTACCGGCGTTGGTGCTGCTGGTGTGCATGCTTGTTGGGCCCAATTTTGGGCCTCGCATGGCAATGCTGACACCGTTGTGCAGCGTACCGCTGGTATTCGCCGGGCTGGCCCTGATACATGGTTTGGTGGCTGAAAAGCGACTGGCCAAATTCTGGCTGGTGGGGATGTACATAACGCTGCTGGTGTTCATGCAGCTGACCTATCCGTTGCTGGTGTTGTTAGCCATTGTCGACAGCCTGATTGATTTTCGCGGTCGCCGTGCATCGAAGGATGCAGGTAATGGCCCTGCGAACGGTGAAGGTTAAAAGTTAAGAGGATTTTCACATGCAACTGATCCTTCTGGAAAAAGTCGCGAACCTGGGCAACCTGGGCGACAAAGTAAATGTTAAGGCCGGTTATGGTCGTAACTACCTGCTGCCATACGGCAAGGCTACCGCTGCGACCGCTGCTAACATTGCAGCTTTCGAAGAGCGTCGTGCCGAGCTGGAAAAACTGGCTGCAGACAAAAAAGCTTCTGCCGAAACTCGCGCTGCCCAACTGGCTGAGCTGGAAGTGACTATCACTGCCACCGCCGGTGACGAAGGCAAGCTGTTCGGTTCGATCGGCACTCACGACATCGCTGATGCACTGACCGCCTCTGGCGTTGAAGTTGCGAAAAGCGAAGTTCGTCTGCCGAACGGCACTATCCGCAACGTTGGCGAATTCGACGTAGCCGTGCACCTGCACAGCGACGTAGAAGCAACCGTACGCGTTGTTGTGGTGGCTGCTTAAGCAGTACTAATCGTCTGGCGGCTTGCTCGCCAGAGGATTAACATCGGGCACGACCTGTTCTTCAGGCCGTGCCCTTTGTCTTTTCTGCGCCACGGGTTTTCACTACCCGATTTTCACAACCCCTGATTCTGAGTGGTCATGAACGATATCTCCGCCCCCGAGCAATATGATCTGCAAACCGCTGCCCTGAAGGTGCCGCCCCATTCCATCGAGGCCGAACAGGCAGTACTCGGCGGTCTGATGCTGGACAACAACGCCTGGGAACGCGTGCTGGATCAGGTGTCGGACGGTGATTTCTATCGACATGACCACCGCCTGATTTTCCGCGCCATCGCCCGTCTGGCTGACCAGAACCAGCCTATCGACGTCGTGACCCTGGCTGAACAGCTGGAAAAGGAAGGTCAGACCTCGCAAGTCGGCGGTCTGGGCTACCTCAGCGAGCTGGCGAAAAACATTCCGTCGGTTGCCAACATCAAGGCTTATGCGCAGATCGTTCGCGAGCGTGCGACGTTGCGGCAGCTGATCAGCATCAGCACGGAAATCGCTGACAGCGCATTTAACCCGGAAGGGCGCAACGCTGAAGAAATTCTCGATGAAGCTGAACGGCAGATCTTCCAGATCGCCGAGGCCCGTCCGAAGACGGGTGGTCCGGTCAGCGTTACCGACCTGCTGACCAAGGCCATCGACCGTATCGACACCTTGTTCAATACCGATAACGCGATTACCGGCCTGTCCACGGGTTATACCGATCTGGATGAAAAAACCAGCGGGTTGCAACCGTCTGACCTGATCATCGTCGCCGGCCGTCCATCCATGGGTAAAACCACCTTCGCCATGAACCTGGTGGAGAACGCGGTGTTGCGCAGCGACAAGGCGGTTCTGGTTTACTCGCTGGAGATGCCAGGCGAATCGCTGATCATGCGTATGCTTTCGTCCCTGGGCCGTATCGACCAGACCAAGGTCCGTGCCGGTCGCCTGGAAGACGACGATTGGCCGCGCCTCACCTCGGCGGTGAATCTGCTCAACGAGCGCAAACTGTTCATCGATGACACCGCCGGTATCAGCCCGTCGGAAATGCGTGCCCGGACCCGTCGTCTGGTGCGTGAGCACGGCGACATCGCCCTGATCATGATCGACTACTTGCAGTTGATGCAGATTCCCGGTTCAGGCGGTGATAACCGGACCAACGAGATTTCTGAGATTTCTCGCTCGTTGAAAGCCCTGGCCAAGGAATTCAACTGCCCGGTCGTTGCTCTGTCCCAGCTCAACCGCTCCCTGGAGCAACGGCCGAACAAACGCCCGATCAACTCCGACTTGCGGGAATCCGGAGCGATCGAGCAGGATGCTGACGTGATCATGTTTGTGTACCGGGATGAGGTGTACCACCCGGAAACCGAGCACAAAGGCATCGCGGAAATCATCATCGGTAAGCAGCGTAACGGCCCTATCGGTACCACTCGGTTGGCGTTTATCGGTAAATACACCCGCTTTGAAAACCTCGCGCCGGGCAGTTACAACTTCGACGAAGACTAAGGCGCTGCACTAGAGGAATCGATCGGACAGCAGAATGCCCAACACTTGAGCTTTCTCCAGCGCCCCGCGATGAATTTCATAGCGCCGCCCGGCCTGAGCCTCCTGAATCTGCAATTGCGCGCCCTGAAACCGCTGCTCGGGTCGCTTCAAGTGCGCCGCGCTAAAGGCCGCTGCATCGCTGGCACGTTCTGCGTAGTGCAGGTGCGCATAGGCCCAGACCTGATTACGGTCTTTGATCTTCAACTCAAATTCATCGATGTAGTCCCGGGGCGGCTGTTGCCTGCTGGTGCCTGCGCGCTCCAGGGCAATACGTTCCCATCGGGTTTTACGTACGCTCAGATTGTTGCTGTCGGCCAGATACTGCAGGTCATTGGCGACCGGCGCATTGTTGCTGATGATCAAATCAATACGCAGCGTTCGGCCCTTCTGCCGCAGGTGCAGCGCCTTGTGGCGTAACGCCTGGACTTTCTCCAGCGCCTGCTGACGATCCTCTGTATTGGTCAGCTGCGAGGTTATCTCTTGAATTTCCTTGGCATGTTCTTCGAGGCGGTTAGCGTGGTACTCCAGCAGCCCCTCTGGCGCAGAGGGCGCCGTGTCTTTTTTGCGGCCCAGATAGTCGGCCACTGATTCCGCATGTCGCGCCTCGTTCAACAGTTTTTCCGTCGCAGCGGTGAAAGATTCCAGGGTAGGGGGGGTCGCAGAGCTTGCAGGGGCTGAAGGTGCACGGGTTGTAACGTGCTCAACCCAGTACTGCCCATCACTCGAGCGTAGATAAGTGGCTTTGCGCTGACCGCGACTGTCGAGAATGTCCACGATGTTGGGATTGTCGCTGCGCGGTTTGCCACTTAAGACAGCGTTGCTCTGGGTAACAATCTCCACCCGGGTTTTTGGCGCGGTCGGCGGCGCTGTGACGCTGGGCTTCGCCTTCGAAGGGGCCCGTCCTTTGCCGGGGCTCGGTGGACGACGAGTCTGCGGCTCCGGTGCGACCGGGAACTCATCGAGCTTGATCAGCAAGCGGTCGATCTCGTCGTGAACCAGTGCCTTGAACCGATCAATCAGCGAGATGACGTTCGCGTTGGCATCTTGCATGGGTTTGTACTTCAGAAAATAGATCGCGATATCCAGGTCAGCGTCCGCGCTGGTGGATTTCATGGTTTCCAATTCCAGCGTGCTGATGCCCTGATAGAGATCGGAAATACAACTGTAGCTTTGGTCGATGTTTTCCAGTTCGACGATTGAGCGAATCAGGGTTTCACGCTTCAGCGGAACGCTCGGCGGCAGATCCTCAAAGTCAGTCGTGGCAGCCTTGCGATGGCGCAAAACCTGAACGTGCATGTGTTGGTGGGTCATGTGTTTAAGCTGGTAATAGTCACCCCCCGCCAGAAGGAAGTAGGTGTTGGAAGCAGGCTGGTTGAAATGCGCCTCGAACTCTGCCAGAGCATGCTGCAAGAGAAGTTCACCATCGATGTATTGCTGTCGTTCAGCCAGGGTCTTCTCTCTCATGGCCTTCAGGCGATCGACCTTTGGGCTGCCGCCGCTCAAGCCGGTGATGGCCCCGACCCACACACCCTGCGCATCGCGGGTAATTGCCTCGCTGCGGCCGCCTCGGCTTGAGACGTAGAGGTTGTCAGCATCGCCAGCGACAGGGTCGCCAGGTCTGACGATGCGCATGACTTTGCGACCCGGGCTCGATGCATCACGATCATGCAGAACCTGGAAGAAATCACCGTCGATGCGCACATACAGTTTGCCGGCTTCGGCGTAGAGGCCGTCACTGTCAGCTTTGGTGCTGCTGTAGTCATGCACCAGTTGGAATGCCGCGAGGCGATCAGCACTGAGGTCGAAGGTGGGAGGTATCGGCAGCAGGTCACCCAGCACATCCGGGTTGAGTTGCGCCTGGCTCAGAATGGCGGTTGCCAGCTTGGGTCCATCATGCAGCTGATATTTCAGATCGTTGCGCTGGGCGTCAGTCAATGTGCGCAGCAGCGCGGTCATCAGCGGGTAGTCCGTGCCGCCAGGCTGCAGCATGTCGGCGTTGGCTTGGTCGTACCCCGCATAGCGCTCGTCGAGGCGGGCGAGAATCACTGCGTTGCTGGCGGACTCATTGCCGTAAGTGCCCAGCAGCTTATTGGTCTTGGCGATATTGCCGTTGAAGTCCTGCGTGCCCTGATAGACCTGTATGCACAGGTCTGCCGGCCAGCCGGGCTGGACGCTGAGCAGGTTGCAGGCGATGGCCTCGGCATCCGGCGCCATACCCCGGCCTTGGGGATCGTGGAGGGTGTTGAGCGCCCGGATCAGACGGCTTTGCAGTTGAGCCTTTTCGATGGCAGTTCGTTGTTCTGCGTCCAGCGCAGCATAGCGGTCGATGTTTTTCAGCGCAGGGTGCAGGCGTATCAATTGCCGCGCTGCGGCTTCTGGCAGGTACTTGAAGCGCAGGCGCAGCGCCAGTGTTGTTGACGGGTTGGCCTGGTCTATCAGGTCGCGTCGCCCTTCTTTACGCAGCAGTTGCAGGTCGTGAGTGGCGAATTCCAGGGTCCAGGGTATGGGGGCGTCACCGTTCCAGGCGGCTTCCAGTTGTGGGCGCACGACCTGTGTCAGTGCTTGCAGATACTGCACATCCTCACGGCTGAGGGATGGCATGTCCGGCCGCATCATGGTTTGCAGCAGTTCGGTGCTGGTCAGGTTGCTCACATCTGCCGGGGCCAGCCGCCAATGAGCGTGATTTTGGTCATAGCTCAACAACGGTTGATATTGCTGCGGGTCGGGGTGCTTGAGTCGGTATTGCTTGAAATCTGTGTCAAAAACCAGCTCGCCAATCCTTACCTGTTCATCCACCTGAATCCGCGCATAGGTCTTGTCGCCCGTCTCAAACAGGCCTGCCGGGTTGGCGCTCAAGCCGTTCAGTAGTCGCGGGTCGTGTTCTGTATAGGCGCGCAGGTCAGGGAACCAGAGGCGACGCTCACCATTGGGCATTTGCGCTGCCCGTGGCTTGCCCAGGGAGGTAATCAAGTGTTGAGTGCGCTGTGCTGAAAGTTTTGCGCCGACCCCCTGGATACGGCTGCTGATGATCAGCTCCGCAATATCACCAAGCGCCTGGACAAAGTCTGCAGACTGGCCACGGGCGAACGCCTCACTGGCCGTGATCGCGTTGTAAGTCAGCGTTCCCAGGCTGGCGGTCATCATCAGACGGTTGAGCCCGGTAACACCTCCTGGAGCAGGCAGGGTCAGCAGTTCAAGGATTTCACTGCCAATGTGCAGCAGGGTCTTTTTGACTTGCTCCCAATCCTTGCTGGCTGTTGACGTTGCGATGCTTCGCAGATCGTTGAAGAGCGTCAGGCTCTGGCGCATTTCCATGGCGGTCAGCAGCGAATGCGTGGAGGGTTTTGGCTGGCCGATCTCGGCGCGGATATAGATCCGCTCAGTGGCCGGACTGCGGCTGCTGAATGCGGTGTAGAGCTGCTTCGCCATCCAGTTCAGCTGGTTTTCATCGACAGCGGTGGTTTTGAGTTCGCTGAGCAATGAAGCCTGATCGGCGAGCGACAGAGTACGCAGCAGCCAGCCGATCCGGTTGGCCTTGGCATCTGCAGAAATCTGCTCCCGTAGCGAGGTAATCGCATCCGTTGCATTGCGGTGGTAGCGCAGGGCACCTTGCGGGCGGTTCGGGAAGTAACTGAACACGCCCGAGCTATCAGGCAGCGAGCACACGCAGAAAGGCAGCGGCACAGTGGTAGGGGTTGGGAGCAACTGCCAGCCGAAATAGATATGGAAAAACTGCCATTTGAGTGCGTTTTCTTTCGTCAGCGCTTCCATCAATCGTGGGCTCTGATCAAGGCCCTCGCTGGATAGCCTGTTGCTGCGTATGGCTTCCAGCAAGTCCAGTTCGAAACTGGCTTTGCGATGAGCAAAAATCAGTGGGTTGAGGGTCGTCGCCACATGGCTGGCCAGAGCCCTTCGCAAGCGGGAAGCCAGGTCGAACTCGCGAATGATGTCGACACATTGGGCTACGCCCAGATGCTCGACGGTATGAGCGTCTAAGCCATAGGCAGACGTGTTGATCACGCTGGCGCGTTGAAAATCCAGGCCTGAATGCAGACGGCTGGAGAGGTGAAAGGCGAAATTATCTTTCGCTGCCTGCCACAGCGTCGTGGACATGACGTGTTCGCGCGGCGCGTTATCGGCCAGGGCGCGCTTGGTGCGTGAGCTGAACAGGGTGCTCAGTAACTCGACAGGGTCCTTGGCGTCCTGGCGCTGCGGAATTTCAAGGACGCGGGTGTGCAGCCAGGTGTTATGCAGGTCCAGAGTCTGGCCGGTCCTTGTCTGGAACAACTGCACCAGCGCGGTATAAGCGTCGTTTTCAAAACCGCTTTTGAAGCCCTGGATGGCCTCGGCCAGATCCTGTTTTGCCAAGGGTTCTATCCGGCAGAGTTTCAGATAACGCTGGCGCTGATCGTTGCTCAGGCTGGCAAGGGAGGCGCCGAGCTGAGTCTCGATCAGTTCCAAAGCCTGATAGGCGGACCAGGTTTCACTGGTCATGAGGGCGGTGTCTAGCGGGTGTGTCATGGTGGCAGTGCCTTTATCGGGTGCTCCGGAGGTCGTTCCGGGCGCAAAAAGGCAAGCTAACTGCACAGGTATGCGGGTGCGGCGGTAGATAGTTATCGATGTTGCTGCGACTTGTTGCACATGCAGGAGAAGGGAAGATTAATCCGACCACTGTCGTCGGACTTGATCAAATTTTGTGCTATATTCCGCGGCCGCGATTTTCTGTAGAGAGACTCGCCTTCCTGAACACCAACGCCGGTCATCGACATGCAAGCAGCCAAGCCGTTATTTGACTATCCCAAGTACTGGGCCGAATGTTTCGGACCAGCGCCTTTCCTGCCCATGAGCCGGGAAGAAATGGATCAGCTTGGCTGGGATTCCTGCGACATCATCATCGTCACCGGTGATGCGTACGTGGATCACCCGTCGTTCGGTATGGCAATCATCGGCCGGCTGCTGGAGTCCCAGGGCTTCCGCGTCGGGATCATTGCCCAGCCGAACTGGCAGTCCAAAGACGACTTCATGAAGCTTGGCGAGCCGAACCTGTTCTTCGGTGTCGCTGCTGGCAACATGGATTCGATGATCAACCGCTACACCGCGGACAAGAAAATCCGTTCCGATGACGCTTACACGCCAGGCGGCATGGCCGGCAAGCGTCCGGATCGCGCCAGCCTGGTTTACAGCCAGCGCTGTAAAGAGGCCTACAAGCACGTGCCAATCGTGCTCGGTGGTATTGAGGCCTCGCTGCGCCGTATCGCCCATTACGATTACTGGCAGGACAAGGTTCGCAACTCGATTCTGATCGATGCCGCCGCCGACATTCTGCTCTACGGCAACGCCGAGCGTGCGATTGTCGAAGTCGCCCAGCGTTTGTCCTACGGTCACAAGATCGAAGACATCACCGATGTGCGCGGCACCGCGTTCATTCGCCGTGACACGCCTAAAGACTGGTACGAAGTGGACTCCACCCGTATCGACCGTCCGGGCAAGATCGACAAGATCATCAACCCGTACGTGAACACCCAGGACACCCAGGCCTGCGCCATCGAGCAGGAAAAGGGGCCCGTGGAAGATCCGAACGAGCCAAAGGTCGTGCAGATTCTGGCGAGCCCGCGCATGACCCGTGACAAAACGGTCATCCGGTTGCCGTCGGTTGAAAAAGTCCGTGGCGATGCAGTGCTGTATGCCCACGCCAACCGTGTATTGCACCTGGAAACCAACCCGGGTAACGCCCGTGCGCTGGTTCAGAAGCATGGCGAAGTCGATGTCTGGTTCAACCCGCCACCGATTCCCATGACTACCGAAGAAATGGACTACGTGTTCGGCATGCCTTACGCACGTATTCCGCATCCTGCGTATGGCAAGGAAAAGATCCCTGCCTACGACATGATCCGCTTCTCGGTGAACATCATGCGTGGCTGCTTTGGCGGCTGCACCTTCTGCTCGATCACCGAGCACGAAGGCCGGATCATTCAGAACCGTTCCGAAGAGTCGATCATTCGCGAGATCGAAGAGATCCGCGACAAAGTGCCAGGTTTCACCGGGGTGATTTCAGACCTCGGCGGCCCGACCGCGAACATGTACCGCATTGCCTGCAAGAGCCCGGAAATCGAATCCGCGTGCCGCAAGCCGTCCTGCGTGTTCCCTGGCATCTGCCCGAACCTGAACACCGATCACTCGTCGCTGATCCAGCTGTATCGCAGTGCTCGTGCGTTGCCGGGTGTGAAGAAGATCCTGATCGCCTCCGGCCTGCGCTACGACCTCGCGGTCGAGTCGCCGGAATACGTCAAGGAACTGGTTACTCACCACGTCGGTGGCTACCTGAAGATCGCCCCGGAACATACCGAGGAAGGTCCGCTCAACCAGATGATGAAACCGGGCATTGGCAGCTATGACAAGTTCAAGCGCATGTTCGAGAAATACTCCAAGGAAGCGGGCAAAGAGCAGTACCTGATTCCTTACTTCATCGCGGCCCACCCAGGCACCACCGATGAAGACATGATGAACCTGGCCCTTTGGCTCAAAGGCAACGGTTTCCGCGCCGATCAGGTGCAGGCGTTCTATCCGTCGCCAATGGCCACCGCTACGGCCATGTACCACTCGGGTAAAAACCCGCTGCGCAAGGTCACCTACAAGAGCGATGCGGTGACCATCGTGAAAAGCGAAGATCAGCGCCGTCTGCACAAGGCGTTCCTGCGTTATCACGATCCGAAAGGCTGGCCGATGCTGCGTGAGGCACTGACCCGCATGGGCCGCGCCGATCTGATTGGTTCGGGCAAGGATCAACTGATCCCGCTGCATCAACCTGCCACCGACAGCTACCAGAGCGCCCGTCGCAAGAACTCCACGCCAGCTGGCAGCCATAAAGTGGCCAAGACCACGCTGATCCAGACCCAGCACACCGGCTTGCCACCGCGCGGCAGCGACGGTAGCAAGCCGTGGGACAAGCGCGAAGAAGCCAAGGCAGCCGCCATGGCCCGTAACAAACAAGCGGCCAAAGAACGTATGGACGCGGCAAAAGGCAAAGGCCCCAAGCCGCCGAAGCGTAAGCCCGTCGTTCCGCGTTAAACCTGGAGGGGGAGTCATCCCCCTCAAGCTCCTTCAGGGAAAGCTGAACTGGTAGCTGACCGCGAGGTGATCCGAGGGGCCCAGGGTGTCAACGCGTCCTCCCCGAGCGACCTCTGAGGAACCGTTGGTAATCGCATAATCCAGCATATTCTGTGGCGCTGTACTGGGATGGGTCGCCGCCTCGGCCATCGCCAGTTGTGCGATGTCCGGCGGGGATATCCAGTTACCTCGCCGTGAGGGATATGCGCTGTTTGTTGTTCTCGGATCTCGGTTGAAATCTCCAGCAAGCACGTAAGGCGTCTCGGTGTGCCAGCTGATCTCCCTCAGCATGCGTGGGGCATTGGCTCCGCCTCCGGATATGGCGTGGAAATTGAGCACGGTGACCGTCTCTGTGGGAGGTTGTGGGGCAGGGCTCTGTCTGCGTATCTGTACCCCCAGCGCGGGACGTGTAATCGGGTCGCCATTACTGTCCGGCAGCCCGTCAGACAGGACCACGACATCGCGAACATCAATGTCCCTGCTGGCCGCTACCACAATCGCCAGATTGACCCGTAGCCGCTTCACATCCAGATAGAACACATGGTAATTCTCCGGTCGGCTGGTGGTTCCCGCCTCCCAAAGCAGTTGCGCAACAACATGTGTTGTACCGAACTGATCCTGCACGTTCAGATGGCTGATAAGTCTTGCCGAAAATGGACTCACGCCTGCTTCCTGAATTAAAACCACATCATTGGCTCGCGCTAATTCCAGTACCTTGGTTCGCCACTTGGTGTTGAACGTCTCTGATGTGCCCTGCATGTTCCAGGTTGCCACGCGGAATTGCTGGTGCGTGGGTGCTCGCAACCTGCCTAGTTCAATGTGCTGCGTGGTGGCGTAGCGTCGAATTCGGGTGTGGTGGTAATCCCTGATCTCGCCCATCAAACGAATATGAACGCTCCAGGGGCCATAGGCGGCGCCCACAATTATTTGCAGCATTCTCAAAGGGTTCGCGTAGTCCAGCGTCAGCGGGCCCAGCGGGGATCTCAGACCATTGAGGGTAAAAGCATAATGAATACGGTAAAGGTTGAGCAGAACGGCATAGGCGTCAGTGAGCGGCCCCGCACGCAAATGCATGATAAAGCTGGCATCGTTATAGAGCCGGCGAAACAGGAAAGTCATGTGTACAGCGAAGGCAGCTTGCTCGACTTCGTTATCGCTTCTCATACTTTGTGAGGATAAGAAGTAAGACAAGTAGGCGCTGGTGTGTACAGCGTCGGCAGGAGCCGTGGCCAAAAGGTTCACGATGTCACTGATAACGACTTCAAGTTGAGTTTCAATATCGCCAGATAGAAGTTGATCTGCAATATAGGTACGTATGCGCTGATCGACGGGCATGGCGCGACCTCCAGAATTAATTAAATAGCGAAGAAGTGCCTGACACACGGAACCGTCAGGCGAAGGTGTGATTAAGACGTTGGAGCAGTTTCCAGATAGATAGCGATCAGCTTTCCGTCTTGGGTGCTTAGCGCCGGAGAGCCGCCTGCGCTGAGCATTGTGCTGGCAACGACCGGGCTGAGCGCGTTGCCGTCATAACTGTATTGATACAGAGCGAGTGAACTGGCTTTGGATAAGTTACAGAAAACCAGTTTCAATAATCCGTTATGCACAGCAATACCCGGAGAGTGGCCGTAATCGGCACCGATGAAAGCGATAGGGCTCGTCCAATACTCTCCATCGCCCTTGAGCAGGAAGAAACCACCGTCTCGGTCTTTGTAGATGAGGTGAATCAAACCCTGGTAAGTGATCGCCACGGGGCTTAAATAGGTATTGACCGTGTTAACGCCATCTTTCTGGACCAGCGCGGGCTTGCTCCAGTGTTCCATGTCAGTCGTGTAGGTGGAGTAAATATTGCTGCTGTCATGCAATTTGTAAAACATGTAAAGGATGTTATTGAGTTGTGCGTAAGACGCCGACTCTACGATATCCAACGCTCGCTGGCGCACATACTTGAAGGATGCATGGCTTTCGTCCCAAGAGTGAAACTCGGTGGAGCCTAACTCATCGGTATAGATCAACCACAATTTGTCATTGAAGGAAACGAGACTCGGGATGTTGTCGTAGTCGGTCGTATTTATTGTGTAGTGTGAGTGCTCAGTGTCTGCGGGCTGCCCTTCAACGACGTAGTTAGTGTTGCTGGAGGCGGCACGCACCAGCGAGGCTGGACTTCCCCAACTTCCCTCTGGGGGCTTGATCATATACATGATCTTTCGTCCCTTTCCCAGATAGACACAGAACAATGTTCCGTTATGCAGTGCTGTGCGGCAGCCATCCTCCGCTTCAGTGGTCAAGGTAGAAAAGCCCTGCATGATGCCGTGGATGTTTTCAGTGGTATTTAGTTTCATGATGCCTGCTCGTTGAAGAATGAAGTCAATTAAGCAGGTTGGTTGGGATGGTTCTACCGGAAAACGTACAGGCTGTTGTAGGAATGTGCGATTTGTCGAGTGGACTTTGTACTCTGCACGTTTGAGTTAAAGGTAATGCAGGAAATTGCTCGGCGGGAGCGTTATATATCTAGTTTATTAAGGTTGCGACCGCTCTGTATGTTGTAGTTTCGTACTCTTTAAAACTTCAGGCGCTGGTGAAATTCCTGAAGCCCATCCAAAAGTGAGGGGTCAGCAATTACCGAAGGCCAACGCGGAATTGTCATACGCCATAGCTCACGCATTCCTACATCCATCCGGTTGCCGAATTCCTATCCTTCTCAATCCAATGGAAGCGCTCTGTCGGGGGAATCGTCATGCTCATCACCAATAATAATTCCACAAGAACTCAGGCGGTCTGCACGACTGCAGAAATCAAACCCTGTCTATCGCCGACAGTGCCTGCTGACAGCGACACAAACACACCCCACTCCGAGAGCGTTGTTTCAGAGCTTGCCCGACGATTGAGTACGGCGGCGCTGCAAGCGCAGATCCGAGACACCACATTCGATCCGCAAGCTCTAGGTCAAAAAGCAGCGCAAATAATAGGCGAATTATCCAGCGCCCTTGGCAGTGCCGACAGCGGATCGTTCAAGGGTATGCCTAGAGATCAGCTTGCTCTGATTACTTATGACGAAAGCGGCACCTTTAGCCTTGCAGAGCGTGCGTCGGCCAGACTAGAAACCGCTGAGCAGGAGCAGCTTTGGCGGCAGAGCGCCACGACCCGGGCGCTAAGCGAGTACAACACGACGGGCAAAATGGCCGGGTTTTTCCATGAAGCGCAGACCCACTTCAATTCGCTGCCCGTAATTGAGCAAACGCAGTATCCGAGCGGTTACGCGTCCGATTTGCAGAGTAAAGTCGCGCCCGGTTCAAGCAAGATCTTGATCGCAGACTCTCCGGTGACAAGCCCTGTGGAGATTATTCGTGGACTTCTCCCAGAGGTAACTTTCGCCAAATCATCCCCGCCGGATGATCCCGCGGCAGTACCACGCTCGTCGCAAGCTGACCTGCCTGGTACCAAAGCCAGCAGCACCGCTGACCGTGGCCGCCAGTTGATGGTGAGTCGACTGTTCGGCAGTTATGAGCCTCCAGTCGTCGACACTACAAACGGTATAAAGTGTTCGGATTTGGCTCGTGTTAACTATGAGTTCCTCACGAAGCAGGATCGCCAGCTGCTTTCTGAGATCTATGCCTATGTTGAGGACAAAAATGTTGATATGGAATACGTCGACCTCCTGGCTTTAGATATTGGAGGGTACCGATTGTTTGGAAACGGTCGTTTCCTTTCAGGTTTCAATGGGGGTAGCTATAACCATCAGGGGTGGCAGGTGACTGTGAGCTTCACAGAGAAAGATGCCGCTGCCGCATCGCGAGTGCTGAATGGGGCGGCTATCAATAGTACCCGGTTCGATCAGGGGTTTTTGCGGCACATACTGAATCCTACCTATGCGCTGGGTAAGCTAGGCGACTTTGATTTCATGGAGCACCTGTTGACGAAGTTTTCTGCCGAAGCCGACACGGCTGTCCCTCTGGGTAGTCAGTTTTCGAAACATGTACCGAAGAAAATAGGTGAGGGCTACGTGATGACGACCTCGACTACGGTCAGGATTGAAATACCCGAGCCGGATTTTGTTACAGAGAATGGAGTAAGACGCCTCACTGAAAAGGGGCGTGCCCTTGGTTTGACGTTGGACGAGGATTCCGGAGGGGCGGTTGGTCCCAACCTTGAACTCGTGCGAGCCAAAAAAGGGCTGGAGATATTACGCCAATGGCACGGCAATGAACGCCATCCTAGCGTACCGGGCTGGCTTGGCAGTTTGTGGGATAGGCTTGCTAAAGAGTAACGCCCGGGTTCACCCTGCGCGCCACCGACGAGGGCTTGGTGGCTATTGATCAACAACACTCTGCTCCGTTTAGCGGCTAGGAACTCTTGTAGGAGCCAACTTGTTGGCGAGGACGGCGTCTCAGACGACATGTATCTACTGGGGTTGCCGACGCCTCGCGAACAAGTTCGCTCCTACAGAATCGGCTTCCTCGTCTGCCATTCGCAGTCTGTTCCAGCTCCTACAGCCAGCTCCTAAAGCTTTAATCCCATAAAATTTTCCCTCCCCATGCCTTATTTCTGTGCAACGCTTGCACAGCGGGGCACGGCTGGCGCTTTAATGGTGCCTGGTTTTGCCTCGCCGCCGAGGAACCGCCGTATTTGCCCGGATGGCATAAGTCTTGCGCGGTTCCATTACCGTCCAGGCTCGCAGGAGGCACGCCGTGTCGATTCATATTGCCTTGCACCACGTTACGCATTACCGCTACGAGAGAGCGGTGGAACTGGGTCCGCAGATTGTTCGCCTGCGTCCGGCGGCTCATAGCCGTACCCGGGTTCTGTCGTACTCGCTGAAGGTCCTGCCTGAAAATCACTTCATCAACTGGCAGCAGGATCCCCAAGGCAATTATCTGGCGCGTCTGGTTTTCCCTGAGAAGACCAACGAGCTGCGTGTCGAAGTCGATCTGGTCGCCGAAATGGCGGTGTTCAACCCCTTCGATTTTTTTCTCGAGCCCTATGCCGAGAAGATCCCGTTCTTCTACGCCAGTGAAGAGCAGCGCGAGCTGGCTCCTTATCTGGAAAAGCTGCCGCTTTCGCCGCGCTTTGCCGCGTATCTGGCCAGTATCGACCGCACGCCGCTGCCGGCCATCGATTTTCTGGTGGGCCTGAACCAGCGTCTGAGTCAGGACATCGCTTACCTGATCCGCATGGAACCCGGTGTACAAACCCCGGAATTCACCCTGGAAAATGCCTCAGGCTCGTGCCGCGATTCTGCATGGTTGCTGGTGCAGTTGCTGCGTCATCTGGGCATGGCGGCGCGGTTTGTCTCTGGCTACCTGATCCAGCTCAAGGCTGACGTGGAAGCGTTGGACGGGCCGTCCGGTACTGATGTGGACTTCACCGACCTGCATGCCTGGTGCGAAGTCTATCTGCCCGGCGCTGGCTGGGTCGGTCTCGATGCCACCTCCGGCCTGTTCGCAGGCGAAGGGCACATTCCGTTGGCGTGCAGCCCGGAGCCTTCGTCGGCGGCACCGATCAGCGGGCTGGTTGAGCCTTGCGAAACCGAGTTCAGTCATGAAATGTCCGTCGAGCGCATCTGGGAAGCGCCGCGTGTCACCAAGCCTTACACCGAAGAGCAATGGGCCGAGATTCAGGCTCTTGGGCACAAGATCGACAGTGATCTGAGTCGCGACGACGTGCGCCTGACCATGGGCGGCGAGCCGACGTTTGTGTCCATCGATGATCGTGACGGCGCGGAGTGGAACACTGCCGCCCTGGGCCCGAAAAAACGTGAGCTGTCTGCCGAGTTGTTCCAGCGCATGCGCAAGCATTACGCGCCGTTGGGCATCGTGCATTTCGGCCAGGGCAAGTGGTACCCCGGCGAGCAGCTGCCACGCTGGTCGCTGAACTGCTTTTGGCGCAAGGACGGTCAGCCGGTGTGGCGCAATAACGCCCTGATCGCTGAGGAAACCCAGGATTACGGCGCTACTGGCGAGCTGGCCGGGACGTTTTTGGCCAGCGTCGCCGAACGCCTGAAGCTGCCTGCGCGCTTTGTGTTCCCGGCTTACGAAGACAATTTCTATTACCTGTGGCGCGAGGGTGCGCTGCCCGCCAACGTCAGCGCCGAAGATTCGCGGCTTGGGGACGAGCTGGAGCGTGCGCGTTTGCGCAAAGTCTTCGCTCAGGGCCTGGATAAGATAATCGGTCAGGTGCTGCCGCTGGCGCGCAGTGCTGACGGTGACCGCTGGCAGAGTGGCCGCTGGTATTTGCGTGATAACCATTGTCGTCTGGTGCCGGGAGATTCGGCCCTGGGCTATCGCCTGCCGTTGGCGTCGCAGCCATGGGTCAAGGCGGCGGAATATCCGTTCATCCATCCCACCGACCACAATCAGGACTTCCCGCAGCTACCGGACGGCGAGCAGATTCAGTCGCAGCTCAGTGGTCTGAGCGAAGCTGATGATGCCAATGCCGAGCGCATGCCCAAGATCGATGAGTCCGCTGACTGGCTGACCCGCACGGCGCTGTGTGCCGAGGCCCGGGAAGGGCGCTTGTACCTGTTCATGCCGCCGCTGGAGAAGCTTGAGCATTATCTGGAGTTGACGGCCGCCATCGAAGCCACGGCCCAGGAACTCAACTGTCCGATTTTGCTGGAAGGTTACGAGCCACCGAGCGATCCACGTCTGGCCAATTTCCGGATTACCCCGGACCCCGGTGTCATCGAGGTCAACGTTCAGCCGTCTGCGACCTGGGACGAGCTGGTCGAGCGCACAGAATTTCTCTATGAGCAGGCGCGGCTGACGCGACTGACCACCGAGAAGTTCATGATCGACGGTCGTCACACCGGCACCGGTGGCGGCAACCACTTCGTCATGGGCGGCGCGACGCCAGCTGATTCGCCGTTTCTACGCCGGCCCGATCTGCTGCGCAGTCTGCTCAGTTACTGGCATAACCATCCGTCGCTGTCATACCTGTTTTCCGGGTTGTTCATCGGCCCCACGTCCCAGGCCCCCCGGGTGGATGAAGCGCGTAACGATTCGCTGTATGAAATGGAGCTCGCGTTTTCGCAGATGCCGGAGCCGGGCGAAGAGGTCGCACCGTGGCTGGTCGACCGTCTGTTGCGCAATTTGCTGATCGACGTCACCGGCAACACCCACCGCGCCGAGTTCTGCATCGACAAGTTGTATTCCCCCGACGGTGCCACCGGCCGTCTTGGCTTGCTGGAGCTGCGGGCGTTCGAAATGCCGCCCCATGCACGCATGAGCCTGGCGCAGCAATTGTTGCTCCGCGCCTTGGTCGCGAAATTCTGGCGCGAGCCTTATGCACCCGCGAAGCTGGCCCGCTGGGGTACGCAGTTGCATGACCGGTTCATGTTGCCGCATTTCATCGAGCAGGATTTTGCCGATGTGATCGAGGAGCTGAACGGCGCTGGCTATCCGCTGCGCGCCGAATGGTTCGCCGCGCATCTGGAATTCCGCTTCCCTAAAGTGGGCGATTACAGCGTCAGTGGCATCGAACTGGAATTGCGTCAGGCCCTTGAGCCTTGGCACGTGCTGGGTGAGGAAGGCTCGGCAGGGGGCGCGGTTCGGTATGTGGACTCTTCACTGGAGCGCTTGCAGGTCAAGATTAATGGCTTGCCGCCGACACGATATGTACTGACCTGTAATGGCGTTGCGATACCATTGCAGCCCACAGGGCGGGTTGGCGAGTTTGTTGCGGGGGTGCGTTATCGCGCCTGGCAACCGGCCAACTGCCTGCAACCGACCATCCCCGTGCATGCGCCGTTGGTATTCGACTTGATCGATACCTGGATGCAGCGTTCTCTGGGCGGCTGCGAGTATCATGTCGCGCATCCTGGCGGCCGTAATTACGAGACGTTACCGGTCAACGCCAACGAAGCGGAAAGCCGGCGTCTGGCGCGCTTCTTCAGGATCGGCCACACCCCCGGCAAATTGGAAGTGCCACTGCTGAGCATCAACGACGAACTGCCGATGACGCTGGATATGCGTTTGCACTAAAAACCGGTTGTCATTGCAGCGCTCGGAACCTGTAGGAGCTGCCGAAGGCTGCGAATCGCGTTGTGTCAGATACGACGTTTTCGCAGCCTTCGGCAGCTCCTACAGGTGTTTATGCATTTTTATAAAAGTGATTCCGCCAGCCCGATGCAACCGTTCATTGGCTGACATCTGATTGCGCTAATCTGAAATCTTTAGTCTCTGCCGAGCCTTCCATGCCCGACTTGCTTGACCGCTACCCGCTGTTCCCGGGTACCTATCACGAAATGCTTGATGCCGACGGTGCCGTTCGCCCGCATTGGCAGCGCCTGTATGAGCATCTTCAACGCAGCTCACCCGCGCAATTGATCCAGCGTCAGGCCCTGTTGGCCCGGCAGATTCAGGAAAACGGCGTCACCTACAACGTCTATGCCGATCCAAAGGGGGCCGACCGGCCTTGGGAGCTAGACCTTCTCCCGCACCTGATTCCTGCTGAAGAATGGCAACACGTCGCGGCTGGCATCGCGCAGCGGGGGCGCTTGCTCAACGCCGTGCTCGCCGACCTTTATGGCCCGCAGACCCTGATCGCCAACGGTCTGTTGCCCGCCGAACTGGTGTTTGGTCACAACAACTTCCTATGGCCGTGCCAGGGTGTGGTGCCGCCGGAAGGCATTTTCCTGCACATGTACGCCGTGGACCTGGCGCGCACCCCCGATGGTCGCTGGTGGGTCACGGCGGATCGTACTCAGGCGCCGTCGGGTGCCGGTTATGCGCTGGAGAACCGCCAGATCGTGTCTCGGGCCTTCCCCGAAACCTACCGCGACTTGCAGGTTCAGCACCTGTCCGGCTTCTTCCGTTCGTTACAGGAAACCCTCGCGCGTCAGGCCCCGGCCAATAACAAAACGCCGCTGGTGGTGTTGCTGACGCCAGGTCGTTTCAACGAAAGCTATTTCGAACACCTCTATCTGGCACGTCAGCTTGGCTATCCGCTGGTTGAAGGCGGCGATTTAACGGTGCGCGACGCGACGGTCTATCTGAAGACCCTCAGCGGTCTGCGCCGGGTCCACGCGATCATGCGTCGTCTGGACGATGATTTCTGTGATCCGCTGGAGCTGCGCACTGATTCGGCACTGGGGGTTCCCGGCCTGCTGGAAGCCGTGCGTCAAGGCCGGGTTCTGGTCGCCAATGCCTTGGGCAGCGGCGTGCTGGAATCCCCGGGTCTGTTAGGTTTTCTACCGAAGATCTGTCAGCACCTGTTTGGCGAGGAGCTGATCCTGCCGTCGGTCGCCACCTGGTGGTGCGGTGAGCCGCCGGTGCTGGCCGAAGCCTTGGCCAAGTTACCGGAACTGCTGATCAAGCCCGCCTTTCCTTCCCAGAGTTTCGCGCCGGTGTTCGGCCGGGACCTCGATGAGGCGCAGCGGCAGAGCCTGGCGCAACGAATGCAGGCGCGCCCTTATGCTTATGTCGCTCAGGAATTGGCCCAGCTCTCCCACGCGCCGATCTGGCAACCTGACGGCGAACAGTTGCAGCCCCGGGCCATCGGCATGCGCGTGTATGCCGTCGCCAGCAACGATGGCTATCGTGTGCTACCCGGCGGTCTGACCCGAGTTGCTGCCGAAGCCGATGCCGACGTAGTGTCGATGCAGCGCGGCGGGGCGAGCAAGGACACCTGGGTGCTGGGAGAGCTTTCCCAGGCCGGCGAGCCTTGGAAAGGCCAGCGCACCCTGGGCGTCCATGACCTGATTCGTCGCGACCCTTACCTGCCTTCGCGTGTGGTGGAAAACCTGTTCTGGTTCGGTCGTTATTGCGAGCGCTGCGACAACAGTGCTCGCTTGCTGCGCATCATGCTGGCCCGCTATGTGGATGGCGATGACCCTGTGGCCCTTGAGGCTGCCGTGGCGCTAGGTGAGCGCCTGAACCTGCTGCCGACTGAGGAAGAGGGCGGCGAGCTCCATGAGCGGCTGCTGGCGGCGCTGTTGGGGGAAGAGTGGCCCTTCAGCCTGCGCGCCAACCTGCAACGTCTGCAGTGGGCGGCATCGCAAGTACGCGGCAAGCTGTCCAGGGAAAACTGGCAGGCCTTGGTAGAGCTGCAACGCGAGGCCCTGAGCCTGGAAGCCCAAGAGCCGGACTTCGGCGAACTGCTGGACTTCCTCAATCGGCTGGTGATGTCCCTGGCGGCGTTGTCTGGTTTCGCGCTGGATGACATGACCCGTGATGAAGGCTGGCGATTCCTGATGATTGGTCGTCGGGTCGAGCGTCTGAAGTTCCTCAGCACCAGCCTGGCGGCATTCTTGCGAGGTGTGGCCGCGACCGATCAGGCCGGGCTGGAGTGGTTGCTGGAGCTGGGCAACAGCAGCATCACTTATCGCTCCCGTTACCTGGCCGTGCCGCAACTGATTCCAGTGCTGGATCTGCTCTTGCTCGACGATCAGAACCCCCACGCAGTGCTGTTCCAGCTCAAGCTGGTGTCGCGCTCGCTGAACCGTTTGAACGAAGATTTCGGCGCGCCGCGAGACGCAAGCCTGGGTACGTTGGTTCGACGTCTGTCGAGCTTTGATCTGAGCTGTCTGGAGAATCCATTGTTTGGTGAAAGCGGCCTGCGGGCGGTGCTCGACGGCCTTGCCGATTTACTGCAAACCATTGGCGACGCCAGCGGGCAGGTGTCTGATCGCCTGGCCCTGCGCCATTTTGCCCATGTCGACGATATCAGCCAGCGCACGGTGTCCGTCTGATGAGTGCCCATTACCAGATTTTTCACGACACCCACTACAGATACGACAGCCCGGTTTCCCTGGCCCAGCAGTTGGCGCATCTATGGCCACGGCCCAGTGAGTGGCAGCGTTGCACCGAGCAACAGCTGTTGATCAGCCCGATCCCGACCATTCGCCGGGACGAGTTTGATGTGTTCGGCAACCCGCTGACTCGACTGGCCTTCGAACGCCCCCATGACGAATTGCAGGTCAATGCGCGTTTGCAGGTTGAAGTGCTGGAACGTCCGCAGCTGGATTTCCAACAGTCTCCAGCCTGGGAATCCACTCGAAGCGCAATGATGTACAGCACCCGGCCAATGTCGGCAGACATTCTGGAAGCCTGTCGTTACCGCTTCGAGTCGCCCTATGTGCATCTGAAACAGTCTTTCATCGAGTTTTCCGCGGATTGTTTCAGGGCCGGTCAACCGTTGATGTTCTGCGTGCAGGCATTGATGGAAAAAATATTCACTGAGTTCACCTTCGATGGCGAAGCGACACAGGTGGCAACCCCGCTGGTGGAAGTGTTGGAAACCCGTCGCGGTGTCTGTCAGGACTTCGCCCACTTGATGCTGGCCTGCCTGCGTTCACGAGGCTTGTCGGCGCGTTACATCAGCGGCTATCTCTTGACTCAGCCACCTCCAGGGCAGCCACGATTGATCGGCGCCGATGCTTCACATGCGTGGGTTTCAGTGTTCTGCCCGGTATTGGGTTGGGTGGATTTCGACCCGACCAACAACGTACAGCCTGCGCTGGAGCACATCAGCCTGGCCTGGGGGAGAGATTTCTCGGACGTTTCGCCGTTGCGCGGTGTGATTCTGGGAGGGGGGAGTCATGACCCGGAAGTGCGGGTGACGGTGATGCCGATTGAGGGGTGAGGTCTGGGTGCAAATGACCCATTTGTGGGAGCGGTGCTTGCCCGCGATAGGAGCACCACGGTTTTACAGGTGGATCACCGAAACCTTATCGCGGGCAAGCACCGCTCCCACATGAATACGCTTGATCAGCTTGCTGGCTTGTCGTCAGTAGTATTTGCCTGATCAGCCGGTGGCGCGTCATCAACGGACTCTTCGCCTTCAACGGTCTCGCCTTCAGCGGTGGTCTCGGCCAAGGCAGCATTCTTGCGCTGTAGCTTTTCCTCTTTCTTCTGCTCTTTGGCCAGATCTCTCTGACGTTTGGCGAAGGAGTAATTAGGTTTAGCCATGGGCGATCCTCTGTGCGGGCTGGAAATGCCGCCATTCTGCCTGAGAACGGGGCCGGACACACGGCGTTGTGCGTCCGATGGTCCAAAGGCTTAATTTCGAACAGCCAGTGTTCGTCCCTGATGTGCGGTTATTGAGCTTCGGATTCACCCGCATCACAGCCGCTGGCAGCACAGGCGTAGGCGGCGAACAGGTTACGGAAAAGATTGTTGAGCGGCATGATGGCATCCCTGATGTCTGGCTGATAAGCCCCGATGAGCGGCGATGGCTCATGGTGCTCGGACCGAAGGCTACTGGCTGTTTGATTCTTTCCATGACCCTGATAGCGAGACGCCACTGAGCCTTGTTGACGCAGGTCATTGGAACCTGGCGGGACATCAGGCACTCTTTCACGCAATAACTTAATACCTGCCTTGGAGATTCCCCATGATTCGCAAGCTTGTTGCTGTTTCCCTGCTAACGTTGGCCAGCGGTCATCTACTGGCAGCCGAGTGCAGCGTCACGGTCGATTCCACCGACCAGATGTCCTTCAGCACCAAGGCCATCGAAATCGACAAAAGCTGCAAGACGTTCACCGTCAACCTGACTCACTCCGGCAACTTGCCGAAGAACGTCATGGGGCATAACTGGGTATTGAGCAAAGAGGCTGACGCGCCAGCCATCGCCAGCGAAGGCATGGCGGCCGGTGCCGACAAGGATTACCTGAAAGCCGACGACGCCCGGATCATCGCCCACACCAAACTGATCGGCGCGGGTGAAAAGGATTCCGTCACGTTCGACGTCTCGAAACTGGACCCGGCTGAGAAATACCAGTTCTTCTGCTCGTTCCCGGGCCACATCAGCATCATGAAAGGTGCGGTAACCCTGAAGTAAACGCACCTCGAATGCGCTGATTTCTGTGGGAGCGAGCTTGCTCGCGAATACCATCTACCGGTCGAGGACTTGTATCGGATGTACCGGCCTCATCGCGAGCAACCTCGCTCCCACGAAAAAATCAGCGCCTTACTGTTAATCAAGGCGCGTACGGCAATTCCCGTTTGTGCTGGGTCTTGGTGTAGGTGTCACAGATGATCTTGAACGCCTCGTCACGCACCGGTTCGCCGTGCAGGAAGGCGTCGATTTCAGCGTAGGTCACGCCGTGTGACGCTTCGTCCGGTTTGCCGGGCATCAGGTCTTCCAGGTCGGCGGTGGGGACTTTTTCCACCAGCGATTCCGGCGCGCCAAAGTGCCGGGCAATCGAGCGCACCTGATTCTTCACCAGCCCGCTCAGAGGCGCGAGGTCGCAGGCGCCATCACCGAATTTGGTGAAGAAACCCATGACCGCTTCCGCCGCATGGTCCGTGCCGATCACCAATCCCTGATGAGCCCCCGCGATGGTGTACTGCGCCACCATGCGCATGCGCGCTTTGGTATTGCCGAGCACGAAATCCACTGCGCTGGCATGCTGACCTTCAAACGACTTGATCTCAGTCGCCAATGCCTTGACCGCGCTGCCGATATTGACCGTGTGACGCACGTCCGGGTTGATGAAATCCACCGAGGCCTGGGCTTCGTGTTCGTCGTGCTGCACCAGATAGGGCAGGCGCACGGCGATGAACTGATAGCCGTTATCGCCGGTGCTGCTGCGCAACTCTTCAACTGCGCGCTGAGCCAGCAGGCCGGCAGTCAATGAGTCAACCCCGCCACTGATGCCTAGCACCAGGGTCTTGAGACGGGCATTGATCAGGCAGTCCTGAATGAAAACAATACGGCGGGCCACTTCGGCCTGCAGCGCGTTTTCATCGGCGAAAGGTGGTTGGACCTTAAGCTGTTCAGCGATCTGGAGCTGTACGGCTTGCATGATTCACTCCTTGGTAAGGGTTGGCAGCCAGGTGGTGGCAGCTAGCTGGTAACAAATAGAAGGCCAATGGTTCAGTGCTGCAAATCAGTCTGCGACTTTGAACACATGCCTCAGGTATGAAACGAAATTCGGATCCTTGCACTGGGTCTTGCCCGGCTCATCGGAGATTTTGGCCACCGGTTGGCCCGCGCAAGCGGTCATTTTCAGGACGATACTCATGGGTTCGACGCCCGGAATGTCTGCGGTCAGGTTAGTGCCAATTCCGAAGCTGACATTGATGCGACCACGCAAAGCGCGAAATATTTCCAGCGCCTTGGGCAGCGTCAGGCCATCGGAGAACACCAGCGTCTTGCTCATGGGATCAATCCCGAGCTGGCGGTAATGCAGGATGCATTTTTCGGCCCACTTCACCGGATCGCCCGAGTCATGGCGCAGGCCGTCGAAGAGCTTGGCAAAGTACAGATCGAAATCGCGCAAAAAGGCGTCGGTGGTGATGCAGTCCGTCAGCGCGATGCCCAGCAATCCGCGGTATTCGTGGACCCAGCAATCGAGTGCGGCACTTTGGCTATCAATCAGTCGTGGGCCCAGTTGCTGGTGAGCCATGATCCACTCGTGGGCCATGGTTCCCAACGGCTTGAGGTCGAACTTGCGCGCCAGATGCACATTACTGGTGCCCACGAACTGGCCGGGGAAGTCACGTTTGAGCACATCGACCACTTCTTCCTGGACGCGATAGGAGAAGCGCCGACGGGTGCCGAAGTCCGCGACTTTCAGTGCCGCCAGCTCATCAGCCTCGGCGTTGGCGGTCAGCCAGTCAAACTTGCGATACAACTGATCGCGCGCCTGGCTGAGCAAAATATCCGGGTGACGATGGCGATTGCGCACCTCACTGACAATCGCCAGTACCGGCACTTCGAAGAGGATCACGTGCAGCCATGGCCCTTGCAGGCGAATGCACAGCTGGTCGTCTTCGATGAAGGTTTTCACGTAACGGGTGTTGAAGCGGAACAGGCCCAGAAACCTCAGGAAGTCCGGCTTCATGAAGTTGATGCGCTCCAGGAAATTCAGCTCCTGGGCGCTCAGTGACAAATCGCAGAGTTGCTTGATCTGTTGCTGGATTTCACCCAGATAGGGCCGCAAGTCTTCGCCATTGCGGCAGCGAAATTCCCACTCGACGTCGACGTTCGGGTAGTTGTGCAGCACCGCCTGCATCATGCTCAGCTTGTACAGGTCGGTGTCGAGCAAGCTTTGCACGATGCGATTGGAGAAAGCGCTCTCGCTCATTGGGTCGCTCCAGCAGGACCGGCCGCCAGATACGGCCAAACAAAATTTAAATCGAGGGTCACGCACGTCCTGTGGCAGAGCCATCGAGCGCCCGTTGGGTTTGTTTTTGACATGGCCGACATAATGCCAGCGCTGGCGGGGGGAGGGACAGGATTCTTTGAAGGGTGTAGGTCTGAGCGGTGCGTGACCCTTGGGAGCTGACCGAGTTTGCAAGGGCTGCGATCGCGGCCTGAAACGCCGCGGTTCGCAGCCTGCGGCAGCTCCTACAGGTCTTCCTCCAGCTGCTCCAGCATCCACTTTGCAAAATCCCGGATCTTCGGCACTTCGGCGGCGTGTTCCGGGTAGGCCATGAAATAGGAGTCGCTGCTGGGAAGCGCGTGTTGCCATGGGATCACCAGCTTGCCGTCAGCCAGTTCTTCCTCTACCAGAAAGCGTGGCAGCAGGGCGACGCCGCAACCCACCTGGGCGGCGCGGATGCACATGTAGAAGGTTTCGAAGCGCGGCCCGTGATAGCTGTGCTCGGTGTGATAACCCTGGCTGTCGAACCAATCGTGCCAGCCTTGCGGGCGGTTAGCGTTTTGCAGCAGGACCAGATCGGTCAACTGGGTGGGGTCGGTAAAAGGCTTTTCAGGCAAGGCGCTGGGTGCGCAGACCGGGACCAGTTCTTCACCGAACAACCGTATGCTTTCCGCGCCGGGGCGAGCACCCTGGCCGAAGTAGAAGGTGAAATCGCAGCGGCTTTGAATCAGGTCGTCGGTTTCCTGCTCGTTGACCACATCCAGATGAATATGCGGATGCCGCAGTCGCCAGCCTTTCAAGCGCGGGACCAGCCAGCGAGCGCCGAAGGTCGAAGGCGTGGAGACCCGCAGCACCTCGGTTTCGCCGCCATAGGAGCGCAGGAAGTGCGTGGACATTTCCATCTGGCTGAGGATTTTGCGCACCTCCCCCAGATACAGCGCGCCAGCCGGGGTCAGTTGCAGGCGGCGGCGAATCCGGCGAAACAGCAAGTGCTGCACCAGCTCTTCGAGTTGCGCCACTTGCTTGCTTACCGCACTTTGCGTGAGGTTCAGCTCCTCGGCAGCACGGGTGAAGCTCAGATGCCGGGTGACCGCCTCAAAGCATTGCAGCGCGGTGATCGATGGCATGTGACGTCTGTTGAGCATATGCGGGCCTTTTGCGAGCCTGATAGTGCTGCCGGCGAGCAGCATGAATAAAAGGAATGATATCTCGCTTAATGGTCGTTTGTTGATGGGCTTGAGGCCAGTTATTACTAGAGGCTGAGTATTTACCCGAATTTTCAGCATTCCCCAAATCAGGAGAGAACATGCTTACCGACCTGCTAACCCGCCTCGGTGTCGACCCCGCGCTGTACCAGAAGGGCGACCAGCCTGTTCATACGCCAATTGATGGCAGCCGCATTGGCGCCGTGAGTTGGGAAGGCGCTGCTGAAGTCGAGCAGCAAGTTACCCGTGCTGATGCAGCGTTCGAAGCCTGGCGCAAGGTGCCGGCCCCGCGTCGTGGCGAGCTGATTCGTTTGTTTGGTGAAGCATTGCGCAAGCATAAGGCTGAGTTGGGCGAGCTGGTTTCCTGGGAAGCGGGCAAGATCACTCAGGAAGGTCTGGGCGAAGTACAGGAGATGATCGACATCTGCGACTTCGCGGTCGGTCTGTCGCGCCAGTTGTACGGTTTGACCATCGCTTCCGAGCGTCCTGGCCACCACATGCGTGAAACCTGGCATCCGCTGGGCGTTGTCGGCGTGATCAGCGCATTCAACTTTCCGGTAGCGGTCTGGGCGTGGAACACCACCCTGGCGCTGGTGTGCGGCAACTCGGTGCTGTGGAAGCCGTCGGAAAAGACGCCGTTGACCGGTCTTGCCTGTCAGGCACTGTTCGACAAGGTTGCCAGCGAGTTCGCAGACGCTCCGGCTCACCTGGCTCAGGTGATCATTGGTGGTCGCGATGCGGGTGAAGCGCTGGTCGACGACCCGCGTGTGGCTCTGATTAGTGCGACCGGCAGCACCCGAATGGGGCGTGAGGTGGCGCCGAAGGTCGCTGCGCGTTTCGCTCGCAGCATCCTCGAGTTGGGCGGTAACAACGCGATGATTCTGAGCCCGACTGCTGACCTGGATATGGCTGTGCGCGCCATCCTGTTCAGCGCAGTCGGCACTGCCGGCCAGCGTTGTACCAGCCTGCGTCGCTTGATTGCCCACGAGTCGGTCAAAGCCGAAATCGTTTCCCGCCTGAAAACCGCTTACGAGAAAATCCGTATCGGCCATCCACTGGAAGGCAACCTGATCGGTCCGCTGATCGACAAACACAGCTTCGACAACATGCAGGACGCGCTGGAGCAGGCGTTGAGCGAAGGCGGCAAGGTGTTTGGCGGCAAGCGTCAGCTGGAAGACAAATTCCCCAATGCTTACTACGTTTCCCCGGCCATTGTTGAAATGCCTGAACAGAGCGATGTGGTTCGCGATGAGACCTTCGCGCCGATTCTGTACGTGGTGGGCTATGAGGATTTCAATGAGGCTCTGCGTTTGAACAACGCTGTGCCGCAGGGTCTGTCGTCCTGCATCTTCACCACTGACGTACGTGAGGCCGAGCAGTTCATGTCGGCGCTGGGCAGTGACTGCGGCATTGCCAACGTCAACATCGGCCCGAGCGGCGCAGAAATTGGCGGCGCGTTTGGTGGCGAAAAAGAAACCGGTGGCGGCCGCGAATCCGGCTCCGACTCGTGGCGCGCCTACATGCGTCGCCAGACGGCGACCATCAACTACTCCCTGGAACTGCCGCTGGCGCAGGGCATTACTTTCGATTGATAGGCGGAACCGGCATGGGGGCACGCCGTATCACCTGTGGGAGCGAGCTTGCTCGCGAATCAGGCGCTGCGGTGTGTCAGGCAGACCGCGTCATCGTTCTTCGCGAGCAAGCTCGGCTCCCACAGGGATCGCGGGGTTTCAGTTGGACCGCGTCATCGTTCTTCGCGGGCAAGCTCGCCCCAACGGGGGGTGATCTGTTGGAGCGAGGCTTGCCCGCGAATCAGGCGCTGCGGTGTGTCAGGCAGACCGCGTCATCGTTCTTCGCGAGCAAGCTCGGCTCCCACAGGGATCGCGGGGTTTCAGTTGGACCGCGTCATCGTTCTTCGCGGGCAAGCTCGGCTCCCACAGGGATCGCGGGGTTTCAGTTGGACCGCGTCATCGTTCTTCGCGGGCAAGCCTCGCTCCAACGGGGATCTGATTTCCAGTGTTGGAGCGGTGCTTGCCCGCGATGGAGGTTGACGCGGATATCAGGCCAATCGCGTCCAGCCTTATCGCGGGCAAGCCTCGCTCCTACATATCTCTTATCCGTTGGAGTGAGGCTTGCCCGCGAATCGGGCGCTGCGGTGCGTCAGGCAGACCACGTCATCGTTCTTCGCGAGCAAGTCCGGTTCCTGCATGGCTATGCTCGACAAATTCCTTGCTAACCTCTAATGGTGCGTCTCGTAGCGCGGGCGCACCGTGGGTGTGCAGTTCGGTGACGCATGCTGTTACAGCTAGGTTGTACGTAGCTGGGTGGTTAGGTTGCTATGTATTTCTGTGCGGGTTGCGCTAGGAATTTAAAAGGGTTGCACCTAAGCCGAGCCGGCAGGTTGCACGCCTTGTTTTCAAGGGACTGAAACGCCGTACAGGCTGCAAATAAGAGAGTTTTACGAGAATAAAAAACGAATGGCACGCCACTTGCTCACAGCAATCGGGTAGTTGCAGTGCTAATCAAAAAAAACCTCAGGAGCACCACTCATGTCGCAGACGTTTTACAGGAAAGGCTTTCTGGCAATTGCAGTCGCTACTGCATTGGGCGTGTCTACGTTTGCTCAGGCTGACGTCAAGATAGGTGTCGCGGGGCCAATGACTGGCGCCAACGCATCGTTTGGTGAGCAATACATGAAGGGCGCTCAAGCAGCTGCTGACGCAATCAACGCCGCTGGCGGTGTGAACGGCGAGAAAATCGTATTGACGGCCTATGACGACGCCTGCGAACCCAAGCAAGCGGTTGCCGTCGCCAACAAAGCGGCTTCAGATAAAGTTGCCGGCATTGTCGGTCACTTCTGCTCGTCATCGACGATTCCAGCGTCCGAGGTTTATGACGAAGCGGGCATCATTGCAATCACCCCAGGTTCGACCAACCCAACCGTTACCGAGCGCGGTCTGAGCGCCATGTTCCGTATGTGCGGTCGTGATGATCAGCAGGGCATCGTGGCGGGCGACTACATCGTTGACGTGCTCAAAGGCAAGAAAATCGCCGTCATCAACGACAAAGATACCTACGGCAAAGGCCTGGCTGATGCGACGGCCAAGCAACTCACCAGCCGCGGCGTGAAACCCGTGCTGGAAGAAGGCCTGACCCGTGGCGAGAAAGACTTCAGCGCCCTGGTTACCAAAATCCGCTCGGTCGGTGCTGACGTTGTCTACTTCGGTGGTCTGCACCCTGAAGCAGGTCCACTGGTTCGCCAGATGCGTGAGCAAGGCCTGAAAGACGTTAAGTTCATGTCCGATGACGGCGTTGTTACCGACGAACTGGTCACCACTGCTGGCGGCGCGCAATACGTTGACGGCGTGTACATGACCTTCGGCGCTGACCCGCGCATGCTGCCGGACAGCAAGGCTGTGGTAGATGGCTTCCGCAAGTCCGGCTACGAGCCTGAAGGCTACACCCTGTACGCCTACGCTTCGGTCCAGGCTTTGGCTGCCGGCTTCAACGGTGCCAAATCCAACAAGGGCGAAGATGCCGCCAAGTTCCTCAAGGCCCACCCGGTCAAGACCGTCATGGGCGAAAAAGCCTGGGACTCCAAAGGTGACCTGAAGGTCTCCGACTACGTGGTTTACCAGTGGGACAAAGACGGTAAGTACCACCAGCTTGAAAAGCAGAAGTAAATAAACCTTTAGCCGGGCTGGTGTCTGCGGGCACCGGTTCGTCTTGATAACGGGGACGCATGGTCGCGACCCCGAGTTCTTCTGTCAGCTGTTCGATGAGGTCCGTGTTCCTCACAAGGGAGCTCTGGGCCTGCATCTCAGCCTTTCAAGTTCGTGAGCGTGCGTGATGGACGGTATTTTCCTGCAGCAAATGGTCAACGGTCTGACCCTCGGGTCGGTCTACGGGTTGATCGCCATCGGTTACACGATGGTCTACGGCATCATTGGCATGATCAACTTCGCCCACGGCGACGTGTACATGATCTCCGCGTACCTGGCTGCTATCGGCCTGGCCGTCTTGTCTTTCTTCGGGGTTGAGTCGTTCCCGTTCCTTATTCTCGGCACACTGATCTTCACTATCGTGGTGACTGGCGTTTACGGCTTTGTCATCGAACGGGTGGCCTACAAACCGTTGCGTAACTCCACGCGGCTGGCTCCTCTGATCAGCGCTATCGGTATCTCCCTGATCCTGCAGAACTACGCGCAGATTTCTCAAGGTCCACGCCAGCAAGGCGTGCCGACCCTGCTCGAAGGCGCCTGGCGCTTCGAGATCGGCAGCGGCTTCGTGCAAATCACCTACACCAAGATATTCATCCTGATTGCCGCCTTTGTCGGCATGGGCGTACTGACCTACATCATCAAGTACACCAAGCTTGGCCGGATGTGCCGCGCGACCCAACAGGATCGCAAAATGGCATCGATCCTGGGCATCAACACTGATCGGGTGATTTCCTACGTATTCATCATCGGTGCAGCCATGGCGGCCTTGGCCGGTGTGCTGATCACCATGAATTACGGCACCTTTGACTTCTACGCCGGGTTCGTCATTGGCATCAAAGCCTTCACCGCGGCGGTACTGGGGGGCATCGGTTCACTGCCGGGCGCAATGCTTGGCGGCTTGATCCTGGGGGTTGCGGAGTCGCAATTCTCCGGTCTGATCAACTCCGATTACAAAGACGTGTTCAGTTTTGGCCTGTTGGTGGTAATTCTGATTTTCCGTCCTCAAGGCCTGTTGGGTCGCCCACTCGTGGCGAAGGTATAACTATGTCTGCTCCTATCAAACCCATCGATATCAAACAAAGCCTGATCGACGCAGTCATCGCTGGCTTGCTGGCGCTTATTGTTTTCGGACCGATTGTCGGCGTCGTGCTCGACGGCTACGGCTTTAATCTGCAACCGACCCGTGTGGCCGTGCTGGTTGGCGTGGTCATGGTCGGTCGCTTGTTGCTGAGCCTGTTCATGCAAACGCCCAAAGGCGTGAGCATCGCCCAGAGCTTCGAAAGCTCTGGCTCTGGCGTACATGTACTGGCCCCGGATTACAAATCGCGTCTGCGCTTCATCATTCCGGCCATGGTGGTGATTGCCATCGTGTTCCCGGTATTTGCCGATAAATACGTGCTGACCGTGGTCATTCTCGGCCTGATCTATGTCTTGCTCGGTCTGGGCCTGAACATTGTGGTGGGGCTGGCTGGCCTGCTGGACTTGGGCTACGTGGCGTTCTACGCCATTGGTGCTTATGGCCTGGCGCTGGGTTATCAATATCTGGGCCTGGGTTTCTGGTCGGCGTTGCCATTGGCAGCCATTGCTGCTGCCCTGGCTGGCTGCATTCTGGGCTTCCCGGTGTTGCGCATGCACGGCGACTACCTGGCGATCGTGACCCTGGGCTTCGGTGAAATCATCCGGCTGGTGCTGAATAACTGGCTGTCGTTCACCGGTGGCCCGAACGGTGTGCCGGTGCCGTCTCCAACCTTCTTCGGTCTGGAGTTCGGCCGGCGCGCCAAAGAAGGCGGTGTGCCGATCCACGAATATTTCGGTTTTGATTACAACCCGGATCTGAAATTTATCTTCATCTATGCGGTGCTGTTTCTAGTCGTGCTGGCGGTGTTGTACATCAAGCATCGCTTGACCCGCATGCCGGTCGGTCGCGCCTGGGAAGCACTGCGTGAGGACGAAATCGCCTGCCGGGCCATGGGTCTCAACCACGTGTTGGTCAAGCTCTCGGCGTTCACCATTGGCGCATCGACTGCTGGCCTCGCGGGTGTGTTTTTTGCCAGCTATCAGGGCTTCATCAACCCGACGTCTTTCACCTTCTTCGAGTCAGCGCTGATTCTGGCCATCGTGGTGCTCGGCGGTATGGGGTCGACCGTGGGCGTGGTGATTGCCGCGTTCGTGCTGACCGTTGCACCTGAATTGCTGCGTAGCTTCGCCGAGTACCGGGTGCTGTTGTTCGGGATATTGATGGTGTTGATGATGATCTGGCGACCACGTGGCCTGATCCGGATCAGCCGTACCGGTGTGACTCCACGCAAGGGGGTAGCGCCATGAGCAACGAAATCATTCTTTCAGTTGAACACTTGATGATGCACTTCGGCGGGATCAAGGCGCTCAGCGACGTCAGCATTCAGGTACGACGCAACTCGATCTTCGCCCTGATCGGCCCTAACGGCGCGGGCAAGACCACGGTGTTCAACTGCCTCACCGGTTTCTACAAGGCAACCGGCGGGCGCATTGAATTGCACACCCGTGGTGAGACCACCAACGTGATCAAGCTGCTGGGCGAGCCGTTCAAGGCTTCGGACTTCGTGTCGCCGAAAAGCTTTCTCAGTCGCGTCTACTACAAGATGTTCGGCGGTACGCATCTGGTGAACCGGGCGGGCCTGGCGCGCACGTTCCAGAACATCCGCCTGTTCAAGGAAATGTCGGTGCTGGAAAACCTGTTGGTCGCCCAGCACATGTGGGTCAACCGCAGCATGCTGGCGGGCATCCTCAACACCAAGGGCTACCGCGAGGCTGAAGAAGTTGCCATCAATACGGCGTTCTACTGGCTCGAAGTGGTGGACCTGGTGGACTGCGCCAACCGCCTGGCGGGTGAATTGTCCTATGGCCAGCAGCGTCGCCTGGAGATCGCCCGGGCCATGTGCACTCGGCCGCAGGTGATTTGCCTCGACGAACCGGCCGCGGGTCTCAACCCTCAGGAAACTGAAGCATTGAGCGGCATGATCCGCCTGCTGCGCGATGAACACGATATGACCATCGTGCTGATCGAGCACGACATGGGCATGGTCATGGGGATTTCCGACGATATTGTGGTGCTCGACCACGGCAACGTGATTGCAATGGGCGGGCCTGAACAGATTCGCAACGATCCAAAAGTGATTGCTGCGTATCTGGGCGCTGATGAAGAGGAGTTGGTATGAGTAAGCCGATCCTCGAAATGAAAGAGATCGACGTGTTCTACGGGCCGATTCAAGCCCTGAAGAAAGTCTCGCTGCACATCAATGAAGGCGAAACCGTGAGCCTGATCGGCTCCAACGGCGCGGGCAAGTCCACGCTGCTGATGTCGATCTTCGGCCAGCCTCGTGCTGCCAGCGGGCAGATCATTTATCAGGGCACCGACATCACCCAGAAGTCGTCGCACTACATCGCGTCCAACGGCATTGCGCAGTCGCCGGAAGGTCGCCGGGTATTCCCCGACATGTCAGTCGAGGAAAACCTGATGATGGGCACCATCCCCATTGGCGACAAGCACTCGGCCGAGGACATGCAGCGCATGTTCGAGCTGTTTCCACGTCTCAAGGAGCGCCGTAATCAGCGCGCCATGACCATGTCCGGTGGCGAGCAGCAAATGCTCGCCATCGCCCGCGCCCTGATGAGTCGTCCGAAACTGCTGTTGCTCGATGAGCCAAGCCTCGGCCTGGCACCGATCATCGTCAAACAGATCTTTTCGACCCTGCGAGAACTGGCGCAGACCGGCATGACCATCTTCCTGGTCGAGCAGAACGCCAACCACGCGCTGAAGCTGTCTGACCGGGCCTACGTGATGGTCAACGGCGAAATCCGCCTCAGCGGCACCGGCAAGGAGCTGCTGGTCAACGAAGAAGTGCGTAACGCTTATTTGGGCGGGCATTGACGGTCAGGAGGTAATCCGTTGGAGCGAGGCTTGCCCGCGAACTGGCCTACGCGGTATAGCAGGAGCACCGCGTTATCGTTTTTCGCGGGCAAGCCTCGCTCCAACAGACTCGCCCAATTGTGGAAAACAATTTTGACGCAGCCCCAAACCGCGACATAAAGCCGCTGCAAATGGTTGTTTTGTCACGCTTTTGACTTGTTCAGGATTACTGTGGAACTGCCTGTGAATAACATGGGTGCACCTGCCTACAGCCCTTGATATCCGTGCCCTCCAGCTTTGTGGTTAAAAAATGATCAGCGGTTTTCAGGCTTGCTGAGTGGGCATTTGTCAACGGCTCGGGGGCTGGTTTTTCATACAGGTTCCCAGCGTTGTCAGCCTGTGGATAAGTCTGTGGGCAAGCGTTGGAAAGAGTCCGCAAACCGGCACCGGATATGGCCTTAGGCGACTGTAGGAAGTTTCTTGATTGGAGAGTGTTACATCGGCTTTACATGAGGATGAGCCACGGTCAAGGAAAAAATCTTATGCGCTGCCCTGCAGCCCTCGTAATTCGCGACTTCCAGTTAAAACACTTGCCCCCTGAATTTGTGGGGCTGGCTGTGGATAAGGTGGGTAAAACAGTCCCAAGGCCTTGCCCCGTATGGCTTTGCTTGAGTTGGTTGTTTTTTGTACAAATCCTCATTTGGTTTCCACAGACTTGCCCGCAAACCCTCTGGGCGGCATGCTGCTGGGCTATTTATTCCGTTATCAACAGGGCTGACTGCCTCAACGTATTCAGGAGAATGAAATGACTTCCACTGTGTTCATTACTGGCGCTACTTCCGGGTTCGGCGAAGCCTGTGCGCGGCGCTTTGCTGAAGCGGGCTGGTCGCTGGTGTTGACCGGTCGCCGTGAAGAGCGTCTCAACGCCCTCGCCGCTGAATTGTCGAAGCAGACCAAAGTCCACACGCTGGTCCTGGATGTGCGTGATCGCGCGGCCATGGAAGCCGCCATCGACGGTCTGCCAACCGAGTTCGCATCTATTCGCGGCCTGATCAACAACGCTGGCCTGGCGCTGGGTATCGATCCTGCGCCCAAGTGCAGCCTGGATGACTGGGACACCATGATCGACACCAACATCAAGGGTCTGGTCTACAGCACGCGTTTGCTGCTGTCGCGCCTGATTGCCCATGGTCGTGGGGCGAGCATCGTCAACGTCGGTTCGGTGGCGGGCAACTATCCGTATCCGGGCGGCAACGTGTATGGCGGCACCAAAGCGTTCGTTGGTCAGTTCTCGCTGAACCTGCGCAACGACTTGGTCGGCACTGGCGTGCGCGTCACCAACCTGGAGCCAGGCTTGTGCGAAAGCGAGTTCTCGCTGGTGCGCTTTGGTGGCGATCAGAGCAAATATGACGCGACCTACGCGGGTGCCGAGCCGATCCAGCCGCAGGACATCGCGGAAACCATCTTCTGGATCATGAACACCCCGGCCCACGTCAACATCAACAGCCTTGAGCTGATGCCGGTCAGCCAGACCTGGGCAGGGCTGGCGATTGATCGTACGCGGGGTTGATGGCAATCGTTACGCATAACCCTGTGGGAGCGAGCTTGCTCGCGAAGAGGGTGGTACGTCTGGCAGATTTCTTGGGTCAGTAACATCGCCTTCGCAAGCAAGCTTGCTCCCACAGACGACCAGCGCACCCTGTGGGAGCGAGCTTGCTCGCGAAGAGGGCGGTACGTCTGGCAGATTTCTTGGGTCAGTAACATCGCCTTCGCAAGCAGGCTTGCTCACACAGACGACCAGTGCACCCTGTTGGAGCGAGCTTGCTCGCGAAGAGGGTGGTACGTCTGGCAGATTTCTTGGGTCAGTAACATCGCCTTCGCAAGCAAGCTTGCTCACACAGATGTAACCGGCTCAATCACTTCGCGAAATACTTTGCCAACCCGATGTAACAGGTCGCCAGGTGATAAGGCGTAGTGGACGGCATGTCGCTGCGGCTGACGTTGCCATTGCTGTCCAGGCACTCGTTCCAGCCGGTGTCGTGCAGGAAGTTCGCTTGCAGGGCCAGGAGCTGACGACCCAGTGCCGCTTCGCTGCCAGGGCGCAGGGTCAGGGCTCGCAGGTATTCCGCCTGAGCCCAGATACGCTGGGTGCCGTCCTTCATTCGGCCATCCGCTTCCAGCATCGCCACTACCGCGCCAGTCTGCGCATTGACGCCCTGGGTTTCAGAATGGGCAAAAGCGGTGGTCAGCGAGCCGTGCAATGGACTGCCACGCAAGTGCTCAGAAGACTCCAGCAGGAAAAACCACTCGAACTGGTGGCCTGGCTCGTACCAGTTATCCACAGCCGTGAGCGGCTTTTCCAACATCACACCGTGGGCGGTATCGACAAAGCGTCGCTGCATACCAGCCGTGAGTGCGTCTAGTGCGGCTAAGGTTGCGGCGTCATCACGCACCCCGATCGTGGCCAGGAAAGCTTCGGCCAGGTGCATCAGCGGATTCTGCAGCGGGCCGCTGTTCAGCGTCGACCAGTCTTCGTTGAGAACTGCGTCATACAGGCCGTCGTCATCGGCGAAGCGCTCGGCAACCACATTCAGCGCCGCATTGAGCACCGACTCCACCAGCGGCTCGCGAACCCTGGCCCAATAATGCGCGCACGAGAAGATGATGAAGGCGTGGGTGTACAGGTCCTTGCGGCGATCCAGTGGCGCGCCTTGCGGGTCAATGCTGTAGAACCAGCCGCCATGCTCGGCATCGTGGAAATGCTGTTGCAGGGAGCGAAACAACGCGGCGGCGCGAGACGCTGCATCCGGTACCGACGGATGATCGATCAGGCTGGAAAACAGGAACAGCTGCCGGGCACAGGCCATGGCGCGATAGCGCACCGGTGGTAGCGGCTGGTGCTGGGCATCAACGGCTTCATAGGGCAGCGCCAACTGCGTATTCCAGCCAGGGCCGAGCCAGACCGGGACGATCGTCTGCAGGAAGTGCGCTTGAACACGGGCAAAAACAGCGTTCAGATCGGGTTGGGAGGCAGAGCAGGAAACATCAGGCATCGGCTGGCGTCACGGCAGGGGCGAATTGCGCGACATGGTAGCAGGCAGGGGGTATCTGATACACCGCGGTGAATCATTCGCGAGCAAGCTCGCTCCCACAGGTCACGCGAAATCCGTGGGAGCGAGCTTGCTCGCGAAGGCGTCAGTTGAGGCACCGGGTCATCAAGCGGCGAGCAACCAAACCCCCGCTGCAGCCGAGATCGCACCGGCAATCCGCACCAATGGCGCAGCCGCTGCCGGCAGGAAGCGTACTACGGCGTATCCGGCGGCATGCAGTGCGGCGGTGGCGGTGACGAAGCCGACGGCGTAGGCCACCGGGCTGGACATCTCCGGCAGTTCGAGGCCGTGGGCAACTCCATGGAACAAGGCGAACAGCGCGGTCGCGCCCACTGCCATAAACAGCGGCGGACGTACCGCCAGCGCAACCGCCAGGCCCAGCGCCAATACAGAAGCCGCAATGCCGCTTTCCAGTGCCGGCAGGTTCAGACCTTCAAAGCCCAGCAGCCCGCCAATCAGCATGGTGCCGACGAAGGTGCAGGGTAGCGCCCAGCGAGCGGCGCCTTTTTGTTGCGCGGCCCACAGGCCAACGGCAAGCATGGCCAGCAGGTGGTCCAAGCCGCCAATCGGGTGACCGATGCCGGCCATCAAACCGTTATCGCCATGCCCAGGGTGAGCGAAGGCCAGCGCCGGGACCATGAGTAGCGCGAGGGCGCCGAAGGCTTTTTTATAGTTCATGCAAAGCTTCCTTGAGAGAGATCAATTACGCCGCTTCGGTCAGCAGACCCTGGCGTTCGATAAAGGCAATGATCTGTTCCAGACCCTGGCCGGTTTTCTGATTACTGAAGACGAAAGGCTTTTCGCCGCGCATTCTCTTGGTGTCGCTGTCCATCATTTCCAGGGACGCACCTACCAGCGGGGCAAGGTCGATCTTGTTGATCACCAGCAAATCCGATTTGCAGATACCCGGGCCGCCTTTGCGCGGCAGCTTGTCGCCCGCCGACACGTCGATCACGTAAATGGTCAGGTCGGACAGCTCCGGGCTGAACGTCGCCGACAGGTTGTCGCCGCCAGACTCGACGATGATCAGGTCCAACCCGGGAAAGCGCCGGTTCAGTTGGTCCACGGCTTCCAGATTGATCGAAGCGTCTTCACGAATCGCCGTGTGCGGGCAGCCGCCGGTTTCCACGCCGATGATGCGTTCCGGTGCCAGAGCTTCGTTGCGCACCAGAAAATCGGCGTCTTCGCGGGTGTAGATATCGTTGGTCACTACCGCGAGGTTGTAGCGCTCGCGCAAGGCCAGGCAAAGGGCCAGGGTCAGAGCGGTCTTGCCGGACCCGACCGGGCCACCGATGCCGACGCGCAGAGGTTGGCTGTTCATTGAGTTCTCCGTTGAGCTCTAGTGCGTAAGTTCTGTGAGGTAAAAGATCAGGAGCGAAACAGTCGGCTGTATTGCCGTTCATGAGCCATGCTCGCCAGCGACAGGCCAAACGCAGCGCTACCAAAATGCTGTGGATCAAGCTCCGTGGCCTGTTGCTGAGCCTGTTGCAGCAAAGGCAGCAGCTCGCTGGTCAGGCGTTGCGCAGCCTGCTGCCCGAGGGGCAGGGTTTTCATCAGCACCGCCAATTGGTTTTCCAGCCAGCTCCATAACCAGGCGGCCAGGGCGTCTTGCGGGCTTATATGCCAGGCGCGAGCGGCCAGCGCCCAGCCCAGCGCCAGATGCGGCTCATCCAGCTGAGCGAGAAAGTGCCGAGCGGGGCGATCCAGTTCCGGCAAGCCATTGAGCAACTGCTGCAACGAATAACCCATCTGCCGGCTTTCCTGATGCAGCTCGCGGGTTTCTCGGCTGGCGCGATGCTCCTGGCTCAGTTGCAGCAGCTGGCACCAGTTTTCTTCTGCAGCCGCCGTGCAGTGGGCCAATAGCAGCGGGGCTTCAAAGCGCGCCAGATTGAGCAGCAGCTGGTCGCTGATCCAGCGCGAAGCCGTCAGCGGGTCGATCACGATGGCTTTCTCCACCGCCATTTCCAGGCCCTGGGAGTAGCTGTAGCCACCAATCGGCAATTGCGGACTGGCCAGGCGCAGCAGCGCCCAGGCACTGTTCATATCCGCACGCCAAATTGGTGCAGACGCGGCGGGTAGTTAAAGTCTTCTTCGCCAGCGCGGGAATGATGGTGGCCACCGCCGTAAGCACCATGTTCGGGTGAGAACGGCGCCTCGATGGATTCGGTAGTGGCGCCCAGTTGGTCAAGCATGGCCTTGAGCACGTAGTCGTCCAGCAAGCGGAGCCAGCCATCGCCCACTTGCAGGGCCACATGGCGGTTGCCCAAATGATAGGCGGCGCGGGTCAGCTCGAAGCTGCTGCTGCACGTTACATGCATCAATGCTTCAGGACGGGCGCACACCCGCACGATGCGCCCGTCTTCAGCTTGCAGAAATTCGCCGTCGCGCAAGGGTTGCTGGCCGCGTTCCAGGAACAGACCAACGTCTTCCCCTTCAGCGCTGTAACAGCGCAAGCGACTTTTGCTGCGAGCTTCAAAATTCAAATGCAGCTCTGCAGCCCATTCGGTTTGGGTGTCGATTCTTTTATGAATCACCAGCATCGGGAGGCTTCCAGCTAATTGCGATGCTTCAAAGCAGAGCAAGGGGCTTGCCAACAGTGCAGGTTGTAGGAAAAAGCTGACGGAAAAGGCAGGAAGATCTACGACAGGGAAATATTTGGCACCATTTGAGTGCCTTGCGTTTTTATCGCACCAAAATGTTTCTTTTTGCTACTCGGTATTACCAAGACCACGCCAGTATTTCGCACCATTGAAGATGAAGCGCAGTTGGTGGGTGATCTTCGCGTGGGGTGTCATGTGCGCAGGAAGGTTTTCGCTGGGTGGATCGATCAGTTCGGGAAGCATGGCGAAGACACTTTTCACCACCAGGTCAGCGAGGATCGACAGAGCTGCCGGGTCCAGATGTTGCCATTTGGGCATGGTTGCCAGGTCGGCCGCGAGGTCGGCGCTGATGCCATCACGCAGGGCACAGAGCGCCTGACGCACCGGGCGCGAACCGCCGTACTGTTCCCGGGCGAGAAACAGGAACTGCGAGCGCTTGGCCGACACCACATCAAGAAAAATCCGTACCGAGGCCTCAATCAGCCCGCCCATGACGAATTCGTTGTGGCGAACGAGACGCAAGGTCTCGCGAAAGGTCTGGCCCACTTCGCTGACCAGCGCCAGGCCCAGCTGATCCATATCGTCGAAATGCCGGTAAAAACCGGTAGGCACGATGCCGGCCGTTTTCGCCACCTCGCGCAGGCTCAGGCTACCGAAACCACGCCCGCTTTCCATGAGCGTACGTGCTGCATCGAGCAAGGCGTGACGAGTCTGTTGTTTCTGTTCGGCGCGGGGCAGCATGGGAGCGGACAAATTCTGAGTGACAGCGCGCACTCTAGCAAATCAGTGGGGAGGATGGGAGCTACGGTGTATGTGAGCCCCGCGCATTGAAGTGAGAGCGAGCTTGCTCGCGAAAGCTATGTTCCTGTTCACAGAAATTTATTCGAATGTCCCGGCCTCTTCGCGCGCAAGCTCCCACAGACGCGCACTGACTCCGTTGGCGAGTGGGCGGCATCCCGACTTGCCCGATCCCTGTGGGAGCCGAGCTTGCTCGCGAAGAACGATGACCTGGTCTGCCTGACACACCGCAGCGCCTGATTCGCGAGCAAGCTCGCTCCCACAGGGTGCTGTCTTTAATGCTGTAATTTGCGAATCCAATCAAACCCTCACGGCATTTGTCAGTCGAAGTGGAAAGTCGTAAGCAACAAGGCCAGGGCCGGCCTGTTGTCATCTGGAGAGTTTTGCAATGACCCGTAGTCGTAAAGTGTTTGCCTGGACGGGCGCCATTCTGTTGTTGGTGCTGGCTGTATTGGTCATTGTGATCGCCACCTTTGACTGGAATCGGATCAAGCCGACCCTCAACGAAAAAGTCAGCGAGGCGCTGCATCGGCCGTTCGCCATTAATGGCAACCTGGCAGTGATCTGGCAGCGTGAGCCCGAGGAAGGCGGCTGGCGCGCCTGGGTACCGTGGCCGCGTTTCGTTGCTGACGACCTGAGCCTGGGTAACCCTGAATGGTCGAAAACTCCGCAGATGGTCACTCTCAAGCGCGTCGAGTTTCGTCTCTCACCGCTGCCGCTGATCGCCCAGCAGGTGGTCATCCCGCGTATCGACCTGACTGGCCCCGATGCCAAGCTCGAACGCCTGGCTGACGGTCGCGCCAACTGGGTCTTCGACCTTCCCAAATCCGATCCCGACGCCAAGCCTTCCAATTGGGTGCTGGATATTGGTGCAATCAAGTTCGACAAAGGCCTGGTCAGCTTCAACGACCAGACCTTGAACACTCAAGTTGATGTGGTGATTGACCCACTGGGCAAGCCGATCCCGTTCAGTGACATCGTCGGCAGTGGCGAAGCCAAGAAAGCCGAGGACAAAGGCATCAGGCCCCAAGACTATGCGTTTGGCCTGGCCTATAAAGGTCAGTACAAAGGCCAGAAGCTCAATGGCACTGGCAAGGTCGGTGGTCTGCTGGCGCTCAAGGATGCCTCGCAACCGTTCCCGGTGCAGGTTGATGTGAACGTCGGTGATACCCACGCGGCTGTTGCCGGCACTGTCACCGATCCGCAGAATCTCGGCGCCCTGGATCTACGTTTGAAACTGTCAGGCAGCAGCCTCGGCAATCTGTATCCGTTGACCGGCGTCACGCTGCCGGATTCACCTGCCTACTCCACTGATGGCCGTCTTATTGCCAGGCTTCACGACGCCGGCGGCGCGAATTTCCGTTACGAAGGCTTCAACGGCAAGATCGGCAACAGCGATATTCATGGTGATCTTGGTTTCGTCGCCAGCCAGCCACGGCCCAAGCTGACTGGCGCGCTGGTGTCCAATCAACTGCTGTTCACCGACCTTGCGCCGCTGATCGGCGCGGACTCCAATGCCGCGCAGAAAAAGCGCGGCGGTGACAGCAAGCAACCGGCGGGCAAAGTGCTGCCGGTGGAGCAGTTTCAGACCGATCGCTGGCGCGCCATGGACGCTGACGTAGAGTTCACCGGCAAGCGCATTGTGCAAAGTCCGGATCTGCCGTTTTCCGACCTCTATACCCATGTGGTGCTGGACGATGGTCAGCTGAGCTTGCAGCCGCTGCGCTTCGGGGTTGCGGGCGGCAAGCTGGATGCCGACATGCGTCTGGATGGGCGCAATCAGCCTTTGCAGGGCCGGGCGAAAATTTCTGCCCGCAACCTCAAGCTCAAGCAGCTGTTCCCAACCTTCGAACCCATGAAAACCAGCTTTGGTGAGCTCAACGGTGATGCTGACATCAGTGGTAAAGGCAACTCCATCGCGGCATTGCTGGGCACGGCTAATGGCGATCTGAAGATGCTGGTCAACGACGGCGCGATCAGCCGCGGCCTGATGGAAATCGCCGGGTTGAACGTGGGCAACTATGTGGTGGGTCGGCTGTTTGGCGACAAGGATGTGAAAATCAACTGCGCAGCGTCAGACCTGGGTATCAAAGACGGGCTGGCGACCACCCGGTTGTTTGTGTTCGATACCGAGAACGCAATTATCTATGTCGATGGCACGGCCAACTTCAAAACCGAGCAGCTGAATATGGAGATCAAGCCGGAATCCAAAGGCTTCCGGGTGTTCTCCCTGCGTTCGCCGCTTTACGTACGTGGTCCGTTTGCAAAGCCTGATGCCGGCGTGCATTCCGGTCCGCTGCTGCTGCGTGGTGCAGGGATGGTGTTGCTGGGCGCCGTGGCAGGTCCCGCTGCCGGACTGCTGGCGCTGGTAGCCCCAAGCGGCGGCGAACCCAACCAGTGCGCGCCGTTGCTGGAACAGATGCGCGCGGGTAAGGCTCCGAAGACGGTGCAGTAGGTTATTTGTTGGTGCGGTGCTCGCCCGCGAAGAACGATGGCGCGGTGTGGCTGATGTACCGCAGCGCCTGCATCGCGGGCAAGCACCGCTCCCACAGGGAATTTGCGGTGCTTGTTGGAGCCGGGCTCGCCCGCGAAGAACGATGATGCGGTGTGGCCTGAAACCCCGCGTCGCTTGATTCGCGGGCAAGCCTCGCTCCAACAGGTTCGGTGATCTGTGGGAGCGGTGCTTGCCCGCGATAAGGGCGACGCGGTATATCTGATAGATCGAGGTGCGTGACTCACGGGCAATCACCGCTCCAACGGGAATTTTCGGTGCTTGTTGGAGCCGGGCTTGCCCGCGAAGAACGATGATGCGGTAGGCCTGAAACCCCGCGTCGCTTGATTCGCGGGCAAGCCTCGCTCCAACAGGTTCGGTGATCTGTGGGAGCGGTGCTTGCCCGCGAATTGGTGCGTTTGGATGACAAGGATCGTATTTCTTCCGAGAGATCGCCGGTCAATGCGCATAAAAAAACCAGGACTCAGTCCTGGTTTTTTGTACTGCGGCAGACTTACGACAGGTCTTTCAAGATATCTGCCATGTCATCGGCATGCTCTTCTTCCTGAGCCAGGATGGTTTCGAAGATGCGACGGGTTGTCGGGTCATCTTCGCCGATGTACTGGATGATCTCGCGATAGCTGTCGATGGCGATACGTTCGGCCACCAGGTCTTCGTAGACCATTTCCTTCAGCGTATTGCCCGCAACATATTGCGCGTGGGAGTTTTTCGACAGCAGGTCCGGGTTGAACTCTGGCTCGCCGCCCAATTGCACGATACGTTCGGCCAGTTGATCCGCGTGTTCTGCTTCCTGCTCTGCGTGCTCCAGAAACTCCGCCGCAGCGACACTCGCCTTCAGGCCTGTAGCCATGTAGTAATGGCGTTTGTAGCGCAGCACGCAAACCAGCTCGGTGGCCAGGGATTCATTGAGCAGGCGCAGCACGGTTTCACGATCAGCGCTGTAGCCCTCGGTGACGGCACCATTTTCAACATTCATGCGCGCACGCTGGCGCAGGCTGCTCACATCAGATAGTTGCTGTTCTTGGTTCATCATTTATCTCCAAAGCTAATCCGGTTATCCGTCTCGCTCTTGATGCGCTAGCCATTAAAGGTTCTGGCGGGCGCTTGGCATGATCGGTAATAGCTGTGAGTGCCCCACGTCCGGAAAAGTTTTATTACATTTTCTGTAAGCGACCCATAGCGAAATATTAAGAAACGACTGCGCAACGCTGCGGTCCCAGACTTGAGACACAAAAAACTATGGAGATACACCATGCTCAAGTTTCTAGGCAGCACCATCGGAATCATCTTCTTGATCGGCCTGATCGTGGTCATCGCCTTGTTCAAGCTCGTTTTCTAAGGATGAGCAGCTTCTAGGGTTTTACAAAGCTACGCCCGCTGACAAAAGCTACGCTCACAAAAAAGCCCGATGCATGCATCGGGCTTTTGCGTATCAGCGAGCTAATTACATGTTGCGCTCGTTGGTTTCGCGCTGTTCGCAGGTCATGAAGCCCTTGTTGTCGACGCGGCCGTTGGCGTCGAAGCTGACGTGATAAACCTGCTCGTGACCGTCTTTGTTCATTACATAGTTGTTGCAAGTGCCCGGATGAACCTTGCGTTGCACGCGAGTCGATGGCGTGCCGCCGATGGTCAAGACCTGTTGTTGAGTCATGCCGTTTTCAACTTGCTTAACAATTGGCTCGTTGCGGTACGTGACGTAATCCACCGGGTTTTGCACGGTGGTATTAGCGCAACCGCTGACCGCGGCGATAACAAACATAGCTGCGAGGCTCTTCTTGATCATGTAAGTCCACTCCAATGACTGAGCCATTGTTGGCCCGTTGCAGCTTGGAGCATCGAAGGTGCGCGAAGGTTCGATTATTTGATGGCGATGGGGCATCACGCTGCACCGTGCGGCAGATTGTCATTCAACCGCGCCATGCTGGGCCTGCGTTTGAGTCAATTGCCGCTATGGTTCAGTCATCCCATTTGCTGATCAGACAGAGAGGCCTACGCCATGACCCAGGAACAGGCGACGCGTTACCCATTGGTGCTGGTCCCCGGTTTGCTGGGTTTTGTGCGGCTGGTGATTTACCCCTACTGGTTCGGCATCGTCAAAGCGCTGCGGCGCGGTGGGGCCACGGTGATCCCGGTGATGGTATCGGCGGTGAACTCCTCGGAAGTGCGCGGCGAGCAGTTGATTGACCGCGTCAGGGAAATCCTGAAGGACACCGGCGCCGAAAAGGTCAATCTGATCGGCCACAGTCAGGGCGCGCTGACCATTCGTTACGCGGCGGCCAAGCACCCGGAAATGGTGGCTTCGGTCACCTCGGTTGCCGGCCCCAATCACGGCTCGGAGCTGGCTGACTTTCTTGAAAAGAATTTCCCGATGCACACCTTGCGCGGAATGCTGCTCAACGGGTTGATACGGCTGCTGGCAGGGATCATGGCGCTGCTGGACACCGGCTATCGCGGCACCCGGCTGCCGACTGATGTAGACGCTTCGCACCATTCCCTGACCACAGCGGGCGTTGAACTGTTCAACAGCCAATATCCTCAGGGCTTGCCAAAAACCTGGGGTGGGCAGGGCGAAGAACTGGTCAACGGCGTGCGTTATTACTCGTGGTCCGGCACCTTGCAGCCAGGGCTCAGCGACAAGGGTAGTAACCGAATTGATGGCACAAATGTGACCTGTCGAATATTCGCTCGCACGTTCACAAAAGAGCGAGGTCAATGTGATGGCATGGTCGGCAGATTCAGTTCTCACCTGGGCACGGTCATAGGTGACAACTATCCGCTCGACCATTTCGACATCGTCAATCAGACCCTCGGTCTGGTAGGCAAGGGCGTCGATCCTGTGAAGTTGTTCGTTGAGCATGCCGCGCGTCTCAAAGCCGCCGGTCTTTAGTTGTTTGAGCCGTTGTTCGTAGTTTGCCGACCAGGTGGTCGGTATTGGAGTGATGCGATGAGCGATAAAGAGCACTACGAAATCGAATACACCCTGGCGGGTGAGCACCATGTGGACGTGATCGAGAACCTTGATGTGCCGATCATTGAGGTGGTGCAGGAGCTGGCCCAGAAACATCACGTCAGCCTTGATGACGACCAGAATGGTTCTGGCACCAGCGAACCGGGTATGGCCCACGCCGCAGGTATCACCGATGTTTCGATTCACAGCGTTGAAGACCAGGATGTATCGGTCAACGACCCGGTGAATGAGCAACTATGGGACGCGCAAACCGCTGGATGAACGGCGTCTCCGGATTCTTTGGCTACACTGCGTAACAGGTTGTGTCATCAGGCGCAGCCACCGTTTGCGGTAGTGAGCCGCGATAAAGAATTGCCGGAGATAAACGTAATGAAAGTGCTGCGCGTCCCTTTATTGCTGGTCAGCCTGCTGTTGAGCGCTCAGGGTTTTGCCGCTACTGCTCAGCAGAACAAGATGACGACGTGTAACGCCGATGCTTCCGCCAAGTCGCTCAAGGGTGACGAACGCAAGGCATTCATGAGCAACTGCCTCAAGGCGTCGGTGCCAGCGACCCAGCAGGAAAAGATGAAATCCTGTAACGCAACGGCGAGCACTCAAGCCCTCAAAGGCGATGCCCGCAAGGCGTACATGAGTGATTGTCTCAAGAAGAAATAATTTTCCCGGGCGGTCCAAGCCCTTGAAAAACCTCAGGCAGGCGCCCTGAATCCCGGGATTCAGGTGCTTGTCTGAGACCGCTTTGGCGCTGTCTCAAAACTCGTTGCATCTCAGGTCGTCTGATCACTGGTCGTAAGCCCAGAACGCTGGCAGACTGCCTGCCTCTTTGCGCCGTTCGTTTTGAGGCTATATGCCAACGTTTTCCTCGCGACAAGTGTTGATAGCCAGCTGGATTCTGGTGTTTGGCGGTCTGTTGATGGTTTTGCCGTTCAAGCTTTTACCGAGTCTGCTTGCCGGATTGTTGGTATTTGAACTGGTGAACATGCTCACGCCACAGCTGCAAAGGCTCATTGCCGGCGAGCGTGCGCGTTGGGTGGCGGTAGCGTTGCTCGGAACGCTGGTGGTCAGCGTGCTGGCGTTGATTTTTGCCGGAGCGTTCAGCTTCGTGCTCCATGAAGCGGAAAACCCTGGGGCCTCCCTCGACAAATTCATGATCCTGGTGGATCGCGCCCGCGGTCAGCTACCACCATTCATTGATAGTTATCTGCCGGCCAGTGCCGCTGAATTTCGCGTGTCTCTGGGCGAGTGGATACAAAAACACGTTGGCGAACTGCAACTGATCGGCAAAGGCGCGGCGCACATGTTCGTGACCATGCTGATCGGCATGGTGCTGGGCGCAATCATCGCCCTGCAGCGGATTTCCGATGTGCACACTCGCAAGCCCCTGGCGGCTGCGCTGTTTGATCGCCTGAGCCTGCTGAGCAAGGCATTTCGCAACATCGTTTTTGCGCAGATCAAGATTTCATTGCTGAACACCGCGTTTACCTCGGTATTCTTGGTGATCGTCTTGCCGTTGTGCGGCATTCACCTGCCGCTGACCAAAACCTTGATCATCATGACCTTCCTGCTGGGTTTGCTGCCGGTGGTGGGCAACCTGATGTCGAACACGCTGATCTTCATCGTCGGCATGTCGATATCGATCTGGGTGGCGATGGCGGCGCTGGGTTATCTGATCGTGATCCACAAAGTCGAGTACTTCCTCAACGCGCGGATCGTCGGCGGGCAGATCAATGCCAAGTCCTGGGAATTGCTCATGGCGATGCTGATCTTCGAAGCCGCATTCGGCCTGCCAGGGGTGGTGGCCGGGCCGATTTACTATGCGTATCTGAAGAGCGAGTTGCAGCGCGAAGGGTTGGTTTAGCTGCGCAGCTTTCAAACACTGACCCCCTGTGGGAGCGGTGCTTGCCCGCGATAAGGGCGCTCCGGTCTAAAGTGAACCGCGTCCAGCCTTATCGCGGGCAAGCACCGCTCCCACAGGGCCGCATTTCAAGGCGAAAGCTCGCTACTCAGCCATACCGCTTCTTGGCCTCAATCGCCAATCCACTGCCAATGCTGCCGAAGATATTGCCTTCCACATGCCGGGCGTTGGGCAGCATGGCCGAGATGCTGTTGCGCAGTGCCGGGATGCCGCTTGAACCACCGGTGAAGAACACCGTGTTGACCTGATCGACCCGCGCGCCTGCTTTGGTCAGCAACTCGGACACGCTGTTGCGCACCCGTTCCAGCTGCGAATCAATGGCGGCTTCGAACATCACCCGGCTCAGGTCCACACTCAAGCCAGGCTCGATGCGATCCATCGGCAGGTGGCGGCTTTCGCTGTGGGTCAGCTGAATCTTGGTTTCTTCCACTTCCATGGCCAGCCAGTGCCCGGCGCGCTGTTCGATGAGCTTGAACAGGCGGTCGATGCCCTGGGTATCTTCGATGTCGTAGCGCATGCTGCCCAGCGCCAGTTGCGACTTCTGGGAATACACCGAGTTGATGGTGTGCCAGGTCGCCAGATTCATGTGATGACTGGTCGGCATGTAGGCCTGGCTTTTCATGCGGCTGCCGTAGCCGAACAGCGGCATCACGCCTTGCAGGCTCAGTTGCTTGTCGAAGTCAGTCCCGCCGATATGCACGCCGCCGGTGGCCAGAATGTCTTCGTGACGGTCGTCATAGAAGCGACGGTCCGGCGACAGGCGCACCAGGGAGAAGTCCGAGGTACCACCGCCGATGTCGACAATCAGCACCAGCTCTTCGTGGCTGATGGTGGATTCGTAGTCGAAGGCTGCGGCAATCGGCTCGTACTGGAAGGAGACTTCCTTGAAGCCGATCTTGCGCGCGACTTCGGCCAAGGTGTCCTCGGCTTCCTGATCGGCACCAATGTCATCGTCGACAAAATGCACCGGGCGGCCCAGCACCACTTCTTCGAACTCACGACCGGCAGTCGCCTCGGCACGTTTCTTCAGCTCGCCGATGAACAGCGCCAGCAGGTCCTTGAACGGCATGGCTGTGCCGAGAACACTGGTGTCGTGTTTGATCAACTTGGAACCCAGCAGGCTCTTGAGCGAGCGCATCAGCCGGCCTTCGTAGCCCTCCAGGTACTCATGCAGCGCCAGACGGCCATAGACCGGACGACGTTCTTCCATGTTGAAGAACACCACCGAAGGCAGGGTGATCTTGCCGTCCTCCAGCTCAATCAACGATTCCGTGCCGGGGCGCAGCCAGCCGACGGTGGAATTGGACGTGCCAAAGTCGATACCACAGGCACGGGCCGGGGATTGGTCATTCATGTCTTTTACGTTCCAGTCAAAAAACGGCCGCGCAGTGTATGTCAGTGCACGACGGATGCGTAGGCCAACCGTCACTTATACACAGTTATCTGTATTTGCACGTCTGACTTGAACTAATCGATATGACCCCCAATCTTCAGGGAATTGTCAGTAAACCGGGCCGTCGCTCATTTGAGGTATCAAGTGAGCAGTTTTTTCGGCCGATACCACTTAACGTATTAGATCCAAAACCCTCAAATTGGAGGATGCTGTGCGCAGGCTTAACGCAAGCACGGCATAACCGGGGACGAGCACTAGATGGACTTCAAAGACTATTACAAGATTCTTGCGGTGGAACCGACTGCGGATGACAAGGCGATCAAGACCGCCTATCGCAAGTTGGCGCGCAAGTATCACCCGGACGTCAGCAAAGAAGCGGGCGCCGAAGACAAATTCAAAGAGGCCAGCGAAGCTTACGAGGTGCTGAGCAGCCCGGAGAAGCGCGCCGAATATGACGACCTGCGCAAGTACGGTCAGCAGGGTCGGCCGTTTCAGCCACCGCCGGGCTGGCAAGGCCGTGGCGGGGCAGGCGGCTTTGGTGGCCAGGACAACGGCGACTTCTCCGATTTCTTCAGCTCGATCTTCGGTGGTCGACAGCAAGGCGGGCGTTCCCACAACCCCGGCCGAAGAGGGCAGGACGTGGAAATGGAACTGGCGATTTTCCTTGAGGAGACGCTTTCGGCGGAATCCAAGCAGGTCAGCTTCAAGGTGCCGCAGCACAATGCCGCTGGTCAGCGCGTGGCGGATATCACCAAGACCCTGAATGTAAAAATTCCGGCTGGGGTTGTTGATGGCGAGCGCATTCGCCTCAAGGGCCAGGGCGCGCCGGGAGTGGCGGGCGGGGAAAACGGTGATCTGTACTTGATCATTCGGCTGGCGCCGCATCCGAAGTTTGATGTTGAAGGCCACGACCTGATCATTACGGTCCCGCTGGCGCCATGGGAAGTGGCGTTGGGCACGAAAGTCGCGGTGCCGACCCTGACCGGCAAGATCAACCTGACCATTCGTCCTGATAGCCAGAACGGCCAACGGTTGCGCATCAAAGGCAATGGTCTGCTAAACAAACAAGGGCAGCGTGGCGATCTGTTGGCGCAGATCAAAGTGGTCATGCCGCCGTCCAACGATGCCACCAGAGAGCTGTGGAAAACTCTGGCCGACAAGGCCGCCTTCGATCCGAGGGCTCAATGGAGTAACTGATCATGATCCGCACTGTGGTCGTGGAACTGGATATGAAGCAATTCTGTCAGGCGTCCGACATACCGGCCGCCTACGTGGTCGAAATCGTCGAGCACGGCATTCTCGAGCCTCAGGGGCGCAAGCCTGATGAGTGGTTGTTCGATGATCACGCCCTGATCGTTGCCCGCCGCGCCGCAAGGTTGCAGCGGGAATTGGAGCTGGAGTGGGAAGGCGTCGCCCTGGCGCTGAACCTGCTTGATGAGCTGGAGCATCTACGTGCCGAAAACCGCATGCTCAGGCAGCGGTTGGGGCGGTTTTTGGCGGAGTGATGGTTTGCCGGTTTCTAGAGTTTGTTGGAGCGAGGCTTGCCCGCGAAGAACGATGACGCGGAGTGTCAGGCTAACTGCGGTGCCTGATTCGCGGGCAAGCCTCGCTCCAACAGTCTCAATCAAACGCTCTTGGGCAAAACCACTGTAAACGTCGTGCCGTCACCCACATTCGAGGTCACGGTAATGCTGCCGCCGTGGGCATTGACCACTTCCTTGACGATAAACAGCCCCAGGCCAAGGCTGGTGGATGGGCCGTGGGGTGTCACGCCTTCGTTGATGCTGCGCACCAGCGGGTCAAAAATACTGCCGATGGCGTCTTCGGAAATCGGATCACCCAGGTTATGCACGATCAGTTGCACATGATCAGCTTCACCACTGACCTTGATCAGAATTTCCTGGCCTTCGATGCCGTGTTGCAGAGCATTGCCGATGAGGTTCTGCAATAGCTGGTCAATGCGTGCGCGATCCCAAGAACCCGTGGTTTCGCCCTCAACTTCCAGACGGGGGTTGGATTGCGGCTGACCGGCGCAAGCTTCGGCAATGGCTTCACTGCACGCGCTTGCCAGGTCCATGCGCTTGCGCTCAATGGGCAGGTTCGCGCCCAGGCGGCTGCGTACGAACTCCAGCAGGTCGCTGACCATCGCGCCCATGTGCCGCGTGCTGCTTTTGATCCGTGAGACATAGCCTTGGGATTTGCCATCCAGCTCGGTTTTGCGCGCCAGCAGGTCGGCGGACATGCTCACCGCCTGCAAAGGCGCGCGCAGGTCGTGACCGAGTATCGCGAGGAAGATATCCCGTGACCGTTCGACCTGTTCGGCATAAGCGGCAGTGGACTCGGCCAGCGCTTCGTCGATAGCTTCGTTGAAGCGGATCATGTCGGTGAAGTAGGCCAAATCCGGCGTTTTCAGGCTTTCAACCCACAAACGAATGACACTCGCCCGCAGATGACGGAATTCAGACGTCATTTGCACCAGATCGAACCCGACTAGATGCCGCAGCTCCCCATGGCTTGCTGCCGCCACATCCAGGCTGGTTGTTTTGTCGAGGTTTTCGCCTTTGGCTTTGGCGGCCTGCTCGCTTTTGCTCTGCGAGGTGTTCATGTCCCGGGCCGCGGCCAGCAGAATCGCTTTGGCGTGATCGCGCAGCTCGACACTGTTCATGGCGTCAGCGGCGGGTTTGATGGTTTTGGCGAAGCTTTCCCACTCGTCGACGATGCGATCCACATGAGCAACGATGAAGTCCGAGAGACGCATGACCGGTTACCTTGCTGCGCGAGCTGTAGATGAGATGGCGCATCTTACAGCCTTTGCCCCACAGGTATCGAGCCAACGACCGGTAGCACTGTCATTTCTGTCAGTAGACGCATGTTGTGGGCAGTTGTAGCCTGATTGCGAGGGGCTGCTGAAGGTCATGTGGCTGACCTCAGATGAGATTACTTACAGGGAGTTGAATCATGAACGTCATAAATGTCGACGATGACAGCTTTCAAGATCACGTCTTTTCCTCAAGCCAGCTTGTCATGGCTGAGTTCAGCGGGCCTGGTTCCGATGAAAGCGCGCAAACCAGCAAACTTGTGGATGAGCTCGCCAGGCAGTTCGATGGCGAGGTTCTGGCGCTGCGGATAGACAAGGACAGTTGTGAGCCTACCGCCGAAAACTTCGGCGTAGACAGCGTGCCCACGGTGATCTTCTTCCGTAATGGCAGTGAAGTGTCGAGAGCGACTGGCCTGCGCGACAAGAAATGGTTTGAGCAGGAAATCAGCAAGCTCTTACAGAGCTGACGCAATAGCAGGGCCCTCCACCCGAGGGCCTTTTTTTTCGGAATGGATCTTTCAGAACAGGCTTTTCAGACCAGACTCTTTAGAAAAGAAAATACCGCTGAGCCATCGGCAATACATCTGCCGGCTCACACCACAGCAGCACGCCATCGGCCTTGACCTGATAGGTCTGCGGGTCGACGTCGATGTTGGGCAGGTAGTCGTTGTGAATCAGGTCTTTCTTCTGCACGTCGCGGCAGCCCTTGACCACGCTGATGGTCTTTTTCAGTCCCAGTGACTCCGGCACGCCGGCATCGAACGCTGCCTGGCTGATAAATGTCAGGCTGGTGGCGTGCAGCGAGCTGCCGTAGCTGGCGAACATCGGGCGGTAGTGCACCGGCTGCGGCGTCGGGATCGAGGCGTTGGCGTCGCCCATCAGACTGGCCGCAATCGCACCGCCTTTGAGGATCAGGGTTGGTTTGACGCCAAAGAACGCCGGGCGCCAGAGCACCAGATCCGCCCATTTACCGACTTCCACGGAGCCGACTTCATGGCTGATGCCGTGGGTGATGGCCGGGTTGATGGTGTATTTGGCGATGTAGCGCTTGGCGCGGAAATTATCGTTGCCGGGGCCGTCTTCAGGCAGCGGGCCGCGTTGTTTCTTCATTTTGTCGGCGGTCTGCCAGGTGCGCATGATCACTTCGCCAACCCGGCCCATGGCCTGGCTGTCGGAGCTGAGCATGGAGAAGGCACCGAGATCGTGAAGAATGTCTTCAGCGGCGATGGTTTCCCGGCGGATTCGGCTTTCAGCGAAGGCCACGTCCTCGGCGATGCTTGGGTCCAGGTGATGGCAGACCATCAGCATGTCCAGGTGTTCGTCAATGGTGTTGCGAGTGAACGGCCGGGTCGGGTTGGTGGAGCTGGGCAGCACGTTCGGGAAGCCGCAGGCCTTGATGATGTCCGGCGCATGTCCGCCGCCCGCGCCTTCGGTGTGATAGGTGTGGATGGTGCGGTTCTTGAAGGCAGCCAGGGTGGTCTCGACGAAGCCGGACTCGTTCAAGGTGTCGGTGTGAATCGCTACTTGCACGTCGTATTCGTCAGCGACGCTCAGGCAGTTATCGATGGCTGCAGGCGTGGTGCCCCAGTCTTCATGCAGCTTCAGGCCGATGGCGCCAGCTTTGACCTGCTCGATCAGCGGGCCGGGCAGGCTCACATTGCCCTTGCCGGTAAAGCCGATGTTCATCGGGAACGAATCAGCCGCCTGGAGCATGCGCGCCATATGCCACGGACCAGGGGTCACGGTGGTGGCGTTGGTGCCCGTGGCCGGGCCGGTGCCGCCGCCGATCATGGTGGTGACGCCACTCATCAGCGCCTCTTCGATCTGCTGCGGGCAGATGAAGTGGATGTGAGTGTCGACGCCGCCAGCGGTAAGGATCATGCCCTCACCGGCGATGATTTCAGTGGCTGCGCCGATGGCGATGGTGACGTCCGGCTGGATATCCGGGTTACCGGCTTTGCCAATGGCGGCGATGCGGCCGTTCTTGATGCCCACATCCGCTTTGACGATGCCCCAGTGGTCAACGATCAGCGCGTTGGTGATCAGCGTGTCGACGACATCGACCGCCATCAGTTGGCCCTGGCCCATGCCGTCACGGATGACCTTGCCACCGCCGAATTTCACTTCTTCACCATAGGTGGTGAAATCTTTCTCGACTTCAATCCACAACTCGGTATCGGCCAACCGAACACGGTCGCCCACGGTGGGGCCGAACATGTCGGCGTAGGCTTGTCGGCTTATCTTCATGGCGATTCCTCAAATCTTCTGTGTCTGTTCTGGCCTCTTCGCGAGCAAGCTCGCTCCCACGGATCGTGGAAATCCTGTGGGAGCGAGCTTGCTCGCGAAGGCGAAGTCCTGGCCTCTATACCTGTGTCGGATGTACAGATCTGTAGGAGCGAGCTTGCTCGCGATCGGCTGCGAAGCAGTCGCATAATTTGTGAGCGCAGCACAGTCGGAAAGTCGTTCCGACTTTATCGCGAGCAAGCTCGCTCCTACAGATCAAATATCAGGATCGGGGCGCGGGGGCCGGGATCAGAGATCGCCCATGACCCTTCCCGCAAACCCGAACACCCGCCGCAACCCAGCCAGATCCACCAGTTCCACATCCCGCGACTGCCCTGGCTCAAAGCGCACGGCGGTGCCGGCCGGGATGTTCAGGCGCATGCCACGGCTGGCGGCGCGGTCGAAGGTCAGGGCGTCGTTGGTTTCGAAAAAGTGGAAGTGCGAGCCGACCTGGATCGGCCGGTCGCCGCTGTTGGCAACGTTCAGGCTGAGGGTGCGACGGCCGACGTTGAGTTCGATCTCGCCGGGTTGAATCTGATATTCGCCAGGAATCATGCGGGTTGTCCCAGAGTCTTGAAATAGATAGCGGTCGGCGTGTAGCGGCCGTCCGGGCTTTGGCAGTAATCAGGCAATTCGCCGACCCGGCTGTAGCCGAGCGAGCGGTAAAAAGCTTCTGCGGGCGAGCCCGCCTCGGTGTCCAGATACAAAAGGCCGCGCTTGAGTTGCCGGGCCGTCTGCTCCAGAGCCTGCATCAGTTGCTGGCCGAGCCCGCGTCGTCGCGCGTCGCTGAGCACCAGCAGTTTCTGCACCTCGGCGCGGTTCAGGCCGTTGGCTTTCTGGCACAGGGCGAGCTGCGTGCTGGCCAGCACTCGTTCATCCTGCACGACGACCCACAACAGCAGGTTGCCGCTGGCCACTTCCTCCTTCAGACCGTCGCTCCAGGCCTGTGCCTGATCAACGTCCAGGTCTGCCATGAAACCCACAGATGCGCCGTTTTCCACGGCATCCAGCAACAGCTGAGCCAGCCCCTGACGGTAGTGCGCAAAGCTTTCGATTGTGACGCGGCGTAACTGGGCAGGATTCATGGTCGCCTCTCAGTTGATGCTCTCGGTTAAAGAGCCGGAGCTTGCGAAGGTGGGGCGGATGCGCCGGGAGACAGATCCAGCTGCATGAACGTCAGGTCCAGCCAGCGACCGAACTTGGTGCCGACTTGGGGCATCTGGCCTGTGGTGGTGAAGCCTAGTCGCTCATGCAGAGCAATGGAGGCCGCATTGCCGCTTTCGATGGCGGCCACCATCATGTGTTTGTCGCACACCCGGGCGCGGTCGATCAGCGCTTTCATCAGTTTGGGGCCCAGGCCCTTACCGCGCTGATCGGCACGTACATAAACCGAATGCTCCACGGTGTGGCGGAAGCCTTCGAAGGGACGCCAGTCGCCAAAGGACGAATAACCCACGACCTGTTGCGCGTCATCGACCGCCACCAGAATCGGATAGCCCTGGGCCTGACGCGCATCGAACCAGGCCTGGCGATTGGCCAGGTCAACCGGTTGCTCGTTCCAGATCGCGGTGGTGTTGAGCACGGCATCGTTGTAGATCGCCATAATGCCGGGCAGATCGGCGGGCAGCGCGTCGCGAATCGTATTACTCATGATCGTTTCCACAGTCTTGTGATGTGCAGATCAGGCAATCGGCTGATGCACAGTGACCAGCTTGGTGCCGTCCGGGAAGGTCGCTTCGACCTGGATTTCCGGGATCATTTCGGGGATGCCTTCCATGACTTGTTCACGGGTCAGCAGGGTCGTGCCGTAATGCATCAGATCGGCCACAGTCTGCCCATCCCGAGCGCCTTCAAGCAAAGCCGCCGAGATATAAGCCATGGCCTCTGGATAGTTAAGCTTCACACCACGGGCCAGACGCCTTTCGGCAACCAGGCCAGCGGTGAAAATCAGCATCTTGTCTTTTTCGCGTGGGGTCAGGTCCATGTTGGTTCCGTCATAAAATTGATGGTGACTTGTTGGAGCGAGGCTTGCCCGCGAACCGGCTAACGCGGTGCGTCAGGCAGACTGCGTTGAGGTACTCGCGGGCAAGCCTCGCTCCAACAGGTTCTATGTCAGGTACTCCAGATCCTCGGTGCCACTGCCTCCCGGCCCAATCCTGCCGGGCGTAGCAGTTTCCATAGTTCGATCATCCAGGCCCGGGCGTGCAGCGCCTCGTCGGCCAGGCAGCGAGCAACGAGCAAACCGGGAAGTTGGGTCAGATCGCCGCGCACCTGGGCTGGCAATGAGCGGCAGGCTTCGAGCAGTTCGCTGTCTATGTCGCCGGTCACCAGCAAGGTGCCAAATACGGTTTTGCCGTCCAGGCCAATGGGCGAGTCGAGCAAGCCATCGCCGCCGATCACCCGTTGCCGCTCGTGCCACAGCAACTTACCGTCCCGGCGAATATCCAGCTGTGCCTGAAAATGTCCGCTTTCGAAACGTTCGCCGCTCGCTGGTCTGCCCAGCGCCACGACATCCCAGTAAAACAGCTTCGCATCGCCTTGCAGCTCGATGCGGGTCGTCAGCTCGGCCTGAGCGGCGCTGAATACGATGGTTTCCTGCGGCAGCCACTCCAGCGTTGCTCCGGGTGCGACTTTCAAATCGAGCTGTTGATAAGCCGGACCCGCAGCGCGATACCACTTGGCTGCACCTGGGCTGGTCAGTTGCGCCCAGGCATTCCGGCCGACGCTGGCGCTTATGTCCAGCCGGTCGCCACCGGCGATGCCTCCCGGTGGGTGAACAATGATGTGCTGGCAGACTTGCGGGCCTTCGGCGTACAGGTGTTTTTGCACCCGCAGCGGGCCTTTATGTCGACGCTGAGTAGGCCGCGTGCTCTCGCCAAAGCGCCCATAGCCCAGCTCCAGCTCGGCGTGCCAGCTGGGGGTGAACAACGCAGTGTGGGCAGGCAGATTCATTTAGCGGCGATCCTGGTTCGTTGGCCAAACACCTTAACGGAATACATATCAGATGGTCACCAGACCACGCACACCTTCGGCTTCCATATTTTCGCCGCGGCCTTGCTGCACGATCTCGCCACGGGACATCACCAGATATTGATCGGCCAGTTCGGCGGCAAAGTCGTAGAACTGTTCAACCAGCAGGATTGCCATGTCACCTCGGGCGGATAGTTTCTTGATGACCGCGCCGATTTCCTTGATGACCGAGGGCTGAATGCCTTCGGTGGGTTCGTCAAGGATCAACAAGCGTGGACGGCTGGCCAGGGCGCGGCCGATTGCCAGTTGTTGCTGCTGACCGCCGGACAGATCGCCGCCGCGTCTGTGTTTCATCTGCAACAGGACCGGGAACAGCTCATAGATGAACGCCGGGACTTCCTTGGCCTCCGCGCCGGGAAAACGGGAAAGGCCCATGAGCAGATTTTCTTCCACCGTCAGCCGCCCGAAAATCTCCCGACCCTGAGGCACGTAAGCAATCCCCGAATGAACCCGCTGATGAGGCTTGAAGCCGGTAATCGTCTTGCCTTCCCATTGCACCGCGCCTTCTTTGGCCGGCAGCAGGCCCATGAGCACTTTGAGCAAGGTGGTCTTGCCCACGCCGTTGCGACCCAGCAGGCACGTCACTTCACCGACCTTCACCTCAAAGGAAAGCCCGCGCAGGATGTGGCTACCGCCGTAGTACTGATGAAGCTTTTCGACCTGGAGCATTTAGTCGGTCTCGATTATTTCTGTTGGAGCGAGGCTTGCCCGCGAAGAGCGTTAACGCGGTTTGTCTGTGTGACCGAGGCGCCTGATTCGCGGGCAAGCCTCGCTCCAACAGAATCCCATTATCTTCCGAGGTAAACTTCGATCACTCTCTCATCCGCCTGCACATCCGCCAGCGAGCCTTCGGCCAATACGCTGCCTTGATGCAAGACGGTGACGTGGTCGGCAATCGAGCCGACGAAGCCCATGTCGTGTTCCACCACCATCAACGAATGCTTCACCGCCAGGCTCTTGAACAGCTCAGCGGTGAATTCGGTTTCGGCGTCGGTCATGCCGGCGACAGGTTCGTCGAGGAGCAGCAATTGCGGGTCCTGGACCAACAGCATGCCGATCTCCAGAAACTGCTTCTGGCCGTGGGACAGCAAACCGGCAGGGCGCTGAAGGGAAGTGGTCAGGCGAATGGTTTCCAGCACCTCGTTGATGCGATCCCGTTGTTCGCCGCTGAGCTTTGCCCGCAGGCTGGCCCACACCGACTTATCGGTTTTCTGCGCCAGCTCCAGGTTCTCGAAGACGCTCAGGGCTTCGAACACCGTGGGCTTCTGAAACTTGCGGCCGATGCCCGCCTGGGCGATTTCCACTTCGCTCATTTGCGTCAGGTCCAGGGTTTCGCCGAACCAGGCCTTGCCGTGGCTGGGCCGGGTCTTGCCAGTGATCACGTCCATCAGCGTGGTCTTGCCCGCACCGTTAGGGCCGATGATGCAGCGCAGCTCGCCGACGCTGATGTACAGATTCAGATCATTCAGGGCCTTGAAGCCATCGAAGCTGACGCTGATGTCTTCCAGCGTCAGGATGGTGCCGTGTCGCGTGTTCAGACCTTTGCCCGCCGCTTGCCCGAGGCCAATCGCGTCGCGGCTGGTGCCTGCGTCAGCGTTGGGGTCGAGAATCGGTTCAAGCATGAATGCAGGTGTCGGGGTGGTTTTCATTGTTCGCTCCTCTTCTTGAGCAAACCGATCACGCCTTTAGGCAGATACAGCGTGACGATGATGAACAGCGCGCCGAGGAAGAACAGCCAGTATTCCGGGAAAGCCACGGTGAACCAGCTCTTCATGCCGTTGACCACTCCGGCGCCCAGCAATGGACCGATCAGCGTGCCGCGCCCACCCAGGGCGACCCATACGGCGGCCTCAATGGAGTTGGTCGGCGACATTTCACTCGGGTTGATGATGCCCACTTGTGGCACATACAACGCACCCGCCAGCCCGCACATCACCGCGCTCAGCACCCAGACAAACAGCTTGAAACCCCGAGGATCGTAGCCGCAGAACATCAGGCGGTTTTCGGCGTCCCGTAGCGCGGTCAGTACTCGGCCAAACTTGCTCTGCGCCAGGCGCCAGCCGATATACAGGCAGGCCACCAGCAGAATCACCGTGGCCAGAAACAGCGTCGCGCGAGTGCCTTGCGAGCTGATGCTGAAACCCAGAATGCTGCGGAAGTTAGTAAAGCCGTTGTTGCCGCCAAAACCGGTCTCGTTGCGGAAGAACAGCAGCATGCCAGCGAAGGTCAGGGCCTGGGTCATGATCGAGAAATACACGCCTTTGATCCGCGAACGGAAGGCGAAGAAGCCGAACACCAACGCCAGCAACCCGGGCGCCAGGACCACCAGACACATAGCCCACAGAAAGTTATCGGTGCCCGCCCAGTACCAGGGCATTTCGGTCCACGACAGAAAAGTCATGAACGCTGGCAAGCCATCCCCTGCGGCCTGACGCATCAGGTACATGCCCATGGCATATCCGCCCAGGGCGAAGAACAGGCCATGGCCCAAGGACAGCAAACCGGCGTAACCCCAGACCAGATCCAGCGCCAGGGCAACGATGGCGTAGCAGAGAATCTTGCCGACCAGGGTCAGGGTGTAAGCCGAAACCTGAAAACTGTTTTCAGCAGGCAGCAGCGATAGCAACGGCATTGCAAGCAGGATTGCGAGCACAATCACGCCAACCGCCACTGTGCCTTTGGGGCCGACTTTTTGTGCAGCGGTGACCATCAAGGGTTGGTTCATCAGTCGATCACCCGTCCTTTCAATGCGAAGAGGCCTTGCGGACGTTTCTGGATAAACAGAATGATCAGCGCCAGGATCAGGATTTTGCCCAATACCGCACCGATCTGAGGTTCGAGGATTTTGTTGGCGATGCCCAGACCGAAGGCGGCCATGACGCTACCCGCCAGTTGCCCGACACCGCCGAGCACCACCACCAGGAACGAATCGATGATATAGCTCTGGCCCAGGTCCGGGCCGACGTTGCCGATCTGGCTCAGTGCGACGCCGCCCAGCCCGGCAATGCCCGAACCCAGCCCGAAAGCCATCATGTCGATGCGGCCTGTAGGCACGCCGCAGCAGGCGGCCATGTTGCGGTTCTGGGTCACGGCGCGCACGTTCAGGCCCAGGCGGGTCTTGTTCAGCAACAGCCAGGTCAGCACCACGACAAACAATGCGAACGCGATGATCACGATGCGGTTGTAAGGCAGTACCAGATTGGGCAATACCTGAAAACCGCCGGACAGCCACTCAGGGTTGGCGACTTCTACGTTCTGCGCACCGAAGGCCAGGCGCACCGCTTGAATCAACATCAGGCTGATGCCCCAGGTCGCCAGCAGGGTTTCCAGTGGTCGGCCATACAGATGGCGAATCACCGTGCGCTCCAGAGCCATGCCGATGGCAGCCGTGACGAAAAACGCCACCGGCAGCGCAATCAACGGGTAGTACTCGATAGCACCCGGCGCATAACGCTGAAACATCAACTGCACGACATAGGTGGAGTAAGCACCGAGCATCAGCATTTCGCCATGGGCCATGTTGATCACGCCCAGCAAGCCGAAGGTGATCGCCAGACCCAGCGCGGCCAGCAGCAGAATTGAACCCAGCGACATGCCACTGAAGGCTTGGCCGAGAACCTCGCCGATCATCAGTTTGCGTTTGACTTGCGCGAGACTGGTTTCGGCGGCCAGGCGCACGGTAGCGTCGGTTTCCACACCTGGTGCGAGTAGCGTTTCCAGACGGGTGCGCGCCAAGGGATCGCCGGTTTCACCCAGCAGTCGCACGGCCGCCAGCCGCACCGTCGGGCTGGAATCCACCAGTTGCAGATTGGCCAGCGCAAGGCTCAGGGCGTCGTGGACGGCGTCGTCTTTTTCATCGGCAACCTGCACGCTGAGCAGCGGCAGCTGTGCCGGGCGGGCAGATTTTTGCAATTGCAGCGCGGCAGCCAGACGCAGTTTTGGGTCGGCGGCCAATAGCTGGTGGCTGGCCAACGCAGTGTCGACCAGGCCACGCAGGCGGTTATTGAGGCGCAATTTGCGCGGTTCATCAGGGCTTGGCGCCTCTGCGCCAGCGGGAGCATTGGCGTCTACGGCGACATATTGATCGGCGGTTTCGATGTAGGCGCGCTTGCTGCTATCGGCTGCAACCCGGCCTTCTTGCAGGGCGATGATCAGCTCGGTTCGCGCCGGAACAGGCTTGGCCGCCCAGGTTTCGAGCAGTTCGGCTTGTTGCGCGGAGCTGGCCGCCACGAAATCACCGGCATCGCTGGCCTGCGCCGCGACTGGCAGCAGTAGGGCGAGGGCGAAGATGAAGCGGTACAGAATGTTGGGCATGGCGGGGCGACCTGGATGTGCAATTTATGTGGGAGCGAGCTTGCTCGCGAAAGCGGTGTTCCAGACAAACTGAGATGTACAGGATGTACTGGCCTCTTCGCGAGCAAGCTCGCTCCCACGGATTGCGTCAAAGCACTGAAGCTTTCACTTTCTTAATTACTCTTCACCGCGTGATCCGGCTTCTTGTCATTACCCGGGATGTACGGGCTCCATGGCTGGGCGCGGATTGGCTCTTTGGTCTGCCAGACGACGTTGAACTGACCGTTGTCTTCGACTTCGCCGATCATCACTGGCTTGTGCAGGTGATGGTTGGTCTTGTCCATGGTCAGCGTGAAGCCCGACGGCGCGGCGAAGGTCTGGCCGGCCATGGCTTCGCGGACTTTATCCACGTCTGTGGATTTGGCTTTCTCGACCGCCTGCGCCCACATGTGGATGCCCACGTAAGTGGCTTCCATCGGGTCGTTGGTCACGGCCTTGTCGGCGCCCGGCAGGTTTTTCTTCTTGGCGTAGGCTTTCCAGTCCGCCACGAACTTGGTGTTGACCGGGTTTTCAACAGACTGGAAGTAGTTCCAGGCAGCCAGGTGACCGACCAGCGGTTTGGTGTCGATGCCGCGCAGCTCTTCTTCGCCCACCGAGAAGGCGACGACCGGAACGTCGGTGGCCTTCAGGCCCTGGTTGGCCAGCTCCTTATAGAAGGGCACGTTGGAGTCGCCGTTGACGGTGGAAATCACAGCCGTCTTGCCGCCTGCGGAGAACTTCTTGATGTTGGCAACGATGGTTTGATAATCCGCGTGACCGAACGGGGTGTAGACCTCTTCGATGTCCTTGTCCGCTACACCTTTGGAGTGCAGAAACGAGCGCAGAATCTTGTTGGTGGTGCGCGGGTAGACGTAGTCGGTGCCCAGCAGGAAGTAACGTTTGGCTGCGCCGCCGTCTTCGCTCATCAGGTACTCGACCGCAGGAATCGCCTGCTGGTTGGGCGCTGCACCGGTGTAAAACACGTTCGGCGACATTTCTTCGCCTTCGTACTGAACCGGGTAGAACAGCAGGCCATTGAGTTCTTCGAACACCGGCAGTACCGATTTACGCGACACCGAGGTCCAGCAGCCGAATACTACGGCGACCTTGTCCTGGGTCAGCAGCTGACGGCCTTTCTCCGCGAACAGCGGCCAGTTTGAAGCCGGGTCAACGACGACCGCTTCAAGCATCTTGCCGTTGACGCCACCCTTGGCGTTGATTTCGTCGATGGTCATCAACGCCATGTCTTTAAGCGATGTTTCAGAGATAGCCATGGTCCCGGACAACGAGTGCAGGATGCCGACCTTGATGGTTTCGGCGGCTTGAACTGTCCATGTAAGACCCATGGCGGCAATAGACGCGGACAGGGTGAAGGCTTTGATCAGACTGCGACGCTTCATGGGGCTAGCTCCGTTATTGGTTTTCGATGGGGCGCACGAGATAACGCATATCTGAAAGCTGTTTTGCAAAGGCTGGGCCAAGCAGCGAAATAACGCGCCAGAGGGCGAAGCTGTCGGGTTGGACAGGAAAATGCGCACCAGATCAGGTCTTGTCTGGTGGAGTGGTGCGTCAGGGTGCGCTGATTTGGTGCTTGGTGCCGATTTCTGCCGGGGGATTTCTTTAATGGCCCGCAACGCTGAGATTTTGGGGAATACGGTCTCCTGTGGGAGCGGTGCTTGCCCGCGATAAGGCTGGACGCGATTCACTTGGAACCGTGTTGTCCTCATCGCGGGCAAGCACCGCTCCCACAGGAGACACGCATTCCAGTGCCAACCCCGACTGAGCCTCACCTCTTGCGCATGAGGCCTATAAAAAACAATCCACCAATTGCCGCTGTGGCGACGCCTATAGGCAAGTCTTCCGGGGCGATGAGGGTGCGGGCGGCGACGTCGACCCAGACCAGGAAAATACTGCCCATCAATACGCAAACCGGTAGCAGCCGGCGATGCTCGGCACCGACCAGACGCCGCGCGATGTGGGGGATCATCAGGCCGACAAAGCCGATGGAGCCGCTGATGGACACCATGACTCCGGTCATCAGCGAAGCAATCAGGAACACTTTGACCCTGACATTGCGGGCGTTGAGCCCAAGAGTCACGGCGGTCTGTTCGCCAGCCATCAGCGCATTCAACGAGCGGGCCATGGCCAACAGCAACACCAGGCCGATCAGCACACTGATCGCGGGAATGCCGAGCAACTCCCAGCGGGCCAGACCCAGCCCGCCGAGCATCCAGAACATCACCGCCGAACTGGCCCGATGATCACCCATGAACAGCAGCAGATTGGCCAGTGCCATCATCACGAACGACACGGCAATCCCGCACAACAATAGCCGGTCGCTGTCCAGTCGACCCTGGCGGCTGGCGATGGCGAGGACCATCAACATACTGCACAGCGCGCCGATGAAAGCCGCCAACGGCAAAGTCAGAACGCCGATCAGTTCGCCCACATGCAACACCACAATCACCGCCCCCAGGGTTGCCCCGGAGGTCACACCCAGCAGATGCGGATCAGCCAGTGGATTGCGTGTGGTGGCCTGCAGAACCGCGCCGGTCAAGGCCAGACCCGCGCCCACCAGCGCACCCAGCAGCATGCGTGGTACGCGGATCAGCCAGACGATATGTTCCTGGCCTGCACTCCAGGTGGGTGCACCAGGCGCGAAACCGAAGACTTTATGCAGCAGAATCTGCCAGACCACCGAAGCCGGTACCGACGCCGAGCCAAACCCCAGTGAAAGCACGCAGGACGCCAGCAGGGCGATGCCGAGGATCAGCAAAAGCAACCGATAACGGTCGTGACCCACCAGCGTCGGCGGCAGATGAAATTTCACAGAGCTTTGCCTTGGAGAGCTTTGCCGTGAAAACCGGCGGCCAGGGTTTCGATGGCGTCGATATTCTCGATGCCGGGCGTGGCGGCCACATAAGGAATGACGATGAAACGCTTGTTGCGGATTGCATCCACCGATTGCAGGGCCGGGTTGTTCAGCAGGAAGTCGATCTTCTGCTCGGCGGTGATTTCGCTGTAGTCGACGATCACGATCACCTGCGGGTCGCGCTCGACTACTGTCTCCCAATTGACCCGGGTCCAGCTAGCGTCAATGTCATCAAGAATGTTGCGTCCGCCTGCACTGCTAATCAGCGCCTGAGGCATGGCCAGACGGCCTGAAGTCATGGCCCGGTCTTCACCGCTGTCGTACAGAAATACCCTTGGCTTGGTCGCGGGCAGTGTCTCCTGCACCTTCGCCACCCGCTGCTGCATCTGTGCGATCAGCTGTTCGGCCCGGTCCTGCACGTTGAAAATCCGCCCCAGATTGCGCAGGTCCGTATAGGTGTCGTCGAGGCTGGCGGCTTCGCGCTTCATCACGAAGGCGCAGGATTCGGTGAGTTCATAGACCTTGATGCCCAGCGGCGCCAGGGTTTGCGGGGTGAGGTCGCCGCCGACGCGCATGCCGTAGTCCCAACCGGCGAAGAAGAAATCGACGTTGGCATTGAGCAGGGTTTCAACCGACGGATATTTGGCCGCCAGCTCCGGCAAGCCTTCCAGGCTTTTGCGCAACTCAGGGGTGACGGTTTTCCAGCCGCTGATCCCGCTGTAGCCGGCCATGCTCGATTTCAGGCCGAGAGCCAGCATCATCTGAGTCATGTTGATGTCATGGCTGACGGCGTGGGTCGGCGCCTTATCGAAGGTCACTTGCCGATCACAGCTGGTAATGGTGACCGGGTATTCAGTGGTTGCTGCCCAAGCGGAACAGGACAGCAGGCCCAGGCAGAGAAGGGTGAGAACGGACTTCATGGGTGAGTGATCCAGGTAATGCGTGGGTAACCGGAAATGGGGTGGCGATCTACCAGCGCTTCGACACCGAACACCTCCCGCAGCAGTTCAGCGGTGAGGACTTCGGTGGGGGTGCCGCTGGCGACGATTTTTCCGCCGTCCATCACGTACAAACGGTCGCAGAACGCCGCCGCGAGGTTCAAGTCGTGAATGCTCGCCAAGGTGCCGATCTTCAGGCGCCTGACCAGTTGCAGCAGCTCAAGTTGATAACGCGGGTCAAGGTGATTGGTGGGTTCGTCGAGTATCAGCAGTTGCGGTTGCTGGGTCAGGGCGCGGGCCAGGATCACCCGCTGTTTTTCCCCGCCCGACAAGGTCGCGAAGGCGTGATCCTCAAAACCCTGCAGACCGACGCACGCCAGGGCTTCGCTAATGATCTGCAGATCCTGCCGGGTGTCGCCGTCGAACATACCTTTGTGCGGGGTGCGACCCATGGCGACCACTTCATCGACGGTCAGGCCAAAGGCATCTGGAAACTCCTGCAACACCACCGCGATACGCTGAGCGCACCAGCGCGGTGCCTGTTCCCACAGGTTGTCCTCATCCAGCAGCACTTCACCCTGCAACGGTTGGCTGAACCGATAGGCGCAGCGCAACAGGCTGGTTTTGCCGCTGCCATTGGGGCCGATCAACCCGACAAACTCACCGGGCGCAACGTGCAGGCTGGTGTCGCGCAGCTTGAAGCGATGATGGCAATGCTCATGCTCCGGCGGGGACCAGGTGATATCGGTAAGTGTCAGGGATGACATTGAACAGCGCCATGAATGCAAACCGGCATTGTACGGATCAGCGTGGCGTGGTGCATGTCGGGTTGCTCATGTTGAGGGTGAGGGTGGTTTACCGCATCTCTGTTGGAGCGAGGCTTGCCCGCGAATCAGGCACCTCGGTATGTCAGTCAGACCGCGTCATCGTTCTTCGCGGGCAAGCCTCGCTCCAACACAATGTTTATGCGGTGACTGGTTTCATGAACCGCGACAACACCAACCGATCCACCACATAAACCACCACCAGCGAAGCCCCCACCAATGGGAATGCCACGGCCAGACCGAACATGATGACCATCGCGGCTTTCCAGCGTGGCAGGTCATGACGCAGCGGCGGGACGCCCAGGCCGCCTGTGGGCCGGCGTTTCCACCAGATCACCAGGCCACTGATGGAACCCAGCAGAATCATCAGGCACACCAGCAGAATCAGCAGCTGATTCAACCAGCCAAAAAACTTGCCTTCATGCAGCATCACGCTCAGTTCGGTGGCTTTGGACACGGTGCTGTAATCGCTCCAGCGTACGTCCGCCAGCACTTTGCCGGTGTATTGATCGATATGCAGGGTTGCGTCGTTGCGAGGGTCATCGGCGAAGACCGAGACAGTGAACACGCCGTCAGCGGTTTTTGGCTGGGTGATACTGTAGCCCGGTTCGATGCCCCGTTCGGTAGCAATATTTACCACCTGCTGCAGTGACACTTTTGGCGCCGCCGGTGCTGCATGCATGTTGCCGTGGTTCATGTGCTCGGCATGCTCGCCAGTGGACACCGGCATCGGCGTGTTCTCCAGCGCCCAAGGCACGGTTTGCACTTTGCCGGTATTCAGCTCACCGGCCTGCCGGTCGGATTTGGGTACGTCATTCCACATGGCGGCGGGGAAAGTGTTCCATAGTTCCGCGTATTGCTTGCCCCACATGCCGGTCCAGGCCATGCCGCTGAGCAACATGAACAGCAGAAATACCGAGCCCCAGAAACCGGTCACCGCATGCAGATCACGCCACAACACCCGGCCTCGTTTTGTGAAGCGAGGCCACAGCACACCTGCCGGGGATTTACCCCGCGGCCACCACAGGTAAAGCCCGGAGACCACGAGCATGATGCCCCAGCCCGCTGCCAGCTCCACAAGGCGGTCGCCCAGGGTGCCGATCATCAACTCGCCATGGATCAACCGGGCGATGGCTTGCAGATTGAATTTCGCATCCTGGGTGCCAAGGATTTCACCCCGATAAGGATCAACGAAGACATTCACCTCATGACCGTCTTGCTGCACGACAAACTGCGCGCTGCCCTCGGCGTTGAGCGGCGGGAAGTATTTGCTGACAGCGGCTTGTGGGAAATGGCTCAGCACCCGCTGCTGTAACTGCTCGGCGCTGAGTTGATGGTGGCTGGGCGTGACGTGCAGCAGGTCGCTGTACATCAGGTTGTCCAATTGGGGTTTGAACAGGTAAATGATCCCGGTCAGTGACAGCATGATCATGAACGGGGCGACAAATAGACCGGCGTAGAAATGCCAGCGCCAGGCGAGGTTATAAAAAGATACAGACGGTTTGGACACGGGCAATGCCCTCCATTGAGCGACACACGACGCAGCCCGCCGACAGACAGGGGCCGTGGGCGGGGTGCGTATTCAGGCTGGATTTATCGCGTGGCGAACAGGGGCGGGGCGCGGCTTCGGGCGTTGGGGAAAATATTGCTGCGGGCGTGACCGGTTTGGGTCACCGCGTTGTAGAGATCTGCGGGCCTTGCTGCGGCCAAGGCAATGATCGCAACGCTCTGGATCAGCGCCGGGCAGCTGAACAGCAGGGTGCAATAGCCGCATTTTGCCCACAAGGCATGGTCAGCGCCGTCATCAACGACTGCCGGGGCGTGATGTTCCGTGCCATGACCAGCGGCATGCCCGGACATGTCCATGTCCATCGACTGGGACATGGGCATCGTCATGCCCGTGTGATGCTCCATCGGCATCGACTGGGAAATCAGCGGGCCGACGAAAATCAGCAACATGGCAAACAGGCTCAGCCACGCCCCTCGGTTTACACGAGGTTGCGGGGTTGATCGGCTGTCTGGCAGGCGCTTGTAACTCATTTCAATTTTTATCAGTGGCTATGTTTCATGGCATCGGGCGCTTGTTTCATCACCGGAACTTGCACCGTGATTTCACCGGCCTTTTCAAAATGCAGGGTCAACGGGAAGGTTTGGCCGTCGGTGAGTCTGGACTTGTCTTGCAGCTCCAGCAACATCACGTGATAACCCATTGGCGCAAACACCGCATCGCTGCCTGCTGCAACCTCTACGGCGGACACCTGCTGCATTTTCATCAGGCCATTGGCGTGGACATGCTCATGAAGCTGGGCGAGACCTGCGACTGGGCTGTCGACGTTCAACAGTTTGTCGGCCGTCTGGCCATTGTTGTGAATGACAAAGTACGCCGCCACCGTTGGCGCATTGGGCGGCAACTCCATGGACCATGGGCTGGCAATCGTCAGCTCGCCAAGGCGGTAGTCATTCGCGCTGGCGTAAGTTGATGGCAGTAAAAGCGCCGCCAGGATGAGCAGGTGTTTCAGCATGAAAATCTCCAATGTGCGGGATTACCCTGAACCCTGTGGGAGCGAGGCTTGCCCGCGAAGAACGATGACGCGGTATGACTGATATACCGCGGTGCCTGATTCGCGGGCAAGCCTCGCTCCCACGGGGGGGCATAATTCAAAGGTGATTGTGACCCAACGCCTCAAGCAACGCCTGACGGGAATCAAACTCTCGGTCAACTTCCGGTAACACCGGCCGCTTCAGTATCAGCACCGGCACTCTCAATTCCCGCGCCACTTCCAGCTTGGCCTCGGTTGCATCGCCGCCGCTGTTTTTGCTGATCAGTACATCGATCGCGCGCTGCTCAAAGAGTGCGCGCTCGTCTTCCCGCAGAAAGGGCCCCCGTGCGCCGATGATTTCGCAGCGCTCGTGTTGCGGCAGATCTCGTAAGGTGTTTTCCAGGGCGCGCAAGGTCCAGAACTGCTGTTCAGGGATTTCATCCAGATGCTGCAAAGGTTCGCGGCCTAACGTGAAAAGCGGGCGTTTGAAGGGCTTGAGGGCCTGGACCAGTTCGCGCCAGTCAGCCACTTCACGCCAGTCATCGTTCGGCCCCGCCTGCCAGCCCGGGCGACGCAAGGCCCAGCAAGGTACCTTGGCCAGTTCTGCTGCGCGGGCGGCGTTGTGGCTGATCTGCGCGGCATAAGGATGAGTCGCGTCCACCAGCAAATTAATGCCTTGCTCGGTGACGAACTGCGCCAGGCCTTCGGCACCGCCATAGCCGCCGACCCGCACCTGACAGGTTAGATCGGTAGGCACTCGACCCACACCCGCCAGGCTATAGATATGCTGCGGGCCAAGTGTTCGGGCTATGGCCAGCGCATCCGTAACGCCGCCCAGCAATAACAGCCGCTTCATGCCCGACTCCTCATGACAAGACGCCCGCAGTCCCGACAATCCCGCCCTGACGGTCAATGGCGAAAACTTCCACGGCAACCTGCTCCGGCACCACGCTGCGCGCAAAGTCCAGCGCGTGCTGGCAAACAATATCGCCCAACGGCACGCCCACAGCGGCGCACATCGCCAGAGCCTGCTGACTGGTGTTGGCGTCGCGAATTGCCTGTTGCAACGCCTCGTCAGCCCCGCCGTCAGCGGCCCAGCGTGCCAGTTGCGGCAGGTCGATACTGGAGTGGCGGCTGTGCAGATCCATGTGTCTGGCCGCCAGTTTGCTGATTTTGCCGAAGCCGCCGCAGATGCTCAGTTTGGCCACCGGGACCTTGCGCAAATGTTTGAGCACCGCACCGACAAAGTCGCCCATTTCGATCAGGGCAATGTCCGGCATTTGATAAACCCGGCGCATGGTGTCTTCGCTGGCATTACCAGTGCACGCCGCAATGTGCTGATAGCCATTGGTCTTGGCGACGTCAATGCCTTGATGAATCGAGGCGATGTAGGCGGCACAGGAAAACGGCCGGACGATCCCGCTGGTGCCCAGAATCGACAGGCCACCGAGGATGCCAAGGCGTGGATTCATGGTCTTCAGGGCCAGGGCTTCACCGCCTTCGACGCTGACAGTGACTTCGAAGCCGCCGCGATAACCGGTTTCGTCAGCCAGTTTTTGCAGGTGCTCGATGATCATCATTCGTGGCACCGGATTGATCGCCGGCTCGCCGACTTTCAGCACCAGGCCCGGCCGGGTGACTGTGCCGACGCCAGCGCCCGCAAGGAAGGTCACCGTGGGGGTTTCCAACAATCGCACCCGAGTGAAAACCAGCGCGCCGTGGGTCACGTCCGGATCATCGCCGGCGTCTTTGATGGTGCCGGCTTCTGCACCGTCTGCAATAAGTCGGCAAAACTCCAGACGCATCTGCACCTGTTTACCTTTGGGCAGCACGATCTCGACCGCGTCGTTGACTTCCCCGCCCAACAACAATCGCGCCGCTGCCAGGCAGGTCGCCGTGGCGCAACTCCCTGTGGTCAGGCCGCTGCGGAGGGGGGCAGGTTGTTCGGCGGTTTCGTTGCGCATCAGGGTTTGACCACGTCCAGCAAGGTGATCGGTAATGCCTGACGCCAGGTGTCGAACTCGCCCAGGGGTTTGGCGTGGGCGATATGGATACGGGTCAGTTCACCGCCATGCAGATCGCGCCAGGCCATCAGCGCGGCTTCGCTTTGCAGGGTCACGGCGTTGGCCACCAGCCGGCCGCCAGAACGCAGTTGTTGCCAGCACGCGTCGAGTACGCCGGGGCGTGTCACTCCGCCGCCGATGAAAATCGCGTCCGGCTGCTCCAGTCCTGCCAATGCCTGTGGCGCACTGCCGCGCACCAATTGCAGGCCTGGCACACCCAGCGCATCGCGGTTGAATTCGATCAGTTGCTGGCGCCCTTCGTCGGCTTCGATCGCCAGGGTTCGACAAGTAGGGTGAGCGCGCATCCACTCGATGCCGATGGAGCCACAACCGGCGCCCACATCCCACAACAATTCGCCCGGCACCGGGGCCAGCCGCGCCAGGGTGATGGCACGCACATCGCGCTTGGTCAGTTGACCGTCATGCTCGAACGCCGCGTCGGGCAGACCGGCCAATGGGGAGAGGCGTATGGCGTGGGCATCGGCACGACAATCAATAGCCACCAGATTCAGTGCGGCAATGTCTGGGTTGGCCCATTCGCTGGCCAGTCCCTCCACTCGGCGCTCCGCGTCGCCACCCAAATGCTCCAGCACCGTCATGCGGCTCGGTCCGAAACCCTTTTCACGCAACAAACCGGCAATCGCTGCCGGGCTGCTGCCATCGTTGCTCAGGACCAGCAAACGCACGCCGTGATGAAATTGCGCGTTCAGCGCCGCCAATGGTCGGGCGACCACTGACAAGGTGACGACCTCCTGCAGCGGCCAGCCCAGCCTTGCCGCTGCCAATGAATAGGAGGAGGGCGCCGGGAAAATCTGCATTTCTTCGACCGCTACCACTCGCGTCAGGCTGGCGCCCACCCCGAACAGCATCGGATCCCCGCTGGCCAGCACACACACTTCAGCGCCGCGCTGCTCCACCACAGGACTCAAGGAAAAAGGGCTAGGCCAGGCGCGACGCTCGGCTTTGATGCACGGTGGCAGCAAAGCCAGCTGACGCGGTCCACCAAATACCTGATCGGCACGCAGCAGGGCATGCCGGGCGTTCTTGCCCAGGCCTTTGTAACCGTCTTCACCGATTCCCACGACTGTCAGCCAGGGCGACATTTACTTACCTCAATCCAATCTTCCGACAGAGCGGCTTTTCATGCCTGCGGACAAAGCAGGCATAATACCGCGCCATCAGGCACAACGTGTCCATTCAGGCCTAAATGTCCGACCTAATTGACGGTGATCCATTGATCGAGCCGAAGTCCGCTCGCACGCCAACCGCATCGCTACGCCCCTCGGCCTGTCCGGGGTTGCTGCGTATCGTCCCGGCGTTGGATGGCGGCATCTGTCGAATCAAACTGGCGGGCGGTTCGATCAGCGCCACTCAGGCGCAAGCCGTGGCCCAAGCGGCGCAGCGCTATGCCCATGGCGTGATCGAAGTCACCAACCGCGCCAATCTGCAGATTCGCGGTATCGGTACTGAACAGGATGCGTTGATTGGCACTTTGCTGGCCGCCGGTCTGGGACCGGACAACCCGGACAGCGACGACGTGCGCAACCTGATGCTCAGCCCCATGGCCGGCCTTGACCCGCAGATGCTGCTGGATGTTCGGCCACTGGCCGGGCAGATTCTGGCGGCGCTGGAGAGCAACCCGCGCTTTCATGACTTGTCACCCAAGTTCGCCCTGTCACTGGATGGTGGCGAAGGTCTGGTGATGCTCGAACATCCCCACGATCTTTGGCTGTCAGCGCTGCAAATCGATGGCGATGTCCTGCTGGGCTTCGGGCTGGCCGGTTGTGCAGCCGATGATTCACCCTTGGCTGCGGTCCCTGTCGCAAAAGGCCTTGATCTGGTGTTAGCGGTACTGGAGCTGTTCCTCGACACGGCCCGTCCCGAGCAGGTGCGCATGCGGCATTTGTTGGCGGAACAGTCCCTCGGGCAAATTCTTCAGCAGTTGCAGATGCGGTTGGGTTTTCCGTTGCGTGCTGATCAGAAAGTAACCAATTGGCGTCGCCCGGCCATTGCCGCTCATCAGCACATCGGCCTTTATCCACAGCGGGAAACGGGCAAGGTCTCGGTCGGCGGTGTCGTGCCCCTGGGACGTCTGGATCCGGTGATGCTCAGCACCGTGGCGCAACTGGCTGTTGATTCTGGCGATGGCAGCCTGCGCCTCACGCCCTGGCAGAGTCTGTTGTTACCCAACATCCCGACCGAGCATGGACCGCAGGTGCTGCGGGCGCTACAAACCGCCGGGCTACTCTGTTCGCCTGCCCAGGCCCTTGCGCAAATCATTGCCTGCACCGGCGCCACTGATTGCGCCAAGGGCCAGGCCGACACCAAGGCCGATGCGCGTCTGCTGGCGGATCAATTGCAAAACAGCGGGATCAGCCGAGCGGTGCACCTGTCAGCCTGCAAGCGTTCTTGCGCGGCGGCGCATCTTGCCCCGGTGACGTTGCTGGCGGTTTCCCCAGGCCGCTACGACCTTTATTTTCGCGATGCAGGCCAGCCCGGATTTGGTGCCCTGCAAGCGCGTGACCTCACTATTGAAGCAGCCGGCGCGTTATTGATCGCCGACTCACGGAGCAACACCGATGATTGATTACATCCGCGATGGTCAGGAGATTTATCGCAACTCCTTCTCGATCATTCGCGCTGAAGCGCGCCTGGACACCATCCCTGCCGACCTGGAAAAACTCGCCGTGCGGGTGATCCACGCCTGCGGCATGGTCGAGGTGATCGAAGACCTGCGCTTCTCGGAGGGTGCTGGCAAGGCCGGTCGCGATGCGTTGGCCGCGGGCGCGCCGATTCTCTGTGATGCGCGCATGGTCTCCGAAGGTATTACCCGCACGCGTCTGCCCGCCAATAACCAGATCATCTGCACCCTGCACGATGAAGGCGTGCGGGAGATGGCTCTGGATCTGGGCAACACTCGTTCAGCGGTGGCTCTGGAACTGTGGCGTCCGCATCTGGAAGGCAGCGTCGTGGTGATTGGCAATGCGCCGACTGCGCTGTTCTATCTGCTGGAGATGCTCGATGCAGGCGCGCCGAAACCAGCCCTGATTCTCGGTTTCCCGGTGGGCTTCGTCGGTGCCGCCGAATCCAAGGCAATGCTCGCCGCCGATAGCCGTGGCGTGCCGTTTGTGATCATGCAGGGTCGTCGCGGCGGCAGCGCCATGGCGGTGGCTGCGGTCAACGCACTGGCCACGGAGATCGAATGATGCAGGCACGCGGTCGATTGATTGGCCTGGGCGTCGGCCCTGGCGACCCGGAACTGATTACCGTCAAAGCGTTGCGCCTGTTGCGTGAGTCGCCGGTGATTGCCTACTTCGTCGCCAAGGGCAAGAAAGGCAACGCCTTCGGCATCATCGAAGGCCATTTGCAGGACGCCCAGACGCTGATGCCGCTGGTTTATCCGGTGACCACCGAAGCGCTGCCTGCACCAATGTCCTACGAAAAAGTCATCAGCGATTTCTACGACGAGTCCAGTGTCGATGTTGCCGCGCACCTGGATGCCGGGCGCGACGTAGCAGTGATTTGCGAAGGCGATCCGTTTTTCTACGGCTCCTACATGTACCTGCATGACCGCCTTGCTGATAAGTACGAGGCCGAAGTCGTGCCGGGAGTCTGTTCGATGCTCGGCGGCGCGTCTGTGCTGGGTGCTCCGCTGGTGTATCGCAACCAGAGCCTGTCGGTGCTGTCCGGCGTGCTGTCTCATGAAGAACTCAAGCGCAAGCTGGCCGATGCTGATGCCGCAGTGATCATGAAACTGGGGCGTAACTTCCCGAAAGTCCGACAGGTGCTTGAAGAACTGGGGCTGGCTGAGCGTGCGCTGTATGTGGAGCGCGCCACCATGGCCAACCAGAAAATCGTCCCGCTGGATGAAGTCGTACCGATGTCATCGCCTTATTTCTCGCTGATCATTGTTCCCGGCGAAAGGTGGCAAGGCTGATGGCGCATAACATTCCGGCCATCGTGATCCTGGGCAATGGCAGCCTCGCCACCGCGCAACGCATTCAACAGTTGTACCCGGATTCACTGATCTACGGCCTGCTGGACCGGGTGCAAGGTGCGGATCGAACCTACAGCGAATTCGGCACCACGCTGCGTCAGTTTTATCAGCAGAACACCCCGATCATTGCCCTGTGCGCCGCCGGAATCGTCATCCGCACCCTCGCACCGCTGCTCTTGGAAAAAGGCGCAGAGCCCGCGGTGCTGGCGATAGCCGAAGACGGCACTGCCGTGGTTCCGCTGTTGGGCGGGTTGGGCGGCGTCAACGTCATGGCCCGGGAAATTGCAGCCGGCCTGGGCATCGCGCCAGCGATCACCACCAGCGGCGAATTGCGTTTCGGCACCTGCTTGCTCAACCCGCCAACCGGCTATGCCTTGGGCGATCTGGAGCTGGGCAAGCGCTTTGTTTCGGATTTGCTGTCTGGCGAAAGCGTGCGCATCGAAGGTGCTGCACCCTGGCTGGCCCAGGCGCAACTGCCCCAAGACGAACACGCACAGTTGGCTATTCACGTCAGTTGTGCCGAGCGCGAGCCATCGGCTAACGAATTGCTTATCTACCCACGCAGCGTGGCGGTAGCTGTTACTGATATTGACGCCGAATTAAGCGTTCGCGTGCGCGCTGCGCTTCACAACGCGGGCATCGCCGTGCAATCCCTGGCCTGCCTGCTGGCGGCTGATTCGCAGATGGCCGACCCGTTGCTGGATCGGGCGGCCATTGAACTGGACGTGCCGGTGCGCTTCGTGGCGCAGGCTTCAGCGCTGGAAATGGCCACTCAAGCAGTGCCGCAATTGCTGCCGCCGATCAATGTCAGCGAAGGCTTGGCTATCGCTGTGGCGCCGCAGCCGCTGGATGTTCAGCGCATGGGTAAGGCGCGGGGCAGGCTGGCGGTCATCGGTTTGGGGCCTGGCGCCGCCGATTTGATGGTCCCGGCGGTCAAGGCTGAGCTGGCTCGGGCCAACGACATATTGGGCTACGAAACTTACGTGCGCATGGCCGGGCCGTTCCGTGCCGATCAAGTCATGCATTGCACGGATAACCGCGAAGAAATGCAGCGCGCTCGCCATGCCTTCGAACTGGCCGCGTCCGGGCGTTCTGTAGTGGTGGTGTCGTCAGGCGACCCGGGTGTTTTCGCCATGGCGTCTGCAGTGCTCGAAGCCCTGCACGAATCCACCAATGCCGATTGGCATAACGTCGAGCTGGAAATCCTGCCGGGTGTCTCCGCTTCACTGGCGACCGCTGCTCAGGCAGGCGCGCCGCTGGGTCATGACTTCTGCGTGATGTCCCTGTCAGACAACCTCAAACCCTGGGAAATCATCGAAAAACGCCTGGACCTGGCCTCCCAGGCTGATCTGGCCCTGGCGTTCTACAACCCGATTTCCCGTTCAAGACCTTGGCAGCTGGGCCGCGCACTGGAAATCGTCCGTCTGCACCGCGCGCCTGAAACGCCTGTGACGCTGGGGCGAGATATAGGCCGACCAGGGCAGACGCTGCGCATCATCACCTTGGGCGAGTTGACGCCGGAGCAGGTCGACATGCGCACCATGGTCTTGATCGGCTCCTCGACCACCTGCACCTTCGCTCGAGCAGACGGGCGTCAGTGGGTTTATACACCGCGTTGGTATGGTGACAAAGCGCCACGCTAACCCTGGTGCCCCGTTTCGCATTAAAACACCGAGCCATCGCCCGTTCGCTATGCAAGTTGCGAACGGACGATGGCTGTATTCATGGCTTTTTTATCGTCTGTCACTGTAAGAAGTTTCCTTGATTCAAGTAGTAGCTAGTTATCAAGTTGTGTGGGTTAATCGTTATTAGTCGCCGGACAATTCGATACTTCGATATCTGCAATGCAATATGGCTTCGCTCTAGTGTTCGGTGCGCCTTGTATTTGCTGGCTCTTCGCATATTTATCCGATTTCCTACGAAGGCGTTCGAGGGCGGGGGAATTGGGTAGCTGTTCATTAGTTAATGTACCAAGTGCATTCCCTGTGGTGTAGACGCGGCTATTGGGTGTGCGCTAGTTTTGAGTTGTCCATGAGGGACATGACATACAAAAAAGGAATTTTATGAAGTATTCAGAGCAGTTTGATGGCTTGACTGATAACGCCATGAGTCGTTTGAGCGACCTTGCACGTTTGGACGATGAGGCTGGGAAAGATACCGCAGCTGTGGTCGAGAATGTTCTGGTGTCCATCGCTGGAGGCATGTCGAACAGAAATAAAGAGATTGTTTGTGATGCCCTTCAATATGCAATGACCAGGGCGGGCAATTCCCGGAAAAACGTCGAGTGGTATGAGACGTTCATGAATGCGATGAAAACCTGCGGGTTTCCATCGACTCGTGCCAGGTATGGTGAGTATCAGGCGACCGATACCCGGCTGACCATGGACAAGATCGGGCTGGACATCTTGACCCGTTTGATTGGTTCTGCCGTTTCGGGTCCGCTGAGCGCCAAGCTGTTGCTAGGTCTGGTAGGTAGCGCGTTTGAAAGCCTGAAATCACAGGATCAGCCGCTTGAGTTGTTCCAGCGTTCGGTCAAACGCTTCAATGATGTCAGTTTTGCGATAGTTTCCGGTGTCGAAACGGAGGACGGGGACGTACTGCTGGCAATGGCGGTCGTGACACTCAAGGTTCAGTTAAGTGTCACCAACGTACTCTTCTGGGATTTCAATACCTCCTCGGTCACTATTGAACGAGGCGAAAACGCGACGATATTGAATCATCGTCAATGGCGACGTGTCGAGAAGTTGGTTGATGAGTATCTGACCAATGAGGCCATTGCCGAATTTGCAAGTATCAAGTAAGGCGATTCATTAGGGTTGCCGCCTGCGGCAGCCCGTTTATAAGACTGATAAGTGAGGCCGTAATGGATGACGGAATGTTTAGCACCTATGTGAGCGCTGGTCATGTACTGTTTTTTGCAAGCGGCGTGAGCGAGCAGCGAAAAGAGGATGTCATAAACTCAAGCCTGTATATGCAATTGGCTGCTTCAGATAAATATCAAAAATACGATAATGTCCAGGAATGGAGTGGCAAGTGCAAGAAGCTTATGACGCTGTTTGGCTGGCTTGGTCTGCGGGAAGATAGCCAGCAATACAGTGACGAGAGCCAGACTTCTTTCCAATTGGATCAGCGGTTGCTTGAACTGCTCGGGTCCACCTTGCCAGCAACTATGGTTGCGCGCTTCCAGAGGTTTCTAGCTGACCTGCGAAATCCATCCAGCAGCCATGCCGGGTTGAGCTTATTGCAAGAGTACGCAGTGGACTCGCGGCCAGATCGGGATCAAGCATCCCTGGCCCTGCAGATCAGCTTCGTGGGCCCAGGCTCGATGATTACCACGGTTTTTCTTTCGTCAAAAATGCTCCAGCCGATCAGCCAACCCGCCGTGGCCGCGCATTTTGCGGCTGAGCGAACGATTGGCAATCTGGATGTCACCGTTGTTTCAATGGAGTTCGTTGAACGGCAATACCGTCGGGTCAGAGGGCGCATCGTTGCTGAAGTGGGATCCGCCAAAGACGAGCTGTTGATCGCTCTGGATGGAGGTGCGGCAGATGAATAATCCAACCGATATTCTGCTCGGGGGAACCAACCTTATTTCTTTCTCGGCGGGCACCTTGGCAGGGGAAAAGGCGGACATTCTGGACTGTCTCGCTTATGCCGAAATTAACGCCAGCAACCGTTTTAACCGCAAGCGACACTGGGCTCAATGGATCGACCGGTACCAACTGGAACTCTATAAAAATGGTTTCGAGATCACTGATGCGCTGCCTGGTGAACGCTTTGTGTTAACAGATCCCCGAGATCTGTACTCGGTTGTCAGTGATGCGCTGGAGACCGGCGAGAATCGAGAACTGGAGCGCCTCGCCAGTACCTCGTTCCTGGCACTGCTGCGCAGTCAGGACGGCAAGGCTTTCTTTCGCAACTGGTTCAGCAGGGAGAGAAGTGAAAACGTCCAGATCATCCCCTGTCGCAGGGATTCTCGTGGGCGAATAGAGATGCTGTTTTGCGGCTTGGAGATGCTTATTGCGACTACCGAGAGCAGTTGGTTTGAAGGGTCGCGATCAAAAATAGCAGTGACTATTTCAGGCGGAGAGTACCGGTTCAGCGCGGTGTCCTACGAGCGGTATCGACAAAAAGTAGAGTCGTTTCTAGATAATCACGCCCGTGAAGCTATCCGTCCAATTTAAGGCGTGGCTCTCCAGACGCTAACATTCGGATCACCGCACCAGATAACCCTGCACACCGGTAAAGATAATCTGCGCAGCCAAGGCACAGACGAACAAGCCCATCAAACGGCTGACGATCTGCAAGCCTTGGTCGCCGAGAATACGTTCAATGTGGTTGGACAAATACAGCACCACACCCACGGTGAAGCTGGCCAGGGCAATGCTGAGAATCGCGGTGAGTTTGTCATCCCAGTGCGGTTGGCTGACGCCCATGACCAGCAGTGCACCGATGGTGCCTGGGCCGACGGTCAGGGGGATGGTCAACGGGACGATGGTGACGTCCTGCTGAACGTTGTCGGTCTGTACGGCTGACTTGCCCTGAGCCATGGCCAGCGCCGAAATGAACAGCACACTGCCAGCGCCAATCCGGAAGGCATCGACCGTGATGCCGAACACACTGAAAATGACCCGGCCGAACAGGTACAGCAAAACGCTGGCAACCAGTGTTCCCAGTGCCACCTTCCACGCCAGTCGACGCTGCTCTTTGCGCGAATGGCCGCGAGTGAGGCTGATAAAGCAGGACAGAACGAAGAACGGGCTATAAAGCACCAGCATCTTGAGATAAACGCTGAACAACACGTGGAGCATGGCTTGAGCTCGGCGGCAGGTAATGAAGTGGGGGGAGTCTATCAGGGCGCAACCGGTATGGCTGTCGAGGCTGCGCTCAATTTTGTTGATAGAGGTTGCCGGCCGACGTCAGCGCCCGGATCTTGTCGCGCTGTGCAACCCAGTGCTCAACAAGCTCGCGCAGTTGCGATAGCTCCACCGGTTTGGACATGTGCCCATCCATGCCCGCCTGTCGCGCGCGGTCCTTGTGTTCGGTGAGGATGTGGGCCGTCAGGGCGACCACAGGTGTGCGCACTCGCTGATTGCCGACTTCCCATGCGCGCAATTGCTCGGTCGCCGTGAAGCCGTCGAGAATCGGCATTTCACAGTCCATCAGCACCAGATCGTAACGCTGGGCCTTCATCGCCCGTAAGGCTTCTTCGCCGTTGCTGGCCGTATCCGGGTTCAGGTTCAGCTTGCCCAGCATGCCGCGAATGACTTTGGTGGAGATGGTGTTGTCTTCGGCCACCAGAATCCGGAAGTCGTCGGGGACGCTGACCGGATTACTGGCGACCGGCGCGGTACTGTTGCTGGATACGCCTTTGTTGAGCTGGGTGAGTTCATCGGCCAGTGTGGTTTTAAGCGTGTAGCCCGCTACCGGCTTGGCCAGGATGCGCTTGATCCCTGCATTGCGGGCGATGATCTTGCTCGGTGCATTGCTGATGCCAGTGAGCATGATCAGCAGGATGTCGTGGTTGAGGCTCGGATCCTCTTTGATCTTGGCGGCCAGCTGCATACCTGTCATGCCCGGCATGTTCTGGTCGAGCAACACCACGTCAAAGTAGTCGCGCAGATGCGCCTTGGTGCGCAATAGCGCCAGCGCTTCTTTGCCGGACGCCACGGCGCTTACATTCAGACCCCATGAGCTGCATTGCTGCACCAGTACTTTGCGGCAGGTATCGTTGTCGTCGACGACCAATACCCGTGCGTCCAGCAGCGGGCTGTCCAGATCCAGCGGCGGCCGCTCAAGACGGCTGGCGTCCAGCGGCAGACTCAGCCACAGCGTGCTGCCCTGGCTGCCGCCGGTTTGAATACCGAACTCACCGCCCATCAGCAGGATGAGCTGCCGTGCAATGACCAGTCCCAGATGCCCGCCCAGCTTGCTGGCCGCCATGAAGTTCTTGCTGTGCAACTCAGCCTGTAGCAGCGCCTCGCGTTCGCCGGCGGAGATGGATTCGCCGCTGTCCTGCACGGCAATGCGCAGGCGTGGCTTACCCGCTCTGCTGTCGAGGGCGACCAGTACCAGAATTTCACCTTCGTCGGTTTTCTTCAGGGCATTTTCCAGCAGGCTCAACACGGTCTGTCGCAGGCGTGTCGGGTCACCGCTGATGACCCGTGGCACTTGCGGCTGAATCAGGCTGATCAGCTCTACATCCTGTTGCTCAGCCTTGGCGCGGAAGATATTCAGGCAGTCTTCGATCAAGGCGCTGAGATCGAACTGCACATCGTCCAGTTCGATCTGTCCGGATTCGAGCTTGGTGATGTCGAGAATTTCGTTTATCAGGGTCAGCAGTTCATTGCCCGCGCTATGGATGGTTTGCACATAGTCGCGTTGTTTGACCGACAGCGGCGTGCCCAACAACAGCTCGGTCATGCCCAGCACGCCATTCATGGGCGTGCGGATTTCATGACTGATCTTGGCCAGAAACTCTGCTTTGGCGTTGATTTCTGCGGTGCTCGCGGCTTCATTCCGGCTAATGCTGAAGTTGTCTTCGGTAAAGCTGCGATGCCGCTCGCTGATGGCGATGCTCATGAGCAGACCGCTCCCGCAGAACACTGCCAACAGAGTGAGAATTAGCCATTGCGGAGAAATCCAGGTCAGCCACAGCAGGGCAGGCAGGATTACCAGGCAGCCAATGTTGAAGGTCACCATCGCGACCACAAACAATCGCGCAGGCGAGTAGCCTCGCTGCCAATGCCATGCCGATGTCAGGAGGATGCTCAGCGTCGACAAGGTCACCAGCGCGAACGTCACCAGGTTCAGCGGTAGCGTGTCGACGAAAAACACCAGCAAACCGCCCAGCGCGATGGTCAGCATGCTGCCCATCAATAGCCGGTTGAGGAGCACGTTCTGGTGGTGGGCAAAGAAGCTTTGGGTGTACTTCAGGCCCGTGATTGCCGCCAGCAGCAGCGTCAAATGGGCGCTTGGGGTTTGCGCGATGTGCCAGGTCTTGAGCCAGGGTGTCAGCAGGTTCAGCAGCAGTAGCGCACTGAGTGCCAGCAAGCCTTCGCATGCCGCCAGCCAGAGGTTGGTCTGGGAGCGGGTGTGCGCGTAGCGGGTCAGGTTTTGTACGATCAGCATCGCCAGAGACCCGAACAGCAAGCCGAACAGAAAGGGCTCGCGCTCGTCGGCGGCGCTGAGGATGGCAGGCTCAAGGGTTATGTTCGGGCGTAGCTGCTGGGTTGAAACCAGCCGCAGGTAGATGTCCAGCGGGGCATTGCGCTGGGGCAGCGGCAGCATGAAGTCGCTGGCCCGCAGTATCTGGTTCTGCGGTGGCACATCGTTGCCGGTGCGGGAATGATTGACGATGTTTTCACCGTCTAGAACGTAGAGGTCCAGACTGGCAAGATCGGGGGCAAAGATGCGCAGCAGCTGCTCGTGTTCTTCAGGCTGCATGCGGTAGTGCAGCCACAGCGCGCTGTTGCGATCGGCTGCAGTCACCTGATCCAGCCCTGTGGGGCTGAATTCATTCTGATAACGGGCGGAGCGGACATCACTCAGTTGCAGGCTTGCCTGATTGTCGAGCAATGTTGACCAGCCTGCACTCGGCTCGGCATGGGCCGATAGCGCGAAGAGCAGGGCCAGCAGCCCGACGGTCAAACTTTTGGCAATCCTGAGCCAGCGCACAATGAAATCCCTTCGTAGATGAATGCCTTATAACGTTGTGAAACAGTGAAGTCGTAAATTCGAACCTTTAGGGCCGGCATGAATAACTACCGACCCTGAAGATAGCTCGACGAAAGACTATTCCTGGTCTTCGCCGCGCTCGCGGGCAATGGCGCGATAGCCAATGTCGTTGCGGTAGAAACAGCCTTCCCAATCGATTCTGGTGGCCAGAGCATAGGCGTGTTTTTGCGCATCGCTCACGGTTTCACCCAGCGCCGTCGCACACAGCACTCGTCCGCCGCTCGTCACAACTTCACCCTCTTGCAAGGCAGTACCGGCGTGGAACACTTTGCCCGGCAACTGCGCGGCGTCGCTCAAGCCTTTAATGGCTGCGCCCTTGGCGTAATCGCCCGGGTAGCCGCCAGCGGCCAGAACGATGCCCAGGCTTGGGCGTGGATCCCACTGAGCTTCGACCTTGTCCAGGGCTTGGGCCAGCGCGGCCTCGACCAGCAAGACCAGGCTCGATTGCAGACGCAGCATTACCGGTTGGGTTTCCGGATCGCCAAAGCGGCAGTTGAACTCGATAACCTTGGGGTTGCCCGCCTTGTCGATCATCAAACCAGCATAGAGGAAGCCGGTGTAAACGTTACCTTCGTCAGCCATGCCTCGGACAGTCGGCCATATGACCAGATCCATGACGCGCTGGTGGACTTCGGCCGTCACCACGGGAGCAGGGGAGTACGCGCCCATGCCGCCCGTATTCGGACCGCTGTCGCCGTCGCCTACACGTTTGTGATCCTGGCTTGTCGCCATTGGCAGCACATTCTTGCCATCGACCATGACGATGAAGCTGGCTTCTTCGCCATCGAGGAATTCTTCGATTACGACGCGCGAACCTGCTTCGCCAAAAGCGTTGCCAGCCAGCATGTCACGAACGGCATCTTCGGCTTCGCCCAGAGTCATGGCGACGATGACGCCTTTGCCCGCAGCCAGGCCGTCGGCCTTGATGACGATCGGAGCACCTTTTTCGCGCAGGTAAGCCAGTGCAGGCTCGATCTCGGTGAAGTTCTGGTAATCGGCAGTAGGGATCTTGTGACGGGCCAGGAAATCTTTGGTGAACGCTTTCGAGCCTTCCAGCTGAGCGGCGCCAGCAGTCGGGCCAAAGCAATCCAGACCACGGCTGCGGAACAGGTCGACGACGCCGGCAACCAGCGGTACTTCCGGGCCAACGATAGTCAGGGAAACGTTTTTTTCAGCGAAGTCCGCCAGTTGCTCAAGGGCCAGCACGTCGATGGCGACGTTCTCGCACTTGGCTTCGATGGCGGTGCCGGCGTTACCCGGAGCGACGAAAACTTTGACGACACGTGGGTCCTGAGCGACTTTCCACGCCAGAGCGTGTTCGCGGCCACCACTGCCGATGATGAGAACATTCATTTCAAATAACCTCGATGACGCTGAATTCTGTAGAGGGGGTGCGAACCCGAACCTGTAGGAGCGAGCTTGCTCGCGATCCAGTGCGAAGCGCTGGCAAAGGATTTAAATTCAAACTCTTTTGAAGGCCGTTCCGGCCTTATCGCGAGCAAGCTCGCTCCTACAGGAAACGCATTCGTCAATGACGGAAATGCCGCATCCCGGTGAACACCATCGCGATGCCAGCTTCGTCAGCTGCCGCGATCACTTCGTTGTCACGCATCGAGCCGCCTGGCTGGATCACCGCAGTGATGCCCACCTTGGCCGCGTTGTCGATACCGTCGCGGAACGGGAAGAATGCGTCGGACGCCATGACTGCACCCTGTACCTGCAAGCCAGCATGC
>Ga0247735_1000041_pt1 | contig 87025 bp, 72 predicted proteins | sample UWRJL178409R2_FD_180934 | JGI IMG/M metagenome (GOLD analysis project Ga0247735, IMG submission 180934) | Plant litter microbial communities from Arlington Agricultural Research Station in Wisconsin, United States - UWRJ-L178-409R-2 | ecosystem: Environmental > Terrestrial > Plant litter >... | reverse complement strand
AGAAGAGCATGGAGCTGCAGCCGGAAAGCGTGAACAGCAGCGCAAGCGTGGTCAGCAACTTCAAGCGGGATTCCTTTTGCCTGTTGGATTCAATGCCCCTATAAAATATTCGAATAATCCGCTTCGATCCGGTCCAGGCTCAGGTGGTTGAGGAAGTTCGAGAAACACATCCAGGCTGACAAGGCGTTCATGTCGCGAAACTGTTCGGGCAGGTATTTGGGCGGGACCACCAGCCCTTCATCGACCAGCTGACGCAGGGTTCGCATGTCCTCAAGGGTGGTTTTGCCGCAGAACAGCAGCGGCACTTGCTCCAGCTTGCCTTTGCGGACCGCCAGCTGAATATAGTTGTAAACCATGATGAAGCCTTTGAGGTAGGACAAGTCTTTGGTGAATGGCAGCCCATTGGGTACCGATCCCCGGAAAACCCGACTGGCATTGCCATAGCTTTCCGACATGCCGAAACCCTGCTCGCGATAGAACTCAAAGACTTGCAAAAAGTCCGCGCCCTCCTCGGCCATATGAATCGCGCGGGTGCGGTTGGTCAGCTTGCGCAGGCGACTCGGATAGGACGCGAAGGCGATGACTTCCATGAGAATCGCCAGGCCTTCCTGAGTCACGGTCGACGACGGCGGGCCCTTGGACAGAAAGGTGCAGATCGGCTGGTTCTGGCCGTTGAGGGTGGTGCCGACATGCACCAGCCCTTCATGGACTTCCAGCGCGCGCACGTCACGTTCGTTGAACATCGCGTCGGTGCGGATCTTGATGTAGTCGGCACCTGCGGCAGCGTCGGCGACGATGCCGTCGGACTCGAACACGCGGATGGTTTCCTCGGCTTCGCCAAACACCTTGTTCAGGCGGCTTTGCAGCATCGCCACGGCGTCCTTGGCGGTGAGGGTCTTGGCTTCATCCTTGAGGTCGCCACGTCCGGCAATGTTGTTCAGGTAATCGGACAGCATCAGGCCCAGATCGGACAGCGTTGGATCGCCCGCATGAAACGCATCGGATGCCGCGCCATAGAGTTCCTGGGAGATCAGGCCGAAGTCCGGTGTGCCTCGCGCTTCGAGCATGCGGATCACCATGCGGTATTCCTTGCACATGCGCCGCATGATCTGCCCCACCGGGTTGAACTGACCCAGTTGCCGGGTGAGATCGCGCTCGATGTTCTGAAACTCCAGCTTGACCGCGCCGGAGTCAAAACCCAGAGGTCGGTTGTCGTAGTAAGCGCGGTCCACGTTGGGCATCGCCTTGCCTTTGGCGGCGAGGAATTCCTGGCGGACGGTGTCATCCCACTTCACTGCATCCAGAACACGGATCGGCGTTTGCGCCAAAACAATCCGATCCGACAACGTACGAATAGTCTGCTGGTACTCGTCCACCCGTTGCTCCTTCGTTGGTCAGGCCCTGGCTGGGCCTTGGTTGATGAGCGTGTGGCCCTACTTGGGTAGGCGCTGGTAACGCGCCACCTCAAGGAAAACATCTGAATTGGCCGGATCGTCAAGGTACCCGAACACGGTTTCAAGCGGGCTGGTGATCAATACACCGTCGCCCTTTTCGGTTTCCATCGTCTGCCCGTCGAGCAGCTTTTGCTCGGTCCACTGCCTGATGTGATCCAGATCCAGGTTGTAGACCACCAGTTCATCGCTTTCCGTCAGTTCAAACCCGGCAATCACGAAATTAGCCCCGTATTTGTCCGGCAGACCCGCCGACAGGTACCAGCGGCTGCCGTGTCGCGCCACGGTAAACGCGTATTCATCGCGATTCTTGCGGTCACCTTTACGATAGCTGGTGGCCTTGTATTCATTGTTGCCAGCGCGCTTGATCTCCAGTTCAAGGGGTTCGCCCCAGGCGTTCTTGCTGGTCCAGGTCCCCAGCAACTGCGCGGGCGCGGCGTCATGGGCGGGGATCGGTTCCTTGAAGGTCACCAGACAGCCGCTGAGCAGCAGAAACGACAACACTATGACCAGACGCCAGGCGTTCATGGGTTGCTCCCGAAAGGGCATGTCACTCGCCAGCAGGATTCGCTGTTCCCAGCACCAGATGCATCTGGCGAGTCAGAATACCGAGGTTTTCTTTGTCCGCGTCGGGCTGCGGGCCGTGCAATAGAGCTTGATACTCCATCCGGCACATTACCCCCGTCAACACTTGAGCATCCTGAAGGGGCTGCGCCGAGCCCATGACCTGCAAAAACTGACAGGTGCCTTGCAGCAGAATTTCCTGATGCGCGCTGACCAGACGGGCCAGACGCGGGTTGATCAAGGCTTCGTGGTGGAAGGCATGTTCGGCGATCAGAAAGTCGCGCCGGGTCAGCAATTGATGACGGATGTACTCCATGGCCATGCCGGCGATCTCATCGGCCAGGCGTGAACGCGCGGCGGCCGAGCCATCGTTGCGGGCAAGCATGTCGCGCAGGACGACTTCAGTGTTTTCCCAGAGCCTGGCCATATACGCCGCGCTGCGCTCGACGTATTGGGAGAAGGCATCGGTGAGCAGGTCATCGATGTCCTTGAAATAGTAGGTGGTCGCCGAAAGCGGCACGCTGGCCTCAGCCGCAACCGCCCGGTGCCGCACCCCACGCACACCATCGCGCACCACAATGCGCATGGCCGCGTCGAGAATCTGCTGGCGACGCTGCTCGCTGCCCTCCCGACTAGCCTTGCGGCCACGGTACTCGACACTCTTCGCCACGGCGGTGGCGGCTCCTGCAGCTCCATTTTGCGCGATGAAACGGGTCACGATGGGGTTCCTTTGATAAATACATCCGCAGCCTTAGGAGCGACCGTAGGAGCGGCCGTAGGAGCGACTTTAGTCGCGAGCGCTTCAACTGCCCTCCCTGCCCTCCCTGCCATCCCGGCTAAAGCCGGTCCTACAGCAATCCTCAGCCGGTCCTACAGCGATCCTCGCTCCAACGGGATAGCGGCTTAACCACCTGTAAGGCATAAAAAAGCCGCCCATCAAAGGCGGCTTGTTTTCACGACATTTACGCTTGCGGGCGCATGTGCGGGAAGAGGATCACGTCGCGGATCGACGGGGCGTTGGTGAGCAGCATCACCAGCCGGTCAATGCCGATACCTTCACCGGCGGTTGGCGGCATGCCGTATTCCAGGGCGCGAACAAAGTCAGCGTCGTAGTGCATGGCTTCGTCGTCACCGGCGTCCTTGTCGGCTACCTGAGCCATGAAGCGCTCGGCCTGGTCTTCCGCGTCGTTCAACTCGGAATAGGCGTTGGCGATTTCACGACCACCGATGAACAGCTCGAAGCGGTCAGTGACGTTCGGGTTGTCGTCGTTGCGGCGCGCCAGCGGCGACACTTCGAACGGGTACTGAGTGATGAAGTGCGGCTGCTCAAGCTTGTGCTCGACCAGCTCTTCGAAAATCATCACCTGCAACTTACCCAGGCCTTCGAAACCCAGCACCTTGGCGCCGGCTTTCTTGGCGATGGCCCGCGCCTTGTCGATGTCTTCGAGATCGGCAGCGGTCAGTTCCGGATTGTATTTGAGGATCGAATCGAACACCGACAGACGCACGAACGGTTCGCCGAAATGGAACACCTTGTCGCCGTAAGGCACGTCGGTGCTGCCCAGAACCAGTTGCGCCAGCTCGCGGAACAGTTCCTCGGTGAGGTCCATGTTGTCTTCGTAGTCCGCGTACGCCTGATAGAACTCAAGCATCGTGAATTCCGGGTTGTGACGGGTCGAGACGCCTTCGTTGCGGAAGTTGCGGTTGATCTCGAACACCTTCTCGAAGCCACCGACCACCAGACGCTTGAGGTACAGCTCAGGCGCGATGCGCAGGAACATGTCCATGTCCAGCGCGTTGTGGTGCGTCTCGAACGGCTTGGCGGCGGCGCCACCCGGAATGGTCTGCAGCATCGGCGTTTCGACTTCGAGGAAGTCGCGCTTCATCAGGAAGCTGCGGATGTGCGCGATGACTTGCGAACGCACGCGGAACGTCTGACGCACGTCGTCATTGACGATCAGGTCGACATAACGCTGGCGATAGCGGGTTTCGGTGTCGGTCAGGCCGTGGTGCTTGTCCGGCAGCGGACGCAGCGACTTGGTCAGCAGGCGCACGTGGGTCATTTCGACATACAGGTCGCCCTTGCCGGAACGCGCCAGGGTGCCTTCGGCGGCAATGATATCGCCCAGGTCCCAGGTCTTGACGGCGGCCAGGGTTTCTTCGGACAGGGTCTTGCGGTTGACGTAGACCTGGATGCGCCCGGACATGTCCTGGATCACCATGAACGAACCGCGATTGAGCATGAGACGACCGGCAACCTTGACCGGGATTGCCGCTTCAGCCAGTTCTTCCTTGGTCTTGTCGGCGTATCGCTTCTGCAAATCTTCGCAGTAGCTGTCACGGCGGAAGTCGTTCGGGAAGGCCTGACCCTTGGCGCGCTCGGCAGCAAGCTTTTCCTTGCGCAGGGCGATCAGGGTGTTTTCTTCCTGTTGCAGGGCTTGCGGGTCGAGTTGTTGGTCGCTCATGTCTTTAGATATTCCATCACAGGTTCGTTGCCCCCGCGTGTGCACGGGGGTCTTGAAGATCGGGGCTAACGGGTTACAGCCCTTGTTTGAGGCTCGCGATCAGGTATTCGTCGATGTCGCCGTCCAGCACCTTGTCGCAATCGCTGCGCTCGATGTTGGTCCGCAAATCCTTGATCCGCGAAGCATCCAGTACGTAAGAACGGATCTGGTGACCCCAGCCGATATCGGACTTGGTGTCTTCCAGCGCCTGGGAAGCAGCATTGCGTTTCTGCACTTCCTGCTCGTACAAGCGCGCCCGCAACATCTTCATGGCGGTGTCTTTGTTGGCGTGCTGGGAACGTTCGTTCTGGCAGCTGACCACGGTGTTGGTCGGTACGTGAGTAATACGTACGGCCGAGTCAGTGGTGTTTACGTGCTGACCACCTGCACCGGACGAACGATAGGTATCGATACGCAGGTCCGACGGGTTGATGTCGATTTCGATGTTGTCGTCGATTTCCGGAGAAACGAAGACCGCCGAGAACGAGGTATGGCGACGGTTGCCGGAGTCGAACGGGCTCTTGCGCACCAGGCGGTGAACGCCGATTTCAGTCCGCAGCCAGCCAAAGGCATATTCACCCTTGATATGCACGGTCGCGCCTTTGATACCGGCCACTTCACCAGCGGACAACTCCATGATCGTGGCGTCGAAACCGCGTTTGTCAGCCCAGCGCAGGTACATGCGCAGCAGGATGTTGGCCCAGTCCTGAGCCTCAGTACCGCCGGAGCCGGCCTGGATGTCCAGGTAGGCGTTGTTCGGGTCCATCTCGCCACTGAACATGCGGCGGAATTCCAGCTTCTCCAGCGAAGCGCGCAGGCGCTCGACTTCAGCGGCAACGTCATCGACGGCGGCCTGGTCTTCTTCTTCGGCGGACATCAGCAGCAGGTCTTTGGCGTCAACCAGCCCGGAGGACATTTCATCCAGGGTTTCGACGATCTGCGCCAGCAGGGAGCGTTCACGCCCCAGTTCCTGGGCGTAGCTTGGGTTGTTCCAGACGTTTGGATCTTCGAGCTCGCGGTTAACTTCGGTCAGACGATCATGTTTGTGATCGTAGTCAAAGATACCCCCGAATGGTTTCGGAGCGCTCGGACAGGTCCTTGATGCTGTTTAGGATCGGGTTGATTTCCATGGTGGGCAGCACTCGCAGGCGAAATTTTCAAAGCCGACGAGTATACCCGAGTGAGGGCGATGAAGGCAGTCCGTTGGGCAGGGATTGGTTGGGTATTGCGATTGTGATGCGCACCCCTGTGGGAGTGGTGCTTGGTCTGGGCGGCATTCCGACGATTGGGGCGCCACGGTTCTGAGTCGTATCGCTTTCATTAGGGCTTGTTTCTGAGGGCATATCCGTTGCTTCGGTAACGGCTGCCTAGGGTTGCGCCCTTACGGCGCCTCACTTTTGATAGAGCCGGAATGCCGGCCCAGTCAAAAGTAAGCAAAACGCTCTTGCCCCACCACTCGGTCCCTCGCCTGGGCTCGGCATGCCCGTAATCCGACATTGATTCGGCGGGCCGCCGCGAAGGGCCATCCCTGGCCCAGCGCGGCTAAACCGGCATCCATGCCGGCTTGCACCGCCGAATCAATATCGAATTCCGGCCAGCGTGGTTTGATGGGGCGCTTAAGATCAAAAGCCAGATCAACAGCAAGATCTACAGCAAGATCAACAGCAGAACCCGGTCCCTGTAGGAGCCAACTTGTTGGCGAGGACGATGGACATGCGCCCACAGGAACACCGCCTCGCGAACAAGTTAGCTCCTACCGAGGTGTGTAGCTATTTTCGGGATATTGCCTTTTCTGTAGGAGCTCACGAGCACCGCGAGGCCGCGATAGCGTTCTGTCTGATACACCGCCATCGCGGCCTCGCGGTGCTCGTGCTCTCCTACAGGGCTTGTGTGCATCGTGGGTTGTCACCGAAACCGTGGGAGCGAATTCATTCGTGAAGGAATGGTGCAAACAACGAATACCGCGGGGATGTACACAACAAAAAAGACAGGTCGGCTGTCAGGCCGCCTCGCGCGCTTTTGATTTTGATCTTGAGCGCCCCGTTAAACCACGCTGGCCGAAATTCGATGTTGAGGTGAGGGGCAAACCGGCATGGATGCCGGTTTAGCCGCGCTGGGCCAGGGATGGCCCTTCGCGGCGGCCCCGCACCTCAATGTCGGATTCCGGGTATGCCGAGCACCAGCGAGGGACCGAGTGGTGGGGCAAGCGTTTTTGGTTACTTTTTTCTGGGCCGGCATTCCGGGCTGTTTGCCAAAAGTGACCCGCTGTAAGAGCGGAACCCTAAGTAGCCGTTACCGCAGTAACGGATATGCCCTCAGAAACACGCCCCGATAAAAGCTATACGACACAGAACCGTGGCGCCTCAATCGCGGGCAAGCACCGCTCCCACAGGGATTGCGTGCTCTCTGCTCCCCTACCCCACCGAAACCTGGTTACGCCCATTGTGCTTGGCCGCATACAGCCCTTTGTCCGCCTCCTGAATCAACTGACGGCTATTGCTGCCAATTTCCGGCGTCAATGTGGAAATACCAATGCTCACAGTCAGATGCGAACCCGGCGTAGGCGCCATATGCGGGATGTTCATGCCAGCGATGCTCATGCGCAGCTTCTCCGCCAGCAGCCGTGCGCCACCCGGTGAAGTATTGGGCAGCACCAGGGCAAACTCTTCGCCGCCGTAACGCGCCGGCAGGTCTGATGGCCGGGCGCAACTGGCGCGAATGGCCTTGGCGACCTGACGTAACGCCTCGTCGCCTTCCAGATGGCCGAAGTTGTCGTTGTAGGCTTTGAAATAGTCCACATCGATCATCATCAGCGACATCTGAGTCTGGTCACGGGTCGCACGACGCCATTCCAGCTCCAGGTACTCATCGAAGTGGCGGCGGTTGGACAGGCCCGTCAAACCATCAGAGTTCATCAGGCGTTGCAGCACCAGATTGGTGTCAAGCAACTGCTGCTGACTGACACGCAGGGCCCGGTAAGCTTCGTCGCGCTGCAACAGGGTCATGTAGGAACGCGAGTGATAGCGGATGCGCGCCACCAGTTCGATGGTATCCGGCAGTTTGACCAGGTAATCGTTGGCACCTGCCGAGAAGGCAGCGCTCTTGATCAGGGCGTCTTCCTTGGTGGACAGCACAATGATCGGGATGTCCTTGGTCAACGGGTTGTTGCGGTACTCGCGCACCAGCGTCAGGCCGTCCAGACCGGGCATGACCAGATCCTGAAGAATCACCGTCGGTTTGATCTGGATCGCCTGGGAGATGGCCTGATGCGGATCGGCACAAAAATGGAAGTCGATATTGTCTTCATTGGCCAGCCCGCGCCGTACCGCTTCGCCGATCATTGCCTGATCGTCTACCAGCAGCACCATGGCTGCGTTTTCGTCCGTGGCCTGGAGCGCGTCCAGCTGTAAGTCATTCATCGAGGGGCTCCTGGTCACCGGCAGGCGGTGAATTCACCTGGATGTTGGTCATTTGGCGAATACCTCTTTCAAGCGCATCGCAATCGTGTTGAGCGGTCTGATTTCAACGGCCGCGTCAATCGCGGCGGCAGCCTTGGGCATACCGTAAACCGCGCATGTCTGCTGATCCTGGGCGATGGTCAGCCAGCCTTGCTGGCGCATCAATTTAAGTCCCTGAGCGCCGTCGCGCCCCATGCCGGTCAATAGCACACCGACCGCATCCCCGGCCCAATACCGCGCCACGCTTTCGAAAAAGACGTCAATCGACGGCCGATAGATTTCGTTGACCGGCTCGGCCGTGTAGGCCAGCGTGCCATTTTTCAACAGACGAATATGGTGATTGGTGCCTGCCAGCAATACTGTTCCGGGCTGAGGCGGCTCGCCCTCGCGGGCCAGACGCACCGGTAGACCGGCAGCACTGCTGAGCCATTCGGCCATGCCAGCGGCGAATACCTGATCCACGTGCTGAACCAGCACAATCGCCGCAGGGAAGTTAACCGGCAAATCCTTCAATAGCTGTTCCAGTGCCGCCGGTCCTCCCGCCGAAGAGCCAATGGCAACCAGGCCCTGGCGTTGAACGGCCGCGCGCAGGGGCGCAACAGTCGCCGGTTCCCGGGCACCGCGCTGGCCGATCAGCCAGCCGATGTTGAGGATTTTGCGCAGTAGCGGCGCGGCAGCTTCCTTGGGGTTAGGCCCGCCGATGGAGGGCGTGTCCACAACATCCAGTGCGCCGTGGCCCATGGCCTCGAAGACTCGATTCATGTTCTGCTGGCGGTCCACGGTGACGATTACGATCGCGCAGGGCGTGGCCGCCATGATCTGCCTCGTGGCTTCAACCCCGTCCATGACCGGCATGATCAGATCCATGAGGATCAGGTCCGGGGTCTGATCGGCGCACTTGCGCACCGCTTCTTCACCATCGGCCGCAACCCATATCACCTGGTGGGCAGGCTCAAAGGCCAGCGCCCGACGCAGCGCTTCGACAGCCATGGGCATGTCATTGACGATCGCAATCTTCATCCCTGTGCATCCCCAATCAGCTCGGCAACGGCATCGAGCAATGCATCGTCGTGGAAACTGGCCTTGGCCAGATAATAATCAGCACCCGCGTCCAAACCGCGACGACGGTCCTCTTCGCGATCTTTGTAAGAGACCACCATCACCGGCAGCGATTGCAGTCGGGTATCCCGACGCAGCAAGGTCACCAGTTCGATGCCATCCATGCGCGGCATATCGATGTCAGTAATCAGCAAATCAAAATCTTCAGCGCGCAACGCATTCCAGCCGTCCATGCCGTCCACGGCGACGGCCACTTCGTAGCCACGATTGACCAGCAACTTGCGCTGCAACTCACGCACCGTCAACGAGTCGTCGACCACCAGCACGCGCTTGCGAGCAACTGCGTCGACTTGACGATTACGCCGGTCGATACGCTCCAGACGCCCTGTGTTGAGCAGTTTTTCCACGGACCTGAGCATGTCTTCGACATCAATGATCAGCACCGCTGAACCGTCGTCGAGCAAAGCGCCAACGGAAATATCCTGGACCTTGCCCAACCGTGGATCGAGGGGCAACACCACCAGAGTGCGCTCGCCGACAAACCGCTCGACAGCCACGCCGTACACCGCGTCACGTTCGCGAATCACCACGACCTTGAGCACGCCTTCGGTGTTCTGGCTTGCCGGGCGTTGCAACAGCTGACTGGCGGCAACCAGGCCGACGTGGCGGCCTTCGTACCAGAAATGCTGGCGACCTTCGAGCTGTACGATATCGTCGCTGTGCACATCACTCATGCGTTCGATATGCGCCAGCGGGAAGGCATAGGCTTCGCCGCCCACGTCGACCACCAGGCTGCGCACCACTGACAAGGTCAGCGGCACCTCCATGACGAAACGGCTGCCCTCGCCGGTCTTCTGGTGCAACACCACGGAACCGCGCAACTGGCGGATCATGTCGTGGACAGCATCCAGGCCGACGCCACGTCCGGAAATCTCGGTGACCTTCTCGCGCAGACTGAAGCCTGGCAGGAACAGGAAGGTGAGCAACTCCTCTTCGCTCAATTGGGCGGCGGTATCGGCAGGCGACAACTGACGCTTGATGATAGTGGCGCGCAGTTTTTCCAGATCGACACCACCCCCGTCGTCGATCAGTTCCACCACCAACTGACCGGCCTGATGCGATGCCTTGAGCACAATCAATCCGTCGGCGGACTTGCCTGCGGCGAGGCGTCGCTCGGGCAGTTCGATACCGTGGTCCACCGCGTTACGCAGCAAATGAGTCAGCGGCGCTTCGAGCTTCTCCAGTACGTCGCGATCAACCTGGGTCTTTTCACCCTCGATTTCCAGGCGCACTTGTTTGCCCAGCTCGCGCCCCAGGTCCCGAACCATTCGCGCCTGACCGCTGAGCACATCGGCGAAGGGCCGCATGCGGCAGGCAAGCGCGGTGTCGTACAGAGACTGCGCACGCTGACTGGACATCCAGCCGAACTCGTCCAGCTCAGCGGTCTGGTGGATCAGCATTTGCTGGGCTTCGGCCAGCAAGCGACGGGCTTCATCCAGCGCCTTTTGCGCTTCGGGCGCCAGGCCCGCTTCACCAAAGGTTGTCTCAAGATCATCCAGGGCGCGGCTGCTGCTGCCCTGAATGCGTTTGAGACGCTGCATGTTGGCCAGATACGGCTTGATGCGCTGGCTCTCCACCAGCGATTTACTCGACAAATCCAGCAGGCTGTTCAAGCGCTCGGCGGTCACCCGCAATACCCGCTCACCACCTTCAGTCGCCCGGCGATTCTGCCGGGGAGCAGCAGGACTCGTAGGCGCGGTAGCGGGTGGCGGGGTTGGAGTTTCAGCCAAAGGCGCCGCTTCAGTCAGAGCGGCCTGAGCGACCAGCTCTTCAACGCTCAGAAACGGCTCGGCGGCCGACGAAACGGGCTGGATCATCGCCATGGCACTGGCCAGCAAGGCGTCGTCTGCCGAAAGTACCGGCGCCGTTGCAGTGCGCACGGCTCCCGCGCCCTGGCTCAACAGCGTATTCATGCGCTCGACGTAACCGTCGATGTCAGCCTGGCCGATGCCACTGACACCCGGGGTCGCAATGCGCATTAGAAAGTCGGTGCCTTGCAGCAAGGCGTCGATGTGTTCCGGCTGCAAATACAGCCGTCCTTCCTGAGCACTGACCAGGCAATCTTCCATGACATGGGCAACGCTGACCCCGAAGTCCACCCCGACAATGCGTGCCGCCCCCTTGAGCGAGTGAGCCGCACGCATGCAGGCTTCCAGCTGATCGGCCTGAGTCGGGTCACGCTCCAGCGCCAGCAACCCGCTGCTCAACACTTGGGTCTGCGCTTCGGCCTCAAGGGTGAAGAGCTCGAACAACGAGGCGTCGCGCATTTGATCAGGGGTCATGAAAGGCTCCGGTTGATCGCCGACAACAGTTGTTCTTCATCGAGCAGGCGCAGGCTGTAATCCTTCCACTGCAATACACCCCGCGTGAAGCGAGCGTTGGCATGGGTACCGGAGATGGAGGCTGAGTCCAGCAGTTGCTCATCGATGGCATGAATGCCGTGAACTTCATCCACGGGCACCACTACCGGCCCGCCCTGGGCCGCAACGATAAGCATACGCGGCATGATCCGGCTCGATTGCGCCGCTACCGCCGTTGAGTCCAGGCCAAGTAGTTCAACCATCGACAGACAGGCCACCAGCGCACCGCGCACATTGGCCACGCCGAGCAATGCTCGCGAGCGCTGATGCGGCAGCGAATGGATCGTCTGCAAGGGGGCGATCTCCACCAGGCAGCGAGTCGGCAAGCCAAGCCACTCTTCGCCAAGGCGGAACACCAGGATCGAACGGGTACTGACCTCAACCTGTGCTGCGCCAGCCTGAAGGTAATCCTGATCATTGCGCGTCAGCGCATACCGATCGAGCAAGCTGGTCGCCGCGGCTGAATACACCGGGCAGTTACGACAATGAATATGCTCCACCAGCAATGGGCACGAGCGGTCACCATGGATGCCGATGCGATTCCAGCAGTCATCGATGGCTTGCGCGTCTTGGTGAACGAAGCTCGAATAGCTTTGAATAGTGCTCATCGATTACTTCCCTGCTTGTTCACGTTACGCGCCGCCCGCTCCGTCAAACGCCGTGCGCCCGCGCTGTCGCCCTGAGCGGCGAGCAAAGCGGCAAGTTGCGCCAGGGTTTCAGCATGCTGCGGCTGCAAATACAGCGCCTTGCGATAAAAACCCTGAGCCTGAGCAATATTGCCCTCGACTTCACTGAGCAGCCCCAGCCAATAGAACACCTGCGCGACCGGCTCATGCTGCTGCAGGTAACGATCACAAGCGGCCCGGGCTTCAGTGCTTTTACCCTGGTTGGCGAAACTGGCAATGGTCGCGAGCAAGGCTGCCATGTCGTCTTTGCCTGCCGCCGCTGATGGAGTTCTCGGCAGCGTCGAATTGGCCTGAGGATTCGTCTGGAAAGACGCTGAAGAGCGAGGCGCCGGCGGACGCATCGAGGGTTTCGGTGCTTCAGGCAGGCTTCGTGAAGGAGTCTTGGCGGGTGTCGCCATCACCGATGCTGAAGAAGCCGGCGCTGGAACCTCGACCGGCGCCGTGAAATGGCGGAAGGCGAACGTCTGCGGCAAGCCGATGGAACGCATGCCCATGCGAGTCAGCAGGCTGCCTTCTGCCGGGCCGATGAACAGAATGCCGTCGTCGCGGGTCAGGCGCTTGAGCACCTCGAACACGTGCTTTTGCGTCGGCTGATCGAAGTAAATCAGCAAATTTCGACAGAACACGAAGTCGTAGGGCGTACGGTTCAACAAGGCGGGATCGAGCAGATTTCCCGCCGTGAAATTGATCTGCTCACGCACCCGCTCATGCAACAGAAAGCCGTCATCCACTGGATTGAAGTGGCGTTCGCGATAGGCAATGTCGCTACCGCGAAACGAATTTTTGCCATACACCCCACGCTGAGCCCGTTGGATCGATATAGGGCTGATGTCCATCGCATCGATGGTGAACTGCTCGGCCGGGATACTGGCATCAAACAAGGCCATCGCAATGGAGTACGGCTCTTCACCCGTAGAGCACGGCAAACTGAGGATGCGGATTGGCCGTATCCCGTTGAGGGTCTTGAGGCGCTCCTGAGCAAGATTGCTCAGTGAGGCGAAGGACTCCGGATAACGGAAAAACCACGTCTCCGGAACAATCACGGCTTCAATCAGCGCCTGCTGTTCGGCGCCTGAACCTTGTAGCAATTTCCAGTAAGCATCGCCGTCCATGGATTGCGTGGCGGTACAGCGCTGGCGCAGCGCACGCTCGATGATCGCTTCGCCAACCGAGGCCACATCCAGGCCAATACGATCCTTGAGAAAGCTGAAGAAGCGCGCCTGATTATTCATGGCCCTCCTCCAACAATTCGAGCTTGGCCGGCGGCACCGGGAATAACAGCTCACGGACCGGATCGGTGAGCAGGTCCTGAACGCGCACCCATTGAATCAGACCGGACTGGTCTTCACGGATCGGCCCCAGATACGCCGCGAAGGCGTCATTATCCAGGCCGTACTCCTTGAATTCGCTGGGTGCGCAGCGCAGGGTATCGGTTGCCTGCTCGATAATCAGCCCGAGCAACTGGCTCGGCCGGTCGGCACTGACCCGGTAATGCACCAGCACCAGCCGGGTACTGGTCCGCACTTGCGCGCTTTCGCCGAAGGTCAGTGCCGCGAGGTCGATCACCGGAATCATGACCCCACGATGTACGAATACCCCCGCGACCCAGCGCGGAGCATGGGCAATAGCCTTGAGTTGCAGGCGCGGCAACACTTCGGCGATCTCCACCGCCTCCAGGGCATAACGCTCGTCGCCGATGCGGAACAGCAAAAACAGCTTGTGCTGCTCTGCCACTGAAGAACTGCCGCGACTGGCCAAATGCTCACTCATGGGGACTTACTCAGACCTTGAAGCGCGATACGCCGCTGCGCAGCCCGACCGCCACCTGACTCAATTCGTCGATAGCAAAGCTGGCCTGCCGCAGGGATTCGACGGTCTGGCTGCTGGCATCACCCAATTGCACCAGCGCCTGGTTGATCTGCTCGGCACCGGTGGCCTGAGCCTGCATCCCCTCGTTGACCATCAGCACCCGAGGCGCAAGGGCCTGGACTTGATGAATGATCTGGGTCAGTTGTTCGCCAACCTGGGTCACCTCGAACATGCCGCGGCGCACTTCTTCGGAGAACTTGTCCATGCCCATCACGCCAGCGGAAACGGCTGACTGGATTTCCCGGACCATCTGCTCGATGTCGTAAGTCGCGACGGCGGTCTGATCCGCAAGGCGACGCACTTCGGTGGCAACTACCGCAAAGCCACGGCCATACTCACCGGCTTTTTCCGCCTCGATGGCCGCGTTGAGGGACAGCAGGTTGGTCTGATCGGCAACCTTGACGATGGTCACCACCACCTGATTGATGTTGCCGGCTTTCTCATTGAGGATCGCCAGCTTGGCGTTCACCAGATCCGCCGCGCCCATGACCTGATGCATGGTGTCTTCCATGCGCGCCAGGCCCTGCTGACCGGAGCCGGCCAGAATCGAAGCCTGATCCGCCGCCGTAGTTACTTCGGTCATGGTCCGCACCAGGTCCCGGGACGTCGCCGCGATTTCACGGGAGGTCGCCCCGATCTCGGTCGTGGTGGCGGCGGTTTCAGTAGCGGTGGCTTGCTGTTGCTTGGAGGTGGCGGCGATTTCCGTAACCGACGTGGTCACTTGAACCGATGAACGCTGGGCCTGGGAAACCAGGCCGGTCAGCTCGGTCATCATGTCGTTGAAGCCGGTTTCCACCGCGTTGAATTCGTCTTTGCGATCCAGGTTCAGGCGGCGGCTCAGATCGCCGGTGCGCATCACCTCCAGAATGCTCACGATTCGCTGCATCGGCGACATGATCGAGCGCATCAGCAGGAAACCGCAAATACCGGCGGCGATGACGGCCACGATGAACGACAGGCCCATGCTGATCTTGGCTGCGCTGACTGCCGAATCAATGCTGGCGGTCGCTTCGTCAGCCACCTTCTTGTTGATCACGATGATGTCGTTGAGTTGCTTGCGACCTTGTGACCACACCGGCCTTGTCTGGTCGTAAAACTCCGTCCGGGCCTGGGCATAGTTGCCGCGCTGATAGGCCGAATGAACATCGCTCAGCAGGCGCGTATAGGTTTCACGGAGTTTTTCGAAGCCAGCGAAGTTGGCGCGGTCGGTTTCATCGAAAATCGTTTTGCGATAGTTCTCGACCTGCTCTTGAAGGCGATTTTCGAAATCCTGAAACTGGTCCTTTTCAGCTGCGGTCAGCACACGGCCTTCGCCTTCGCCTATCAGCTCCAGGGTGCGGATGTAACTCTCGCCCCAGGCACTGCGCAGCAAAGTGCTGTAATAAACCCCTGGCAACGCATCCTCACGCACCTGCTCTTCGCTGGATTGGATCGACAACAGGCGGGAAAAAGACACGACAACCATCAACAACATGATCGCGATGATTACGGCGAAACTCGCCAGAATGCGTTGGCGCAAGGTCCAGTTCTTCACGGTCAGCCCTCAAGAGTTCAACCCGAACTTGGCGTCGGGTTCAAGAAGCGGACCGACAAACGGCCCAAAGCGGCCTGAGTATAGCCCAGCCTCTTACGAACTTAGGGGGTTGTTTCCGAGATAAATAAAGGCAAATCCTGCTAACCGTTGAGAATAGTCCTACATGCTTGGGTACATCCGAATGAATGGGAGTATTAACAGCCCCCCCCTGTAGGAGCCGAGCTTGCTCGCGATGAAACGATAACGCGGTCTGTCCGACATACCGCGTCGACTGATTCGCGGGCAAGCCTCGCTCCCACAGGTTCGGTGATCACCTGTAGGAGCCGAGCTTGCTCGCGAAGAACGATAACGCGGTACATCTGCTGAACCGCGTTGTCTGCATCGCGGGCAAGCCTCGCTCCAACAGGTTCGGTGATCACCTGTGGGAGCCGAGCTTGCTCGCGATGAACGATAACGCGGTCTGTCCGACATACCGCGTCGACTGATTCGCGGGCAAGCCTCGCTCCCACAGGTTCGGTGATCACCTGTAGGAGCCGAGCTTGCTCGCGATGAACGATGACGCAGTTAGCCTGATGAACCGCAGCGTCTGTATCGCGGGCAAGCCTCGCTCTCACAGGTTCGGTTATCGATTACCCCTGCGCTTGACGCACCTGAATCTCCAGCTCGGCCTTCAACGCAGGCGGGAGTTTGAGCTGACGGGCCAGTTCGTCCAGGTAGGCGCGCTCCATGAAGTGCTCTTCATCTACCAGCATGACGCTGGCGATGTACATTTCTGCAGCAATTTCAGGCGTCGTCGCGGCGCGGGCTACTTCGGCCGGGTCCAGCGGTTTGTTCAATTCGGCATGCAGCCAGTGCTGCAACTCCTGATCACCGGTAATTTTGGTGAATTCACCTTCGATCAGGTTGCGCTCACGTTCATCCACATGCCCGTCAGACTTGGCCGCGGCGACCAGCGCGCGCAGGATTGCCTGACTGTGAATTTCAACCTGCTCGGGTGGCAGGCGGTCAATGGTCTGGGGTTCTGACTGCGAGGCATTCGCCTGATTGGCCTGCCAATTGCCATAGGCCTTGTAGGCCAGCACACCTAACGCCGCCAACCCGCCATACGTCAGCACCTTGCCGCCGACTTTGCGTGCGCCTTTATTGCCTATTAGCAGGCCCATGGCCCCAGACGCCAGAGCACCACCACCCGCACCGGATAGCAGACTGCTCAGACCTCCACCACCCGCGCCGCCCAGCAACCCTGCCAGACCACCAGCCGCCGAAGATTTCTTGTCGCCCGGCCGACCGCCCGAGCCGCCCGCCTTGTTTTGCAACATGTCTTGGCCGGACTTGAGAAGTTGGTCGAGTAAGCCACGCGTATTCATGGGAAACCTCTTAGAAGTTGTCAGACAATCCTGTGACAAGCAGATTAAAGAGAAGTGTGTCGAGACACGCACTGGTTGTGCTTCTGGATGTTGCAACTCCCCCGGCGCTGCTGCACATTGTGGGAATTCCAATAATTGGTGAGCCTCGCTGTTCTAACCCCGTTCCGCTTAGCTGTAGATAACTGCCCCGACCATAAATAGATAAGAGGGATTTTTATGTCAGCACACAAAACTGCACTGCTCAGCGCCATCATTACCGGCCTGTTTGCCAGCGCCAGCCTGCAGGCCGCCGAAACGCTCAAGATGGTCGGCGACGGTGAAGGCCAACTGGATATCGTGGCCTGGCCCGGCTATATCGAACGCGGGGAAAGCGACAAGGCCTACGATTGGGTTACCGGTTTCGAGCAGGAGACCGGGTGCAAGGTCAACGTAAAAACTGCAGCGACTTCCGACGAAATGGTCAGCCTTATGACCAAGGGCGGTTACGACCTGGTGACCGCGTCCGGCGATGCTTCGTTGCGCCTGATCGCGGGCAAGCGCGTGCAGCCCATCAACCCCGAGCTGATTTCCAACTGGCGCAACATCGACCCGCGCCTGATGGGCGGCCCGTGGTACGTGGTTGACCGGCAGACGTATGGCACCCCCTACCAATGGGGCCCGAATGTGCTGCTGTACAACACCGATGTCTTCAAAGTCCCGCCGATCAGCTGGAGCGTGGTGTTCGAAGCTCAGGACCTGCCGGATGGCAAACCCAACAAAGGCCGGGTCCAGGCGTATGACGGCCCGATCTACATCGCCGATGCCGCGCTGTACCTGAAGTCGGCCAAACCTGAGCTGGGCATCGTCGACCCCTATCAGTTGACCGAACCCCAATACGCCGCCGTGCTTGAGCTGTTGCGCAAACAGCAGCCACTTATCCACCGTTACTGGCACGACGCAACGGTGCAGATGAGTGATGTGAAGAACGAAGGTGTGGCGGCTTCCAGTTCGTGGGGCTACATGGTCAACGGCCTGCAAGCGGACAAGCAGCCCGTGGCTTCGACTATCCCCAAGGAAGGTGCAACCGGCTGGGCCGACACGACGATGCTGCACGCCGAGGCCAAACACCCCAACTGTGCCTATAAATGGATGAACTGGTCACTGCAACCGAAAGTCCAGGGCGACATCGCAGCCTGGTTTGGTTCGCTGCCAGCGGTGCCCGCAGCCTGCAAAGCCAGTGACCTGCTCGGTCCGCAAGGCTGCGCGACCAACGGCTTTGATCAGTTCGAGCACATTGCCTTCTGGAAAACCCCGCAAGCCGAGGGTGGCAAGTACGTGCCCTATAGCCGCTGGACCCAGGATTACATCGCGATAATGGGTGGGCGTTAATCACTGAGCCTTGTGGGAGCGACCGGGGTGGCGCTCCACCTTGCTCGCGAAGAGGCCAGTAAAGCCGACATATCTTCAGTGCCTGAAACATTGCCTTCGCAAGCAAGGTGGAGCGCCACCCCGGTCGCTCCCACAAGTTCGATGGCCAATTGGAGCTCCACCATGCCCCTTGCAGTCCAGTTCACCCATGTATCCCGGCAATTTGGCGAGGTGAAGGCCGTTGACCGGGTGTCTATCGAGATCGAAGACGGCGAGTTCTTTTCCATGCTGGGACCGTCGGGTTCCGGCAAAACTACTTGTTTGCGGTTGATTGCTGGCTTCGAGCAACCCAACGAAGGCTCTATCCACATCCACGGGGAAGAAGCCACGGGCCTGCCGCCGTACCAGCGGGACGTCAACACGGTGTTTCAGGATTACGCCCTGTTCCCGCACATGAACGTCCGCGACAACGTCGCCTATGGCCTGAAAGTCAAAGGAGTGGGCAAGCAGGAACGTTACAGCCGCGCCGATGAAGCCTTGGCGATGGTTGCCCTGGATGGCTACGGCGAGCGCAAGCCGGTTCAGCTCTCCGGCGGGCAACGGCAACGGGTGGCGCTGGCTCGCGCCTTGGTGAACCGCCCACGCGTGCTGCTGCTGGATGAACCGTTAGGAGCGCTGGATCTCAAGCTACGAGAGCAGATGCAAGGTGAACTGAAAAAACTTCAGCGCCAGCTGGGGATCACCTTCATCTTCGTCACCCACGACCAGACTGAAGCCCTGTCCATGTCCGACCGAGTGGCGGTGTTCAACAAAGGCCGCATCGAACAGGTCGATACCCCGCGCAATTTGTACATGAAACCGGCCACCCGTTTCGTCGCCGAGTTCGTCGGTACTTCGAACGTGGTGCACGGCGATCTGGCTTTCCAGTTGAGCGGCAGCCCGCAACCCTTCTCGATTCGTCCGGAGCACATTCGCTTCGCCCAGGGCCCGCTCGGCAGCGATGAAGTTGAAATTAGCGGCCTGCTGCAAGACGTCCAGTATCAGGGCAGCGCGACTCGCTATGAACTGACACTGGATAACGGCCAGAGCCTGAGCGTCAGCCAGCCCAACACCGACTGGCAGGAAAACAGCTCACGCCTGCGGACTGGCCAACGCCTGTCAGCGCGCTGGTCACGGCACGCCATGGTTGTACTGCACGATGGTGCTGCGGGCGAAGGTTCGTAAGATGAGCCAGCCCCTCGCTGAACCGGCAATGAATACTCGGGGCTCATCCTTGCGGCGGATCTCGACACTGCTATACACGCGGCCGAACCTGTACCTGTCGATGCTGCTGATTCCCCCGCTGATCTGGTTCGGCGCGGTGTACCTCGGCTCGCTGCTCGCGCTGTTGTGGCAGGGTTTCTACACCTTCGACGACTTCAGCATGACCGTCACCCCGGAACTGACGCTGGCCAATTTTCGCGCCCTGTTCCAGCCGGCCAATTTCGATGTGATCAAGCGCACCCTGGTGATGGCGATTGCCGTCTCCATCGCCAGTGGCATCATCGCCTTCCCTATCGCTTATTACATGGCGCGCTACACCACCGGCAAAACCAAGGCGTTTTTCTATATCGCGGTGATGCTGCCGATGTGGGCCAGTTACATCGTCAAGGCTTATGCCTGGACCTTACTGCTGGCCAAAGGCGGCGTTGCCCAATGGTTTGTGCAGAAGCTGGGGCTGGAACCGGTTCTGCAATGCATCCTCGGGATTCCAGGTGTCGGCGGCAGCACCTTATCGACTTCCTATCTGGGGCGCTTTTTGGTGTTCGTCTACATCTGGCTGCCCTTCATGATCCTGCCGATCCAGGCTTCACTGGAACGTCTGCCGCCGTCATTGCTGCAAGCGTCCGCCGACCTGGGTGCGCGTCCGCGCCAGACTTTCATGCAGGTGATCTTGCCGTTATCGATCCCCGGCATCGCTGCAGGCTCGATCTTCACTTTTTCCCTTACCTTGGGAGATTTCATCGTCCCGCAATTGATCGGCCCGCCCGGCTACTTCATTGGCAGCATGGTCTACGCCCAACAAGGTGCGATCGGCAACTTGCCCATGGCCGCCGCCTTCACTCTGGTGCCGATTGTGCTGATCGCGGTTTACCTGTCCATCGTCAAACGTCTGGGGGCTTTCGATGCGCTCTAAGCCTGTGCCTCATTCAGAGTGCGCACCCATCGGCCTGAAAATGGCCGCGTGGGGCGGATTGGTGTTTCTGCATTTCCCGATCCTGATCATCTTCATGTATGCCTTCAATACCCAGGATGCAGCGTTCAGTTTTCCGCCCCAGGGCTTCACCCTCAAGTGGTTCAGCGTGGCGTTTTCCCGGCCGGATGTGCTGGAAGCGATCAAGCTCTCATTGAAGATCGCCTGCATCGCGACGCTGATCGCTTTGGTGCTCGGCACGCTGGCCTCGCTGGCGCTGTACCGACGCGCTTTCTTCGGCAAAGACATCATCTCTCTAGTGTTGATTCTGCCCATCGCGCTGCCTGGCATCATCACTGGCCTGGCACTGCTGGCAGCGCTCAAGACCCTGGGTATCGAGCCAGGCATGTTCACCATCATCGTCGGCCATGCGACGTTCTGCGTGGTGATTGTCTTCAACAACGTTATCGCCCGCCTGCGCCGCACGTCCCAGAACCTGATCGAAGCTTCCATGGATCTGGGCGCCGATGGCTGGCAAACCTTTCGCTACATCATCCTGCCCAATCTCGGCTCGGCGCTGCTGGCGGGCGGCATGCTGGCGTTTGCCCTGTCTTTCGATGAAATCATCGTCACGACATTTACCGCCGGGCATGAGCGCACGCTGCCCATCTGGTTGCTCAACCAGTTGAGTCGCCCACGCGATGTGCCGGTGACCAACGTGGTCGCCATGCTGGTAATGCTGGTCACGATGCTGCCGATCCTCGGCGCTTACTACCTGACGCGCGGCGGTGAAGGTGTAGCTGGAAGTGGCGGAAAATAACTCGCAGTCTGTGTCGTTCAAATGGAGAAGAGCATGCAAACCAAACTGTTGATCAATGGCCAGTTAGTCAAAGGCGAAGGTCCGGTGCAGGCTGTATTCAACCCGGCGCTGGGCAGGGTCTTGGCGGAAATCAATGAGGCCAGTGAAGCCCAGGTGGATGCCGCCGTGCGGGCAGCCGATACGGCCTTTGAAAGCTGGTCGCAGACAGCGCCCAAGGACCGTTCGCTGTTGTTGCTGAAACTGGCCGATGCCATCGAGGCCCACGGGGAGGAATTTGCCAAACTGGAGTCGGACAATTGCGGCAAGCCTTACAGTGCTGCGTTGAGTGACGAGATTCCGGCCATCGCCGATGTGTTCCGCTTCTTCGCCGGCGCCAGCCGCTGCATGGGCGGGTCGGCGGCGGGTGAATACCTGCCGGGGCATACCTCGATGATCCGCCGCGACCCGATTGGCGTGATCGCCTCCATCGCGCCGTGGAATTATCCGCTGATGATGGTCGCCTGGAAGATCGCTCCAGCATTGGCGGCGGGCAATACCGTGGTGCTTAAACCCTCGGAAATGACTCCCCTCACCGCGTTGCGCCTGGTGGAACTGGCGGCGGATATTTTCCCGGCAGGGGTACTCAATCTGGTTTTCGGACGCGGCACCTCGGTGGGCAATGCGCTGGTGACCCATTCGAAAGTGCGCATGGTTTCGCTCACCGGCTCCATCGCTACCGGCTCACATATCATTTCCAGCACGGCCAACAGTGTGAAACGCATGCACATGGAGCTGGGCGGCAAGGCGCCGGTGATCATTTTCGACGACGCCGACATTGATGCCGCCGTCGAGGGCATTCGCACTTTTGGCTTTTACAACGCTGGTCAGGATTGCACTGCCGCCTGCCGCATCTACGCGCAAAAGGACATCTACGATGCCTTCGTCGCCAAGCTCGGCGAAGCGGTCAGCACCATCAAATATGGCCTGCAAAGCGATCCGGCGACCGAGATGGGGCCGCTGATCAGTGCCCATCATAGGGATCGCGTGGCGGGCTTTGTCGAGCGGGCGCTGGCTCAGTCGCACATTCGGCTGATCACTGGCGGCAAGGCGGTGGATGGCAACGGCTTCTTTTTCGAACCCACCGTAATTGCCGACGCCCAGCAGGACGACGAAATCGTGCGCCGTGAAGTGTTCGGCCCGGTGGTCTCCGTCACCCGCTTCGACGACGAAGCTCAGGTATTGGCCTGGGCCAACGAATCCGATTACGGCCTGGCCTCATCCGTCTGGACCCAGGACATCGGCCGCGCCCATCGCCTGGCCGCACGCCTGCAATACGGCTGCACCTGGGTAAACACGCACTTCATGCTGGTCAGCGAAATGCCCCACGGCGGGCAGAAGCTTTCCGGTTACGGCAAAGACATGTCGATGTACGGGCTGGAGGACTACACCACGGTCAGGCATGTGATGTTCAAGCATTGAGCGTTACACGCCTAGGTCCGGTAAGAGCGCACCGAGCTTACGAGGCCCGCGATGGCGGTGTGTCAGGCACACCTCGGTTCCGTAGGAGCTGCCGAAGGCTGCGAACAGCGGTGTGTCAGATACACCGCTTCGCGACCGTCGTAACCTCCGATGGCTCCTACAGGTTCCGCGTTCTGTCAGGCACATCTCGGTTCCGTAGGAGCGCACCGAGGTTACGAGGCCCGCGATAGCGGTGTGTCAGGCACACCTCGGTTCCGTAGGAGCTGCCGAAGGCTGCGAACAGCGGTGTGTCAGATACACCGCTTCGCGACCGTCGTAACCTCCGATGGCTCCTACAGATTCCGCGTTCTGTCAGACACACCTGGGTTCCGTAGGAGCGCACCGAGGTTACGAGGCCCGCGATAGCGGTGTGTCAGACACACCTCGATTCCGTAGGAGCGCACCGAGGTTACCAGGCCCGCGATAGCGGTGTGTCAGACACACCTCGGTTCCGTAGGAGCTGCCGAAGGCTGCGAACAGCGGTGTGTCAGATAAACCGCTTCGCGACCGTCGTAACCTCCGATGGCTCCTACAGATTCCGCGTTCTGTCAGACACACCTGGGTTCCGTAGGAGCGCACCGAGGTTACGAGGCCCGCGATAGCGGTGTGTCAGACAGACCTCGGTTCTGTAGGAGCTGCGGTGAAGGCTGCGAACCGCAGTGGTTCAGATAAACCGCGGTGGGAGCGCATTTTAATCCCGCAGATCAGACTCATGAATCGGCTGATCACGATGGGTTGCGCGCTGATATTGCGCCGGCCAAGTGGCTTTGCGGCCGCCCAGGTCGTCATCGGCGTGCAGCGGCCAGTACGGATCACGTAACAGCTCCCGAGCCAGCAGGATGATGTCGGCCTGGCCGGTGCGCAGGATGTGCTCGGCCTGAGCGGGCTCGGTGATCATGCCCACGGTGCCGGTGGCCATGCCGGACTCTTTGCGCACGCGTTCGGCGAAACGAGTCTGATAGCCCGGGCCGACCGGGATTTCTGCGTTGGCCGCAGTGCCACCCGATGACACATCAATCAGATCAACACCCAGGTCTTTCAAGCGACGGGCCAGCTCGACGGTTTCATCCGGATTCCAGCCATCCTCAACCCAATCAGTCGCAGACACCCGCACAAACAACGGCAGCTCTTCAGGCCAGACTGCGCGCACGGCCTGAGTAACCTCCAGCGTCAGACGAATACGATTTTCGAATGAACCGCCATATTGATCCTGACGCTGGTTGCTCAGGGGCGAGAGGAACTGGTGCAGCAGATAGCCATGGGCCGCATGGACTTCGACCACTTTGAAACCGGCAGTCAATGCCCGCTTGGCAGAGGCGACGAATGCCTGGATGACTTCCTGAATCTGCGCCTCGCTCAGTTGCACCGGTGCAGTGTGTTTCGGGTCGAAGGCAATCGGCGACGGCCCCCACGGCGTCCAGCCGCCCTCGTCTGCCTTGATGCTGCCCGACTTGCCCAGCCATGGACGCCAGGTACTGGCCTTGCGCCCGGCATGGGCCAGCTGGATACCGGCGACGGCACCCTGGGCAGTGATGAAACGCGTGATGCGCTGCAGGCCTTCGATCTGTTCATCCTTCCAAAGCCCCAAGTCTTCCGGGGTGATCCGGCCGTCTTCGGTCACGGCAGTGGCTTCGGTAAAGATCAGACCGGCACCGCCAACAGCGCGGCTGCCAAGGTGGACCAAGTGCCAGTCATTGGCCAGCCCATCAACGGACGAGTACTGGCACATGGGGGAAACGGCGATGCGATTGAGCAAGGTCAATTGGCGCAGCGTGTAGGGTTCTAACAACAGGCTCATGGGGACCTCTCAGGCAGGATTTGGACTGTGCATATAGCCTAGTCGACAATGCCGTCCCGCCGAGGGTTCCTGCCGATGGCTAGCGGGGTGCGATGTGCGCGACCATCAACTGCACGGTTTCATTGCCACGAAACTCGTTGAGGTCGAGCTTGTAGGCCAGTTCTACCCAGCGAATGTTCGGGTTGGGCCAGATATCCCGGTCGACACCAAAGGCAATCGCATCCAGCTTCACCGTGCCGCACTCGCTTTTGAGCACCATCTTCAGATGACGCTCGCCAACGACCCGCTGCTCGACCAACTGGAATACGCCATGAAACAACGGCTCAGGAAAATGTTGGCCCCACGGCCCGGCATTGCGCAGAGCGCGGGCCAGTTCCAGATGAAACTCCTCGACCGCCAGCGCCCCATCGGACAACAAGCGGCCCGTCAGGTCTTCTTCCTGAAGCTGACGCCGCACTTCCTCGTCGAAGGCCTGAGCGAAGGCCGGGAAATTCTGTTCAGGCAATGACAGCCCCGCCGCCATGGCGTGCCCCCCGAACTTGCTGATCAGCTCGGGGTGACGCGCCGCCACCGCGTCCAGCGCATCGCGGATATGAAAACCAGCCACCGAGCGAGCCGAGCCTTTGAGCACGCCCTCGCCTGCGCTGGCGAATGCGATGGTCGGGCGGTGATAACGATCCTTGAGACGCGACGCCAGAATACCGATGACGCCTTGGTGCCAGTCTGGCTCGAACACGCAAAGCCCGAACGGCATGGATTCCAGCGGCAGGTCCTTGAGCTGGGCCAGCGCCTCGCGTTGCATGCCCTGCTCGATGGATTTGCGGTCCTGATTGAGTTCGTCCAACTGCACGGCCATTTCCCGGGCCAGGGTTTCGTCTTCACAGAGCAGGCATTCGATACCCAGGCTCATGTCGTCCAGACGCCCTGCCGCATTCAGACGCGGGCCAAGGATAAATCCCAGATCGGTGGAGGTAATGCGCTTGTGATCACGACGCGCGACCTCCAGGATCGCCTTGAGACCAGGACGCGCTCGACCGGCACGAATACGCATCAAGCCCTGATGCACCAGGATGCGATTGTTGGTATCCAAAGGCACCACGTCAGCCACGCTACCCAGCGCGACCAGATCCAGCAATTCACCCAGATTCGGTTGAGCACGCTGGTTGGCCTCAAACCAGCCGTTGTCACGCAGACGCGCGCGCAAAGCCATCAGGACGTAGAAAATCACCCCGACACCGGCCAGCGCCTTGCTCGGGAAAGTACAACCCGGCTGGTTGGGATTGACGATGGCATCGGCGGCCGGCAATTCGCTGCCCGGCAAGTGGTGATCGGTCACCAGCACTCGCAAACCGGCAGCCTTGGCCGCCGCCACGCCTTCAACGCTGGAAATGCCGTTATCGACCGTCATCAGCAATTGCGGCTGGCGCTGCAATGCCACGGCAACAATTTCCGGCGTCAAGCCATAGCCGTATTCAAAACGGTTGGGGACTAGATAATCGACGTGCTCAGCACCCAACAACCTAAGGCCCAGAACACCTACAGTGCTGGCCGTGGCGCCGTCAGCATCGAAGTCGCCGACGATGAGGATGCGCTGGCGCTCCTGCAAGGCCGTGACCAGCAAATCCACTGCAGCATCGATGCCCTTGAGTTGCTGATACGGGATCAACCGCGCCAGGCTTTTATCCAGCTCGGCTTCGGACTGCACGCCCCGCGCGGCATAAAGCCGGGTCAGCAAAGGCGGCAAATCGCCCAAAAATGGCAAGGTTTGCGGCAATGTACGAGGTTCGATGCGCATGCGGTTTTCGCTGATTCCTGGAAAACTAACTGATTGAAACGTTTCACTGTAGGAGCGAGCTTGCTCGCGATAGCGTCAGCTCAGACGATAATTTATCGACAGTTAAAACCAATCGCGAGCAAGCTCGCTCCTACAGAGATTCCACCACCTGAAAGACGTCAGTATCAGCCGCGCTCACCCGCCAGCCACTGCAACTGGACTTCATGCTGACCGCGATCGTCAGTGACGAAAATCGTGCCTTCGCTGATCATCACATCCCACTTGATAACCCGTGGCATGTCTTTGGCCAATACTTCCAGGACTTCCTGGGGCACGGCGGCGATGTTGACGTTTTTCAGGTTCTTGATCGCCGGGATCACCTTGGTTTCCCAGACGCGCAGGCTGCCATAGGCCAGCAGGCTGGTGCGTTCGGTACGGCGCGAGCACCAGGTCAGACGATCTGCGTCCGGCTGGCCGACTTCGATCCAGTGCAGAACACGATCATCCAGACTTTTTTCCCACAATGCCGGCTCGTCCACGTCTGACAATCCACGGCCGAAAGACAGCTGTTCGTTGTACCAGAACGCGTAGGCCAGCAAGCGCACGGTCATTCGTTCCTCGGTTTCAGAGGGGTGACGAGCGATGGTCTGTTTGACGCTTTCGTAGACCCCACGATCAAGATCGGTGAGGTTGAGTTCGAATTTGTAGGTCGTGGACGGCTGGGCCATGAACGGGCTTCTAGAGGCGGGAAAGGCGGCAAGTCTACCCGATGCAGGGCTGAGGAACGACCCGGACAAGCTGATCGGTTGCTTGCCTGCAGTCAGGGGCGGCCAGTGGGCGAGAAAATACCTGTGTATCAGTACATATTCGCGACTCGAAACGATATTCTGCGCAACCGGCAGCCAGCCCTGACAAACCGCTTGATTTGGGCGCCCGCCAGTTCCTCGTCACATGACGCTCTATACTCAGCCATTTCCTGGGGAAGATACCGCGAATGCCTTATCGCACCTCATCGTTCAAGAGGTTGCCCCTGACCATCGCTCTGGCAGTGTTCTGCCAGCTCAGCGTGCCAGGCACGAGTTACGCCCAGGACACCCTCATCTGGCTTTTGCGCGATATGCCGCCGGTGACGATCTTTTCCGGGCCGGATCAGGGCAAGGGTGCCATAGACCAACTCTTGCCGCTGCTCACGGCGCGAATGCCGGAATACGAACACTTGCTGATGCACGTCAATCGCGCCCGGGGCATGCAGATGCTCAAAGACGAGACGTTTACCTGCGATCCCATGCTGCTCTGGACCGCGGAACGGGCCAAGAGTGTGATTTTCTCGATTCCTACCTATGCCGTTGCCAGCAATGGCCTGATCGTGCGCCGTCAGGACCTGCAGAAGTTCACGCCTTTCATGGAAGGCAAGTCGGTTGATCTGGCCGCACTGCTGGCGAGCAAGTCGATCAGGATCGGTATCGTCGCCGAGCGCAGTTACGGTCAGGTCATCGACCCGATCCTGAAAAGCGTGCCTCAGGAAGAGCTGAGCCTGCACTACGGCAATGACGCCATCGGCAGCTTGCTGCAAATGGAGCGACTGGGCCGTCTGGAGGCGCTGATCAGCTACTGGCCTGAAGCGCTCTATCAGGCGCGACAGCAAGGTATCTTCGCTCAGGACCTGGTTTTTTTACCGGTCAAGGGAACGCCCAAGTATCAATTCACCCATATCGCTTGCTCGAACACGCCCGAAGGCAGACATGCCATCGAAGTGATCAATCGTGAAATGCGGGTGCTGCGCGAGAGCAAACTGGTGGACCTGTACGCTCAGTGGTTGCCGTCGCCAGAGCGGGAGGAATATTTACAGGACGCCAAGGCGTTTTTTGAAGACTCGAGAAAATAACGTTTCAGAACGGGCGCAATACCCGGGCTGAAAAAAAGAAACCCCGAGCAGCGGGGAGACTACTCGGGGTAAACCGTGGTCCATCGGGACCAGTACGGGACTTCAAGCACCGGAGCACAATGTTTGAAGTCGTCGTAATTAATCAGAACGTCCATGAACCATAAGGTTCCAGCGCCCTTCAAACAAAAGGCTGAGCAGGGATAAACGGGCGATTGAGAGCCGCATGGCGCATTGCCGCGATTACGCAAGGTTCGATGCGACCTTCAGCCACCATCAAATCGCGACGCAGGCCATCGACCACATCAGTAAGTTGGCGTTTATCGCCAAGCTGTGCTGCCGAGAATGTGCGTCGGATGATCACTGCACCATCGACATCCTTGAGCGACACCAGGCGCTCGCCCAACAGCCCTGCCGGACCTAGATCAGCCTGATACGGCGTCAGTGCTTCGCTTAGCAGTAAGCTGATATTTTCCATCTGGTTCACCACTCAACAGTTTGAATGCAAAGGTGCTTATCAATGACCATCGGCATCGATAGAAAGTTCTGGATATACAAGTGACGCAACTCCCCGAGCATGCCTGCCAGATGTGACAAAACAGACCATCAGTACCGTACGGATCGGTCCGTAGGACATTTCCTTCACAATCCTGACCATTTCCTACAGACGCGCGCTGTCTCATTCCGACCTCAGCAGCCCTCAAGCCTGCAATGCTGCGCGCCTTCTTCATTGGGGCGTTCAGACGCAACGGAGCACAGCTTGAGCGACTTTCCAGATCAAACCCTGCGCATTCTCTTGGCCGGCGATCACCCGATATTTCGCATGGGCCTGCAGACTGTGGCCGAGCAAGTGCCTCACGCCCAGGTGGTGGCTCAGGCCCTGACCGCCGATGAGCGGCTGCAACTGTTGCATCGACATAATCCCGGGCTGTTGATCACTGATTTATTGATGCCTGCCGATCAGCAAGCCACGGATTTGCAACTGCTGACCGACATTCGCAAGAAATTTCCAGAGCTACGCATCCTGGTCATCACGTCTGTAGAGGACGGGCAACTGCTTAGGTCAATTCTCAGGCTGAAGGTCCAGGGTCTGATGAACAAGAACCAGGTGCTCATAGAGTTGCCTGCAGCCATCGCTTCGATTCGCCGGGAGCGCCCCTACATAGCCAACTCCGTGCGCAATGCCATGCTTGAGGCGCTACAGCAGGAAAAGGCCCGACCCAAGACACTGGAACAACTCTCGCCCCGGGAGCAGGAGGTATTGAAGCTGTTCGCTACGGGAGCCTCGGTGAGCCAGATAGCCGAGCGACTCAACCGCAGCAAACAGACGGTCAGTGCGCAAAAGATAAGTGCAATGCGCAAGCTCAGACTGACCACCGACGTGGCATTGCTGATCTACCTGCAGAAGAAGAAGGCGTGAGCGTCATGGCAGGGTCGTCCTCGCTTACCCGGCCTGATCTGCCCGATCCCCGGCATCCACCAAGCGCCGCTCCAGCTGGTTGCGCTCGGTAATGTCAATCCAGCCACCCAGCAACCCCTGAAGCTCACCATCCGCGCGGTAGAAGGGCACAGTCCATTGCCACGCGTCTATCTGCCTGCCTAGCAACTGCATCCTGCGGCCAATGAAAATCGGCTGCCGTGTCTCCAGCAATTTGAGGTAGTCACCATGTAACTGGCCCGCAATCTCCGGCGGAATCAATTCCACATCAATCAGACGCCGTCCATTCATTTGCTCAAAACTGATACCCAGGTTCTCCTCATAACTTCGATTGCATGAGATTAACCGCCCTTTCAGGTCACGGACATAAATAGGGTTGGGGATGCCATTAAGCAGCGCATGCTTGAAAGCCAATTGATCATTGAGCGCCTCTTCAGCTTTGAGGCGCTGATGAATCTGCACCTTGAGGCGACTGCTCCACGCCAGAGAGAGCAGCCCCATCAGCAAGGCAAAGGCCAACAGCCAGTAGACCCAACCGGGTATCCGGCTCCAGAGTGACGGCTGAGGAGCGAAGGACGACAGCCACTTGTTACGAATCGCCCGCATCTCAGAGACGGGAAACTCTTCGAGACTTTTGTTAAGAATGCCGAGTAATTCAAGGTGTGCCTTGATGACTGAAAACCTGTCTGGCGACCACCAGCCTTCGACACTGCGTCCAACCTTGAGACCATCCGGGGGCGAAAGATGAGCCCCTGCTTCATTTTGAATGGTTGCCGCCGCCTCACCCGAACGCACCAGTCGACGGGCCTCCTCGTAGTTTTCCACCAGACGCAGCTTTATCTGCGGATGCTCGCGCCTGATGTCGTCCTCTAGAACATGCCGCGCGCGTAACGCCAGGGTCTTGCCGTGCAACTCTTGCAAGAAACGAGGCGAAGACTCGTTCGAACGGTGGACAAAAACCCAACTGTTACCGCCAAACGAATAACTGAAAGTGAGTAGTTTGCGGCGCTCGGCATTCTCCCCAAGATGGGTGGTCATCAGTGCCTGACCGCTGTGCAACATGTTGTAGGTCTGATCGATGGTTGTGGCTTCTCTATGCACGAACTGTAGCCCGGTCAGCCGGGATATCCGATTCAGTACATCGATATTCAAACCGACCCACTGGCCATTCTTGTCCCGATAGATATAAGGCGGATGCTGTTCCGAGACAACGGTGACAACCGGATGCCTGGCGATCCACTCCCGCTCATTACGATTCAACGCGACGCCCTGGCCAGCCACATCAGCGCCAAGGCCTAAGGTCCAGCGCGAGAGCAACTCTCGAGTGAGCGAAGGCTCCACGCTGTCTATTGCTGTATCAATCAACGCCAAAAGCGGTGTCTGTTCATTGCGCACAGCGAAGGAAAAAGCGTCCTGCGGTAGCGCGCTGTCGGAATGGACCTGCAAGCCCAGATAAGGGCGCAGTGAAAGGTAGGAGCGAGCAATGAGCTCATTGCCGATGAAGGCATGCGCGTCCCCCTGACTGACCGCCTCCATGGCACTGAACATACTCGGCGCGACGATAATTTCGCTGTCGGGGTAAGCCGCATGCAACGCCTGCTGGCTGACGTACCCATCGATTACCACCAGCGTCTTGCCCTGGAACCCGTCTGCAATCTCACGGCCCATGCTCCGGGCCACCACCACCGAACGATCGGCGATGTAGCCCCTGGATAAGCGCAGCTGGTCAAACCCGCGTTCGAAATTATTGGCGCTGGTGATGACATCTATCGTGCCATTGCGTAATGCGTTGATCGCATCCTCCGTCTTGGCAAATCCCACCACCTGCAATTTGATATTCAGCTTGCCACCGATCAGCGCCAGGTAATCGGCACTGATACCTTGGTAAAGGTTGCGATCGCTGGCGATATCAATCGGCTCGTAATCCACCGTCGCAATACCCACTCTCAAAACGGCCTGCTTATCCAGCCACTGACGGTCGCTGACTGAAAGCGGCAGAGGATCCACCGCCAGGAAGGGTGCCGGCAGACGAAACGGCAAGCTGTACGCAGCCAGCGCGCGCTGACTGAACATCAGAACCAGAAGTAATAACAGCGCTACGAAAGTGCGCTTGATAGTAGCGATGCGCTTGTCGTCGACCGCGCCCCACTTGATTGCATTTTTCACAACAACTAACTCATCCGTAAGTGATTCACCCCCAAAGTGTGGCATGCGCAAATGAGAAGGCCCGCTGGTGGGCGGGCCTTAAGTTGTTACACGACTATTCCGTTATAGCGGTTTACCGCGGTTGCCATGCTGGCTGACGAAGGCCTGTATGGCTTTCAGGTCATTCGGCAAAACGGTACAGCGCTCGTCGCGCTCGAATAAATCAGACAAATGTGTAGGTAGCTCAAGCGCTTTTCCTACACCAGCTTTCTCCACTGCTTCGGGGAATTTCACCGGATGAGCCGTTCCCAGGATGACCATTGGGGTATCCAGACTGCGGCGACAGGCACGCGCGGCTTTCACGCCGATAGCCGTATGCGGGTCCAGTAGCTCGCCAGTCTGGGCAAAGACCTCGGCAATGGTTTCGCAGGTCTGTTCATCGCTGACTGCCAGTGAGTCGAACAGCTTGCGGGTTTCAGTCCAGCGTTCTTCTTCAACACTGAAACCGCCGCCCTGTTTGAAGGTATCCATCAAACCGGCAATGGCAGCGCCATTACGCCCGTGCATGTCGAACAGCAGACGCTCGAAGTTGGACGAGACCATGATGTCCATCGAGGGCGACAAGGTCGCGTGCAGGGTTTCCTTGACGTACTGATTGCCGCTCATGAAACGATGCAGAATGTCGTTACGGTTAGTGGCGACGATCAACTGATTGATCGGCAGCCCCATGTTGCGTGCCAGGTAACCGGCGAAAATATCGCCAAAGTTGCCGGTAGGCACCGAGAACGATACTGAACGTGCCGGGCCACCCAGTTGCAGCGAGGCGTGGAAGTAGTAAACGATCTGGGCCATGATCCGCGCCCAGTTGATCGAGTTGACCGCTACCAGACGAGTGCCCTTGAGGAAGCTCTGGTCAGCGAAGCTGTTCTTGACCATTTCCTGGCAGTCGTCGAAGTTGCCTTCCACGGCGATGTTATGGATGTTGTCGCCGAAAATCGTGGTCATCTGCCGACGCTGAACGTCCGAGACGCGATTGTTCGGGTGCAGGATGAAGATATCGACGTTATCGCACTTGCGGCAGCCTTCGATGGCAGCAGAGCCGGTATCACCGGATGTTGCGCCGATGATCACGACGCGCTCGCCGCGCTTGGCCAGTACGTAATCCAGCAGTCGACCCAGCAATTGCAGGGCGAAGTCCTTGAATGCCAGGGTCGGACCATGAAACAGCTCAAGCACCCATTCGTTACCGTTCAGCTGGCGCAGTGGCGCGACCGAACTATGGGTAAACACGCCGTACGTTTCTTCGAGGATCTTCTTGAAATCCGCATCTGGAATGCTGCCGGTCACAAACGGGCGCATTACCCGGAAAGCCAGTTCGTGATACGGCAAGCCAGCCCAGGAAGCGATTTCTTCCTGAGTGAAACGCGGCAGGTTCTCCGGAACGTACAGACCGCCATCGCTGGCCAGACCGGTCAACAGCACATCTTCGAAATTCAGGGCCGGCGCCTGGCCGCGGGTACTGATATAGCGCATAAGATTTCAAACCTTCGGTTTGAGCTGCAAGCTTCAAGCTTCAAGCTGCAAGTAAAAGCGATTGGCTTCTAGCTTGCGGCTTGCGGCTTGGGGCTTACCGCTCTCAATTAATTGAGATGTTCAACGCGGATCCGAACCACCGGGCCAACCACGTCCTGCAATGCTTCCAGGGCCTCAATGGCATCATTCATACGCTGCTCGACTACGCGATGGGTCAACAGAATCATCGGCACCAGGCCATCCTGTTCTTCGACTTCCTTCTGCATGATCGACTCGATGTTGATGCCGCGCTCCGACAGAATGCTCGCCACCTGAGCCAGCACGCCGGGATGATCTTTGGCCTGAATTCGCAGGTAATACGCGCTTTCACAGGCATCAATCGACAGAATCGGATGAGCGGACAACGAGTCCGGCTGGAAAGCCAGATGCGGTACGCGATTTTCCGGGTCGGAGGTCATTGCCCGCACCACGTCAACCAGATCGGCGATCACTGAAGAAGCCGTTGGCTCCATGCCTGCACCGGCACCGTAGAACAACGTCGAGCCAGCAGCGTCGCCGTTGACCATAACGGCGTTCATCACGCCGTTGACATTGGCAATCAAGCGGTCAGCCGGGATCAGCGTCGGGTGCACACGCAGCTCGATACCAGCCGCAGTGCTGCGCGCCACGCCCAGGTGCTTGATGCGATAACCCAGTGCCTCGGCATAGTTCACGTCAGCCGTGGTCAGCTTGGTGATGCCTTCGGTGTAGGCCTTGTCGAATTGCAGCGGAATGCCAAACGCGATGGAGGCCAGAATGGTCAGTTTGTGCGCGGCGTCGATACCTTCCACATCGAAGGTCGGATCGGCTTCGGCATAACCCAGCGCCTGAGCTTCTGCCAGGACATCCGGGAAAGTGCGGCCCTTTTCACGCATCTCGGTAAGGATGAAATTACCGGTGCCGTTGATAATGCCTGCGACCCAGTTGATGCGGTTTGCCGACAAACCTTCGCGAATTGCCTTGATGACCGGGATACCGCCAGCGACCGCAGCTTCAAACGCTACGATCACGCCCTTCTCACGCGCCTTGGCGAAAATCTCGTTACCGTGCACGGCAATCAGCGCCTTGTTGGCAGTGACAACGTGCTTGCCGTTTTCAATGGCCTTGAGTACCAGATCCCGGGCTACGGTATAGCCGCCGATCAGTTCAATGACGATATCGATTTCAGGGTTGGTTGCCACCGCGAAGACGTCGCTGGTGGTCGGTGTACCGGTAATCTGGCAGTTGGGGTTTGGCGTACGCATGGCAATTTGCGCCACTTCGATTCCACGCCCGGCACGGCGGGCAATCTCCTCGGCGTTACGCTGAAGTACGTTGAAGGTACCGCCACCGACAGTACCCAGCCCACAGATGCCTACTTTGACCGGATTCACTATGAACTCCCCGTAAAACGACCGACTAGACGCCGGCCGTGGAAAACAGCTGCACGACGCGGTGCAGCTCTCTATTTACACAACGGTCAATGGACGCGCTGATTTATTTGGCGCTGAGCGCCAGTTTGGCCACTTGTGCAGCGGGTTGGTAACCCGGAATCAACTGGCCGTCAGCCAAAACGATGGCCGGCGTGCCGTTCACGCCGATCGATTGGCCCATTTCAAATTGTTTGGTCACAGGGTTTGCGCATTTTGCGGCCTTGATGTCCTTGCCATCGACCATGCGGTCCATGGCGCCCTTGCGATCCTTGGAGCACCATACCGCCTGCAATTGCTCGTCACCCGGAGAACCCAGGCCCTGGCGCGGGAAGGCGACATAGCGCACTTCGATGCCCATCTTGTTCAGCTGTGGCACTTCGGCGTGCAGCTTGTGGCAGTACGGGCAGGTGGTGTCGGTGAACACTGTGATGTGGGATTTAGTCTCGCCAATGGCCGGGTAGACGACCATTTCAGCGGTGGGGATACCGTTGATGGTTTTGGCGATGGCCAGGCGTTCGGTCTTCTCGGTCAGATTGACCGGCTTGCCATCCTGAATCTGGAACAGATAGCCCTGCATCACGAACTGACCATCCGGACTTGCATACAGCACGCGGCCACCCTTGAGCTTGACCTCGTACAGACCGTTCAACGGACTGGCGCCAATGCTTTCAATCGGGAGCTCTAGCTTGAGTGAGTCCAGCGTCTTGCGAATGGCCTGGTCGGCGGCGGCATCGGCCTGAGCGAACATGCTGAAGGTACTGGCCAGCGCGACAGCTGCGGCGGCGATAATCTGGTTCACGCGCATGAAAACTCCTCGGGCGGTGGGCAGGTGGGTTGAGTCGAAAAAAATGACACAAGCTTCCATCTGCGAAACCGGCAAAGACTACCACATAAGCCCTGTAACACCGACCCGCCGTGACGCAAGACTGTTCTGATTTTTGTCGGTTTTTTTCGGGTCAACCGCGTGGATGATGCTTACTGTGCATGTCTTGCAGACGAGCGCGGGCGACATGAGTGTAAATCTGGGTCGTGGATAGGTCGCTATGACCCAGCAGCATCTGCACTACACGCAAATCCGCGCCATGGTTGAGCAAATGTGTGGCGAACGCATGTCGCAAGGTGTGTGGCGAGAGGGATTTACTGATACCGGCGACGATCGCCTGATGCTTGATCCGGTGCCAGAAGGTCTGGCGAGTCATTTGCTCACCGCGCTGACTGGGGAACAACACGTCGCTCGGACGCCCGCCCAAAAGTTCGTCTCGTGCACCGCGCATGTAGCGCTCGATCCAGACGATAGCCTCCTCGCCCATCGGTACCAACCGCTCTTTACTGCCCTTTCCCATGACACGCAGCACACCCTGGCGCAGATTGACCTGCTCCAGCGTCAGGCTTATCAGCTCGGTCACTCGCAGGCCGCAGGCATAAAGCACCTCAAGCATGGCTTTGTCGCGCTGACCGATGGCTTCGCTCAAATCCGGCGCAGCCAAGAGCGCCTCGACGTCGGCCTCCGACAGGGATTTTGGTAATGGCCTGCCGAGCTGAGGCATGTCGACCTGCAATGTCGGGTCAACATGAATCATTTTTTCTCGCAGCAGATAGCGATAAAAACCACGCACCCCGGATAGAAAACGCGCCGTGGAACGCGGCTTGTAAGCCTTGTCCAAACGCCATGCCAAGTGATCGAGGATGGCTTCACGCCCTACATTGATCAATTCCAGGCCTTGCTCCTGCAACCAGCCGTTGAAAAGGGCCAGGTCACTGCGGTAAGCATCGCGGGTGTTATCCGACAGGCCTTTTTCCAGCCATAGGGCATCCAGAAAGCGGTCGATCAGCGGATCATCAATTGCAGACATAAATAGTGGCGCTTATTAGCAGAGCAGCACGGGCATCGTTGGCAGGGACAATAAAACCCCAGACACAAAAAAGCAGCCCGAAGGCTGCCTTTTTTTTTTGCATCGGATTGCTGGACTTAAGCCAGTTTTTCCTTGATGCGAGCTGCTTTACCGGACAGGTCACGCAGGTAGTACAGTTTGGCCTTGCGAACGTCACCGCGACGTTTCACAGCCAGGCTGTCGATTTGCGGGCTGTAGGTCTGGAAAGTACGCTCAACGCCAACACCGTTGGAGATTTTACGAACAGTGAAAGCACTGTTCACGCCACGGTTACGCTTGGCAATTACAACGCCTTCGAACGCTTGCAGACGCGCGCGGTCGCCTTCCTTCACTTTCACCTGAACGACAACAGTGTCGCCCGGGGCAAAGGTAGGGATCTCTTTGGTCATCTGCTCTGCTTCGAGTGCAAGAATGATTTTGTTAGTCATGCTGTGCTCCTAAGGTAAATCGTCTGGATCTACCATCGATACGTTAACTATCGTCCCGTTCGCGGATGTATTCCGCGAGCAGCTTCTTCTCTTCTCCAGAAAGCGAGCGGCTTTCCAGAAGATCGGCGCGTCGTTCATAGGTCCGCCCAAGGGACTGCTGTAAACGCCAACGCCGGATGTGTGCGTGATTACCACTCAGTAACACGTCGGGAACACGCTGATCCACATACACCTCCGGTCGGGTGTAATGCGGGCAATCCAGCAGACCATCCGTGAAGGAATCTTCCTCCGCGGAGTCCGCATGCCCTAAAGCTCCAGGCAGCAGTCGCGTAACCGCATCGATCAGTACCATCGCCGGCAGCTCGCCACCGGAAAGTACATAGTCACCAATCGACCACTCTTCATCGACATGAGCTTCAATGAAACGCTCGTCAATGCCTTCATAACGACCGGCGATGAGGATAATCGCTTCCTCCTGCGCCAGTTCGCGTACCGCAGACTGATTCAGCTGGCGGCCTTGTGGCGACAGGTAAATAACCTTCGCCGCATCCCCTGCCGCTTGCCTGGCCTGAACCAGAGCATCTTCAAGGGGCTTGATCTTCATCACCATGCCCGGACCACCGCCAAATGGGCGATCATCCACAGTGTGATGCCGATCCGTGGTGTAATCCCGCGGATTCCAACAAGTGAGCTGCAACAGCCCTTGTTTCACCGCACGGCTGGTAATGCCGTAATCGCTGATGGCGGAAAACATCTCGGGAAACAGACTGATCACTTCTATGCGCAGGCTAGCCATCGCTTAGAAGTCCGCATCCCAATCCACCTTCATCTCGCCGGCCACCAGATCGACTGTCAACACGCATTGCTCTGTATAGGGCAACAGGCGTTCACGATCATCCAGGCTGCCTGCGCAGGGCTTGACCACCATTACATCGTTCGAGCCAGTCTCTAGCAGGTGATCGATTTTCCCGAGCAGTTGCCCAAGTTGGTCGATGACCTTCAGACCTTCCAGCTGGTACCAGTAGTACTCGCCGTCAGTCAGATCAGGGAACAGGTTACGCGGCACGCAGATTTCAAAACCGGACAGAAGACGAGCTTCCTCACGGTCATCGAGACCTTTGAGCTTTGCGACCAGGAACTTGTTTTGCAAGCGTCCGCTGACCAGCTCTACCTGTTTAACGCTGCCTTCGCGCCGAAGCGTCCAGGTTTTGTAATCCAACAGGTTTCCAATCGGATCAGTAAAGGAAAAAACCTTCACTTCGCCGCGAACGCCATGAACCGAGTAAATCTTGCCAATGACGATCAAGTCGTCGGCAGTCGTTGGCGCCGCGTTCATATTGCTCAGGCCGCGACCTTGGTCTTGGCGTGTTCTTTCAACAACTGAGCAACGCGCTCGGAAGTTTGTGCACCCACGCTCAACCAGTAGTTCAGGCGCTCTTCGTTCACGGACAAACGAACTTCCTGACCACGGGCTACCGGGTTGAAGAAGCCAATTTGCTCTTTGTGTGAACCGTCGCGCGCATTGCGGCTATCGGTAACAGTCAGGTGGTAAAACGGGCGCTTTTTGGAGCCGCCCAGGGCAAGACGAATGGTTAGCATTGAACATCGTTCCTGTAGTCGGTGCTGCAAATCTAAGATGCACAGCGGGCATAGGTGCCCGAAAGGCCGCATATTCTAAGGAATATCCGGACTTTTGCAAATGTCTTTTTCCGGCGCCTATAGGCATGCCATCAAGATTTGCCAAGAAGCCGCCTGTATCGACGGCTGGTGTGTGCCCGCAAGGCGGGCATTTGCGGGAGGTGAACCTCCCCGTGGTGAGGCGCGCGAATCACTCCGCGCGCGATACATCACATCTTTGGCATGCCGCCGCCGGGCAACATTCCGCCCATGCCGCGCATCATTTTCTGCATTCCGCCTTTCGCGGAGAATTTTTTCATCATCTTCTGCATCTGTTTATGTTGCTTGATCAGACGCCCGATATCCTGGACCTGAGTACCGGACCCCATCGCAATGCGACGCTTGCGCGAACCGCTGATCAATTCAGGGTCGCGGCGCTCCGCCGGGGTCATGGAGTTGATGATGGCCTCCATCTGCTTGAACTGCTTCTCTGCCGCGCCCTGGGCATTGCCCATTTGCGACAGATTGACGCCGCCAATGCTTGGCAGCTTGTCCATGAGCCCACCAAGGCCGCCCATGTTCTTCATTTGTTGCAGCTGATCACGGAAATCTTCGAGATCGAAGCCTTTACCCTTCTTCAGCTTCTTGGCCAGCTTGTCGGCCTTGTCCTTGTCGAGGGTCTGTTCGGCCTGCTCGATCAGGCTGAGCACGTCGCCCATACCCAGGATGCGTGAAGCGATACGGTCCGGGTGGAACGGTTCGAGCGCGTCGCTCTTCTCGCCCATACCAATGAACTTGATCGGCTTGCCGGTAATTGCACGCACGGACAACGCCGCACCGCCACGGGCATCGCCGTCGACCTTGGTCAGGATCACACCGGTCAGCGGCAGAGCATCGCCGAATGCCTTGGCGGTGTTCGCCGCGTCCTGACCGGTCATGGCATCAACCACGAACAGGGTTTCAGCAGGCTTGACCGCCGCATGAAGGCCCTGGATCTCGCCCATCATCTCGACATCGATGTGCAGACGGCCAGCGGTATCGACGATAACCACGTCGATGAATTTCAGCTTCGCTTCCTTGATAGCCGCCTGAGCGATCTCGATCGGCTTCTGGCTGATATCGGACGGGAAGAAAGTGACGCCGATGTCGTTGGCCAGGGTCTCCAGCTGCTTAATGGCCGCAGGACGGTACACGTCCACCGAGACCACCATGACGGTTTTCTTTTTGCGCTCCTTGAGGAACTTGGCCAGCTTGCCCGCGGTGGTGGTTTTACCCGCACCCTGCAAACCCGCCATCAGGATGACTGCCGGAGGCGTGACGGCGAGGCTCAGCTCTTCGTTGGCCGCCCCCATCATGTCTTCCAGTTCGGCCTGGACGATTTTCACGAACGCCTGGCCCGGCGTCAGGCTGCGGGACACTTCAGTGCCGACAGCGCGTTCCTTGACCTTGTTGACGAAGTCTTTGACCACCGGCAAGGCAACGTCGGCTTCGAGCAAAGCCATACGCACTTCGCGCAAGGTGTCTTTAATGTTGTCTTCAGTCAGCTTCGCCTTGCCGGTGACGTGGCGAAGGGTCTGGGAGAGACGGTCTGTCAGGTTTTCAAACATGCGCGATCCTTTCAGGCTCTTGTCGAACCCCGGTTGGTGCGGCCCGGCCCGTAGTAAATATGGCGCTCGGCGAGCCTGCGGCTTGAGCAGGTCGCGGATTATAGCGAAGACTCCGCTGCACGGACACTACGGAGTCTGCTTCTGTGGTCTTTCGTGAAATGTCGGTTCTATGCCAAACTCAGCGCCTTTGCGGCCCGTCCATCAGGATTTATGTTCCCTTTGCCACCCAGCCTGCTCCCCAGCCTCGCCGCCGCCTGCCTTTACGCCGCTGCGACAACCTATCAAGGCATCCGCCTCAGTCAGGCGACACGAGCCGACAAACGGCTGCTTTGCCTGCTCGGCACGCTGGCAGTCATTGCCCACGCGTTCGGACTCTTTTCGCAACTGATCCGGCCCATCGGGCTTGGCCTGGATTTCTTCAGCGCCGCCAGCCTGATTGCAGTGGCCGTCATCGCCCTGACGCTGCTGGCCACCGTACGTATCCCGGTGGAAAACCTTCTGGTGTTGCTGTTCCCGCTGGGCTTGATCACGGTGCTGCTTGCGCAATTCGCCCCTACCGGCACCGTGCAACCCATTGTTGAAGAGCCCGGCATCCTCAGCCATATCCTGCTGTCGATCCTGGCCTACGGCATGTTCACCATCGCCGTGTTCCAGGCGCTATTGCTGCTTGTTCAGGATTACCAGCTCAAGCACAAGCACCCTTCCGGGTTGATCAAGAACTTCCCCCCCCTGCAAACCATGGAAAGCCTGCTGTTCGGCTTTCTCTGGGCAGGCTGGTCACTGCTTTCGCTTTCGCTGATTTCCGGCTGGCTGTTCGTCGAAAACCTGTTCGCCCAGCATCTGGTGCACAAAACCCTGCTCGCCTGTCTGGCATGGGTGGTATTCAGCGTGCTCTTGTGGGGTCGCAACCGGCTCGGCTGGCGCGGACACAAGGCTATCCGCTGGACTCTGGGCGGTTTTTGCCTGCTGATGCTGGCCTATTTCGGCAGCAAGCTGGTACGCGAATTCATTCTGCACATCTGACGGTCCGCTGATTATGGATAATTTGCCTATCGGCCCCATGCTGGGTGTCGTGGCCCTGCTGATCCTCTGGTCTGCGTTGTTTACAGCCATCGAAGCTGCTCATCAGCAGCTCAGGGTGTTGCGCAGAGCCGACCGACGTATCAGCGCCGCACTGCCAAGGCTTGAGTTCAAGCTGGCCAGCCTGATTTTCAGTAATACCCTGGTCAAAGTGCTGATCACTGTCATCGCCACCCTCCTGGCGGTCAATTACTGGTTCTACAACGGCCCGACGCTGGCCTGGATCCTGGTAACCAGCGTGACGCTGATCTTCGCCGAGCTCATCCCGCGCAGACTCGCAGCGCGTCATCCGGCGGCCATTGTGCATATGGCAAACGGCCTGTTGCGTCTGCCGATGAAGATGGTCTGGCCGCTAGCCTGGGTATTCAGCGTCATCGCCAGCAACCTGCTGCGTCCATTTGCGAGGAATCACAAGCTCGCCGCAGAACAGGACGCTGACCAGGAGTTGCCGCCCGATGTGCATGATGTGCATCACGATGGCGTCAACGAGCATCACCCCGGCCGCTCGCCCGTGCTGTCAGGCATCCATGCGCTGGACAGCATCACCGTCAATGACATCCTGGTGCCACGCAGCGAGGTGGATGGCGTCAATCTCGACGACTCCATCGAGCAGATCATCGAGCGCCTGATCATTTCCCGTCACACCCGCCTGCCGGTCTATCACAACGACATCAACCAGGTTCAAGGCGTACTTAATACCCGGCAGATCAGCCACTTGCTGCCCCAAGCGCAGCTGACCAAGGAAGCATTGCTGGCCGCCTGCTACGAGCCTTATTTCGTGCCGGAAAGCACGCCACTGCAATTACAGCTGCTGAACTTCCACAAGCAGCAACGCCGCCTGGGTGTGGTCGTCGATGAGTATGGCGAAGTGCTGGGCATTGTCAGCCTGGAAGATATTCTTGAAGAAATCGTCGGCGAATTCGAAAACGAACAGACCCTGGATAATCCGCACATTCATCCTCAGGCCGATGGGCGTCTGGTGGTGGATGGCGCAGCGTCTATCCGCGATCTGAACAAGAGTCTGGGTTGGCATCTGCCGTCCGACGGGCCGAAAACCCTGAATGGACTGGTGACCGAAGCGCTGGAAACCATTCCCGAAAGCGCTGTGTGCCTGAAGATCGGGCCGTATCGCCTGGAGATCCTGCAGACCGAGGACAATCGCGTGACGCGCGTGATGATGTGGCAGAACACCTCGAGCCGTGCCGTCAACTAGATCGCCATCACAGACCGTTTGAAAACCAGCGCAAGGGTATTCAAACGGTCTGATCAGAGGCTTGTTATGCACGCAGCACCCTTCCTATAATCGAGCCGCTTACCCAGCTCGCCGATCCCGGTGCCACCCGCGCCGCATGTGATCCGGCCACTCACTCAGCCTGAAATGTACCGCGTTTCTTCTTGGTCACCGCCCCACCCCTGGCGTGACCAGGCCCCCTGCCCACATCCGGGCTAACCTGATCAGCGCTGTACCCCAACAATAATTAATGTTGCCGCCGGTGTTTGTCCTGAAGACGCATCGACAGGCGAGAGACTGTCAGGGATACCCATATGACGACGACTTCTGCCGTTCATGAGAATGAACTTGCTCAGGCCAGACCGGCCAATTCCGCGACCCGCGTTGCCACCGCCAGCTTCATCGGCACCGCCATCGAGTTCTACGATTTTTATGTCTATGCCACCGCTGCCGCTCTGGTGATCGGCCCGGTATTTTTCCCACAGACCTCCGGCACGGCACAGATGCTGTCGGCGTTTCTGACGTTTGGCATCGCGTTCCTTGCCCGGCCACTAGGCTCGGCGCTGTTTGGTCACTTCGGCGATCGTATCGGGCGTAAATCTACGCTCGTGGCGTCCTTGCTGCTGATGGGCGTGTGCACCACGCTGATTGGCGTCCTGCCGGGCTACGCAACCATCGGTGCCTGGGCACCCATCCTGCTTTGCGTGCTGCGGTTCGGCCAAGGCCTGGGGCTGGGCGGCGAATGGGGCGGCGCGGCTTTACTCGCCACGGAAAACGCCCCGAAAGGCAAGCGAGCCTGGTTCGGCATGTTTCCACAACTCGGCCCCTCCATCGGCTTCCTGGCCGCCAATGGTCTGTTCCTGACCCTGGCCATGACCCTTGATGACGAGCAGTTCCGTTCATGGGGCTGGCGTATTCCATTCCTTCTCAGCGCGGTGCTGGTGATGGTCGGCCTGTACGTGCGTCTGAAGCTTGAAGAAACCCCAATCTTCGCCAATGCAATCGCCCGCCACGAACGGGTAAAAATGCCTCTCGTGGAGCTGTTCAGCCAATACTGGGCGCCGATGCTGCTGGGTGCTGCGTCCATGGTGGTCTGCTATGCCCTGTTTTATATCTCGACGGTGTTTTCCCTGAGCTACGGGGTTTCAACCCTCGGCTACAGTCGCGAGACCTTCCTCGCCCTGCTGTGCTTCGCGGTTCTGTTCATGGCGGCAGCCACGCCACTTGCTGCCTGGGCCAGTGATCGCTTTGGCCGACGCCCGGTGCTGATTGTGGGCGGCGTGCTGGCGATCCTTTCCGGGTTCACCATGGAACCCCTGCTGACTCATGGCACGACCTGGGGCGTCGCCCTGTTTCTGTGTATCGAGCTGTTCCTGATGGGTGTGACCTTTGCGCCCATGGGCGCCATGCTGCCAGAACTGTTCCCCACTCGGGTTCGCTACACCGGAGCGTCAGCTGCTTACAACCTGGGAGGCATTGTCGGCGCTTCAGTCGCGCCATTTTTCGCGCAAAAACTGGTAGCCATGGGCGGTTTGAGTTGGGTTGGAGGGTATGTGTCCGCAGCCGCTTTGCTCAGCGTGATTGCAGTGCTGTGCCTGAAGGAGACCCGCGACGCCGACCTGGACAAAATCACTTGAATGGTCGGCTGACATTTAATTGACGAAGGACCAGCGCCAACGCCGCTGGTCCGCTAACCCCTTAATAAAGCTGCCATTGGTCATCGCACGTCGCGGACATCATGGCGACGACTATCCTCAAATCTTCGGGGCATTTCTGAAATACCGAGCAACGATCATTTGCCCTGGTACCTGGCTGCCTTCCTGACAATTCAAGCCTTGTAGCAGCCAACAACCATGGGCAAACCGGTCTGATCATCAAAGGTCTTTCAGGAAGCACATGGACAGCACACTCGGCGTCATGCAGCCTTACTTTTTCCCCTACCTTGGGTACTTTCAACTGATCGCTTCAGTAAAACGCGGAGTGATCTTCGACACGGCGCAGTACTGCCGCAAGAGCTGGATGAACCGCAACCGGATACTGGACGGCAAAGGGGGCTGGCAATACATCAGTGTCCCGGTAAGCGCCAGCCTGGGAACATCTATCCAGTCCACTACGGTGATCGATCCCCCAGCGGCACTGCAAAGAATCCTGGGCCAGCTAGAGCACTATCGCGGCAAAGCCCCGTTCTACAGGCCTGTTCGAGAACTGGCCAGAACCGCATTTGCGTCATTAACGGACGGCGGGCTTGGCGAGTTGAACACTCAAACGATCAGAGCCGCTTGCGATTACATGGGTCTGAATTTCAGCTGGACGCCTTATTCTGAAATGGATCTGCATCTCCCCCCCATACAACACCCCGGCCAGTGGGCTCTAGAGATCAGCAGCAAACTGGGGGCGAGTAGTTACATCAATGCTTCCGGTGGGCGGGATATCTTCATTGCCAACGAGTGGCAGCAGCGAGGGATAGAACTGCGTTTTATGGATCTGTCGACTTACGCCTACAACACCTTGCCTTACGCCTTCATCGCAAACCTGTCGATCCTCGATGTACTGATGTGGAATCCGCCGGGCGACGTGATCACTTACATGCGAGAAAACACCCGAACAGCTAGCTGAGCTATCAACCACGGTTACCGCAAGGCAACCGTGGCGCAAGCATGGGCCGTGCTTACAACTGAACTTTTACCGCACGTGAAGCGCGGGTCGCCTTGGCGCGCGCAGCTTCAATGGATTCGTCACGCGCCAGGGCGACGCCCATGCGGCGCTGGCCGTTGACTTCAGGTTTGCCGAACAGGCGCAGCGCGGTATCAGGCTCGCTGAGGGCCTGACCCAAATTGGCAAAAGTAGTCTGGGTAGACTGGCCTTCCACCAGAATGACTGCCGATGCCGACGGTCCGAACTGGCGGATCAACGGAATTGGCAGACCCAGAATCGCTCGGGCATGCAGTGCAAACTGAGAAAGGTCTTGCGAGATAAGAGTCACCAGGCCGGTATCGTGTGGGCGCGGCGAGACTTCGCTGAACCAGACCTGATCACCCTTGATGAACAACTCGACACCAAACAGACCACGACCACCCAGAGCTTCAGTCACCGCCTTGGCCACGCGCTCCGATTCAGCCAGAGCAATCGGGCTCATGGCCTGCGGCTGCCAGGATTCCTGGTAGTCGCCCTTCTCCTGACGATGGCCGACAGGGGCGCAGAATGTAGTGCCACCCTCATGACGCACGGTCAGCAGGGTGATTTCATATTCAAAGTCGATAAAGCCTTCGATGATCACTCGACCCTTACCCGCGCGGCCGCCTTCCTGGGCGTAATCCCAAGCCTTTTGCACGTCGTCAGCGGTGCGCAGCAAGCTCTGGCCTTTGCCCGAAGAACTCATCACCGGCTTGACCACGCAAGGGAAACCCAGGTCATCCACGGCCTTGCTGTAGTCTTCAAAGGTGTCGGCAAAATGATAAGGCGAGGTCGGCAGGTCCAGCTCTTCAGCGGCCAGGCGGCGTATACCTTCGCGGTTCATGGTCAGCTGTGTAGCGCGGGCGGTGGGGATCACTGTGAAGCCTTCGGCCTCCAGTTCAACCAGCGTCGCAGTGGCGATAGCCTCGATTTCCGGCACGATGTAGTGCGGCTTCTCTGCTTCAATCACGGCCCGCAGTGCTGCACCGTCGAGCATGTTGATGACATGGCTGCGGTGGGCGACCTGCATTGCCGGCGCGTTGGCATAACGATCGACAGCGATCACTTCAACGCCCAGGCGCTGCAGTTCGATCACGACTTCCTTGCCCAGCTCGCCGCAACCGCAGAGCAATACTCGGGTCGCGACAGGCGACAGTGGAGTTCCGATTTGAGTCATGTCAGGTCCTCGTGGAGCAGATATCGAGGGCAGCCCGCCAGTGTGCGAGCGACCGCTGTGGAGAAAGGCGCGCAATTTACCACGAAGCCCGGCAAATTCTCAGCTTGCAAAAGTGTTCTTGCGTGCACGCCAGACCATGATCAGCCAGACGGCAGTCACACCGGCGAACTTGGAGAGTAGCGCGGTGAGGATCACGGGCATGGTCAGCGCATCGATCATTCCGAAAAAGATGAACGTATCCACCGGAATACTCAGCGCCGAGCTGAGCCACAAGCGGTCGTGCAGCGGGCGTCTGGTAATGGTGAAGACCAGCCAGTCGATGCATTCGGAGACTGCGAAAGCAGTGGCACTGGCCAACGCGATAGTTGGATCGGAGGTCACATATGACAACACCAGTGCCGCCAGCATAGCGATGATCGCACCGTGGCCGAACCGAGTTTGCACCATGTCACGCAATACAAACACCAGCCCGCCCCACGCTGACCAGATGACATCCAGGTGGGGTGCAGTGGAAAACGCGAAATTGATCAGCACAACGCTGCTGATGTAGGCGATCAGGAAGAGCATGGGCAGGGCTTATGTGGCGGGGAGATGGGTGATGGTATCAGGCTTATCGATACCTGTTGGAGCGAGGCTTGCCCGCGAAGATCGATAACGCGGTGAGTCTGGTCCACCGCAGCGACTGGTTCGCGGGCAAGCCTCGCTCCAACAGATTCCATTCGATCAGGATAGCTTCCAGACAAGCCCACCCGCCTCGGCCCGCTCATGACAAAGCCTCAACACCGCGCGGCGCTGGTCGTTGTCCATGGCATGCCAATCGGTGATTTCCTTGACGGTACGCTGGCAGCCCAGGCAGATGTCGTCATTGTCCAGCGCGCAGATGCTGACGCAGGGTGAAGCGACGCGACGTTCTGTTTCCATGGTTGTTTCTGACTCTTTACTCGCTCTGCAATCCGGCAATCTTCAGATCACATGCTCAGGCGGGTGGTGGAGACTGATGTTGCTGTCATAGAGCACATTGATCAATTCAACGATCATGATCGCCGTCAGCCCCCAGATTTTGAACTCACCGTAGCGATAACTGGGCACATACCAACTGCGGCCCTGGTAATCGATACGATGAGTGTGCTCGCGGGTGTCCTGACGGAAAAATTCCAGAGGCACGCTGAACACGGCAGCAATCTCCGCATCGTTGGGCCGATACTCGACGAAGTCAGGGATCAGACCCACGTAGGGCGTGACTTTTATTCCGTGCTTGGAGATCAGCGGGCTTAGCGGGCCGACGACTTCCACCAGGCCGGGAGGCAAACCGATCTCTTCTTCCGCTTCACGCAGCGCAGTGAATATCAAGTCAAGGTCTTCCGGATCACGACGCCCTCCCGGAAAAGCCACCTCGCCCCCGTGGGTCGACAAGCCGCTTGCACGCAGGGTCAGAATCAGTTCCGGCTCGGCACTGCGAGTAATAGGCAGCAAAACCGCAGCCTCTGGAAAACGTCGATCCGTTTCGAGGGTGCTCGGCGTATGACTGCTTACACGGCGGAGTAGCTCGTCCAGCATGGGAAATCTCGATCTGTTGCTTACCCCGCATCATGCACCAAAGTGGCGAGCTGCCCAACCCCTTGTAGGACAAGCCGACACGATACTAACGCGTCGCTTGCCGAGCCCCTGCCAGGCACGCCAAGATAGCCACTGAACCCAGCAATCGAACGACCCCATGAAATTCTGCAGCCAGTGCGGTAATCCGGTCATCCAGAGCATCCCTGAAGGCGATAGCCGTTTGCGCTACGTCTGTGGGCATTGCCACTTCATTCATTATCAGAACCCGAACATCGTCGCAGGCTGCCTGGCAGTCCTCGATAACAAGGTGCTGTTGTGTCGCCGCGCCATTGAACCGCGCATGGGTTTCTGGACCTTGCCTGCCGGATTCATGGAGAACGGCGAGACCATGGAACAAGCTGCTCGCCGAGAGACCATTGAAGAGGCCTGCGCCACCCTGGGTGATCTGGATCTGTACATGCTGGTCGACGTACCACACATCAATCAGGTCCATGTGTTCTATCGCGGCGAACTGGCTATCCCTGAATTTGCCGCAGGAGTCGAGAGCCTGGAAGTCGGCCTTTTCGATGAAGCCGACATTCCGTGGTCGGAGCTGGCTTTCATGACGGTGCGCCGTACCCTAGAATGCTTCTTCGCAGATCGGCGCCAGCAGCTTTACCCTGTGCGCACCGAAGCCCTGCCGCCCTCGCGGCCCATTCAAGACACTTAATCAGGCCAGCCCCTCACAGGCGCCGCTCAGGGATACCGTTTCGATGCGTTGGTTGCTCGCTGCTTTGTGCTTGTCATTCATGCCGTTGTCTCAGGCATCTTTCACCCAGACCATTGTTCCCAAGGGCAGCGAGCAGAAAATCGTCGGCGAAAAGGTGATCAACACCGAAAACATCGCTGACCGCAAGATCGAAAAGGTTCTGGTCCTCAAATCCCTGCGTCAGCTACAGCTGATCAGCGGTGGCGAAGCCTTGAAAACCTATCGCATTTCTCTGGGCAAACAACCCAAAGGGACCAAGATCATGGAGGGTGATCAGCGCACGCCGGAGGGGTTTTACTGGCTGGACTGGCGCAAAACCAGCACCAATTACAACTTGTCGATGCATATCTCCTACCCCAACGTCGCAGACGCCGAACGCTCGAAACGCGAAGGGGTAAAACCCGGGAGCATGATCATGATTCACGGCACGCCCGTGGATGAGGAATATCCTGAGTGGTACTTCCATACCCTGGACTGGACCAACGGCTGCATCGCCATGAAGAACAACGATATGCGTGAGGTCTGGGGTCTGGTGAAGGACGGCACGATGATTGAGATCAGGCCGTAGAGGGAGTTAGTCACAACTCCCTGTAGGAGCTGCCGAAGGCTGCGATTGGGGTATATCAGATAAATCGCATCGCAGCCTTCGGCAGCTCCTACAGGAAAACTACATATTCTCCAGCCGCCAAACCTCATAGGCCGGCGTTTCATAGGGATGGCTCTGCTTGAGAGCCGCCACCACGTGTTGAATCAGCTCGTCAGCCACGACAAGCTCGACCTTCCATTCCTGCACCTGCTCAACCACACCGCCCCGCCCGATAAATGGCTGGCTGCCATCCAGCGGGCGGAACTGGCCGTGGCCGAGCACCTGCCATGAGCACTGGTCATAGGCACCGATCCGCCCTGCACCAGCAGCGAATACGGCACTTTTGACCTGCTCGACATGGCTCTCAGGTACGAAGAAGGCCATCTTGTACACGGTGTCAGTTCACCCAGGCACGTGCATTGCGGAACATGCGCATCCACGCACCATCTTCGTTCCAGTCTTCCGGACGCCAGGAGTTCTGCACGGCACGGAATACCCGCTCAGGGTGCGGCATCATGATGGTGACGCGACCGTCGCGGCTGGTCAGGCCACCGATACCGCGCGGCGAGCCGTTCGGGTTGGCCGGGTAGGCCTCGGTGACTTTGCCATGGTTGTCGACGAAACGCAGGGCTACCGTACCGGACACATCGGCAGCGACCAGAGCTTCATCGCTGGCGAACTCGGCGTGGCCTTCCCCGTGAGCAATGGCGATCGGCATACGCGATCCGGCCATGCCTTGCAGGAAGATCGACGGCGACTCCTGGATCTGCACCATGGCCACCCGCGCCTCGAACTGCTCGGAGCGGTTGCGCACGAAGTGTGGCCACAGTTCGCTGCCAGGAATCAGCTCGTGCAGGTTGGACAACATCTGGCAACCGTTACAAACACCCAGGGTGAAGCTGTCCTGCCGTTCGAAGAAGCCCTGGAAGGCGTCACGAGCGCGAGCGTTGAACAATGCGGACTTGGCCCAGCCTTCACCGGCACCCAGTACGTCGCCGTACGAGAAGCCGCCGCACGCGACCATGCCCTTGAAGTCGTTCAAATCTACACGACCGGCAAGGATATCGCTCATATGCACATCGATAGCGTTGAAACCGGCGCGGTCGAAAGCAGCTGCCATTTCAACCTGACCGTTCACACCCTGCTCGCGCAATACTGCGACTTGTGGACGCACGCCAGTCTTGATGTAAGGCGCGGCGATGTCTTCGTTGACGTCGAAGCCGAGCTTGACGCTCAGGCCAGGATTGTCTTCTTCCAGCAGCGCATCGAATTCCTGATCGGCACATTCGGCGTTATCACGCAGACGCTGAATCTGGTAGCTGGTTTCTGCCCACTGACGCTGCAACAGACGACGCTGGCCGCCAAAAACCGGCTCGCCATCGAAGCTGATTGCAACTTCGTCGTTGTTGACCGGCTGGCCGATCACCGCAACGCAATCTTCCAGACCGGCAGCGCTGAATTGTGCGAGCACGTCCGGGGTGGCGTCCTGACGAACCTGGATGACAGCACCCAGCTCTTCGTTGAACAGGATCGCTGGCAGATCGGCTGAAGTTTCAGCCAGGCCATCCATGTACAGATTCAGACCGCAGTGGCCGGCGAAGGCCATTTCCAGCGCTGTCACCAACAGACCACCATCGGAGCGGTCATGATAAGCCAGCAGGTGACCGTCGGCGTTCAGGCCCTGAATGACGGCGAAGAAGGCTTTCAAGTCTTCGGCATCATCAACGTCCGGGGCAACACGCCCGAGCTTGCCGTGAGTCTGGGCAAGAATCGAAGCGCCCATGCGGTTCTGACCGCGGCCCAGGTCGATCAGGATCAGGTCGGTAACGCCCTTGTCCATGCGCAGCTCTGGGGTCATCGTCTTGCGGATATCAGTGACTGGCGCGAAGCCGGTCACGATCAGCGACAGCGGCGAAGTCACGCTCTTTTCGGCGCCCTCATCGCTCCAGCGGGTTTTCATGGACATGGAGTCCTTGCCCACTGGGATGGTGATGCCCAGAGCCGGGCACAGCTCCATGCCAACTGCTTTTACGGTGTCGTACAAACGAGCGTCTTCGCCAGGGTGGCCGGCAGCAGACATCCAGTTGGCCGACATCTTGATGTCAGAGAGTTTCTCGATGCGCGAGGCAGCAATGTTGGTCAGAGTCTCACCAATCGCCATACGACCGGATGCCGGGGCGTCCAGCAGAGCCAGCGGTGTACGCTCGCCCATGGCCATGGCTTCGCCGGTTTCCACGTCGAAGCTGGTAGCTGTGACGGCAACGTCAGCCACTGGTACTTGCCAAGGTCCGACCATCTGATCGCGAGCGACCAGACCGGTGATGCTGCGGTCACCAATGGTGATCAGGAAGCTTTTGCTGGCAACGGCCGGGTGATGCAGAACGCGTTGCACGCTTTCTTCGATATCCAGCACGCTCGGGTCGAAGTCATCGCCCAGCTCGGTTTCGCGATCAGCACTGCGGTGCATGCGCGGTGCCTTGCCCAGCAAGACTTCCAGCGGCATGTCCACTGGATTGTTGCCGAAATGGCTGTCGGTCACGGTCAGTTGCGGCTCGGCAGTTGCCTCGCCGACTACCGCGAACGGGCAACGCTCACGCTCGCAGATTTCCTTGAAACGCTCGAAATCAGCAGCGCCCACGGCCATCACGTAGCGTTCCTGGGATTCGTTGCTCCAGATTTCCAGCGGGGCCATGCCCGGCTCGTCGTTGGGCACGTTACGCAGTTCGAAACGGCCACCGCGACCGCCATCGTTAACCAGCTCAGGGAAAGCGTTGGACAAACCACCTGCGCCGACGTCATGGATGAAGCTGATCGGGTTTTTGTCACCCAACTGCCAGCAACGGTCGATCACTTCCTGGCAACGACGCTCCATTTCAGGGTTTTCACGCTGAACCGAAGCGAAATCCAGATCCGCAGAGCTGGTACCGGTGGCCATCGACGAAGCTGCGCCGCCGCCCAGACCGATCAACATCGCCGGGCCGCCCAGCACGATCAGCTTGGAGCCGACCGTGATCTCGCCTTTCTGAACGTGCTCGGCGCGGATGTTACCCATGCCGCCCGCGAGCATGATCGGCTTGTGGTAACCACGAACCTCATCGCCATGCGGGGTGCTGATGGATTGCTCGAACGTACGGAAATATCCGGTCAGCGCCGGACGGCCGAATTCGTTGTTGAATGCGGCGCCGCCCAATGGGCCTTCCAGCATGATATCCAGCGCGGTAACGATGCGCTCAGGCTTGCCGTAGTTCACTTCCCACGGTTGTTCGAAACCGGGAATCTGCAGGTTGGACACGGTAAAACCGGTGAGGCCAGCCTTTGGCTTGGCGCCACGACCGGTAGCGCCCTCGTCGCGAATCTCACCGCCCGAGCCCGTCGACGCACCCGGAAACGGGGCAATCGCTGTCGGGTGGTTGTGAGTTTCGACTTTCATCAGAATATGCACCGGCTCCTGTACCGCACCGTACTGGCGGGTTTCAGGGTCCGGGAAGAAACGACCGGCCACGCTACCGACGATCACCGACGCGTTGTCCTTGTAAGCAGACAGGACGCCTTCGCTGTGCATCTGATAGGTGTTCTTGATCATGCCGAACAGGCTTTTATCCTGGCTTTCGCCGTCGATATCCCACCTGGCGTTGAAGATCTTGTGACGGCAGTGCTCGGAGTTCGCCTGGGCAAACATCATCAGTTCGATGTCGTGAGGGTTACGCCCCAGGCCATTGAAGCTGGTGACCAGATAATCGATTTCGTCTTCCGCCAGGGCCAGACCGAATTCGGTATTGGCTTTCTCCAGCGCGGCGCGACCGCCACCCAGCACATCGATTGCCGTCAGCGGTTTGGGTTCGGCGTGAGTAAACAGGCCTTCGGCCTCCTGCACGGAACCCAGCACCATCTGCGTCATGCGATCGTGCAGCAAGCCGGCAATGATTTGCGCGTCGGCTTCGCTGAACTGGCCTTCTACATAGAAGGTAATCCCGCGTTCAATACGCTTGACCTTGGTCAGGCCGCAGTTGCGGGCGATATCGCTGGCCTTGCTCGACCATGGCGAGATAGTGCCAAAGCGAGGCATGACCAGGAACAGCCGACCGCTTGGCTCTTGAACCGGCACAGTCGGGCCGTATTTCAGGATGCGAACGAGAACTTCCTGTTCCTCGCTGGTCAGATCGCCAGCAACTTCAGCGAAGTGGGCGAATTCAGCATACAAGCCACTGACAGCCGAAACTTTTTGTTTCAGCTGCTCAAGTAATTTGCTGTGGCGGAAGGCAGAAAGGGCAGGAGCACCGCGCAGGATCAACATCTTCGGGACAGCCTCGGGAAGGGGTGTGCTTTGAGGCCGTGCATTCTAGCCTAAACCGAGTCTTTGAGCACCCGAAACGGGCAGATTGAAGGCGTCCGGATGTCGGCCGGTGCAGATTGCCGGATCAGAGCCCCGGCTCTAGCAGACACTAGCCTCGCTGTCGAGATATGGCACCGGTCGTCCTTTGCGTATACTGCACCGATGTTTTCCCAATCAGATCTCCGCCCTCGTTGTGCCAGATGGCTCATCGCAACCGGACTCTTCCTGATGCTCAGCGCCTGTGTGGATAAACCCAACACACTGGAGCGAGTCAAGGAGGATGGCGTTCTGCGCGTTGTCACCCGCAACAGCCCGGCGACCTATTTTCAGGATCGCAACGGTGAAACCGGTTTCGAGTACGAATTGGTCAAGCGTTTCGCCGAAGATCTGGGCGTCGAGCTGAAAATCGAAACCGCCGACAACCTCGATGATTTGTTTGATCAGATGCAGAAACCAGGCGGCCCGGTGCTGGCCGCTGCCGGGTTGATAGAGACCGAGCGACGTAAACAGCAGGTCCGCTTCTCTCATCCTTATCTCGATGTCACTCCGCAAGTCATCTACAGAAACGGGCAATCGCGACCTACCGACGCCAGCGATCTGGTAGGCAAACGCATCACCGTCCTCAAAGGCAGCAGCCATGCCGAACAGCTGGCGGCGCTGAAAGCGAAAAATCCAGCCATCGAATACGAAGAATCCGACGCGGTTGAAGTCGTCGACCTACTGCGCATGGTGGACGAAGGCCAGACGGACCTGACGCTGGTGGACTCCAACGAACTGGCGATGAATCAGGTGTACTTCCCCAATGTTCGAGTGGCGTTCGATCTAGGCGAAGGCAAGGAGCAGCGCTGGGCTGTCGCCGCAGGCGAAGACAACAGCCTGCTCAACGAAATCAACTCTTACCTCGACAAAGTCAGCAAAAGCGGCACCCTGCAACGTCTGAAAGACCGCTATTACGGGCACGTCGACGTCCTCGGCTACATGGGTGCCTACACCTTTGCCCAGCATTTGCAGGAGCGGCTTCCCAAGTACGAGAAGCACTTCCAGGCGTCAGCCAAAAAAGAACAGGTCGACTGGCGTCTGCTGGCGGCTATTGGTTATCAGGAATCGCTGTGGCAACCGAGCGTCACGTCCAAGACTGGCGTGCGTGGTTTGATGATGCTGACCCAGAACACCGCGCAAGCCATGGGCGTTTCAAACCGACTGGATGCCAGACAGAGCATTCAGGGCGGCGCCAAGTACTTTGCCTACGTAAAGGATCAGCTGGACGACAAGATTTCAGAGCCGGATCGTACATGGTTTGCTCTAGCTTCCTACAACGTTGGTAGCGGCCATCTGGAAGATGCGCGCAAATTGGCGGAAAACGAGGGCCTGAATCCAAATAAATGGCTCGACGTGAAAAAAATGCTACCGCGCCTGTCGCAGAAGAAGTGGTACAGCAAGACACGTTACGGTTACGCCCGAGGCGGCGAACCGGTGCATTTTGTTGCCAACATCCGCCGCTATTACGACATTCTGACCTGGGTCACGCAGCCTCAACTGGAAGGCAACCAGGTCGCGGAAGGCAACCTGCATGTACCGGGCGTGAGCAAAACCAAGCCGCCGGAAGAGAATCCGCCGCTCTAATTCGGTCCCCTGTAGGAGCTGCCGCAGGCTGCGAATGACGCTGTACCAGACAGACTGCTTTCGCAGCCTGCGGCAGCTCCTACAGGGATTTTTCAGGGCATCAGCCTACCCCTTCGCCCTTCTCATCCTGAAAAACTCGCTCAGCATCGCGCCGCACTCCTCCCCCAGAACCCCACCTTCGAACAGCACCCGATGGTTGAGAAAGCCCTGGGAGAAGAACTGCCCCTGGCTTTGAACAATGCCAGCTTTTGGCTCAAGCGCGCCGTATACCACCCGGGCAATGCGCGAATGCACGATCAACCCGGCGCACATGCTGCACGGCTCCAGCGTGACGTACAGGGTGCTGCCCGGCAGTCGATAATTGCTGACCGCCCGGGCCGCCGCACGCACGGCAACCATCTCCGCGTGAGCACTGGGATCGCTGCCGCTGATGGGGCAATTGAAGCCCCGGCCAATGATTTCGCCGTCCTGCACCAGCACTGCTCCTACCGGCACTTCGCCCAGTGCCGCACCTTGGGCTGCAAGCGCAAGCGCTTCGCGCATGAAGTCCTGATCGCGGCTGCGGTCAATGATCTGTGGCTGACGCATGCAAAAAACCTCGATAGCGACCAAAAGCTGGCAAGAGCCGGAAAAGGCGACATCCTAAACTGTGTGGCGCGTAACTCCACACAGTTTTGACCCACTATTCTCGAGAGCGCCATGAGAGCTTGGTGCTGAGGGTGGATATACCCAGGTCCTGTAGCTTGCGCATGAACGGGACCAGACAGGCACCACCATCCGGGCGGTAGTGCCCCGAGGCGTCGTTGATCAGCCCGATGACTTCCTCGACTTCAATGAATTGCTGCTGCCGGACGATCCTCAGCTCCCCGGCACAAATCACCGGCTGCCCGCTGGCCAACTGGCTGTGGCGCACATAGGAAGCATGGCTTTCCCGGTGATCCCACAACTTATAGATGATGGCGCCGTCAGGGGTGTAGACCCAGGTGTAGCTATCGCCCGTCGAGTTGGGCTTGAGCAATTCAGTACGGCGAGTCTTGAGGTTCTCACCCACCAGACGCCCGTCATGCACGCCCATCAACTGGCCTACGCCGTCAATGGTTGAAGGGTCGTAGCTACGCCAGCGCAAAAGATCGCCAATATAGGGCAACAGGCCCATGGGGTAGGTTTTGCCGTTGTAGTCAAAGGGCCGGTTGTCGTCACTGCGCCAGAGCCAGGGATAGATCGGCCAGCTCGCAACCAGCTCCCTGCGCGCACCAACCCCAGCAAACCAGCGATTCATATTCTTGAATGCGCCATATCGGCAGTAACCGTTCACTATCAGTTCAAAACTTTCCAGTTTCCAGGCGGATCCGTAAACACTGTTGCCCACCTGATAAATATTGATTTCAGCCAGATCAGTTATGGTCACGTGCTGTTTGCCAAGCAGCTCTCGAAAATCAACTTCTTTGTTTACCCAAGCACCACGTTGCGGAGCATCGAACAGCGTAACAACCTGCTGTGGATAACCTAACGCCAGCAGAATAGCGTCACCGGTGCCCGACCAGTAGTCATCGGACAGGCGAGCCACCACTTCAAGCTTATGCACCAGCATCTTTCCCGGTGCTCTTGGGCGATCAACTTCTGGTTCGGATCTCGGGATGCCAAGTTTCCAGACGGCTTTATGTTTTTCGGAGACTTCGTAAGCGGGTTCCACGACCAGGGGAATGTCGCGGTTATCGTCATAGCTGACAACGCCCTGACCACCCACATTGAACAGCTCGCCGGTAGAAGTCAGCTGCCATTGTTGCTCCTGCGAGGAACTGTCCAGAGGCTCGCAGACCAGCTTCCCGGCCTTCAAGGCCAGTGCAAGCTTGCTGTTTTGATGGATCAGCGCGCCCTTTTCGAATAGCCACGCATCTGGACGTGTCACTTCATCAGGTATCACGACCAGATTCAGAACCCCAGCCTCGTACACCAATTGTCCGTGCTCATTGCCCAGGTTAAACGAGCAATTCGGTAGCATATCGAGCAACTGATTATCTTCAGGGTCCGGCGCTCTGCCAATCCAGCTGCGCACATGGAGGATGAACCAGGACTGCAAGTAATCGTCCTCTTGGCCCGGTTCTGAAAAAACCAGTGTCCGGTTGGATGAGTCACTTTGAATGACATTGACGTCCTTTATCCCTTCCAGAGAAATGACGCCGCTAATCATCAGCTCGGAATCGTAGGCCACCATACAAATCGCATCACGCTGATCCCGATAACGGAAACACCAGTATTGATAGCCTTCGTACTCAATGACCGGCAAGTGCGGGCGGGATCCTCCGGTTCTGAGCACATTATCCTGCGGGTACCCACCACTCACGGTCGAACTGCAATAAGCCGGCGGCTGCGGCGCATGATTCGCAGGAATCCATCTGATGACCGGCTCATAAATGGAAATATTGTCCAATTTAAACGCTCCTGTTGCTGTGAATTAAGGAGCGTTCAATAAATACAAATTATTCAGGGCCGGGCGGTACTTATCTATCGGGACATATCTACCGGTTATGGGCCAGCTTTTACGCAACTTCGATAGCTGCCATCAAACCGGTCTCCATGTGATCGATCACATGGCAATGGAACATCCAGACGCCGGGGTTATCAGCGACCAGAGCGACCTGGGCGCGCTCGTTTCTGCCCAATAGGAATGTGTCCGTGAAGTACGGGATGATTTTTCTGCGATTGGAGGCAATGACCTTGAAGCTCATGCCATGCAGATGGATCGGGTGCTGGTACTGGGTCATGTTCTTGAGTTCAAGGATATAGCTTTTGCCCAGTTCCAGCTTCGCAATCGGTCGATCCGCACAAGTCTTGTCGGTGATGTCCCAGGCCTGACCGTTGATCTGCCAGAGGCTCGGCGGTTTGCCATTGTCGACATTGACCGACACCGCTCCGACCCATTCGAAATTGAAATTGAGCTTCTCGGCGTTTTCCAGATCAGGCTCGGCAACGGGATTGGCCGGCAGCTCTGGCGGCCATTCGCCAGGTCCCCCAGTACTGGCAACCGACCGAAACGTCCCAAGGCGCACCGGACCGTTGCGAAAGGACAGCTCTTCCCCGGCTGGGGGCGCCTTGATCGCCAGACAAATGCGCATGCCGGGGCCGAGCCAGTAATCCTTGCCCAGCGGACGCGGCTTGATTGGATTGCCATCCAGCGCGTAGATCTGGGCTTCGGCACATGGCAGGTTGAGGCGATATGTCACGGTATTGTCGAGATTGAGAATCCGCACACGGGTGATTTGCCCGGCCGGCAGCTCGATAACGCCCTGGGGAATGCCGTTGATAGTTGAGAGCCGCCCTGCCGTGCCTTCCCGAGCAGCCTCGCGGATCACACTGAACTCAGTGAACGCGCCCACCTCGTCCACATGCCAGCTCTTGAGGCTGACGGTGCGTTCATGCTTGAAGCCGGTCGGCTCGCGCTCTTCGACAATCAGCGGTCCTACCAGCCCTCGACCCAGCTCTTCACTGCTGCTGACATGAGGGTGATACCAGTAGCTGCCAGCGTCGGGCACGCGAAACTTGTAATCGAAGTATTCGCCAGGCTTGACCGGCAGCTGCGAGACGTAGGGCACGCCGTCCATTTCAAGCGGCAGCCGAATGCCATGCCAGTGAATGGTGGTCTCCACCGGCAGGTGATTGATGAAGCGCAAGCGCAACCACTCACCCTGGCGAATCCGCAACTCGGTACCCGGCGCAGAACCCCCAAAAGCCCAGGCTGGCGTCTGATGACCAGCCACCAGCTCGACATCAAGCGGCGCGGCGATCAATTCAAAATCATGCCCCTCCCCCGGCCCGCGACGCCCCAGCCAGTAACGCGAAGCCCCACCCGCGCCAAGCCCCACCGCAGCAAGGCCCACAAGGCCTCCGAGTATTTGTCGACGGGTAAAGGACATAAGCGCAGGCACCTCAAAATCATCACGAGTCGCATCTGAGAGTCGATGCGAAGGGCGAATAAGATACACCTGCATTTGGGAAAAATTAAGGGCCGATATGTCGCAACGACCGCGCTGCCAAATACGGCCTATAAAAAAGGCCGGGCTACCTCAATGGTTAGCCCAGCCTTTCTGGTTACTCACTCAACAATAGGTCAATGCGGTAAAAGCGCCCTATCACCGCGCGGTGTCAAAAACGCCAACGCCGCCGCAGCGATGAACAAGGCCGGTACATCACCGGCTAAATGACCGAGATGGCTGACTCCATCCATTCCGACAACAAACGATTGCCAGGTCATGATTGCGCCATGCACGACACTTGACCACACCGTGAACCAGATCAGACTCAAATGCTTCATCGGATCGCGCGATGCAATCAACAAGAACACGCCAAGGGTCGCATAGATGCCCACGATCATCAGCGGATAGTCAGAATGCCCGTTGTGCCACGCCCAACCGGACGGCCACAGGATCATAAGCGGCCAGAACGCAAATACAGCGATCAGACCCACAACAATCAAAACAATACGCAAGGCGGCGAGTCGTTGGCTGTCGTTCATGGCCGGCTCCTTGTTGCGGCGCGTGGATCGCCGTCACTGGACACCGGAGAGTATAGAACGCTGTTGAAAGCACAACTCGTCAGCCGATACCGTCAGTCTTTTTGGCGATATCAGGCATCGCACTTCATTGGTCTATCCATGAACTGCCCTGCGAGATCAGTTTGCTGCGGAATCTTTCTTTGGAACGCCAACGGTTTTGCGCTCACCCGATGCAGAGACTTCGTATACGTTCATCACCCAAGTGTCGGCGATAACAGTTTCAACCAGGTAATTCTTCTTGGCTTGCGGCGTGAATTGCTGCGCTACAGGCTGCGCTTTATCGAACGGCGTAGGCATGGGAATACCGTTGAAGGTAAACGGTTTGTCCTTGACCACACCTTCCACGTACACCGTTTTGTCAGCCTCGACCAGCTTACTGATGCTGTCAGTACCACCGGCCATTTTCTTCAGATAAGCCGGAATGCGCTTGAAGTAAGCAGAGTCATAAACCCGATCACCCGCGCTCTCGAATCCACCATTGGCATACCAATACGTGTAGCTGACGGGACGATCACCTTCACCGCCGATAGTACGGAAAGTCACGCTGGCTTGATGGTCATTCATGGCCAGTGGAACCACCGGTTCTGAAGTTAGATCACCCGCCTGACGGCTGCTGCAGCCGGTCATGACAAGCGCGAGAGTGAGTGCTAACGGAAGCGCCAAAGAAGTTTTCATTCGATCCCTGAACAGGCTTTAAGAAGGCCTGTATAGAGCGGTTTGTAGGGCGAAAGTTCCCTGTACAGGTCGACGGGAAAGGGTTAAGCACTGAAGGAAATTCGACGATTTCGATGGTTTTAGCCCCTTCCCTTTTCAGGCCGTCGATGGTTTGCGGAGCCTGACCCAAGACTCAACTGGACAGGGTATCGATGTGATTTACCAATGATGTCTGCACCGCGCGCCATGACCTGCGCCCGAACCTCATTTCTAGCGCAGAACGCCTTGGATCTCAGCCAAAGAAAAGCCCGCTATTACGCGGGCTTTCAGGTTTAGCTATGCGGGATCATTCCAACTCTATTATCAATAGGCACATATAAACCCTTGGAACCGCACTCTTTAAAGAAACTGCTATTTCGAGACCATGAGAAATACCATACGGGAAACTCTCTTGAGGGTGATATCGCTAGGAAACACCTACCCAGGGCAACGCCGGTATAAAGCTGCCGCATCAACACCGGAATCCGGAGAACATCAGCCCATAATCGAATCGGGCGACCGATTGGGACATCGTCTCATCCAAGCTGTGGGAGGCCAGGAAGCGGACGGGTTGAGCGGATATGGCTTGGGCCTTAACGGCGCAGCGCAAATGCTGCAGCGTCCTCCGCGCCGTGAACCTCAGCGTCAAGCAGGCGCTCGTAGATCGTCATCGCACGAGTTTTGATCTCTATTGGTGAACGCTGAAGTGCAATCACAAGCCCTATAAATTCGCCGTCGTACAACCCTCCAACGGTCCTATCTGGCGATGTACGTGCAAGCTCAGTTGCAGCCTCTGCGATTTCAAGCACCAGCATTTCAAAGCCTGGATAAAGCAACAGGTGCTGAAGCGAGCGTACAAACAACAGCCCCATCGATTCTCTGAGCAGATCAATATTTACTGCAACAGAAGCCAGCAGGGCTCGCGTCATCTCATCGGGAGGTAATCGCTCGCCACGATCTACAGCTGTAGATAGAGCATGAGCCTCGAACCCACTGACAATGCTGGCGACATAAATGAGGTAGGCATGCGAGCGGCTTCGAATATCGAGATCAAGTTCACCCCACCCCGCTGCAGCCGCAAATAACACGCCAGACCTGGCAGAAATATCATTCCCGGCCATCACCGCTTCGACTATCTCGGCCATCCCACAAGAAGCAGCGCTATCGACAATCACGCTAGCAGCAGAGAACTCACCACCAATCTGCCTAAGCTTATGATCGCTATGACTGAGCCAGAAGTTGACAATCTCCTGCTGTACGCTCGTATGCATGCGAACGCGCAGGCGCCACAACGACTGGACAACAGCTGCATCTTCAAACGCCGCTGGAAACCTCCGCCAAATCGCCTCAATCAGTTCGCCCACTCTTGCCGCGTCCGCCCACCAAAGTTCATGCGACCTGAACATTAGGATCGCACCCCAAACCTCGGGATCTTCAGGATGAGTAACGTGTAGTTCCAACTCCGCGAGCCAACCATCACAATCCACGCCGTCACGATGGAGATATCCCGCTGCGATCGCTGACAGCAGCGTGAAATTGCGTTGAGGGAGAAAATGCATCCCGCCGCCCCGGCCGAATAGCATGGCCTCAGGGCGTTGATCTGGTTTCTCATTCCGCTCACGATTGGATTTGTTTAACTCGGCATGACGTACTGTTTCTGCAGCCAGCACATTGGGGTCGCGCTGCAGCCAGCCCTTGAGCAATTCGATGTCACGACCCTCAAGACCTTTCAGGCGTTTAGCGAGTACCTCCATGGCGCTGGCAACATCGTGGCGAAAGCTAGTCGACGAAAAGCCACGGGATTGGGCATCCCAAATCAAAGTTTTTTGTGTCTGAGCGTCAACTGCCTCAACCGCCGACAACTCCCTAATCGCGGCGCCCGTAACCTGCTCGTGCAGACCCGGTTGTAAACGCGGAATGATACGAAGAACACGATCTGGGAACGACTTCGCAAACGCGGAAAAAGCCCGAGACAACTCAGTAACTCCGCCCTTCAGCCAGTGTTTCGGGTGCTCATGACGGCCAGTATGGTCGTTTACTGCAACGAACATTTTGATAATCGCATCGTCACTGGCTTTCGCCATCTGATCGTGGCTCATGGGTGATCCAACGAACTGCGCCATCCTCCGACCGCCACGTTTTGCTTTTAGCGTGGGCTGTTCGACCTGCCACTCCTCAACTTGCCTACGACGACGGGGCGTCAGCACGTGCACAGGTAGTTCGGCAAGTAAACGCAACCTCCGCTCATCAGACCAACGGAGCAATAGCCTTCTATGGGCAGGATCTTGCTCTTCCTGTAATTCTTCCCCCCAAGGCTCCCAAGCCTCGATGTAATCGCGAATCCGCTCAATATCAGCGAGAGAGAGGTAGGGAGTGATCTGGGCAATCAGTGTGCTTGACGACCAACCGCAGATCACGTGGCCGACACTTCTTTCATCGTCGAACGTGTCGCTACCTAGATGAAGACGCCGCTGATCGGCCAGGAGAAACGCGAGCGCATACTCAGCAAATACAGCCGAGTTCGCCGCCAGGGTATCGGCCACTAGCGACTGGACCTCGTCAATTTCTACAGCAACAACAGTAGCAAGCAAGGTGCGCACACCTGGCGGGTCAGAAACTGCTGACTCTTCGAGCACACTCCGCAGAAGCTGCGTCAAATGCCCCTCGCCAGAATCATATTTCCAATCGTATGGAACAGATATCGATTGCGGATACCGATGCCCGGGCCGCCCATCACCAACCTCTCGCGATGCCACCCCGACATACCAAGGCAGGAGTCGTTCGGCACAATAGAGCGGTGCGGCTGCCGCAATCTTTTCAACACCATACACCTTGATGCCATTGTGCCGATCCGCAGGCTGCAACTCAGCCCAAAATGAGATGAGATCCAAAGCAACCCGGGTATTACCGTTCTCATGCAAAGTCTTGGCGTAATGGGATATCGCCCAATCTGCCAACGTCGTTCGATTAAAGATCGTACGGACATGGGCGATTGCACGGTCGGTCGCAATACCAGAACGCTCAAAGAGACTAAACACGTCTCCGTCATGTGAAGTATCCGACCAATAGCGGTCGACCAGATCCATAACTTGGCTCGAGTCCTCAGCAACTTCTCGAACGAGCAGCATGGTCGCATTCCAGCGATGCTTTTCGTCCTGTAGAAGAAAAGGAAGGAGCGGCAGCACCCCTGACCTCCAGCACGGCCATCTTATCGCTACCTGCCTGAATGCCCGATTCGCAAGTGCATGATCGTTACGCGCCATCCAATCGACCCAAGCAATATCGCTTACGCTCGGATCATCAGCATTCGCCAAATAATCGGCCACAAGATGGCGCAGATGTCTGCGTGTCTTGGGGTTTGGTAGCAATAAGCGAATAGACACCTCATAGGATGCCGTATCAACCCTTCGCATATGCTCAAGGCCGCGTAAAACTGTTCCCCGAGCAAATAACCCTTCCTGGCGACTCCATGCGTAATCAGCCAACTCTTGTGCGGTTCGGAGTGTCTTAGCCTGGAAATCATCGAGCCATGACTGATGACTGAATCCAATGCTGGCGTCTTCACGGATGACGATGCCAATCGACTCGGCCCAACGCAGCATCTCGCTGTAGTCCGGGTCATAGTAAGCGGCCGGCCGCCAGAGGCTCTCATACTGCGTCATGTCAGCCGCGAGCTGGCGCAAGAACGCCAGACACGAAGCGCGCGCGGGCCCTACAGGTAGTTTTTTGTCGAGCCATCGATCAAGTAAGTTTGCTGCCGTAAAATCCGCAGGATTCAAGCCAGATTTGGCAAGATCGACGTATATACCGAGAGCAAAAGGTGTACGCAGCGCCTCTTTGAGACTATCCGGCACGACAGTGGAGTCGATACCGAGCTCACCAAGCAGTGTGGATATCCGCTCGAACGGAGGAAGAGTAAGTAGTAACTCATCCGCATCGAGCAACCTAAATCGAGCGTCGAACTTTGCCTCAAATGGTCGCGAAGAAACGATGACATGAATGGGAAGTTTATTACCCTCTTGACTCTCTGCCTCCTGTAACCGAGACGCAAGACGAAGTAAGACCTGCATGCGCTGTGAACTCTGGTCCATCACTTCACTGACAGCGTCAAGCTGATCAATGATCAGCACAACCGGGGCTTCAACCGCCAGCGAGAGAAGCTCCTGTTCGATATCACCTGACATACCAAGATCGCGAGCGAGGTCGACGAAATTCACAATATTAGGGCTAAGCATGTCGGCCTTTATCGCTAGCACCATCTGGCCGCGGGCTTTGAGGGCACAATACAGCTCAGCGAGAAGTGCTGACTTCCCAGTCCCCGCTCCTCCCACGACCAGCGTGGAGCCTGAAGGATGCCGATTGATCCGCTGGATCAGATCGTCGAACTCTGGTCGCTCTATATGCTGCCCCCAAATCAGTTGAGGCCAGTCGGCCAGACCGCGCGACCCGCGCGTGATGTCTTCCTCAACATTAGCTCTGGTGAATGTTTGTGTGCTCTTTGAGACCAAGCCAACTGCAGCGAACCTAGCCTCAATCATGGCCTCGGCATCCTCCACAGCCACGACAAGTTGAACTTTGAAAAACCGCTGACGGACAGCAGGGATGCACTCAAGTAACGCGTCGAGGTCAACTGGTCTAAGAAGCTCATATTTCAGGTTCTTCAGGGCCGTCCTGATGCCTGGCATGACAGCCTCGATCTTCAGCATCGAGAATGCTTCATACTTTTTAATGACATCGGTAGCCAGGCCTAAAAGCTCTGTTTCATTGGCGGTTAGCCAAGTCTGTGGCGCATCGAAAAAATCGGTTGTAGTGCTGGCAGGATCCGAAGCAAGAGCAAGAATAAATCGGAAACCGGCCGGGTCCGGCATAAGCGCCGGCTCAAGCACGACATTTAGAAGGAACTTGATTACCTCACGGAGCGTGTCCGGCCGAGTGAAACCAGCTTTAACCTTTTTGCACTGAATAAGCCCAACCGGCAGCTCATCCTTCGTGAGCCAAACATCCCGCCCCTGGTCAGCTCCTGTGACCATCAAACGAACATTGCTGTACCACGGCAAATCAGACGCACACCCTCTATAGATGCTGTACAGGAGGAGCTCAAAATCAGCGTCCGTTAACGCAAGATAATTTGCTCTATCTGGTCCCACGCGCCCTTCGTCCAAGGCTTCGACGTGAGCGTATGCAACGTCAATCTCATCATCTGTGAGGAGTTTCATTCTGGTCTTCCGTGTTTGAAAATATCCAGCTACCGACGAGAGCTGCCACTAACACAATGCGGCTCTTTCATAGCGAGAATAAGCCATTCGCTCGGGCATGAAAAAACCGGCAAGAGCCGGTTCTTTCATGCAGCGCTGTGGGGTCACTCCCACTCAATGGTCGCCGGTGGCTTGCTCGACACGTCATACGTCACGCGGGAGATGCCTTCGATTTCGTTGATGATCCGGCCGCTGACAGTTTCCAGCAGCTCGTAAGGCAGGTGTGCCCAACGTGCGGTCATGAAGTCGATGGTTTCCACTGCGCGCAGCGCCACAACCCATGCGTAGCGACGGCCATCGCCAACGACGCCAACCGATTTCACCGGCTGGAATACCACGAAAGCCTGGCTGACTTTGTGGTACCAGTCGGCTTTGCGCAGTTCTTCGATGAAGATGTGGTCAGCGCGACGCAGCAGGTCAGCGTATTCCTTCTTCACTTCACCGAGGATCCGCACGCCCAGGCCTGGGCCAGGGAATGGGTGACGGTAGACCATGTCGTACGGCAGGCCGAGTTCCAGACCCAGGCGACGCACTTCGTCCTTGAACAGCTCGCGCAGTGGCTCGACCAGTTTGAGGTTCATTTCTTCCGGCAGGCCGCCCACGTTGTGGTGCGACTTGATCACATGAGCCTTGCCGCTTTTCGCGCCAGCAGACTCGATGACATCCGGATAGATCGTGCCCTGAGCCAGGAACTTGATGTTGTCCAGCTTGCAGGATTCGGCATCGAACACGTCGATGAAGGTACGGCCGATGATCTTGCGCTTTTTCTCCGGATCGCTTTCGCCGGCCAGATTGTCGAGGAACTGATCCTGAGCGTTGGCGCGGATCACCTTGACACCCATGTTCTCGGCGAACATGGCCATCACTTGCTCGCCTTCGTGCAGACGCAGCAAGCCGTTATCGACGAATACGCAGGTCAGCTGATCACCAATGGCCTTGTGCAGCAGGGCTGCGACCACCGATGAGTCAACGCCGCCGGACAAGCCCAGCAGTACGTTGTCCGTGCCGACCTGAGCGCGAACCTGGGCGATGGCGTCTTCAGCAATCTTCGAGGGAGTCCACAGCGCTTCGCAACCACAAATATCGAGGACGAAGCGCGACAGGATGCGGCCGCCCTGCTTGGTGTGGGTCACTTCCGGGTGGAACTGCACGCCGTAATAGCCACGCGCATCGTCGGCCATGCCGGCAATCGGGCAGCTCGGGGTGCTGGCCAGAATGTGGAACTCTTGCGGCAGCTCGGTGACCTTGTCACCGTGGCTCATCCAAACGTCGAGGCCGAACAGGCCATCGGCGTCGATGTGATCTTCGATGCCATCAAGCAGGCGGCTTTTGCCGACTACGTCAACGCGGGCGTAGCCGAATTCACGCAGCTCAGAACCTGCAACCTTGCCGCCCAACTGCTCGGCCATGGTCTGCATGCCGTAGCAGATACCGAAAACCGGCACGCCCAGGTCAAATACCGCTTGCGGGCAGCGCGGGCTGTTGGCTTCGTGTACGGATTCAGGGCCGCCGGCGAGGATCACGCCTTTTGGAGCGAACTCGCGAATGGCTTCGTCGTCCATGTCGAACGGGTGCAGCTCGCAATACACGCCGATCTCACGCACGCGGCGGGCGATGAGTTGGGTGTACTGGGAACCGAAGTCGAGGATCAGGATGCGGTGGGCGTGAATGTCGAGGGACATGGGAAAGGCTCTGAAGAGCAGCTGCGAGCTTCAAGCCGCAAGCTGTAAGCTAATCGGGATGTACGCGATGGCTGCGTCACCACAGCCATCGCTTGCAGCTATAAACTTGGAGCTTATAGCTCGTCGGCCTTAGCCGACCCTGTAATTAGGCGCTTCCTTGGTGATCTGCACGTCATGGACGTGGGATTCAGCCATACCGGCACCGGTGATACGCACGAACTCAGGCTTGGTGCGCATCTCTTCGATATCGGCACTGCCGGTGTAGCCCATGGAGGAACGAAGACCGCCCATCAGCTGATGGATGATCGCTGCCAGCGAGCCTTTATAGGCAACACGGCCTTCGATGCCTTCCGGCACCAGCTTCTCGGCGCCTTCGGACGAATCCTGGAAGTAACGATCCGAAGAACCTTGAGCCTGGGACATGGCGCCCAGCGAGCCCATGCCACGGTAAGCCTTGTAAGAACGACCCTGGAACAGCTCGATTTCGCCTGGCGCTTCTTCGGTACCGGCGAACATCGAACCCATCATCACGCAGCTTGCGCCGGCAACGATGGCCTTGGACAGGTCACCCGAGAAACGGATGCCGCCGTCGGCGATCAACGGCACGCCGGTGCCTTCAAGGGCAGCGGCAACGTTGGCGATGGCGCTGATTTGCGGAACGCCTACACCGGCAACGATACGCGTGGTGCAGATCGAGCCGGGACCGATACCGACCTTGACCGCATCGGCGCCAGCAGCAACCAGTGCCTTGGCAGCAGCGCCGGTAGCGATGTTGCCGCCGATGACCTGGACTTCAGGGAAGTTCTCTTTAACCCAGCGAACGCGGTCGATCACGCCTTTGGAGTGGCCGTGAGCAGTGTCGACAACTACAACGTCAACCCCAGCGGCAACCAGTGCGGTAACGCGCTCGCCAGTGTCCTTGCCAGTACCGACCGCAGCGCCGACACGCAGGCGACCCTGGTCGTCCTTGCTTGCCAGCGGATAGGCTTTGGCTTTTTCGATGTCCTTGACGGTCATCATGCCCTTGAGCGCGAAATGAGCATCGACGATCAGGACTTTTTCCAGACGGTGCTTGTGCAGCAGCTCGCGGACTTCATTCTTGTCGGCGCCTTCACGCACAGTGACCAGACGCTCTTTAGGCGTCATCACTTCACGTACAGGAACATCCAGACGGTTTTCAAAGCGTACGTCGCGGGAAGTCACGATGCCGACCAGGTCGCCATTGTGCAGGACAGGTACACCGGAAATATTGTGCAGACGGGTGAGTTCGAACAGGTCACGTACCGTGGCATCAGCCTCGATGGTGATCGGATCCTTGACGACACCGGCTTCGAACTTCTTGACCTTGCGGACTTCGGCAGCTTGCTGCTCGATGGTCATGTTCTTGTGGATCACACCGATACCGCCTTCCTGAGCCATGGCAATTGCCAGACGGGCTTCAGTCACGGTGTCCATGGCAGCGGAGACCAGAGGGATATTCAGTTCGATGCCACGGGTCAAACGGGTTTTCAGACTGACTTCATTAGGCAGTACCTCGGAATAACCGGGCACAAGGAGAATGTCGTCGAAAGTAAGTGCTTCTTGGCTGATACGCAGCATCGCGGGGGCTCCCGAGCGGGAAATTGGAAGCGCGCCATTATACCCAGACACCCCCGCCGGCTCAACGTAAACCTCAGCCTATTCTCAATGGCAGTTATAGGCGCACTTTGACGAAGGAGACCGGACGATCCAGACGTTCGGCGAAACCGTCCAGAAAGCTCTGTTTGAAGGAGGCATCGAGCCAGTCGTTGAAGATGAAACCGAGATTGGAAAAGCCACAGGGTTCGAGGAACAGGAAGCCATTGATATCGTCTTCATGTCCGCATTCCGGGCAGATGAAGTTATCGGTATGCCCCGGCATCCACTCCTCCAGGCTGTCGAACAGCGCCTCGCCGATTTCCTTGCGACACTCAGGGCAGCCGGCTTCCTCGGCAAAGTCTTTGAGGGGCGTAAAGATGCAGCGCTTGGTGACGATTTCCAGTCCATTGACCGGCTTGCCGAACGGCAAGGCGTCAGGATTCTCGACCACTGTACGGGCTCCCGGGGCAATGGCATAGGCCATTTTGTTGTAGGTGCGCCCGCAGGTGGTGAGCTCAGGCTCGACCACATTGAGCTTCACCAGCCAGCGCAGGATCAGCCGCGCCCGAGCTTCCCGTCCGGGGTAACCGGAAATCTGCGGGACAATAATGCTTTGGCTGCTCATGGAGGACATTCACCTTCTGCACTCAAAGGCGGCAGCTTAATCTCACCGCCGCTCAGGTCAAGTCCGGATCAGGCGGCGATGTAGCGGCCAATCAATGCAATGCCACTGACCAGCACCAGCCAGGTGACCGAGCGCACGAAAGTTTCCCGGGACATCTTCAAGGTCAGCCCGCGACCTATCCAGGAACCCAGCAACATGGCCGGCAGCAGACAGACCGCAAACATCAGCACTGACAGCTGCGCGTACACCCCGGCAATCAGGAACAGACTCAAACGAACGACGGTGCTGCAACTGATCAGCGCGCTCTGCGTGGCACGCGCCTGCTGCTTGGATTCCAGGCGGCCGTTCAGGTAGATCGCATACAGAAAGCCGCCACTGCCGAACAATGCGCCGAACAATCCCCCAACCGTGCCCATGGGAAACGCCCACCCGGCCGCCAGCTGCTTGGGACGCAGTTTCACCGCCAGGCTATAAAGCGCATAAGCGGTGATGAAGATACCCATCAATAAAAGAAGGACGTCGGATTTAAGGTTGAGCAGGAACACCACCCCAAGGGTGCAGCCCAGCGCCATACAAGGTAAAAGCCGCAGCAATTCTGATCTGACCACTGAATGACGCGAGGGCAGCAGATTGCCCAGGGCAGCTAGGAAATCCAGCAGCACCAATAAAGGGATGATCCGCGACAGCGGCATGAAATGGATCAGCACCGGCGCGGCAACCAGAGCCGTGCCAAAACCGGCGATGCCGAAGACTATATAAGCAGCGATCACGGCCAGTTCGATCAGTAGCCAGTCGAGAGGGGTGAAGCCTAGATCGGTGAACAGTGCGAAGACGTCGAGGGTGCCCACTATTATTGTTCTTCCCTGAAAAGGCGATCTGCGGACTGTAGCAAATCGACGGATCCCTGTAGGAGCTGCCGCAGGCTGCGAATCGATTACTGACCTTACCACCGTCTTCGCAGCCTTCGGCAGCTCCTACAGGGGTTCAGCGCAATCTGCCTTCGTGCGCTGAGCTCACATTGCCTTTATCATGCCCACCATGATCAAAGACCCCTTCGCAAGACTCGGCCTCGACCGGGAAGTCCTAACTGTCAGCCAGCTCAACGGCCGTGCGCGGGTGTTGCTGGAGGATGTGTTCAGCAATATCTGGGTGGAGGGTGAAATCTCTAACCTGTCGCGACCGGCTTCCGGCCACGTCTACTTCACCCTGAAGGACTCCGGCGCGCAGGTACGTTGCGCACTGTTCCGGCAAAGTGCCGCGCGGGTTCGTCAGGCTTTGAAGGACGGCCTGCAGGTCAAGGTGCGCGGCAAGGTCTCGCTGTTCGAGGGCCGGGGCGATTACCAACTGATCCTCGATACTGTGGAGCCTGCTGGCGATGGCGCGCTGCGACTGGCCTTCGATGCCCTGAAAGAAAAACTCAGCAGCGAAGGCCTGTTCAGCGCCGAGCGTAAAGTGGCCCTGCCTCTGCACCCGCAACGCATCGGCATTATCAGCTCGCCAACCGGGGCCGTAATCCGCGACATCATCAGCGTGTTCCGCCGCCGCGCACCACAGGTTGAGCTGACCCTGATCCCGACCGCGGTACAGGGCCGAGAAGCCATCACTCAAATTGTCCGCGCACTCAAACTGGCGGATTCCCGCGGCTTCGATGCGCTGATCCTCGCCCGAGGCGGCGGCTCGCTGGAAGACCTGTGGTGCTTCAACGAAGAAGCCGTAGCCCGTGCCATTGATGCCTGCGTGACGCCCATCGTCAGCGCCGTCGGACATGAAACCGATGTATCCATAAGCGACTTCGTGGCGGATGTTCGAGCGCCTACTCCCTCGGCGGCGGCTGAATTGCTCGCCCCGGACTCCAGCGATCTGCATCGTCGCGTAGACAGCCTGCATCGTCGGCTGGTCAGCCGCATGCAGGACAAGCTGATGCGTGAGCGGTTGCGCCTGGAAGGCATTTCACGTCGCCTGCGCCACCCTGGAGAACGACTGCGTCAACAGGCTCAGCGTCTGGATGATCTGGACATGCGCATGCGCCGCGCGTTTGAACAGCACATGCATAAGCGTCAGGTGAGACTGGCGCATCTGGAAAGCCGACTGGCCGCACAGCATCCGGGCCGAACCCTGGCTTTTCTGCGCCAACGCCTGGATGTCCTCGCGGCACGCCTGCCCAAAGCCATGCGTGATGCGCTCAAGACCCGTCGCCTGCAGCTGCAAACCCAGGTGCAAACCCTGCAAGTGGTCAGTCCATTGGCGACGCTGGGTCGCGGCTACAGCATCCTGCTCGACGAGCGCGGCCACGCGATTCGCAATGCCGCCCAATCCCGAACCGGCCAGCGCCTGACGGCGCGCCTTGGTGAAGGCGAACTGCAGGTGCGGGTTGAAGACAATCACCTGACGCCTGTCACCCTTTCTCTTCTGGATTGATTATCGATGTTGCGTTTTCTAGCCCCCGTCTTTGCCCTTTGCCTGTGCCTGCCCGCTCACGCCGATAGCTACATCACGCGCCTGCTGAACAAACCGGTTCCAGGGGGCGTGGCGGTGATTGATCTGGGCAACGCCGCTCAGGCGCCAAAAGCCACTTATCAAGGCAAGCCAGTTCTGGTCGTAAAAGAACAGGATGCCCGTTGGCTGGCCATTGTCGGCGTGCCATTGACGGTCAAGCCGGGTAGCCAGCTACTGGTCGCCAAGGACGCCAACGGCAGCCGCAATCTGGACTTCGTGGTAGGCAGCAAGAAATACCCCGAACAACGGATCACCTTGAAGAATCAGCGCCAGGTGAATCCCAACCCTGACGATCTGAAACGCATCGAAGGTGAACTGGAAGTTCAGCTAAAGGCCTATCGCAGCTTCACGCCGGGCACCCTAAGTAACCTGTTGCTGGACAAGCCCGTGGCCGGACCGCTTTCCAGTAAATTTGGAGTGCGTCGTTTCTTCAATGGTGAGGAACGCAACCCGCATTCCGGACTGGACTTCGCCGTACCCGCAGGCACCCCGATCAAGGCACCGGCTGCCGGGAAAGTCATCCTCACCGGTAACTACTTCTTCAATGGCAATACGGTGTTTGTCGATCATGGTCAGGGCTTTATCAGCATGTTCTGCCACATGTCGAAGATTGACGTAAAAGTCGGCGATACCGTCCCGCGCGGGGGTGTGGTTGGCAAGGTTGGCTCAACGGGCCGCGCCACCGGGCCGCACATGCACTGGAACGTCAGCCTGAATGATGCGCGGGTTGATCCGGCGATATTCATTGGCGCGTTTCAGCCGTAGCAAAACGCGGACACCACAGCCTCTGTGGGAGCAAGCTTGCTTGCGAAGGCTGTGTTCCAGGCGATTAATAACTGTCCGAGTAACGCCCCCTTCGCGAGCAAGCTCGCTCCCACAGGTTAAACTACACAGCAGGCACATCTACCAGCAATAAAAAATCAAATTATTCGAAAATCCAATCATAAATAACCAACAAAATCAGATTCTAGAGAACTTATCTCAATTTTTTCCAACCGCTTGCCAACATTCCCCTCAATGGTTACGGTTGGGCTTATGAAAACCTCTCAAACCCTCATTCTGTTAAGGCAACATCGCTGTCTCAGCCTGGTCAGTGCGCGACTGCCAAGCTAGATCGATATGCCTCATCCCGCCTTTCGCATCATCGGTTGGCCGCCTTTTTCCGGCCCATAAATATAAGTACCTACAGGATTTGCTCCAATGACCATGCTCAAAGATCCATCGACCAAGTACCGCGCGTTTCCGACCATCAATCTGCCTGACCGCACCTGGCCATCCAAGACCATCACTGAGGTGCCAATCTGGTGCAGTTCGGATCTTCGCGACGGTAACCAATCCCTGATCGAGCCCATGGATGCGGTCAAAAAGCTGCGTTTCTGGAAGACGCTGGTCAAGGTCGGCGTAAAAGAAATCGAAGCCTCGTTCCCTGCCGCTTCGCAGACTGACTTCGACTTCGTCCGTACCTTGATCGAAGACGGCCATATCCCGGACGACACCACCATTCAGGTGCTGACCCAGGGCCGTGAAGACCTGATCGCGCGCACGTTCGAATCCCTGCGTGGGGCGAAGAAAGCCATCGTCCACTTGTATAACGCCACCTGCCCGTCGTTCCGCCGCATTGTGTTCAATCAGGACAAGGCCGGCGTTAAAGAAATCGCCGTGAGCGCTGCCAAGCTGTTCGTCAAATACGCCGCCCAGCAGCCAGAAACCCAATGGACGTTCGAATACTCGCCGGAAACCTTCAGCGCCACTGAGCTGGAATTCTCCAAGGAAGTTTGCGATGCGGTTATTGAAGTCTGGAACGCGACGCCGGAAAACAAGGTAATCCTCAACCTGCCGGCCACGGTTGAAGTTGCAACGCCGAATATCTACGCCGACCAGATCGAGTGGTTCTGCCGCAATATCAACCGTCGCGACAGCGTGATCATCAGCCTGCACACCCACAACGACCGCGGCACCGGCGTCGCCGCTACCGAGCTTGGCCTGCTGGCCGGGGCGGATCGAGTTGAAGGCTGCCTGTTCGGCAACGGCGAGCGGACTGGCAATGTCGACCTGGTCACTGTGGCCTTGAACATGTACACCCAGGGCATCAACCCAGGCCTGGATTTCTCGGACATCGACGGCGTGCGCAAGGTCGTCGAAGAGTGCAACCAGATCCCGGTTCACCCACGCGCGCCTTACGTCGGCGATCTGGTTCACACTGCGTTCTCCGGCTCCCACCAGGACGCCATTCGCAAAGGCTTCGCTCAGCAGAAAGACGGCGCGCTCTGGGAGGTTCCTTACCTGCCAATCGATCCGGCGGACATTGGTCGCAGCTACGAAGCGGTGATTCGCGTCAACAGCCAGTCCGGCAAAGGCGGCATCGCCTACCTGCTGGAGCAGGAATACGGCATCTCCCTGCCGCGTCGCATGCAGATCGAGTTCAGTCAGGTGGTCCAGGGCGAAACGGACCGTCTTGGCCTGGAAATGTCAGCTCAGCAGATCTATTCGCTGTTCAAGGCTGAGTATCTGCAAGCCAACAAACCTTACGCGTTGATCAGCCATCGCCTGCAGGAAGAGAACAACACCAGCGCGGTGGACGCAGAAGTCAGCGTCAACGACGAAACCCAGCGCTGGAAAGGCAAAGGCAATGGCGCTCTGGAAGCGCTGGTTTCAAGCCTGCCTGTTGGTGTGGAAATCATGGATTACAACGAGCACGCCATCGGCGCAGGCACGACGGCCAAGGCAGCAGCCTACATCGAGCTGCGCGTGAACGGTGACCGTGCAGTGCATGGCGTGGGCGTCGATGAAAACATCACGACCGCCAGCTTCAAAGCATTGTTCAGCGCGCTAAACCGCTCGCTGAGTCAGGCTGAGGCCAAAGCTGCGTGATGGAGTCTTTGTAGGAGCTGCCGCAGGCTGCGAATGACGGAATGTCTGACTAGACGCTCTTGCAGCCTTCGGCAGCTCCTACAGGTTATCCAGTACGGTTTCCGATACACAGCATGCCGATTTGGCGATAAGCAAAAAAAGGCCCTGAAGTTAAAGCTTCAGGGCCTTTTTATTGATGCTCGCCTGATCAGGCGGTGGTTTTGACAGAGACTGCCATAGCTTGCAGCAACGATCCCTGCAGCGCAGTCAATTGAGCCATCGTTCCAGAGATCTGTTGCTGAATTGCCATGATACGTTGCAGCTTTTCCTGCTCCGAACCTTTGCTGTTCTGCGCCGCTGCCAGTTGCTGTTGTTGTTGCTGCAACTGCTTCTCAACTTGCTCAATCTGCTCTTTGAGCTGCTGGATGATCTGCTCTTTGATGGTCTTCGGCGCAGTAGCCTCAGTTGACTCATCTGCAGCCGCAGTCCCCGACATGTCGAGACTGAGTTTAGTGGCATCGCTCGACTTGGCGTCTGCCGCGACCGTCTCATCACCAGACTTGATGGCCGTCTTGAGGATCGGAGTGTAAGTGCTGAGAGAACTCGTATTGATATTCATGTCTAGACTCCTGTTCGGTACCTGCGGTATCGGCAGCCCGAGGTATAACTGAAGCTGCCGATCACCTCAAATGTGACGTACACGACAGGAACGCATCACCGAATGTCGAACGTGTCCGCATCGAGATTGGCCGGAAATCTCGTGCGGTACGCCGCCAGCTCTGCGGCGCTCAACGACACTTCGAAAACGCCGTCAGCCTCTCCAGCGCTGAACAGGCTTTCACCCTGAAAATCCAGCACCTGCGTGTCACCGGTATAGGCAAAACCTTTGCCGTCGGTGCCGATCCGGTTGACCGCCGCGACATAGCAAAGATTCTCGATGGCCCGTGCAGGTAACAGGCGGTTCCAATGCAGGCGACGAGCCCCCGGCCAATTGGCGGTATAGAGCAGCAGGTCGGTGTCCTGGGCATCACGGCTCCAGACCGGGAATCGCAGGTCATAACAGATCAGCGGGCGAACTCGCCAGCCTTTGAGTTCGAACTGCACCTGGCGCTCACCTGGGCTGTAGTGCTCGTGCTCACCGGCCATGCGAAACAAATGACGTTTGTCGTAATGCAGCAACTCACCATCTGGTCGAGCCCACAGCAAGCGATTGCGATGGCTGCCGTCTGCGGCTTTGACGATGATGCTGCCGGTCACCACCGCCTGTAGCCGTTTGGCCTGGCTCAGCATCCATTTCGATGTCGGACCTGCCTCCGGCTCTGCCAGAGTTTCCGAGGCCATGGAAAAACCCGTGGTGAACATTTCCGGCAGAATCACCAGATCCACATCAGCGAGCGGCTCAAGCAGCAATGCAAAATGCTCGAGATTGGCCTGACGGTCGTGCCAGACCAACGATGTCTGCACCAGCGCCACTTTGAGATCAGGTAATTGGGTTAGATCGCGCATAATTTTTCCGCTGCTTGGCGCAGCGTCTCCTCACGCTTGGCGAAGCACAGCCTGATGATGCGCTGCCCCTCAGGTGGGCTTTGGTAGAACACCGAGACCGGAATGCTTGCCACGCCATGTTCGCGTGTCATCCACAACGACATCTCGACGTCATCCAGATCCGGACGAATCTGTGAGTAATCCACCAGCTGGAAGTAAGTGCCTCCGACGGGCTTGAACTTGAATCGGGAGCTGCGCAACTGGTCGCAGAAGAAATCACGCTTGGCTTGGTAGAAAGCGGGTAGCTCTTCCACGTGCTCCGGGTGCTGGGCCATGAAATCAGCCAGCGCCCACTGCAAAGGCGTGACGCCACAGAAACTGACGAATTGGTGAACCTTGCGCATCTCCGCGGTCAAGGCCGGAGGTGCGACGATGTAGCCAGTTTTCCAGCCTGTCACGTGATAGGTCTTGCCGAACGAACTGACCACAAACGCGCGCTGATACAGCTCTTCATGGGCCAATACGCTGGCATGCTCGACGCCGTCGAATACCAGATGCTCGTAGACCTCATCACTGACCAGATAGATATCGCGATTGGCGATCAACGCCGCCAACTGATCGAGTTCGGCACGAGTGATCAAAGCGCCGCTGGGGTTGTGCGGGCTATTGATAATGATCATTCGAGTGCGCGGGCTCAACGCATCGCGCAGCTTTTGCCAATCAATGGAGAAATCATCCAGACCGAGCTGTACATGCACGCAGCGACCACCGGCCAACTCCACTGAAGGCTCGTAGCTGTCGTAGCAGGGGTCGAAGACAATCACTTCATCGCCAGGGCGAACGACGGTTTGGATGGCGCAAAAGATTGCCTGTGTCGCGCCCGGAGTAATCGTGACTTCGGTGTCGGGACTGACCTGACGGCCGTAGCTGCGGGCGATCTTGGCCGCAACCTGGTGGCGCAGTGCGGGCAAACCCGTCATGGGTGCGTATTGGTTGTGTCCTTCGGTTACGTGGCGGCATAGCGCATCACGCAACGCTTGGGGACCATCGAAATCAGGGAAGCCTTGAGACAGGTTGATAGCGCCCGTCTCGGCAGCCAACTGAGACATGACGGTAAAAATAGTGGTGCCAACATTGGGCAACTTGCTCTCGATCATGGCGCCTTTTCCCTGCTGAACGCCCGGCTCCACAGCGGCACGGGGTCTGGCAGGATAGCCCATGGAGCGCGCATAAAAAAAGGCGCTATTAGCGCCTTTTTTGGAGAAAGCTTTTTACTGGATGACGCATAACCAGCTTAGGGAAACCCGTGTTTAGCCACAACATCCCTGCGCCTGAATCGACATCATCGCGAGCAAACTCACTCCTACACTTGAAACGCGATCTTTGTGGGAGCGGTGCTTGCCCGCGATAAGGTCCGCGCGATGTGAAGTGAATCGCGTCCGGCCTTATCGGGGCAAGCACCGCTCCCACATAAGTCCTCCCACATAAGTCCAATCAGCGCTTGTCTCTACGCTTCTTGTCGGCTTTCTTGTGGTGGGACATCATCCGACGCTTCTTGTTGACCTGACGGTCTGTCAGCGTGTTCTTGTTGCCCTCGTAAGGGTTTTCGCCGCCCTTGAACTCGATCCGGATCGGCGTACCGACCAGTTTGAGTACACGCCGATAGGTGTTTTCCAGATAGCGGACGTAAGACTTTGGTACTTTCTCGACCTGGTTACCGTGGATCACGATGAGCGGCGGGTTGGCACCACCCAAGTGCGCGTAACGCAGCTTGATACGGCGGCTGCCTACCATCGGTGGCGCGTGCTCGCTGACCGCATCTTCAAGAATCTGCGTCAGACGGCTGGTGGGCCAGCGGGTAACGGCCGACTTGAACGAGTTCTGAACCGATTGGTAAAGGTTGCCCACACCCGTGCCGTGCAGCGCGGAGATGAAGTGGATGTCCGCGAAGTCGACGAAGAACAACCGGCGTTCCAGCTCGGTCTTCACGTAATCGCGCTCGCTCGGAACCATACCGTCCCATTTGTTCAGGGCGATAACCAGTGCACGGCCCGCTTCCAGAGCGAAGCCCAACAGGTTCAGGTCGTGGTCGACCACCCCTTCCCGGGCATCCATCACGAAGATCACCACGTTGGCGTCTTTGATCGCTTGCAGGGTTTTGACCACGGAGAATTTTTCGACTTCTTCGTGGATCTTGCCGCGCTTGCGCACACCAGCGGTGTCGATCAGCGTGTACTTCTCGTCGTTACGCTCGAACGGGATGTAGATACTGTCGCGAGTGGTGCCTGGCTCGTCATAAACGATGACCCGGTCTTCACCGAGCATGCGGTTGACCAGCGTCGACTTGCCGACGTTAGGGCGACCGATGATGGCAATCTTGATACCGTCTTTTTCGCTTGGGCCCGGGATGCGCTTGGCTTCCTGACCTTCGGCTACGACTTCCGGTTCGCCTTCTTCTTCGTCTTCGCCTTCATCCTTGGGGAATTGGCTAAGGGCGATTTCCAGCATCTGACTGATGCCACGACCGTGAGCACCAGCGACCGGAATGGCATCACCCATACCCAGCGGCGAGAACTCGGCGCGGGCCATTTCAGGGTCAATGTTGTCGACCTTGTTGGCGACAACATAAGAACGCTTGCCACGCTTGCGAAGGTGCTCGCCGATCATCTGATCCGCAGCGGTGAAGCCTGCACGGGCATCACACAGGAACAGCACGACATCCGCTTCTTCGATGGCCAGCAGCGACTGCTCGGCCATCTTTTCGTCCATGCCGTGTTCGTCACCGGAAATACCACCGGTGTCGATCAGAATGTAGGAGCGCCCTTGCCACTTGGCCTCACCGTATTGGCGATCACGGGTCAGACCGGACAGATCGCCGACGATAGCGTCGCGAGTCCTGGTCAGGCGGTTGAACAAGGTGGACTTGCCGACGTTCGGTCGACCCACCAGGGCGATTACGGGAACCATGCGGCTCTCCACTTCGTTATTTCAGAAAATACAAAAGCCGCTGCAAGGCAGCGGCCGGAGTTCGGAGCAGCACCTTTCAGTGCTGCAGACCCTGCCATAGCAGGGCTGCGAGAGGTCCAGGACCTCAAGCATAGACAGTCATTACTTGATCGTCAGGGCTTCCAGCTTGCCGCTGTTGCCATAGACATAAATCATGTCGCCAACCACCAGCGGACGTGCACGCAGGCCGTCGCTGTCGATGCGCTCGCGACCCACGAAACGACCATCGACCTGGCTCAACAGGTGCAGATAGCCTTCCATGTCGCCGACCGCTACATAGCTTGAGTAGACTTCCGGCGCGCCAAGTTGACGGCGGGCCAGAGCGTCATTGCTCCACAATGCAGTGGACGAACGCTCGTCGATACCTTCGACGGTGCCGGACGCCAGGCTCGCGTAGACGCTGCCGAAGCCTTGGGCTACGCCCGAATAGCTCGAAGCATCACGCTGCCAGAGAACACGACCGCTTTCCAGATCAAGACCGGCAACCCGACCCTGATAACTGGCAACGTACAAGGTGCCGCCGGAAAGCAGCAGACCGCCGTCGATATCAACGACCCGATCCAGCTCCGAGCGACCTTGCGGTACCGCAACACGCTGTTCCCAGATCGGTACACCGTTGGATGTATCCAGCGCGACGACTTTACCGGTCGACAGACCTGCCACCGCGAGGCGATTGGTCACGATCGGTGCGCCAGTACCGCGCAGGGTCAGCACGGCCGGAGTACTTTCGTAGATCCAGCGCTGGTTACCGGTGGCGGCGTCGAAACCGATCACGCGGTCGTCCTGAGTCTGGACGACAACCACATCACCGTTGGTAGCCGGGGGAGCCAGAACTTCACTGGTCACCCGCGCACGCCATTTTTCTTCGCCGGTAGCCGAATCCAGAACGACCACTTCACCTTTGAGGGTGCCGACCATGAGCATGCCGTAACCTACGCCAACGGCGCCGGATACAGGCAGCTCAAGGTCTTTTTCCCAGGCCACATTGCCGTTCATGCGATCCATGGACACGATGTAACCGGCCACGTCGCTGGCGAAGATATGATCGCCATCGATTGCTGGAACCAGCATATTGTAGGTTTCACCCTGACCATCACCGATGGAACGGCTCCACTGCTTCTGCAGCACGACTTCTTCTTTGAAGTCGGTCAGTTCCGCTGGAGGCAATTCCTTCTTGCTGTTGCTGCTGCAACCCGCGGCCAAAATGGCCAGAGCCAGCAATGCTGCATGTTTCCAACGGATCACGTCACGCATCCCCTTTGGCCAAGTCGTCGAGCTTCATTTGTAAGCCACCAACGGCCGCTTCTTCAGACAGCGCGGTTTTGGCTTTTTGGTAAGCAGCATGAGCCTCATCGGTGCGACCCAGTTGTACCAGCAGGTCGCCCTTGAGTTCTTCACGGCTGGCCAGGAACGACTTGTCGGCATCGCCATCAAGCAATTTCAGAGCGTCATCAGCCTTGTTTTGAGCAGCCAGGACACGCGCCAGGCGCTGACGGGCGATTTCGCCCAGTGCAGGACTGGCAGGCTTGTCATTGACCAGTTTGAGTTCAGCCGCCGCGTCATCAAGCTTGCCATTATCCACAGCCACCTTGGCCACGAACAGGCTGCCGTACTGAGCATATGGCGTACCGCCAAACTCATTCTTGAGTTTGCTGGCGATATCGGCAACGCGTGCCGTATCGGCCTGGCCGCTCGGGGTAAGAGCAGTTTCCAGCAATTGCTGGTACAGCGCCGACGCACCTTGCGACTGATTGGTTTCGTATCTGGTCCAGGCCTGCCAGCCAAGAACCACTACCAACGCCAGCAGACCACCAGTCAACAGGGGTTTGCCGTTGCGCTGCCACCAGTCCTTCATTGCCGCCAGTTCATCATCTTCAGTACCTGACACCCCAATACTCCTATTCGCTAAATCGGCTGTTAATCAGCTTCAACCCTGCACAACGCAGGAGGCCAGGTGCTCGGACAGAGCATCCCAGGCAATATTTTGTTGTTCACCCTGACCACGCAGAGGTTTGACGCCTATTACCTGCTGCGCCAATTCTTCTTCACCGAGAATCAATGCAAACAGTGCACCGCTCTTGTCAGCTTTCTTGAACTGGCTTTTGAAACTGCCGGCACCTGCGTTGACCTGCAAGCGCAGATCAGGCAGTTGATCACGGACACGCTCGGCCAAGGCCAGCGCTGCCAGTTCGGCAGCCTCGCCAAAGGCACAGAGGTAGACGTCGATTTGACGGGAGATTTCTTCCGGAACCTGTTCCAGGGTTTCGAGCAACAGCACCAGACGCTCGATGCCCATGGCAAAACCAACGCCGCTGGTCGGCTTACCGCCCATCTGTTCCACCAGACCGTCGTAACGACCGCCAGCGCAAACCGTACCCTGGGAACCCAGCTGATCGGTCACCCACTCGAACACGGTTTTGCTGTAGTAATCCAGACCGCGAACCAGCTTTGGATTGATGACGTAGGGGATGCCAGCAGCATCCAGACGCGCCTTGAGGCCGTCGAAGTGGATGCGTGATTCATCGTCCAGGTAATCAGCCAGCTTCGGAGCATCGACCAATAACGCCTGGGTCTCAGGGTTCTTGGTGTCAAGCACGCGCAACGGGTTTGTCTTCAGGCGACGCTGGCTGTCTTCATCCAGCTGACTGAGGCGCGCGGAGAGGAACTCCACCAGCGCATCACGATAGCGGGCACGTGCTTCGCTGGTGCCCAGGCTGTTGAGTTCGAGTTTGACTGCATTCCGAATACCCAACAGGCCCCACAGACGCCAGGTGAGCACAATCAGCTCGGCATCGATGTCCGGACCATCAAGGTTGAATACCTCGACGCCAATCTGGTGAAACTGGCGATAACGACCTTTCTGCGGACGCTCATGGCGGAACATCGGGCCGATGTACCAGAGTTTCTGCACCTGACCGCCGCCGGTGATGCCGTGCTCGAGGACCGCACGCACGCAAGCAGCCGTACCCTCAGGGCGCAACGTCAGGGAATCACCGTTGCGGTCTTCGAAGGTATACATCTCTTTTTCGACGATATCGGTGACTTCACCAATCGAACGCTTGAAGAGATCGGTGAATTCGACGATAGGCATGCGAATCTGCCGGTAACCGTAGTTATCCAGCAAACGCGAGACAGTACCTTCGAAATGACGCCACAGCGGGGTCTGATCGGGCAGGATGTCGTTCATGCCACGAATGGCTTGCAGAGACTTACTCACTAAAAATCCTTAGCAATTCTGGTTAGCCGCGGGCAATGACTGCTGCGTCGGCTTCGACGTTTTCGGCCGCTTTCTTGCGAATCAAGCGTTCCAGCTCATCCACAAGATTTTCATTGGTCAACTTCTGCGATGGCTTGCCGTCGATGTAGATCAGGTTTGGCGTACCGCCGGTGAGGCCGACATGAGCCTCTTTGGCTTCGCCAGGACCGTTGACCACACAGCCAATGACTGCAACATCCAGCGGCACCAACAAATCCTCAAGCCGACCTTCCAGTTCGTTCATGGTCTTGACCACATCGAAGTTCTGCCGCGAACAGCTAGGACAGGCGATGAAGTTGATCCCGCGAGAACGAAGGTGCAGCGATTTGAGGATGTCGTAGCCGACTTTCACCTCTTCGACCGGGTCGGCCGCCAACGAGATGCGGATAGTATCGCCAATTCCTTCGGCGAGCAGCATACCGAGGCCAACGGCAGATTTCACCGTGCCTGAACGCAAGCCACCCGCTTCGGTGATGCCCAAGTGCAACGGCTGGACAATTTCCTTGGCCAGCAGACGGTAGGCTTCGACAGCCATGAACACGTCAGACGCCTTCACGCTGACCTTGAAGTCCTGAAAATTCAGGCGCTGCAGGTGTTCGACGTGACGCAGCGCGGACTCAACCAGCGCAGCTGGGGTCGGCTCGCCGTACTTTTTCTGCAGGTCTTTTTCCAGCGATCCGGCGTTCACACCGATACGGATCGGGATACCGCGATCACGGGCAGCGTCGACAACAGCGCGTACCCGATCTTCGCGACCGATGTTGCCCGGATTGATACGCAGGCAATCAACACCCAGCTCGGCTACGCGCAAAGCAATCTTGTAATCGAAGTGGATATCGGCAACCAGCGGCACTTTGACCAACTGTTTGATGCGGCCGAACGCTTCAGCAGCGTCCATATCTGGAACAGAGACCCGCACGATATCAACGCCAGCGGCTTCGAGACGATTGATCTGGGCAACCGTTGCCGCGACATCGTTGGTATCGCTGTTGGTCATGCTCTGCACCGCAATCGGTGCGTCACCGCCTACAGGAACTGAGCCCACCCAGATCTTCCGGGATTCGCGACGCTTGATCGGAGATTCACCGTGCATGACTTATTGCCCTAGCTTCAGGCGAGCGGTTCGGCCGCTGTACGACGACAGATCGACCGGCTGGCCATTGTAGTTGACCGTAACACCCGGAGGATTACCCAGGGTAAGACGAAGAGGGGGTTTGCCGTTTACGTTCAGACTATCGCCTTTGCGTTTCAAACCACTGAACAGGACTTTGCCGCCTGCTTCGGTGACCTCAGTCCAGCAATCTCCGGTAAATGTCATGGCGACCTGCCCTGCCCCTGCGGGCACCTCGACAGCAACCTCGGCCGGAGGAGTGACAGCCGCGGCTGGCGGGGTCGTCGGGACCGCAGTGGCGGGCGCGTTATGAGGCGCGGCCGGCGCGTTCGGTGGCGTAACAGCCGGAGTTGCCGGAGTCGCTTCACCCGACGGTGTAGCCGGATTCAACGCCAGCGGCGCGGATCCGGGTGTCTGAGCCTCTGCAACAGCCTGATCTTCAGGCTCATCCAGTGGATGAATCTGAGTCGTGCCGTCAGCGCTTTCTACCTCCACATGTTCCAGGTTCAGACCGGAGGGCTCCTTACCGCGCAGGGATGTCTGATCCTGCCACCAGAAGAAGCCGCCACCGACAAGAACAACCAGCAACAAAAGGCTGACGATGCGCAGGATATTGTGTGAGAGGCGCACCGGTTCTTCGATACGACCCAAGGCGTGAACCGAGCTGCCCTGACCATCGGTACCGGTAAATTGGTCGAACTGAGTGACGAGTGCACTTTGGTCCAGTTCCAGCAACTTGGCGTAGGCGCGAACATAGCCGCGGGCAAAAGTGTGCCCTGGCAGCTTATCAAAGTGGCCAGCCTCGACGTTACTCAGCGATGTCACAGTGAGGTTGAGCCTCATGGCGACATCTGGCAGCGACCAGTTTTTGTTCTCACGTGCCTGGCGCAACGTATCACCAGGATTAACGCGAGTGGCTGCTACGACTTCGGGATGCACCGCTTTCATCATTGCTCCGACAGGTATTGCTGATATTCCGGCGTACCGGGATAGAGTCTTTTGAGTTGCAGACCATAACTGGCTGCCTTGTTGCGATCATCATAGACTTTTGCCAATCGCGTACCGAGCAATAGACTACGTGCATTTTGCTCGCTGAGTTGGCTAAAACGGTCGTAATAGTCACGCGACGGCACATAATGCCTGTCTTCGTAAGACAACTCAGCCATTTCCAGCAACGATCGTGGCAACTGACGATCCAGACGCAATGCTTTGGTGAAGTGATTCAGGGCCGTTTCACGATCGCCTAGCATGACCGCTGTCATGCCAAGGCTTTCAAATACTCGCGAGCGCTCTGGATAAAGGTTGTCAGCGGCAGCCTCCTCAAAACGTGCGTAAGCTTCCTTGTAACGCTTCTGTTCGTAAAGAAAACTGCCGTAATTATTGAGGATGCGCGCATCACCCTTGCGGGCTGACAGGGCTTTCTGGAAATACTTGTCCGCCAGCTCAGACTCCATCTCGACCTGGAAGACCAAGGCAAGCGCCGCATTGGCATCGGCGTCGGAATCGTCAAGCTCAAGCGCCTTCTTCAGCGGAACCTTGGCGCGCTCGGTCTGGCCTTGCTGAAGATAGCCGACACCCAGCTGTACGTATGCCTGGCGTGCATCGGCGCGCCCCTTGCTGGTACTCATCGGATCAACATTGCCCGAAGTCACGCAACCGGCTAGCAACGTCATGAAACATAGCAGCAGCGCGGCACGCACAGACATTTAGGTTCTCTCAGCCAGGTTCGCGATCAAGTACGAGTCGTAGCGTTTTGAGCCACACTGGTCTCGGCATTCAACTCTCGCACAGCAATGTAACGCTCGCTGCGACGAGTCCGGTCCATGACCTGCCCCACAAGCTGGCCACATGCAGCATCGATATCTTCGCCACGGGTGGTGCGCACCGTGACGTTATATCCAGCCTGATGCAGTTGATCCTGGAAGCGACGAATCGCGTTATTGCTTGGGCGCTCGTATCCGGAATGCGGAAACGGGTTGAACGGAATCAGATTGATCTTGCAAGGGGTGTCCTTGAGCAGCTCGATCATTTCGACGGCGTGCTCAACCTTGTCGTTGATGTCCTTGAGCATGGTGTACTCAATCGTCAATACGCGCTTTTCTCCCAGGGTCGCCATGTAGCGACGGCAGGATTCAAGCAGCATCTTGAGCGGATACTTCTTGTTGATCGGTACCAGCTGGTTACGCAACTCGTCGTTAGGCGCGTGCAGCGACAACGCCAGGGAGACGTCGATGTGCTGGGCGAGCACATCGATCATCGGTACCACGCCGGAGGTGGACAGAGTCACCCGGCGCTTGGAAATGCCATACCCCAGGTCATCCATCATCAGATGCATGGCGGCAATGACATTATCGAAGTTCAGTAGCGGCTCACCCATGCCCATCATCACCACGTTGGTGATGGCACGGTCGACGGTTGCCGGGACGCTACCAAAGGATTTGTTGGCAATCCACACCTGACCGATCACTTCGGCGGCAGTGAGGTTGCTGTTGAAGCCTTGCTTGCCCGTGGAGCAGAAACTGCAGTCCAGAGCACAGCCCGCCTGGGACGAAACACACAAGGTGCCGCGTTTACCCTGAGGGATATAGACAGTCTCGACGCAGCTGCCGGACGCCACTCGAACCACCCACTTACGGGTGCCATCGGTGGAAATGTCCTCGCTGACCACTTCGGGACCACGGACCTCAGCACAGCCCTTGAGCTTTTCGCGCAGGGCCTTGCTGACGTTCGTCATGGCGTCGAAATCGTCGACGCCAAAGTGGTGAATCCACTTCATGACCTGACCGGCGCGGAAGCGCTTCTCCCCGATAGAGTCGAAGAATTTTTCCATTTCCGGTTGGGTCAGACCCAACAGGTTTGTTTTGCCAGTCGATGCAATCATGAATTCACCCTTCACTCGTTAGTCAAAAAGACTTAGCGAGTGGTTACCTCGGTAGCTGCGAAGAAGTACGAGATTTCGCGAGCAGCGGCTGCTTCGGAATCGGAGCCGTGAACAGCGTTGGCGTCGATGGAGTCAGCGAAGTCAGCACGGATGGTGCCGGCAGCAGCTTCTTTAGGGTTGGTAGCGCCCATCAG
>Ga0247735_1000040_pt1 | contig 90838 bp, 77 predicted proteins | sample UWRJL178409R2_FD_180934 | JGI IMG/M metagenome (GOLD analysis project Ga0247735, IMG submission 180934) | Plant litter microbial communities from Arlington Agricultural Research Station in Wisconsin, United States - UWRJ-L178-409R-2 | ecosystem: Environmental > Terrestrial > Plant litter >... | reverse complement strand
ACTTGCGCTTCGATCAACATCACGTTGCTCGTTAGCGGGAGGCGAATTCTACAGCGTTACAACCTGCTGTCAACTACCTTTTTTCACCGCTTTCGATCAACTTCATCGAAACCTCTTCTTCGCTGATCGGATCGTCCAACTCATTGATTATCAAAGAGTTTTTCGTTCTGCCTGCGCCAGAAGAGGTGCGAATTATAGAGAGATTCAGAACCACGTCAACCGTTAATTTGAACTTTTCTGCAAAAAGCCAAAATGGGCCCTTTCTTCTATATAGAAGCTATATAAAGAAGCGCTAGAGCACACCAGCGGTACGAAGCCGACACACCTCTGCGGACGACAGCCCAAGCAGACTCTCAAGGATCAAGTCTGTGTGCTCCCCCAAAACAGGTGGGCCGCTTCGATACTCAACCGGGGTTTCAGATAGCCGAATCGGGCTCGCCACCTGAGGAACACTTCCGCCCAGCAGATGAGGCAAGCTCATTGCCAAACCCCGCGCCTGAACCTGGGGATCAGCGAAAACCTGAGCAAGATCGTTAATCGGTCCACAAGGTACGCCAGCACACTCCAGCTCACTGACCCATTGCGCAGTCGTCTTGAAGACCGTGGCCTGTCGTATCAAAGGAATCAGTTCGGCACGGTGAGCAACCCGCAGCTTATTAGTAAGGAAGCGTGGATCGTCTGCCCACTGAGCGTGCCCCGCCACCTCGGCAAACTTTCGGAACTGACTGTCGTTACCCACCGTCAGGATGAAGTCGCCATCAGCCGTAGGAAAATCCTGATAAGGCACGATGTTCGGATGCGCGTTACCCAGCCGCACCGGAGCCACTCCCGTCGTCAGGTAGTTCAATGCCTGATTAGCCAGACACGCTACCTGCACGTCTAGCAGAGCCATATCTATATGCTGGCCAAGACCGCCCTGATCCCGATGAGCCAACGCCGCAAGGATGGCAGTGCTGGAATAGACACCGGTCAGCACATCCGTCAGCGCGACGCCCACCTTCACTGGGCCCGCGCCTTCCTGCCCCTCTTCGCGCCCAGTCAGACTCATCAAGCCACCCAGACCTTGAATCATGAAGTCGTAACCGGCGCGCTTGGAATAGGGCCCCGTTTGACCAAACCCGGTAATTGAGCAATAGATCAGCTGTGGGTTGATAGCCTTGAGCGATGCATAGTCCAGTCCGTAGGCCGCAAGGCCACCCACCTTGAAGTTCTCAATCAAAATGTCGGACTTCGCCGCCAGCTCCCGAACCAGCTTCTGCCCCTCAGCCAAAGTGAAGTCAATGGTGACCGATTGCTTGTTCCGATTCGCCGAGAGGTAGTACGCAGCCTCGCTGGTGTTCCCGCCCTGCGGATCCCTCAGGAACGGCGGCCCCCACGCACGAGTGTCATCGCCCTTCCCCGGCCGCTCGACCTTGATCACCTCAGCCCCAAGATCTGCCAGAATCTGCCCTGCCCAAGGGCCTGCCAATACACGCGACAAGTCCAATACCCGGATATGCGAAAGCGCCCCCATATTCAGGCTCCTTAATAGAAAGCCTGAATGCCGGTTTGCGCACGCCCCAGGATCAGCGCATGGACGTCGTGAGTGCCTTCGTAGGTGTTCACCACTTCAAGGTTGACCAGATGCCGCGCGATACCGAACTCATCAGAGATCCCGTTTCCGCCGAGCATGTCCCGGGCCATTCGGGCGATGTCCAGAGACTTGCCGCAGGAGTTGCGCTTCATGATCGACGTAATCTCCACCGCCGCAGTACCTTCATCCTTCATACGTCCAAGACGTAGACAGCCTTGCAGCGCCAGAGTGATTTCCGTCTGCATGTCAGCAAGCTTTTTCTGGATCAACTGGTTGGCGGCCAACGGACGCCCAAACTGCTGGCGATCAAGCGTGTATTGCCGCGCTGTATGCCAGCAAAACTCAGCCGCCCCCAACGCCCCCCAGGAAATGCCATAGCGAGCCGAGTTCAAGCACGTAAAGGGGCCCTTCAAGCCGCGCACATCCGGGAAGATGTTCTCTTCAGGCACAAACACGTTGTCCATGACGATTTCGCCTGTGATCGACGCGCGTAGCCCAACCTTGCCATGAATAGCTGGCGCGCTCAGGCCAGCCCAACCTTTCTCCAGGACAAAACCACGAATATCCCCAGCGTCATCCTTACCCCAGACCACGAACACATCTGCAATCGGACTGTTGGTAATCCACATCTTGCTGCCCGACAACCTGTAGCCGCCGTCGACTTTCTTCGCACGAGTAATCATCGCGCCCGGGTCAGAACCATGGTTCGGCTCAGTTAGACCGAAGCAACCGATCCATTCCCCCGACGCCAGCTTGGGCAAGTACTTCTCTTTTTGCGCCTGGGTGCCGAACTCATTGATGGGCACCATGACCAGCGACGACTGCACGCTCATCATCGAGCGGTAGCCTGAGTCAATACGCTCGACCTCCCGTGCAATCAGCCCATAGCACACGTAATTGAGGCCGCTGCCGCCGAACTCTTCAGGGATCGTCGCGCCGAGCAGGCCGATTTCGCCCATCTCGCGAAAAATCGCCGGATCGGTACGCTCATGGCGAAAGGCTTCAAGCACCCGCGGCGCCAGCTTGTCCTGAGCAAACTGAGCCGCGCTGTCACGCACCATTCGCTCTTCTTCTGTGAGCTGTTGGTCCAACAGCAATGGATCAATCCAGTTGAAGCTTGCCTTGCCAGCCATGAGCCACCCTTATTCATTGAATACTTGTGGGAAGAGCCTAGCCCTGCAACACCACACCGGCAAACGATGAATCCGCACTCACCTGTGCTAATTTCTCACTCCGAGATCGCCAACAAGAACAATATTGGCTGCGACAAGTGAGGACCACGTACATGCGTCGGAAAATCCCCAGCACTGCGGCATTAGTGAGCTTCGAGGCGGCAGCACGGCATGAAAGCTTCACCAAGGCTGCCGACGAGCTTTCCCTGACTCAGAGTGCCATTTGCCGACAGATCGCCAGCCTGGAGTCCTTCCTGGGCATTGAGTTGTTCCGCCGCTCTCGACGAGGCGTGAAGCTCACGGAAGCAGGCTTGTCCTACAGCCGACGCATCGCCACGCAACTGGACGCAGTGGAGCGCGATACCTTGTCGATCATGGGCAACCAGGGTGCAAACGCCATCGAGCTGGCAGTTGTGCCGACCTTTGGCACGCAGTGGCTATTGCCGCGCTTGAAGGACTTTCAAAAACTGCAACCGGAGGTCACCGTCAACCTCACCAACCGCACCCGCCCGTTCCTGTTTGCCGACACCGATTTCGATGCCGCGATCTATTTCGGCGACGCCGACTGGCCAGGCACCGAAGCCTATCGGCTGATGGGCGAAAACCCCATGCCCGTCTGCAGCCCTGCCCTGCTGAACGGCCAGCAAAGCCTGGATTCGACGCAAATCGCCGAACTGCCACTGCTCCAGCAAACCACCCGCCCCTATGCCTGGCGACAATGGTTCAGCGGCCTGGACATGACCGTCGCCCGCGACATGACCGGCCCACGCTACGAACTGTTCTCCATGCTCGCCCAAGCCGCCAGCCACGAAATGGGCATCGCGCTAATCCCTCCTTTCCTGATCCAGCGCGAACTCGCGCAGGGACGCCTGACCATTGCCAACCCCCACGCCCTCTCCAGCCCCAAGGCTTACCACCTGATGATCCCCGTGCGCAAAGTAGAGTCAGCGTCGCTTCGTGCATTTCGGGATTGGCTTATCAAACAGGCCAGAGATTACGAAGCCTCATATCCCCTGCACACGCACAGCCTGTAGGAGCTGCCGAAGGCTGCGAACAGCGGTATGTCAGGCAACCCACTATCGGCGCCCAACTTCCGATGACGCCTACAGGACCGCCGGCAACTTGAATCCTCGCAGATCCTTCATCTCAAACGGATTCGGTGAGCGCTGGCTCATCAACAGGTAATTCACTCTGCGCCCCTCAAGATCAGCCTTGAGCATCAGCACATCGCGCCCGCTGTGAGGCTCGCTTTCCAGCCGTTCAATCAGACGGAATAGCGACCAAGGCCCAGTGTTCTCCTGAAACCCGACACGTCGCCCAGTCGGGTGCTCCACGATAAGGATGGCAATGCCATTGTCGGCTTCGGCAGGCCATTGCAGCGCGAGAGGCAAGATAGGCCCATGGCGGTATTCCAATTGTTTGTCACCAAACTGGAAATCTGCGCGACTCAGGCTTTGGTCCAGCGAATAAGGCTCAAGACTGAACTTGATTAGCGGTTGCTCTGGATCCTCGCTGAAGAAGCTGCGACGAATGCTGTGCACCCGGCTCATCTGGCTCAGGCTATTGGGTGACACCGGCAAGCTGCGGCCGTCGACGCTGCGTAACCTGTAGCGGTTACTCTCGCCTTTGACGAACGGCCTCAGGTAATCGTCGAAGAAGCGCTCCGCAACTCCCTGCCCTTTGAAGAATTCACGGAAGTCCGTCATTGCAACATCACTTTCACTGGCGGCATTGAAAGGGTAACGCCTGGCAAGTGCCTCGGTGTAAGGGCTGTACAGATCACTCTGATATCGCTGATTGATGTAGCGGTAAGCGTCCTCTAGTACCAAGCGCCAGCTGTCGTCGGCCAGTGTGCCCAACCAGCTGTTGAGCGGCTGCGGCAAGCGAGTGGTTGAAGTGCGCAGCATGCTGATGGGATCGAGCCGACCACCCATACGGGACTTGGCCAGTTCGAAAGCCGCTTGTTCCGGCTGGCTGGAGCGTGCTGCGGTCGCCAATTGCAGATGCAGGTTGTTGAGGGCTTGCAGCGTGGCAGTTAACTCAAGAGCTGGGTTATTGCTCTCATCCAACAGGGAGTGGAAAGTTTCAAAGCGGCGCTGCAGGGACTTTTTCGCGTTATTCGGTAATTGATCGAGCAACACTGATTTGGCTTGCTCGGCCACGCCAGTAGCAACCGAAGCCACGGTCAATGATTTATCTGCCTCAGCTGAGGGCTTTTCGAAGCGGGTGTTGTCACGAATTTCGATCAACAGTTTAACCAGCGGCGAATTGGCGGCGGTCAGTGATGCCGCCTGTTCTGCGCCCTGGAGGACGCTGTCCAGCGGCACCAGCTGGATCTCCCCAACCGCCCGCCCCCAGTGGTCGGCATAGTCACGTAAATACAGCTGCTCCAGTTCGGCCATCAGCGCCTGCGTATCGCCGATACTGCGCGAGCTGTCCGCACCCATCACCCAGTCATCACGCAAGCTTCCCTCCACCAGCGACAGGCTCTCGACGAGGAAGTAGCGCTGATAATTCTTTGTGACATAGAAGCCAGGGATTCCATGCCCGCTATCCACCAACAGCGCGCCGTAAGGATCGGCCTGCCGAACCAGATGGTAGTCAGGCAACTCTCGGGCTTTCTCTTTCAGGGCCTGATAAGTCAGCTCAGCTACTGGAGCACTGCGCAAAGCCTGTCGCGCTTGCTCGATCAGAGCCGTGTCAAGGTTGATTCGAACGGGCTGCTCCCATAGCTGCGCGAGATGACCGGCGAGTTTGTGCTGATCCGCTGGCGTGGCGGCATAACTCGTGCGCCACTCTGTGGTGATACGCGCGATCAGGAATGCGGTATCGCGGTGGCTCAAATCATCGAGCATCAAGTAGGCACGCAGGCTGTTGAGCAGTTCTTCACGATTGCTCAGATCGGCGCGCACCTGATTGGCCAGTTGCTGCGCGATACGGGGCAACAATTGGCCTTCCAGCTCCTCACGATAGGCACTGCGCAAGATCTTTCGAGTCGCGTCACCCTGATCCAGCTGCATCAGTCTTGTCAGCGGGCTTCCGTCCGAAATAACAAATAGCTGCAACGCGGCATGACTGCTTTCAAGCCGGGGCAGCGCGTTGAATGCATCGTCGTATCCGCTGGGTATCAGCCGCTCCCGAGCCAACTGTTCGCCCAGGCGGTTCAGATAGGTCAGCCGCTCGTCATTCTGGCTAAAGCCTTTGGCCCACATCGTGGCGAATAGGCCAATGCAACTTAGCACTGCGACGCACGTCGCCAGCTGCTGCAAGCGAATGCGGCGGATTTCCTTCCTGCTCAGTACTGCCAGGCCTGCCTCAGGGAAGATGATTCGGGCCAGAAGGTCGTGGATGAAGCGTGGTTGGCCGCGCAGCTTCGCGGTTTTGGGAGTGCCCATCGAGTGTCCGTCTGCGTTTTCAGATGACGGCTCGATAGAGGGCTTGGGCTCGGCAAGATGTGGTGCGCTGGTCAGGTATATCCCCCTCACCGCAATACCCGCCTCAAATCGACTACCACTGAATGCCTTTTCTACGAAGTCCGCCAAAGGCGTAACAAGCATGCTGAGTTGTCGCGGTAAATCCACTTTTTGAGCGACACGCCGGTTATGACTTTCGCGCTTCGTACTCTCGATTACCTGACTGCCCAACACCCCTAGCAAATCGTTGAAGCTTTTTTGGAGCAGATGCCGGTCAACGCTTTGCGTTTCTCCAATGCTGAAGCCCAGGGGCTGGCGAATCTGTTCCTGGCTGAGCTCACTGTAAAAACCGCTAAAGCCACGAATCTGGTCGGCTTTGCTTAGCACCAAATACACCGGAAACTGGCTGTGCAAACGGCGATGGACCTCCTCCAGTCGGCTGCGCACCTGTTCAGCCAAATGCTCCAGCGGCTCATGGTCTTCTGCCATCAGCAAGCTGACCGGTACATTGATCAGCACGCCATTAAGGGGCTTAGTGCGCCGATGCCGCCCGACCAGCTTGAGCAGCGTATTCCAGCCGCGGATGCTGGCGTCATCGGGCTGGGTCAGATAATCACCGCTGGTATCGAGCAGTACACCTTGCTCGGCAAAATACCAATCGCAGTCGACTGTCGGGGCGGGTGGTGCCGCCGCCTTGTTCTGGCGCGGGTTCAGCGGCAGTTTGAGCCCGGAATATTCCAAAAGGCTGGTTTTGCCGCTGCCTTGTGGACCGAGCAACAGGTACCAGGGCAACGTTTTTCGCCAGCGCTCACTGCGGCCTCGATATAGGCGCGTTTGCGACAGCGTCCTTTGCGCCTGCTTGAAGCGCAAGCGCAGAGCTTTGTGATCTTGCTCGATGATCGGTGGTTGCGGCTCCGCCTCTGATTCAGCCGCGGTGATAGAGCGAACCTTGTGCCTGCCACTGAACACCAGAAAAAGCCCCCAGACCAAGGCCAGTATGCAAAGAGTCAAAGAGCGCGCTACGGGTTCGGCCCATGGACGGTAGTCATCCAACGCTAAATGTGGCCCGACAAACCAGATCAATAGTCCCGAGCCCGCTAGCAACAGCAAGCTCCAGACCCACGGGCGACTCAATACGCCACGCAGTTTGGTGAAGAACGTTTTCATCGTGGCAAACCTCGCTCCGCGCCGGGCGCGACGAACGGTGCATCAAACTGCTGGAAGGGAATGAGTGCGCTTTCCCGGCGTTGATCCAGTTTCCAGGTGAAGACCGAATACAAAGCCCCCAGACTGACCAGCGTGACAACCACTGGCAGCCAAGCGGGGATCAGCAGTATCTGGCTGCGCTGCGCCCGGAGTTGAGGCATTTCCACGCAAGAAATACGGCTGGAGACCTCACCCCGCTGGCGCCGGATGCACTCGTACGCATCGTGTCGAAGACGTTGCAGCTCTTTGCCACCTTGCTCACTTGCGCCATAGCGCCCCTGAAAACCCATCGCCAGACACAGATACATCAACTCCAGCATCTCGATATTGCCCGCCGCCGTACGCATGTACTGCTCAAGCAAATGAAAGAACCTCACCCCTCCCGTGTTCTCGCCATGGATAGCATTGAGCAGACTGTCAGCGGCCCACTCGCTTTTGCTGCCCCATTCACTGGTCAACACCGTTTCATCGGCCAGCGTACACAGCACATAAGAGGCGACTTTTACGGCCTTGGGTTCTATGCCAGCTTGCAGGGCTTGGCGGGTGAACTGCTGAATACGTTTTCCCAGACGCTCGCGCAGGGTCGAGATGGCCTCCGGCGTCTCATGGGGTTTGAGCCTGGCAAGATTGGAGAACAAGCGCGAAGCGGCAGACACCAGCGGATTGAAGCTGGCTGTTAGCAGCGAGTCGCTGGAATCGTCACGTAGCCGCAGCCGAGCATCCAGCTCGTCATAGGCCACGATATTGCGTTCCGGAGCAGGCCCCGGTTGCAGTTCATTGGAGGCATTGCCAGCGCTGGCAATCGAGGGGTGATTCATGACGCGATGTCCTTTGATAGTCCGTTAAATCAGGCCAGTTGCTGCGGCGAACTGAGTGAAACCTTCGCCAGCTTTGCCGCTTTCTGAACATCCGTGAGGGCCAGCCATTCTTCGAGCAACTGGGTGATGTCTTCGCGCTCAGCCTGATCGCCGAAGACGTCCTTCAAGGTCACCACAACCGTCGCCTGGGACTTGAGGCGTTTTTGTGCCTTGGTCAAGCCGTGGAGCTGCTCCTGTTGAAGCTCCGTACTCCCGCGCTGGCTTTTGTCGTAAGTGGCCCGCAACTCGACCTCGGTCAGGCGGCTCAGTCGCGGGTGGGTTGTGGTGCGCACTTGTTTGCGAAATTGCAGGTAAGTCGGCGCTGCCCACCTGCCCAGGTCAGCTGCGATGGGCTTGATCTGGTCGCGAAGGTCCTTGCGTTCGTCTTCCGTGAACAGCGTGCCATTGCGCTGTAGAGCGGCGGCGCTCCAGCGCAAAAGCGTGGTCAGGGCGGCGCGGCTATAGCCAGCGTTGCTGGAGTGCTCACCCATAGACGCCATTTGGGTCAGCAGCGAGCGGTCTGGCATGTCGCCGTTCAAGTCCCTGTTTCCGGCGAATTCGGCACAGATTTTCTGCTCCAGGGCGTCGCAGCCGGGTTTCCAGAGAATCGAGCTGTAGCCGCCTGAATGCGGCTTGCGGGGCATGAAGTGGCGCTGCTCGCCGTGATGCTCATAGTCATCACCCCGCAAGTTCAGCAACCCACCCAGAAAAACAGCCGCGCCGATTAGCGGTGTGCCGATAGAACCCACCATCATGGCGGTGCCTGGCAGCATGGTCTTCCAGTTGCCATCCATCCAGGTCGAAGGCACGCCGGGGATGGGGTCGAAGTGGTTGACGATGCGGTGGTGGGTCAGCCCGGCCGCAGCTTCGACGAATTTGCTGTCGCCTGCCCGGGGTGAGCCGAAGGTGTAGAGGATGATATTGGCGTTTGGATACGAGCGTGTCAGCCACTCGGCGAGCAGCAAGGCAATGGCTCCACCCAGACTATGACCGCAGACCAGAATGGTTTGGCTACCGGTGTAAAAGGCCTCCAGATATTTACCAACAAATTCCTTGGACCCGATGAAAGCTTGGTAAAAACCTTGATGGGCATTACCGGCCCCGCTCTCGTGAGGAACTTGCAAGGCGTCGATATCTCGCCACACATCGGACCCACTAGCGGTACCTCGAACAGACAACACCACCACCTTATCGTTATGAGTGATGAAGGCCTGGGTGTCGCTTTCATCGTGCAGAAAATGCACCCGCTCGGGGTACTCCCAGCCTTCGCTCGATTCCCTGGCGTAGCGCTGAGGATCGTAGGGCATCACCTCCAGGCGTTTTGAGTAAGGCACTTCTTCCAGCAACAGGTGGTAGGGTTCTGCCTTCTCGAAGCAGGTCGGTTTGACGGCGCAGGCCAACTCAGTCTGCAGCACTGTGCCGATGGCCCCTTTAGTGGTGTAAGGCGGCGGGGTGGGCGTTTCGTCTGAGGCGCGGGCGCGATTGAAGTCGGCGTAGGACAGCATGCACATCACGCTCAGGTGGTAAGCGTTGATTGCGCAAAAGGCCTTGTCTTGGGAGAACACAGGGCTGTAGGCGCGCAGTGCTTTGACTTCCAGAACGTGGTGACGATTGAGGCCCAAGGCGATGCCAGGCTTTTCCAGGTCTTTGCCGGAAACGCAGGCGTCTTCGCAGGACAGCTTCAGTGACGGTGAAGGACGAGGCGTGAGGTCTTTGTCGAATTCCGGCAGATGCGCTGCTTCAGCTAGCTTGACGAAATCCCGGACCTCCACTCGATAGAAGGTGGCGTTTTCCCGCTCGGCGCGTTCTTTGGCGAGATCGGGTTGGCCTGGGCCGCGAGGGGCGATGGGGGTTTGTTCGGCAGCGATCTGGAGGGCGGTAAGCGGTAGCTTAAAACTGTCGCGAGTTGTCAGATGTTTGTACCACGAGTCGCCCAAATCGGCGTAGGGCCCGGTCAAATCCAAGCGTAGAGGGCCACTGTAAAAATTTTCAATTCTGGCATAGCCGTCGGCATCTAGTACTCCACTATAAGTTTCTCCCCAGCGGTCATGCAACGCGTAATGCAACCCAGCATAAGGTTTAGCATCGCCCTGTTCATTTACGAGTCTAAAACTGCACCAATAATCGCGCTGGGGGCATTTTTCTACGAGGCGTTCAGGTTGATCCATCATGATGTTACTCCGTGCAATTCGGGTAGACAGTGCAAGTCTTGCCATTCATTTTGAATGTTTTAAAAGTCGGAGGGCTTTTACACCATATCCAGCCTTTGGTTTCTTCTGCGCAGGGCTTCCAGCCTCTCGGGAATTTGATCCAAGTCTCATCATAATAAGGTCTCTCCTCGGGGTTCACCTCAATTTTGAATTTAACCGTTTTGTTCGCGAGCTTTTCCGTCTGGAGGTAAGCGCCCGCACCTTTGCATTTAAGCGACTTATCGAGCTGAAGTGAAAGTCTGCTATCCTGAAATAGCCATTCACATTTACCTATTATTTCCAATAGTCCCTTTTCATCAAATTCCGGGCTGTATCCAGGCAAAGTTTTTACAAATCTAAGCCCACCATCATCGTAAGCATTCTGCCACTCCTGATCTCCAAAACGCCCGCGAATCTTCAGATCAACTTTCGATATTTCCATATTGCAAAATCCGACACTATAAGTCAGCGGCACATTAAAGCTGAACGCATGCGCTTGCCCCTCAAAGTCTTGCTCATACGCTTTGGCATGGTAGCGAGTTCGTTTTTCAGTCGAATAAAAACTATCCACTTCACAGCTAGAGCTTGGTTTTTTTGGTGTATACCAGACGGTGGCTTCAACACCGAAGTCAGGGGGTAACTCACCCGTCAGGTTGAACGTCTCCGAGCCGCTACGGGCTGTCATTGACAGCGCCCCTTCCTTGGCGGCGGACGCTATGAGGCTGCATGCGCTCAGGCTCAACAAAACAGAGCCTGACGCGATGAAATACATAAAACGTAGGCAGCACCAATCGTCGCGTTGCGAGCATTTTTCTACGAGGCTTTTTGGTTGGTCCGTCATCTTATTGCTCCGTGCAATTCGGGTATACAGTGCAAGTCTTGCCATTCATTTTGAATGTTTTAAAAGTGGGAGGGGTCTTACACCATATCCATCCCTTGGTCTCTTCTGCGCAGGGCTTCCATCCTTCCGTGAACTTTATCCACGTCTCATCGTAATAAGGCCGTTCATTGGGACTGACATTTATTTTAAATTTAACCGACCTACCAGCTAATTTATCTGCCTGCAAGTAGGCGCCTGCCCCTTTGCAATTAAGTATTTTAGTAAGCTCGTTGCGCGCCGGCATATCCCGAAAAAGCCACTCACATTTCCCGATTATTTCTAATAGGCCTTTCGCATCGAAATCAGGACTACCCGCTGGTAACGTGCTTACAAACCTAAGCCCCGCATCATCATAAGTCCTTTGCCAGTCCCTATCGCCATATCGTCCGCGTATCCTCATGTCGACTCTCGAGATCCCCATATCGCAAAGCCCGACGCTATAACTTAGCGGCACTTTAAAGCTGAACGTATGCGCTTGCCCCTCGAAGTCTTGCTCATACGCTTTGGCATAGTAGCGAGTTCGTTTTTCAGTCGAATAGAAGTCATCCGTTTCACAACTGGAACTTGGTTTGATTGGCCTGTACCAGATGACCGCTTTAACACCAAACTCAGGGGGTAACTCACCCGTCAGATTGAACGTCTCCGAGCCGCTACGGCCGGTGACGGACAGTGCACCCTCTTTGGCGGCAGACGCTACGAAACTACAGGCGCTAATACTGGAAAGAGCAAGCGCTATAAAGCTGCACGGCAACAACCTGCTCATGCCCAGCCCCCGTCATTGCGAATAAAGAATTCTCGCTGACACCGAGTAAAGTGTTGCTCCGGCGTCTCATTGGCTCTAGGTTCCCAAGCGGGCTGTTCGGCCAAGGTCGGGTTCAGCTGATGTGTCAGCAGGAAGTACTTCTGCTCGCAAGTGTGCCAAAGCCAGTCGCGGGCGCGCTGGAGTTGCAGCGCCAGCCAAGGCTCCAGTGGTTGGGTTTCGGCAAGTACCTGGGTGGCTTCGCCGTGTTGCTCCCAAAGCCAAGCGGTAAGGGCCCGTCGCTCAATCTCTTCGGCAACGTCGGCAGGGTCCGGCACTTCCAGCCACGGCGTGGGGAACGGTGCGGGGTACGAGGCCGGATGTTCATTTTCGAAACTCTGCCATTGCTCACCGTTCCAGCACAGAGCATGGCAAAGCGGGCCCAGGAGTAGGGGTATTTGCGCTGGGGTCAACGCCTTCAGGTGTTGAGAGATAATCCGGTTGTCCTGGAAGCGATAAAACCAGCGTTGCTCGTCCGCCGTGAACACCATGCGTTCGCGCCAATGCTGGGCGATTTTGTTCAAGTCCAGCTTCGCCGCGCTAGCGATCCAGCCCCAGTTGAGTGCCGGGTTTTGCAACAGGTGCGTTGCGGCCTTCATGGACGAGCTTTCGATCCGTATCAGCCATGGGCTTTGTTCAAGCAGATCTTCGAACTCCGTGCCTTGAAATAAACGGACGTAGCCGCGCAACGGCGTGAGTCTAAACAAGGCGGCGATCACCTCCGGAGCGGCCACGGTGTCAATGATCAATAGCAATTCGCGTTGTTGCCCGGTTTGTTGCTCCAGCCAATGCATGGGTCGAATAGTCATAGGGCGAAGTCCCTTTTTTTGTGGATGTTGGGGTGCGATTTCATGGTCGGCGTCTGGTCAAACTGAGGGCTCCGCGAGCGAGTTACCTTTCTCGCGACAGGCCTCACAAATTGCGCAGCGGGGCTTACCGACCGCGTTGACCATCAGTTCCCTTTGCGAATTAGCTATCGCCCGCTTCGGCACCGCCCCCGGCCCGCTTTTAACCGCGCCCCCCGGCAACTTGGCCATCAACAATTGAATGCCCGACCCAGTGGCCGGTGAGGTGCTGGAGATATCCAGTTCAACGTTGGAGGCAACGGTTTTCCCGTTCAGCCACACGCCGCCGGGATTGAGGGTCAGGGTGCTGCCGCCGGCACTGAGGGTCAGTTCGGCACCGGCTTCGATGACGACTTTGCTGCCGGCCTTGAGGTGGATTTCCGTGCCTGCGTCGACGTATTGGCCGAGGGCGATTTTCAGGTGTTGGCTCTGGCCGATATCCAGATGATCGGCGCCGCCGACCTTGACCACGCGGTTGGCTTGGGTGGTGCGGTGTTCTTCGGCTTTGAGTTCGGTGTAGCTGTTGGCGACGACCGAGTCGTGGCGTTCGTGGCCGACGCTGAGGGTCTGAGTGTTTTTGATCAACTGGTCCCAGTCGCGCTCGGCCTGGATGAAGATTTTCTCGGAGCCTTTGCGGTCTTCGATTTTCAGCTCGTTACTGCCTTGGCCACCCGGGGAGCTGAGGGTCTTGAACACGCTTTGGGTTTTGTTGGCGGGCAGCGCGTAAGGCGCAATGTTTCGGGCGTTGATCACGCAACCGGAGATGTAAGGCCGGTCGGGACAGCCTTCCCAAAACGACACCACCACTTCCATGCCGATCCGTGGGATGACCAGGCTGCCGTAGGCTTCGCCTGCCCAGCTGGAGGCGACACGCAGCCAGCAACTGGTGTGTTCGTCGTCGCCCCCTTCGCGGTCCCAGTGGAATTGCACTTTGACCCGGCCGAATTCGTCGCAATAGATCTCTTCCCCCACCGGCCCGGTGACCACCGCCGACTGGCTGCCTTTGACATGGGGGGCAGAACACAGTGGCGGGCGGTATTGCACGCGCCAGGGTATGGCTTCGAAGGTGTTCCGATAGCCCTGAGTGAGTTCGCCATTGGCAGCGCGGTAGCTGGAGGCAAACTCTTCCAGCACCTGGGGCTGCGCACCTTCATGGCTCACAGTGGTGAGCAACCAGAGCATGTTGTTGTCGGCAGTCGGGTGGCCCTTGAGGTCTAGGTAGTAGCCACTGTGCAGTTGTCTGATGTCGCTTTTGCCGCTGGCCACCTGGTGGTCCGAGCGGTGCCGTTGATGAGCACGCTTGACCAGCAGGTCGGCGCGGTCTTTGTCCGTGTCATAGCCGGGGTAGCGATAATCTTCGAGGTCCGGCTCGTCTTTACTCGCGTCGGGATGGTCGCCCCTGTGGCGGGACTCCAGTACATAATCCGGGCGTTCAAAGTCGTAATCCCGCCGCGCCACTCGCGACGTGCGGGCCTGAAGGCGAACCTTGAACTGCTTGATGCTGGTCTGCTCCGCAACCATGCCGCCGTCGGTGTTGAAGACCGTGGGCGCAAGTTTTGAGAACCCGCCCTGATCATCGGCAAACACCAGCACGTGGCCAGCTTCGCTGTGTTCGAAGTGGTAATGGATGCCCTCCGCCGCGCACAGGCGCTGGATGAAATCCAGATCGCTTTCGTCGTACTGGGTGCAGTACTCCCGTGGTGGATAGACTGCGTGATCAACTTCGAATCGATAATTGCACGACAGAATCCAGTGCTCTTCCAATACTTGAGCAATGATCTGCGGCACGCTTTTGAATTGAAAAATCCGCTGATTGAAGCGGTGTTGCAGGTACGCCAGCCGAGGCACAAGGACGAGCGTGTAATGAGTCAGCCTCTTGCCAGAGGCGCCGCGCTCAATGCTGTAAATCTGCCCGTGAATGCCGTTGCCTTGAGCATCAAAACTCAGAAACGCCTCGTGATGCAGGACGCTACTAAGCGCCAGGTTCGGGTCATCGCTGACCAGATCGACAGTGATCTGATACGGCTGGCTGATGTGTTCTTCGCCCTTGAACGCCAGTACCTGAAAGTCGTGGCTGGCGGTCGGCAGTGTCAGGGTGAAGCGCGCTGATGCAGCGAGTAGGGAGTCAGCCATTTGAAAATCCTTGTTCAGTTGAGCCTGGGTCAAAGTGTTGGTTGTTGGTCGCTGTCTGCCGTCCATGACCAATGCGCGCCAGTACTGCTTTTTATGTGCAGATGATTGAAGGAGTGGGTGCTGGCATAGAGCGCGAAGAAGTGTTGAAGCACGCTGCCAAGCAGAAACCACTGAGCCTCGCGCTCAGCGTTTTCCGGGTTTATTTCCAGCAAAATGCGAGTACCGCGCACAGGTATGCCGTGCTTCAGATAATCAATATTCTGGTGACTGACGCTTACCAACGCGCTGAACAGGCCATCGCTGGCCAGTTGTGCCTGGTGGTCATGAAGGGCCGGGAGATCGTATGTGCGCAGAATGTCTTTGAGCGCTTCCACGTTTTCCAGTGACAGGTAGTTCAGCGACAGGTTGCTGATCAGCTTCCACAGGTACCCTCCTTCCAGCGCGGGGGTATAAGCAGCCGTAGCCAGGCAGATGTTTTTGAATGTGAGTTGCCCTGGCAGCCCGGGGCCGCACTCGCAAATGTCGCCCACCGCCAGTTGCTGGGGCAGATTGCTATTGGTGCAAATCAGATCGATGGAAATGGTTTCGTTTTGAAGGTCGTCAGCATCCAGGCGAATGGTGGTCAATAGGCCGCCGGTAAGCATCGACGGCTGCTGGCTCAAGCTGAACAGCGGCAACGCCGTGTCGTAATGCTGCTTACTTGTTACTAACGACTGCCCATAAACACGGTGGCCACTTCGGGCTGTTTTCTTGCCGATCACCCTCTCAACGCTGAACACATCGCAGGTTTGCGCAGACATCTTTTCCGGCAGCACCGGGTAGTCGCGAGGTTCTGCGTCAAGCTCTATAGGAATAGCCTGATGGCGAAAAAGGTTAATGACCGGGGTGCAATACAGCCTGACGTTTTCGAGGGTCGGGCGTTGGGCGTGCCTGGGAAAGTGCTCCAGCTCAAAGCGCAGATCAAACCCATGCGCTTGCTTCAGTAGCTCAGCGTCCAGGCGATTGATCGCGTCCAGGCCGGTGACGTCGACAAACAGGAATTTCTCCCTGAAGACAAAGAACTCCTGCAGCAACCGGTAGCCACTCTGGTTGCTGGCCGCATGGTCGAGCAAGGCCTGATCATCGTCGAAGCCAACTGATTTGATGCGCGAGGGTTCGATGGTGAGGCCGGATCTGTCGCCTAAGGGTGTGCCATCGCGGGTCAACGGCGTCAGGCGAACCGCCTTCAGCTGCTGCTTCAGGCTCAGGTAGAGCTGATTGCTAATGGATGAAACGCCCGCAAAATGCAGACGCAGTTTTTGCAGGTGGATTTCCCCCAGATGACCTTGAGTCGAGAGCCTCAGCCCAAGCCTTAAAGTCGCACCATTGCCAGTGGCCGCGTGCTCCAGCCGATGCAATTCGAGGGGCAGCACATCGGTAGCGAACACGGTTCTGAACTGACACTGAGTGCCATCGATTGAAGGAGAACCAACTTCGCAATGCCTTGGTACGTGCCGCGCGGCTGCAGGATCGAATTGCACGATGCTCATGGATGGCATTGGCCGCAGGTAATTGCTCCACAGGCGTTGAATCAGGCCGTGGGTAATCTCCGGAAAGTCATCTTCTATTTTTTGCCGCAGGCGGGCAGTCAGGAAAGACGCGCCTTGCATCAGGCGCTCAACTTCCGCATCTCTTGCACCATCACTCAGAATGGCTCTCAAGGGAGGCTGTTGTTTGCAAACCTCCACTGCCTGCTGGCGCAGGGCACTGAGCTCACTTTGATAATAGTCTTTGAACGACACGTTCGATTCCGTGAGTTATGTCGCGCGTTGATAAGGGTGCAGATGAATAGCAGGCACTGCCTAGAACCTTGAAGAGCTGCTGCAAAAAACTGTAACAGCGTCACAAGTCGTAATATTTTCTTAAATAATTACGTAAGTATGTAGGCACATGATTCGCTTGGTGTAGGAATGTTCGCGATATGCCGGAAGGTGGACAACCGTCACACCATCCAGGAAGGCGGAGCTGCGCTGCATTAATCAAGGCGTGCCGAAAGGACCAGCTTAGCGATCGAGAATGTGGCTTTTTGTTGTTAGCGAAGGTTGAGCGCCTGATTTTGACGTCCCCGAAATGCTGGCTTGGCGAGAGTAATCGACAGTTAAAGAAAAAGGCACGAGACTTACGCCGCGTGCCTTTTTGATTTCGAAGTGTGACCTACAATATTTGAATCATTGCTCCACTGGAACGCGCCAATCATCCGAAGCAGAAGTACTCGATATCAGATGCTCCCAGGAGATCTCGCGATAGGAAAAATACACATCCTCAAGATGCGTAAAATGCGCCTGATCCGGATCCTGGCAATTTGGCATTCTTGACTGAATATCAACAATGATTGCGTCCATCAACTCAATGGTGAAGTAATTTTCAACGCCTTCGCCAGCCGGGCGATACCAGCGCAGTGTGCATGTCAGCGTTTCACCAGTAGTCAGCGCCCTGAAAAGCAAAGGTGAGGACTTGTCGAAAACTTTGGTGATCATCAAGGGTTTATGTACGCGCGATCCTGTCGGTTGACCGGATTGCGGATCGGTTGGACGCAGGACCTGATGCTGGAATGCCTGGACCAGAATTTCGTTCTCATGTCCCTCTTGGTAGATTTTGCCTACTGACTGTTCGGTAAACGTATCTTTCGTGATTAACCCTTGCTTGCTTCCTTCAATAACCATATACGCCGGCGTTGGCATAGTTGCTCTCCTGCTGATGAAGTGGGCGATACTGGCCGCAAAGAACACTGGGCAATTTGATAGCGGTATCGGATATCCGTCGTAGCAGCGCTCGCTGCATACCAAACTTTGATCTTTAGATACAAAGCCGAGCAACTCTATGCCGTTTCTATTTTGAACTCTGTAGTAATTATGTCCCGCTGCATGTAGGAATTTTCGCTTCATATAGTGCGAATTATTACAGTTTAATAATTATGGTGTTTCTCTCACTTTTGCTCTTGCGCGAAAGCAAAATTACCGCCTAGTATTGCCATCTCCACAGTTGCCCGGCATCAGGTTGCATTTATTTTCTACGATGACGCGTTGCGCGCTGAGTGCTATCGATCCGTTTATTTCTGTTTAACTTTTAAACATGCACATCTATACACTTAGGCATAACTGTTATGCATCCAGCTGACGCGGCACGCCGATATCTGAAACTTGCCCAAGCGCCCATCTCCAAAGATGACTACGCAGGGGCCGACGCCCGTTACTTTCCGGAGTACGAGGCGTTAGAGGCAGAGCTTGCAAAGCCATTGGCACTGCACGAAAGCGCGCCCGTGGATTGGCAGAAGGTGCAGGAAAATGGAGAGGTGCTGCTGCGAAGCGTGTCCAAGGATTTACGTGTCGCGTGCTGGTTGACCTGGGCGCTGTATCAGAATCAGTCGTTTGCGGGTCTGGCGGCAGGCCTCGGAATGCTTCGAGTTTTTTGTTCTGAGCGCTGGCAGGACATTCATCCGCGCAAGCCAAAAACTCGTGCAGCATCCATCGGATGGCTTGTGACAAGGCTCGAGAAGGCACTTGATGCAAATATTCCGGTAACCGACCAACTGGCGCTGTTTCAGCTGATAGCCGGGCATCTTGAGAAACTGGATGTCGCCATGACGGAGAATCTGGCTGCAGATGCGCCACTGATATTGCCCCTGCGCAGGCGGCTTACAAACATGATGGAGCGTGCCGCTGATAAAACCTCTTCTAATGGGGCAGTGGAAAGTGTCGTCGCTCAGGTCAAGCAAGCCGCGGCGCAGTGGCTCAACGGTAGTTCTTCGATTGAGAGCGAAAGAGATGCGCAACAGGCCCTACGGGCCCAAAAGGAAAACACCCTTCTGCTCTGCAGCTGGTGGTTACGTCAAAAGGCAACTGATCCTCGTGCTTTGCGCTTGAACCGAATGGTGAGTTGGCTTGGGATCAACAACCTTCCGCAGCACAACCCGGAACGCATAACCGAGTTCCGCGGAGTGCCTGGAGAAAAACTGAAACATTATCGGGAACAGCTCGACGGTGGTCACTATGCCGATCTGTTGGTGCAACTGGAGACAAGCATTGCCAGGACGCCTCTCTGGCTTGACGGGCAAAAAATGGTTTGGGAATGCCTCCAGGCTCTGGGTGCGGACGCCGCGCAACGGGAGCTGGAAATCTATCTCGCATTGCTTTTACAACGAGTGCCAGGCATCGCCGAGTTGCGATTTCATGATGGCGCCGAATTCGCAAATAGCGCAACTCGAGAGTGGATTGCGAGCCACGTCACTCCCCATCTTGACCCTGTGGATATTGGGCATGTATCTGACTCCGAAGCTGCTGCACCCGCCTGGGAAATCGCCCTTCAGAATGTCATGCCCAAGCTGCGCAAGGACGGCCTGAAGGTGGCGGTGCAGGAGTTGAAGCAAGGCCAGCGAAACGCTCGAGGTGGGCGTGCGCGGTTCCTCTGGAAGTTGACTCAGGCTCGGCTCTGTCTTTTCGCCAAAAAAAACGAATTGGCCAAGGTACAACTGGAGGCACTCGACATGCAGTTGCAGGAGTCAGGGCTAGCGGCTTGGGAGCCGGATCTGACGTTGCAGGTTTTACAGCTATTGCACGGTTGTTATACGTCCCTGCCCCAGGGCCACGAAGTACGCGACCGCAAGGAAGAGATTTACCGTAGGTTGTGCCACTTGGATCTTGAAGTGGTACTTGAGTAGACCCGAGGGTCTTAACAGTCAGGAGAAAAGCTGTGGCCAAAGAAGGCTCGGTAGCCCCCAAGGAACGCATCAATATCACCTTCAAGCCCGCAACAGGCGGCGCTCAAGAGGAAATTGAACTGCCGCTGAAATTGTTGGTGCTTGGGGATTTCACCCAGCAAGTGGATGAGCGTCCAGTCGAAGATCGCAAGCCGATCAATATCGATAAAAATACCTTTGATGACGTGCTGGCCAAGCAGAAACTCGGGCTGACCCTGAGCGTGCCAAACCGCTTGCAAGATGAAGGGGACACGCAAGAGCTGGCCGTTAACCTGAGCCTGAATTCAATGAAAGACTTCAACCCCGCGAACCTGGTCGAGAAAGTACCGGAAATGAAGAAGCTGATGGAGTTGCGCGATGCACTTATGGCGCTGAAAGGACCATTGGGCAACGCTCCGGCATTCCGTAAGGCGATTGAAAGCGTACTGGAAAACGAAGACTCCCGTAGCCGTGTGCTGGGCGAAATTGGTCTGCAGGCCACGACCCCGAAGGACGCTTGAGTCAGTTATCGATAAGGAAGCCGGAATCATGAGTAACCGTGCAGCAGAGCAACACAATACCGAGACTACTGAATTCAGCCTGCTCGATCAGATCATTGCCGAAACAAAGCTGACGCCAACAGACGACGCGTATCACATCGCCAAACGCGGCGTCGCAGCATTCATTGAGGAGCTTCTGAAGCCGCAAAACAATCAGGAGCCGGTCAAGAAGGCCATGGTCGACCGGATGATTGCGGAGATAGACAGCAAACTCAGCAAGCAAATGGATGAAATCCTGCACCATGCGGAATTCCAGGCACTTGAATCCTCTTGGCGGGGGCTACAACTGCTGGTTAACCGCACCGATTTTCGTGAAAACATCAAGATTGAGATCCTCAACGTATCAAAGCAGGATCTGCTGGATGATTTTGAGGACTCACCAGAGGTCATGCAGTCCGGTCTCTATAAGCATGTTTATACGGCAGAGTACGGTCAGTTCGGGGGGCAACCTGTCGGAGCGATTATTGCCAACTACTTCTTCTCGCCCAGCTCTCCCGACGTCAAGACCATGCAATATGTTTCCAGTGTTGCGTGTATGGCTCATGCGCCCTTCATTGCGGCGGCTGGTCCGAAATTCTTCGGTCTTGAGAGCTTCACCGGCCTGCCGGATCTCAAAGAGCTGAAGGATCACTTCGAAGGTCCACAATTCACCAAGTGGCAGAGCTTTCGTCAGCAGGAAGATGCACGTTATTTCGGGCTCACCCTGCCGCGCTTCCTGCTGCGTAATCCGTACGACCCGGAAGAAAACCCGGTAAAGACATTTGTGTATCGGGAAAACGTTGCTAATAGCCACGAGCATTATCTATGGGGCAACACTGCCTATGCATTCGGTACGCGCCTGACCGACAGCTTCGCCAAATTCCGGTGGTGCCCGAATATCATCGGTCCACAAAGCGGAGGAACGGTTGAGGACTTGCCTTTGCATCACTTCCAAAGCATGGGTGAGATCGAAACCAAGATCCCCACTGAAGTACTGGTCTCCGACCGTCGTGAATACGAATTGGCAGAAGAGGGTTTCATCGCGCTGACGATGCGCAAGGGGAGCGATAACGCTGCATTTTTCTCGGCGAGCTCAGCTCAGAAGCCAAAATTTTACGGTATCAGTGAAGAAGGCAAGACGGCCGAGTTCAATTACAAGCTTGGCACCCAACTCCCGTATCTGATGATCATCAATCGTCTGGCCCATTACCTGAAGGTTCTCCAGCGGGAACAGCTGGGGTCGTGGAAAGAACGCAGCGATCTTGAAAGGGAGCTGAATAAATGGGTCCGTCAGTACATCGCTGACCAGGAAAACCCTAGCGCAGATGTCCGAGGCCGTCGCCCACTGCGCGCTGCGAGCATCGCCGTCAGCGATGTGGAGGGCGAGCCAGGTTGGTACCGGGTCAGCCTGAACGTTCGTCCGCACTTCAAATACATGGGTGCGGATTTCACCTTGTCCCTGGTGGGCAAGCTGGATAAAGAGTGATCGGAGCTGAGTGATGGCCGGGTACGGTAGCCTTTTTGAGCGCCTTGCAGGTGAAACAGTCCGCAGCGCCAACGTCAGCCACGAAGAGAATGTCATGGCATCAGTGGCGGCGCATCTTTCGAAGATGCTCAGTACCCGGGCGGGCAGCGCGCAGGCGTTGCCCGACTATGGCCTGCCTGATCTGAATGACATGAGCTTGAGTCTGCATGACTCACTCACTCAAGCACGTAGTGCCATTGAAAGTTTCATCGAACGATACGAACCACGCTTAAGCGCCGTGCAGGTCACCTCTGTCCCCCGCGAAGATGATCCGTTTCGGCTCCTCTTCGCCATTGAGGGTTTGCTTGATGTTGCCGGCATCAAACGGCAGGTCACGTTTAACGCCGCGCTAGCAAGCTCAGGACACGTCAAAGTGACATGACGAATAGCCGCTGATTGGTGCAAGCAATCTGCTGTTGATATCAATCAAGTAAAGAATCCTTTATCCGGTTAACGACAAGTTCCGGAACTGAATAGGCAACACCACTGGCTTTAACGCCAACGGTTCTGCTCGCGCCGCTTTTGGCAAAATCCTGGAACAGGTACAGCGATGTCCTTCAATGATTACTATCAAAGTGAACTGACTGCTCTCAGGCAGTCGGGACGTACTTTTGCGGAACGTAATCCGGCGTTGGCACCTTTCCTCGGCCAAAGCGGGCGAGATCCCGATGTCGAGCGGCTACTTGAAGGAGTCGCTTTTCTCACCGGCCGCCTGCGCCAAAAGCTCGACGATGAATGGCCTGAACTCACCCATTCGTTGATGCAGCTGCTATGGCCAAACTATATGCGGCCTCTGCCATCGTTCAGTATTTTGCAATTCGAAGCGTTGAATCAGACCGGCCCGGCGATGCGTGTCGAGCGGGGGACATCCGTAGGCAGTGATCCTGTGGACGGAATCAGTTGCCGGTTCCGCACCTGTTTCGCCACCGACTTGTTGCCGCTGGAATTGACTGCGGTGAACTACTCCGCACAGGGACAGGGGGCGTTGTTTGCTCTGGAGCTGAAGGTTCAAGGTGAGGGCCATCTGGGTCAGTTGCAGCTCCAACGTTTGCGCCTGCATTTTGCTGGAGAGCGTTACATCAGTCATACCCTTTATTTGAGCTTGTTGCGTAGCCTGACCCGCGTCGAGGTCGTTCCGCTCGACGGCAATGGTCAAGCGCTCAAGCACGATGACAAGCCACTATTGATCACCATCCCGGTTAACCAAGTTCATCCTGTGGGGTTTGCCGAAGATGAGGCTCTGATCCCCTACCCGCTCAATACATTCCGTGGCTATCGATACCTTCAGGAATACTTTGCGCTGCAAGACAAGTTCCTGTTCGTTGATATCAACGGCCTTGAGTCGATCAACGATCAGTCTGCTGAACTGCTGGCGCAAGCAAAAGGTTTTGAGCTGCGCTTCCACATTCATAGCAACGCCATTCAGCACCTGCGGCCCTCCCAAGCCAACGTTCGGCTCTACTGCACACCCATCGTCAACTTATTCAAGAAAGACGCGCTGCCTATTCGTCTTGATGGCAAGCAGGATGAATACCTTCTGCTGCCATCCGAACTGGACCGAGGACACTGCGGGGTGTACTCGATAGAAAGTATCACCGGTCATTTGCAGGCAGGAGGCGGTGAGCGGCAGTACGTGCCTTTTGAATCCTTCAAGCACGACGCCAGCTTTGACGTGCCGCAGGTTTGCCCGCATTACAGTGTTCGGCAGCGCCCATCAATGCAGCACGGTGGCCTCGATACTTTTCTGAGTTTTGATATCCGCCATATCGATGAACAGGAAACGCTGTCCATCGACTTGATCTGCACCAACCAGAACCTGCCGCTGCACCTCAAGGAAGGCCAGATTTGCAAACCTTGTGAAGACACTCCGGGCTTCGCAAAATTCCGGAATATAACGGCCTGCACCCCCAACTACGCACCACCCATTGATCAGGATTTCCTTTGGAAGCTGATCAGCAATATGTCGCTCAACTACCTGTCGCTGGAAAACGTGGATGCGTTGAAGGTCATTCTGGAAACCTACGACCTACCGCGCTATTACGACCGAAATCGCGCCAACGTCAGCCGCAAAATGCTCAGCGGTTTGAAGTCGATCCGCCATGCAGCCACAGATCGCTTGTTTAAGGGGCTGCCCTTGAGAGGCTTGCGAACCGAGCTGTCAGTCGACTCTGGGCAATTCGTTTGCGAAGGGGATGTATTTCTCTTTGCCTCGGTGCTCAACGAGTTCTTTGCGTTGTACGCGAGCCTTAACTCGTTCCATGAGCTTCAAGTCAAAACCACCAATGGAGAGGTGTACGCATGGACGCCACGCATGGGTCTGCAACCGGTCCTCTGAGTCCGATGACTCGCGCCATACGGGAATACTCGCTATTCCAGGCGATACAGCTGATTCAGGAAACTCTCAGGCAGGCACATCCCGAGCTGACGCTACTTCAGCTATACGACCTGATCGAATTTCAAGCCAACCCGAGCCTGGGTTTCCCCGCCAGTGATATTGATCGCGTCCAGTTCTTTACGGAAAACGGGCATCTGCGCGCCCGTATGCGCTTGAACCTGCTGAGCCTTTCAGGAGCGGGGTCGCCGTTGCCTGTGTTCTACGTGGAGCAATCGTTAGGCGATGGTGATGATGCCAATCCCACCCGAACGTTTCTGGACCTTTTTAACCATCGCCTGCACCGGCTACTACTGCCGATCTGGCGTAAATATCGCTATCGAGCCAGCTTTGAAAAAGGCGCAACGGACGCTTTTTCACAGCAGCTGTTTGCGCTGATCGGGTTGGGCGGTAACCAGATTCGCCAAGCCGACCACCTCAATTGGAAACGCCTGCTCCCATACCTCGGGCTACTCAGTCTTCGCGCCCACTCAGCTGCACTGATCGAGGCCGTACTGCGTTACTACTTCAAACATGCCGAATTCATTATCGAGCAGTGCATGTTGAGAACCGTCGAGGTTATTGACGACCAACGCAATCGTTTGGGGAAAGACAACAGCCTGATAGGTCAGCAGCTAGTGCTTGGAGAGCGCGTCCAAGACAGGAGCGGCAAATTTCGCATTCATATTCGCGAACTCAGCTGGCAACGTTTTCACGAGTTTTTGCCTATCGGAAATGGTTTCCAGCCGCTCTGCGCTTTGGTGCGTTTCAGTTTGCGCGATCCTTTGAATTACGACATTCGTCTGGCGTTACGTCTGGAGGAAATCCGCGACCTGAGGATCAGCTCCGAAAGCGAGTGTCGTCTCGGCTGGACCACTTGGCTCGGCCGGGAAAACGCCGATGGTGTGCTGACCCTGGGTAGCAAACTTACAAGGACTGATGAACGATGATCAATGTAGATCTGCAACAGCTGATACAGGCGCTTGATAGCCAAACCCGTCGTGATCTGGAGGCCTGCGCCGAACGGTGTGTGGGTCGCGGGGGCAGCAAAATCCTGATTGAGGATTTGTTGTTGGTATTGCTTGATCGACCCCAAGGCTTGTTGTGCCGAGCCCTGCTTGACGCCGGGGTCGACTCAGGTGAATTAACTGCGACTTTGCAGCCTCGCGCTGAACAGGGTGAGTCACTCAACCCGGTATTCTCACCCGAGCTTGTGCAGTGGCTTCAGGATTCACTGCTGGTAGCGACGCTCGAACTGGGCCAAACCCAGATTGATCAAGCGGCGCTGATCCTGGCGTTGTTGCAAAACCCGATTCGCTACGCGGGCAGCCACTATCAGCCGCTGCTCGCGCAAATCAACGTCGAGCGCCTGCGGGACTTCGCGCTGTCCGAATATCCCGGTTCTGAAGCTGCTGTACACAACTCTACAAGCGAATCACTGCTGGCGCGCTTCACCCACAACCTGACTCAACAAGCGCGGGACGGCAAACTCGATCCTGTGCTTTGCCGTGACGATGCCATTCGGCAGATGGTCGATATCTTGGCACGCCGACGCAAAAATAATCCCATTGTTGTTGGCGAAGCGGGCGTGGGCAAAACGGCTGTCGTGGAAGGTTTGGCTTCACGGATCGTAGAGGGCGAGGTCCCTCCAGATCTCATAGGCGTGGAGCTATTGTCTCTGGACATGGGACTGCTCCAGGCCGGTGCGAGCGTAAAGGGAGAGTTCGAGCGTCGGCTTAAGGGTGTCATTGATGAAGTGAAGAGCTCCCCTACCCCGATTGTCTTGTTCATTGACGAAGCTCATACGCTGATTGGTGCTGGCGGACAGGCCGGCGGTTCGGATGCCGCCAATCTGCTCAAACCGGCGTTGGCCCGTGGTGAACTGCGTACCATCGCAGCGACGACTTGGGCCGAATACAAAAAATACTTCGAAAAAGATCCCGCTCTTGCACGACGCTTTCAGCCGGTGCAGCTGCACGAGCCAACGGTCAAGGAAGCCATCACGATTTTGCGCGGGCTGGCCCACGTCTACGAAAAAAGCCACGGCATTTACTTGCGCGACGATGCAGTGGTCGCTGCGGCGGAATTGTCGGCGCGTTATCTCACAGGCCGGCAATTGCCAGACAAGGCCGTTGATGTGCTCGATACGGCCTGCGCCAGGGTCCGCATCAGCCTCGCGGCAGCCCCGCAAAGCCTGGAGCGCTTGCGTAATGAACTCGCTGAAGGATGTCGTGAACAAAGCGCCCTGAGTCGAGATGCAGGCGCAGGCTTGAACGTTGATCAAGAGATATTACTCGCCCTGGAAGGTCGTATCGCTGAAGTCCGTAAAGAAGCGCAAAGCCTGGAGCAGCGCTGGCTAGACCAACAGCTGTTAGCTCAACGAGTGCTCGCGCTACGACAACAACGAGCGCTGTCAGATCGCAGTATCGGGCCTGATGACGAGTGTGCCAGTGAGTTGAATGCAGAGCTCGACGCATTGCAGCGAACTTTGAGTCAGGCTCAGGCGGTAGAGCGTCTTGTCAGCTATGAGGTCTGCCCCCGACTAATTGCGGAAGTTGTGAGCGCGTGGACAGGCATACCGTTGACCCAGCTGGCCCGTGAACACAGCGCCAGGGTTGCGACTTTTGCGACAGATCTACAGCAGCGTATCCGCGGACAGGAACAAGCCGTGCAGGCGCTCGATCGGTCAATGCGTGCCACGGCCGCAGGTTTGAACAAACCTGATGCACCTGTTGGTGTGTTCTTGTTAGTGGGACCCAGCGGCGTAGGCAAGACCGAAACGGGCTTGGCGCTGGCCGACCTTCTGTATGGCGGTGAGCGTTTCGTAACCACGATCAACATGTCCGAATTTCAGGAAAAGCATACGGTCTCCCGTCTTATCGGCGCACCTCCGGGCTACGTCGGTTATGGCGAAGGCGGCATGTTAACCGAGGCCGTGCGGCAGAAACCTTATTCGGTGGTGCTACTCGACGAGGTCGAAAAGGCCGACCCTGATGTCCTGAATCTGTTTTACCAAATATTCGACAAAGGCATCGCCAACGACGGTGAGGGTCGAGAAATCGACTTTCGCAATACGCTGATACTAATGACCTCCAACCTCGCCAGCGAGCGTATTGATGCTTTGTGCGCGGACGGTAATCGGCCAACTACAGAGCAGTTGGAGGAAGCCATCAGACCGGTTCTGAGCAAGCACTTCAAACCCGCGCTTCTGGCACGCATGAGGGTCGTCCCTTACTACCCAGTGGGTGGCAGCGTAATGCGCGAGTTGGTTGAGCTGAAGCTGCAGCGCCTGGGCGAACGCCTGCGCAGCCGCAAGCTGAGTTTCAGCAACAGCGGGTCTTTGGTGGACTACCTGACCGACCGCTGTGTGCAAGGTGAAAGTGGCGCGCGGCTCATCGACCATCTCATCGATCTGCATGTCATGCCGCTGATCGCCGACCAGTTGCTGGGAGCAATGGCTGAAGGGCAACGATTGTCCAGGGTCCACGCCACCCTGCGAGAAAACAGCGTCATCTGTGAGTTCTCCTGACGCCCCCGTGACTACTCAATCCCTACTCATATTTGGCAGGAGCCGTGTGGCCACTGCTTCACTCGAATTAAGGAAGCCCCCAATGCTTGTTCCCCGCTGGCAAACCGTTTTGCTCTGCGCCTTGGTGAGTTTTGGCACAGCCGGCTGCACCGGGCACTACAAATTCAGCGACAACGAATATCGACCACTGGGTGAGCCCATGCCGGTCAACCGCGGCAAGTGACCACAAGGAGAAACTCTCGATGGAACTGGTTTTTGAATTGTCGGGTGGCGAGTCGCCTGGACTTGGACAACTTGCCCGCAAAACCTTCAAGCAAGCCGGAGGATTGATCGGCCGGGCCGACAACTGCGACTGGGTCATACAGGACAACGACAGCCACATATCGGGTCAGCATGCGCAGGTCACCTTTAATGATGGCGAGTTTTACCTCACCGACCTCAGCACAAACGGAACGGAGATAATGCCGAGCGGTCAGCGCCTGCGTCGCGGAGAAACCCATCTCATCGAGCACGGTAACCAGTATCGTCTGGGTAAATTTGAGATTCGGGCAAGACTGGTCAAGGACCCATCCAGTTTCGTAGGCAGTGCTGATCATTTGGAACAAGGCGGCAGCTTCATTCCGGAAGACGCCTTTCTGGACCTGGACCTTCTGAATGCGATGAACCATCAGGATTCGGATCTTGGCCTGGACGAATTACTCCCCTCCTACGCCCCACAGCAAGCATCGCAACAGGGTATCGGTTACGGCTCCGCAGATACGCAGCATCTGCTGATACCTGAATTAGTGCCTGAGCCGCAGGTGTTGGTTACGGTCGAGACAGCGCCACCGCAACCTCAGAGTGAAGATTTCTGGCTGCGCTTTGCGAGTGCTCTGGGTATAGATCTGAACGCTATGGACCAAGCGGGCCGCGAGGCTTTCGCAGTCAGCGTGGCCGGGCTGCTCAAACAAAGCATCAGTGGTCTTCAGCAAGCTTTGCGGACGCGCAGCGAACTGAAAAACGAGCTGCGCCTGGCGCTGAGCATGGCGCAGCACACGGGCAACAACCCGCTCAAATATGCAGGCGATGCCAGCGAGGCCATCAGCCTGCTTCTGAACAAACAAAGATCCGGACAGTTGTCTGCCGAACAAGCCGTGGCCAGAGCCTTTCGGGATATCCAGGCTCACCAGGTAGCAATGCTGGCCGCCAGCCGCGCAGCAGTTCGCGGCGCACTGGAGCATTTCGCCCCCCAACAGCTGACTTTGCGCTTCGAGCGTGATGCGAGAAAACCGCTGCTCCCCACCAAAGCAGCGCACTGGCGAGCTTACGAACGCTATCACCAGACACTCTGCGCTGACGAAGACTGGAGTGAACGGCTGCTGGCAAAGGACTTCGCCCAGGCCTACGAAGAACAAGTGCGCTTGCTGGCCACCTTGCATATCGAACACTGAAGGAAAACTGAAATGCTGTGTATCAAAGCCCTGATCACGTTAGCCCTGGTATGGCTGCTGACTGGCTGTTCGGCGCTCTCTCCATATTCAAACCAGACCCGCCTTGAACTGGAGCTCGCTGCCAGCGATCAGTTGAATCCAGATATCAATGGCAGACCCTCGCCAGTAGTCGTGCGCTTACTTGAGCTTAAAAACCCGGTGCTGTTTGAAGCTACTGATTTTTTCAGCCTCTACGGCCAAGCTAAAGAGTTCCTTGCACCGGATCTGGGTGCTTTTGAAGAACTGGAACTGCGTCCTGGCGAACGTGTGTTGCTCAAGGTTCGAGTGCAGGAAGGCAGCCGCTATGTAGGCGTTCTGGCTGCCTATCGCGATCTGCCGGAAACCAAGTGGCGTTATGTGATTCAGGTGACGGCCGGCGGGATGACTCCGGTAAAACTGAATCTCGACCACACCGGCATCAACATTGTCAGCGACGAGTTCGCCGGGGCGGGCCGCGGATGAACACAGACAAAGTCATCTGGAAGGAAGGAATGCTGCTACGGCCGCAGCATCTGCAGCAGAACGACCGGTACTTCGAGAAGCAGCTTAAAGCTCAAACCCGACTATCGCGCAGAAACACGTGGGGTTTTTTTGAACTGGAGATTGATCCGCAGCAGTTCAACTTAAGCAAAGTCATGATCAGTCGCGCATCGGGTGTACTGCCAGACGGGACCTTCTTCGACCTGGGACGCAGTAATGAGAACTTGAAGCTGGATATCCCGCCGGACAGCGGTAACGCTTCGGTCTATCTAGCCCTTCCCCTTTTGGGTGGCGGAATCATCGAATCCCGACGAAGTGATCAAGCAGATGTTATGGCGCGCTTCACGCAGTATGACGTAGAAGTCTCGGACTCCAATGCCGGCAGCGACTCTCGTACGGTGATCAGTTGCGCCCGTCCTCAATTCAGTTTGCTACTGGGTGAGCAGCCGACCCATCAGGCCTACGTCAAACTCAAGGTGTGCGAGGTGGTGGACGTGTCTGCCAATGCGGGGATCAAGCTCAATACCCAATTCTCGCCGACCTATCTGTATACCCATGCCAGCGAATATTTGCTGTCGTGCCTTAACGAAGTCATCGCGCTGTTGACCCATAGGGGCGACAAGATTGCCGAGCGTATTCAGGCCAGTGGTAAAGGCGGAGCGGCCGAAGTCGGTGACTTCATGATGTTGCAGCTGATCAACAGAAACGAATTGATACTGCGGCATCTGCTGAGCCAGCAACAAGTTCATCCAGAGGAGTTGTACACCGTTCTGCTGGGAGCGCTGGGAGAACTCGCGACTTTTTCAAGCGATAACAAACGACCTCAATTCAACCTTCTCTATGAGCACCGTGATCAGGCCTCAAGTTTGCGGGCGCTGATGGGGCAACTTCGACACATGCTGTCGATGGTGCTGGAGCAGCACGCTGTTCCACTGGAATTGCAATCTCGGCAATACGGGATTTTCGTCGCCGCGCTTTCTGACCGCTCACTACTCGGCTCGGCGACTTTCGTATTGGCTGCCAGCGCAGCTTGCGATTCCGAGGAGTTGCGCAAGCGTCTACCGGCTCACCTGAAAGTAGCCCCCGTGGAAAGCATCCGCCAACTGGTCAATCTGCACCTACCGGGCATCAAGGTTAAACCGCTGCCCGTCGCTCCCAGACAGATTCCGTTTCACGCCGCCAAAACGTATTTCCTGTTCGAACTCAACTCCAGAGAGCGTGCGCAACTGGAAAGCTCTGGCGGATTTGCGCTGCATGTCTCGGGAGATTTCTCGGAGCTGGAGTTGAATTTGTGGGCAATCAGGAATTGACCGTCATGGAAATGGAAAAACCGCAGAGTCCCAAGACAGTTTTACTGGGTCATCACGAGAAAGGTCCAATCAAAGAACCACTGACAGACTTTTCGCCACCTCCTCATTTCGAGCCACTGGAAGGCCGCCTGGTGTATTCCGCTCGCATTCAAGCAGCGGAGTCATTCAGCGTGAGCCAGAACGCTTTGGTCCGCGCTGCTACGCCACTGCTGTCAGAAGTTATCAACCTCAAGACCGGGGCGCCGGAAGAGCACCTGACCGAATTGAACAACCGCCTGTGCGAAAAAATACGAAAATTCGATATTGCAGCCGTGCAAAACGATGCCGAGAGCTCCCAGATTCAGGCTGCTCGTTATGTACTTTGTACCGTCGTCGATGAAGCAGTTGTGACTACCGCCTGGGGTAACAGAAGCGAATGGTCAAAAATCAGTCTGCTCAGCCGTTTTCAGGGGGAAACATCCGGCGGCGAGAAGTTCTTTCATCTGCTTGATCGCGTACTGCATACCCCTGAGAAATATGCGCCGCTACTCGAGTTGATGTACATCTGCCTGGCTCTGGGTTTCGAAGGCAAATATCGCGTCAAATCACGAGGCTCGATCGAGCTCGAGGGCATACGCGACAGCCTGTATCGACAGATTCTGAGACTGCGAGGTGATGTGCCTCGCGAGCTTTCCCCTCACTGGGAAGGCCTGAACGACGGGCGTCGACGTCTAGTGCGAATCGTACCTTGGTGGCTGGTGGCATTTTTCGTCTTGATCTGCCTGACGGGAATGTACTCAGGGTTTGCCTGGGTACTGGCCGAGCAGCGCGAAACAGTGCTCCAACCTTTTCAGTCCACTGAGTCGCTAGCGACACGGTCGCAGTCGTAATACAGAGACGTGTAATGAAAGAATTTCTGAAAAACCTGGGGAAGACCCTTGGCAAAACATGGGTCTGGTCTCTGCTTGTAGTGCTGGCCGTCGCATTACTGATCTGGTTCGCCGGGCCTTTGCTTGCTGTTGCGGACAACAAGTTCTGGGAGAGTTCGGCAAACCGCGTGCTGAGTATCAGCCTGGTCTTTCTTCTATGGGGCCTGTTGATGGTTTTTGCGGCTTGGCGCTCAGCCATCCGCAAAGCGCAGGGAGACGAGAGCAGCGCTATCCAGACACGCAAGGAGGTTGCAGACAAAATAAATGAGGAGCAGAAAGAGCTGCGCAGCCGCTTCCAGGATGCACTGCAAATCCTGAAAACCTCCAGCCTCTATCGGGGCCGCAGCGAACGCTGGCGTAACGAGCTGCCCTGGTACCTGGTAATTGGACCTGCAGAAGCAGGAAAAACCAGTCTCCTGGATTTTTCCGGTCTGGATTTCCCGCTCAACAAGATTGAGCGCAAGCTGACCCGCGATACTCAGGGAACACGTTACTGCGATTGGTACTTCGCTAATAACGCAGTCCTGATTGATACGGCCGGCCGTTTCCTGACCCAAGAAGATGAGATTGCCAAGTCGGCTTGGGCAACGCTGCTCGCCCAGCTGCGTAAACGACGTCGCAGCCGACCGCTCAACGGCATTCTTGTGACTATTGATGTCAACACCCTGACCGGTCCGGAATCACAGGTGGAGGCTTTGGCGCGGCGAGTGCGCCAGCGTCTAAAGGAGGCTCAGCAGCGGCTGCACGTCAACCTGCCGGTATATCTGATACTGAGCAAGGCTGATCAAGTAGCAGGTTTCGATGTGTTCTTTGATCAACTTACTCGTGAAGAAAGCGAGCAGGTATTCGGCGCCAGTTTCCGCAAGGAGCAAAACGGAACCGATGCAATTGTTTTGCGCGCCGAGTTCGACGCCTTGCTGCATCGCCTCAACGATCAAGTTGTAGGCCGACTTCATGCGGAACGCGACATTGCTCGTCGTGGCCTTATTCTGGAGTTCCCAAACAAGCTGGCGAAGATGGGCGACCACCTCTGTCTGTTCGTTGATATGGCTTTCACCGGCAACCGTTATCAGCGCGCGAGCCAGCTAAGAGGTTTCTACTTGACCAGCGCGCCACGTCTGACCGAGGCGCTGGACAAGGATACGGCGGCCATTGGGGCCAAAACGGGGATGTCGAGCAAAGTACTGCCGACCTTGCGCGCGGGTCGCTCTCGCTTTATCCACCACCTGTTAAGCCGGGTGATCTTTCCCGAAGCAGAACTGGCGGGCCTGGATTCCCGGGAGGCAAATCGTATTCATTGGCGGCATCGTGCGCTGTATGGCGGGGCCTTGTTGATTCTGACTGGTTTCGCTCTGGCCTGGGCGAACAGCTTTTCCACTAACCATGATCGACTGGAGAAGATTCGCGAGCTGGCCGTCCAACTCACACAAAAACGCTCAGAATTGAGCTCCCAAGAAGATGAAATCGTCGCTCTGAGAGTTCTCGACACTAGCTTCGACGCCAGCAAAATATTCCCGGCTACGGACGATATCGCGCTGAATGAGCGCAACGGTTTATATCAAGGCGGGCCGAGCAATCCAGTTCTGGCCACAGCCTACAGGCGAGACTTGGAAACTCTGCTGCTGCCACGCATTGCCGCCGCGCTCGAGCGACAGATTCGCAGCAACCTGCAGAATCGAGAACAACTACTCGGAAGCCTGCGTGCCTATCTGATGCTCAATCTTAGCGAACGGCGCGACGCCGCGTGGCTCAAAGATTGGATCGCTACAGACTGGTCCGTTCGCTATAGCGGTAACACTTCAGCCCAAAACGGGCTTGGCGAACATCTCCAGCGTTTGCTTGATCAGCCATTCACTTACCCCCTTGATGCCGAGCTTGTCACCAAGGCGCGGCAGATCTTGCGCGGCGAATCGATAGCCAATGTTGTGTACCGCGCGTTACGCGACCAGACGCACAGCCTGCCAGCTTATAGTCTCGGTCAACAGCTGGGTTCACACAGCGGTGTCTTTTCAGGAGCTGATTACATCATTCCGGGGTTCTTCACCCAGCATGGCTATCAGCAGAACTTCGTCGTCAAGGGGCCGGGGCTGGTCAGTGCAATTTTGCGGGATAACTGGGTGCTGGGCGAAGGAACCCAAATCAGCGATATGGACTTGCGGCGCTTGATGGTTGAGCTCGAGCAGCTGTATTTCCGCGACTACGCCAATTATTGGAGTGAGGCGGTCGGACGGATTCAATTGCAAAGCTTTAGCTCTGCCCGTGAGGGTGCCGATCAGCTGGCTAGCCTGACAGCTGCTCACTCACCGTTTCTACAGCTGTTGACGCAGATCCGCGACAACACTCGCTTTCAAACGCTTGCCGAGAACATTGCCGAACTGAAATCTCCGGAGTCCGATAAAACAGGTGCCCTGGGCAAAGTCGCTACGGCTGCCGCTCAACAGGCCAGAGATTCAGTAGCCAAAGCATTGCCGGACACGGCCAAAAAGTCTCTGCAAAGACGCTTTGAGCCATTACACCGTCTGCTTGATGAAAACAACGGGCCAGCGGCAGATCTGTTGCCCGCCTTGCAAGCGCTCAATGACCTGCAAATACAGCTGTCTAGCCTGGCACGTTCCAGTCAACAGGAGCAGACAGCCTACGAATTGGCCAAGGCCCGCATGGGCGGCCAGCGTGACTCTATGGGGTCGCTAAGAAACGCTTCGCGCCGACTGCCTGCGCCAATCAATGGATGGCTGGACAACACGGCCGATGAGGCCTGGGCATTGGTCCTTGACGATGCCTATCAATATCTCAATCAGCGCTATCAAAATGAGCTGCTCAGCTTTTATGGCAGCGCCATCGACAAGCGCTATCCATTCAATGCTCACAGCACCAGTGACGTGGCCCTAAACGACTTTAGGGAGTTCTTCAAAATTCAGGGCGTCGTAGACAGATTTTTCGAGAGCTATATGCGCCCATTCGTGAGTGGCAATGCCGGAAGCTATCGTCTACGAAGCGTCGACGGTCGCAGCCTGCCAATGTCGCGGGTGTTCCTGGAGCAGATAGCCCACGCTCATGTTATCCGCCAAGGTTTCTTCGCTGAAAATCCGAGCGAGCCGCAAGTGCAGTTCAAGCTTGAGCCCTACACACTGGATCCGAGCGTCAGCCGTGCCGAGTTCCGTTTGGGCAACCAACAGACGGAGTATCGTCACGGACCGATTACCCCAGCGTCTTTCAAGTGGCCGGACGATGCGCAAGAGGGACGTGCAAGTCTGGTGCTGGAAAAAATCGCCGGCCGAGCTTTAGGCATTGAAGAAAACACAGGGCCTTGGTCGTTGTTTCGTCTGTTCGATTTGATGCAAACCGAATACCTGCGCGGCCGGGACGTCATGGTGCTCAAAGCCAATGTGGGCGGATTACGAGTGAATTACCTGTTGTCCAGCCAGCGCTCGCCAAACCCTTTTGATTTGAGCGCGATTCGCCGTTTCCGGCTTCTGGGGCAGCTATGACAACAGGGTGGCCATGCCTCAGCGCAGGTCGGACTGATCAAGGCAAGGTCAGATCCCGCAACGAAGATGCTTTTCTCGATCACCCAACTCAAGGAATTTGGGTGGTTGCAGATGGGATGGGTGGGCACCGAAACGGCGACATTGCAAGTCAGTTCATCGTCAGAAGTATCGCCAGACTTGCTCGACATCTAAGCCTGGAAGACAGAGTTCATGCCCTGCGCCAATGTCTGCTGGATATTCACTGCAAGCTTGGGATTAAAGCCGCGACTCATGAACGGTTCAGCGTGATAGGAAGCACCGTCGTCGCATTATTGATCGAGGGCCGTCGCGCAGCCTGTATGTGGGCGGGCGACAGCCGCTGTTATTTGTGGCGCAACCAACAGCTCTACCAACTATCGCGCGACCACACGTTATTGCAGCGCTTGCTTGATGAGGAACATATGAGCCCAGAGCAAGCAGCGCAGCATCCGCAAGCTCATGTGTTGACCCGCGCGGTCGGCGGCAGAAACGACTTGGATCTTGACGTGATCGAGTTGAACATTCAGGAGAACGATGTCTTCCTGCTGTCCTCTGACGGGCTTCACCAGGCCCTTGATCACAGCGTCCTTGGCAGCGCTCTGGCAATGAAATCGCCACAGACAGCCTTGCGCCTCCTGTTTGACACAGCATTGTGCGGCGCCGCTGCCGATAACCTCACGGCGGTGGTCATTCACACATGAGCACTGAAATCCCCCCCCGGAACCAAGTGGGGGCATTGACATCATTCGCCCTCGCGGGTGGGCTGGGTGTTGAGCCGCAAAGCCCCCGGTCTTCCTTCACGTCTGCCTACGAGCTGCCAGAGACCCTGTGTGCGAGATATCGTCTCGAGGGCTTGGTCGGAGCAGGAGGAATGGGCGTCGTCTATCGCGCGCGGGATTTACTCCATGAACGGTTCGGCGAGCCGGAACCCCGCATCGCAATAAAACTACTCAGCGACGACTTTAAAGAGGCACCGGATGCAGACTTCCTGCTTTATAGCGAGTTCGCTCTAACCCGGCATCTGCGCCACCCACACGTAATCAGGGTTGATGCATTCGAAGTGGACGCCGGGTGCGGGCGGGCTTTCATCGCCCAAGAGTTTATGCAGGGTAAAAACCTTGATGCCCTGCTTTGCGAACACCCCACTGGCCTCGCCCCGGATGAGCTGCAAGCGCTCGCTATTCCACTGCTGGATGCTTTGGCTCATGCCCATGATCGCGGAGTGATTCATGGTGATCTCAAACCTGGCAATTTCATGCTAACGGCTGAAGGCCCCCGGCTATTTGATTTTGGATTAGGCCAGGCAATTGAAGGTGCCTTAACAGGCTTGCCTCGACTGAGTCGAGATCGATTCAAAGCATGGACACCTTGCTACGCCGCTCCGGAGTTACTTGAAGGGGGAAAACTCTCCACCCAAACGGACGTTTTTGCCATGGCCTGCGTACTTTACGAGCTGGCATGCGGCAAACAACCTTTTGGCGGAGTGCTCTCTAACGCAGCTCGTACAGAGCGACGCTGGCATCGGCTTTCGGCTCCCGGCAACCTGCCCCTTCGCTTTTGGCCGGCAATTCGAATGGCGCTAGCGCTGGATGTAAAAAAACGAACCATCACCGCTCGAGAGTTGCATGAGGCTTTTTGCGTTTCGCCCCCCGGTCGCATGCAGTTTTAACCCCTATTTAGTGCGTCAATCAAAGGCTCGGAATTTTCCTACCACCCCCGACGACGTTCTTACCTAACCGTCGGATTTATCTGACATTTTTCAACGCAATATTCCTTTAGAGTCCCGTCGCTGTTCATAACTTCTAAAAAATTAATCGGGATTTTTGAATGAAAAAGCTGTGGATGCCCGCTGGCCTTGCAACCTTGATTGCGACCACCAGTGGCTGTGTGAGCTACAACATGAGCCAACCGAGCGCGCCGCTGGAAGGCGTGGTCAAGAGTGATTTGAAAGCCGACGTAAAAGTAGGCGAAGCCATCAGTGGCGAGTCCTCCACCAACATCCTGTTCAACTTCTTCGCGTTTGGCGGTGACACGCAATTCGCTGATGGTGTTGTTTATGGTGGTGGTGCAAGTGGTGGTGCCTTGGGCGGCCTGGGTCTGCCTATTCCTGATCCGATTTCCACCACCAAAGCCGCAGCGGCTTACAAGGCGGTGAAGTCTTCGGGAGCCGACCTGATCGTCGCGCCACGTTACGAAGTGACCGTAGAAGACTACTTCATCTTCAAGACCGTTGGCGTCAAGGTCACCGGCAACAAAGGCAGTATCAGCAGCATCCGCTGATTATCAGCTCTGGTTTGAACGCCCAGTGAAAGAGAAGCCGCTTCGTTATGAAGCGGCTTTTTTGTGGGCGCTCTTGGGATTTGCGCAAGGCCACGCAGATCCGCTGGCAGCTCACGAGCAATGCGAGGCAGAGTGATGCCGGTGTGTCAGGCAGACCGCTATCGCGGCCTCGCGTTGCTCGTGCGCTCCTACAGGATTAGCGGTTTTATAAGGAGACGAAGTATAAACAGGGTGACCAATCAGTCACGAAAAAGCCCTTATCTTCTGCGATTTTGCTGCTGATTAGCCGCAAACAAACCGCTACACTGCCGCGCCGGTTGATTGCATCCGGCATGACTTTCCGCTGGGGCGTGACCATGAAATTTCGTTTTCTTCTCTGGATGCTTGGCCTGCTGATGGCGCGTGCCAGTCGCAACAATCCGGCTTTCCAGCAGCAATTGACGGGTAAGGAGCTGACCTTTCAGCTGCAGACCGTCGACGGCAAGGTGGCGCGTCATTTTGTGATCAGTGGTCAGCGGGTCCGCAGCGCGTCCGGCGTGGTGGCTGAGCCTGCATTTGTGATTGCCTTCAAGGATGCCGCCTACGGATTTGCGACGCTGCAGGCCAAAAACAAGCAGCTGGCGTTCATGCAGGGCATTCAGAATAAAGACATTCAGGTCACCGGCAATACCGGGCTGGTGATGTGGTTTCAGGGCTTGATGAAGTACCTGAAACCACGCAAGAAGCAGCCGGCTAAAGCCTAAGGCAGTTCCAGCCCGCCCGCCGCTTTGTGCAGCGCTCGCAAGTGTTCGCCAAGTTGCTTGAGGTTGGCTTCGTTGGCAGCGATTTCACTGGCGCGCTTCGGTTCGAGCAAGGCGCGGACTTCTTTGTCCAGATCGCCAGTCAGGCGCTGAAGTTGTTTCTGGCGCTGGCTGCTTTCGTCTTCCAGGCGTTTCCACTCTGCAGCTTGCGGCAAGCCGTAGCCGCCACTGTCGAGCAGCTCGGCCGGGCGACTGAGGAAACCGCTGCTGGCGAGGATTTCCTGCAGTGTGCCGGTGGCTTTCGAGACGCTGCCGTCCTTCTGCTCCCGGGCGCTGAGGTACCGTTGTTTGACTTCATCCTGGGCCAGCAGCAATTGCCGACGCAGGCTGGCTTGCTCAAGCAGCAACATCGCGGCGCTGGTGCGCAGGTCTGCTTGTGACAACCATTGCCGGCGCTCCTCGGCAGGCAAGGACATCCAGTCTTCAACCGTGGTCTGTTTGACCGGCAGGTGTTTTCTCAGCACCTCGAACATCGCCTGATAGCGATCACGATAGGAGTCGAATCGGTAGCCTTTGCGCAGCGCTTCCTTGGGATCATCCAGCACGCTGGTGTCGGCAAGGCCACGACCCTTCAGCACTTCAAGCAGGCCATTGGGCAGGATGCTGTCCAGGTCGACAAGCTTGGGATTGTTGGTACCACTGCGCAGTAACTTGAGGTTTTCCACCGCGCAGTTGTTGGAGATAAAGAAGTAATTGCCGTCGTAGCTCCAGTGCATTTCGGCAGCGTGCTGCACAAGCCCTTCTATTTCGGGGCGAGACAGCTTAAGCGGCACCGACGCCAGGCTGCGCAGTTCAGTCTTGGTGTATTCATCGATCACCTGTGCCAACGGCAGCACGAACAATCGCGACGGATAAGCACCCATCAGGCCGTCCCAACTGGACAGCTGCACGTCACCGACAAAGGCGCGATAAGACAGCACCAGATGCTGATCCAGATCGAGTCGGCAGTCCGGCCCACGCGGGCGGCCCGGCCTGCAAATCACCAGCCGCAACATGCTGTGGCCCCAGCGGCTCATCATGTTCTGGTTGGCTTCTGCCAACAGATAATCCACCGCGTACACCCGCTCGGGGTCGAGTTTGCCAAGGGGTTCACGGCCGAAATCGTTGCCCGCATTCAGGTAAGGATAGAACGACGGGCATTGCTCTTTGGCCTGAGGCGCCCAGCCGAACTGCTCCTTGTAGTAGGCGTACAACGCAGGGCGACGGCAAATGTAGGCCGGATCCAGCAGGAAGTACTCCATGTTGACCGCGACGAATTCCAGCGGGCTGGTGGTTTCGTAGATGTCGGGGCTGCGCGCCACCTGCCCGTTATGCTCTTCACGCTCGCCGCGCCGGCCTACGTACTGCGGCCAGCCCGCCAGATCGAGCAGACGCGGGTCATCACTGAGGGTGAAGCGGCGTTCAGTCTGGCCTCGGCAGTAATCCGGCAAACCAACCTTGCCCAGGGAGCTGCTGCGTCGACCGCACTGGAAGATCACCGAGCGTTGCGCCGCCGACCACAGACGGCCGCGGTCGTAAATGTGGGTCAGTTCGTGCAGAACCGTCGCCAGCATTTCCCGGCGCACGGTGCCGTGGGGACGATTGGTTTGTTTAGTAGCGGCGCTGCCGTCGGTCAGGCCTGCCAGCAGGTTGTTGTTGAGGTCCAGCCGATAGGGTCCAGACGCCTGGCCATAGGCGTTGGTGGGCATGTCAGCAGACCAGCGCACATCCACGCGCCGGTCCAGGTCCTGAACAAAACGCGGAGGCAGTGCAGCCAAAGCATCGTCAAGCAGCGTCTGGCTGGCTTGCTGTTGCGCAGGGCTCAAGCCGCTGGTGTCCAGCGACAGACTCAGGTCAGCAAGCGCGTTCGTGCCGACCAGTGCCAGCGCGCCAGCCAGCAGCCAGACGCCGAGGCGCTTCACAGAGCGAGAACGGCTTCTGCAAGTACCTGATCGCTGGCATCGCGGGCTTCCGGCACACGGGCGCGAAGGGTGTCAAAAGCTGCATCGAGCTGCGAACCGTGGATATCACCGCCGGTCGCGACGTAGCTGGCGGCATCGTCTTTGGCCTGGATCACGACTTTGGAATCACGAATCGAGGTGGTGGTGTCTGAAGTGAAGTCGATGGTGCGACCGAAAGCGTTCACGATGATGTTGCTCGTTTGCACGACGGTTTGCGCCTGGGCAACACCAGTCAGCAAAACCAGGCCGAGGGTGGCGGCGATCAGGGGGGTACGCATGGAACGTCTCCAAGTAATACGGAAAAGGTGAAGTGGCTATTGGACGAGGATTGCCTGCGCGAGTTCGAGGTCGCTGGCACTAAGTTTTGGCTTGGCCTGGCGCAAGGCCAGTAATGCCGATTCCAGCTGCGCACCTTTGAGTTCGCCATCAGTGGCGACAAACGCCGCTGCGTCATCCCGTGCCGCGACGATCAGCTTTCTATCGAAAGGTGCAGTGGTTACCTGACTGGTTACGTAGCCAGTGATTACCAGACCTTGGGTGCTCGTATCCATTGCCTGGGCCTGGGTGGTCCAGATGAGGGCAGCAGTACAGAAAGTGAACAGCAGAGACGGTAAATGCATGGCGCTTGAAGACTGGCAAAACGAAACGCAAGGCTAGCGCAATGCCTGATCCAGAGCTAGTCCGACGGCCAGTCTGTTCAGGCTGGCCGCCGAACAGGTGCGTCAGATGGCGAGAATGGCCTGAGCCAGATCAGCATCGGAAGCTTGCAGCTGTGGAACGGTCTGGCGGATGTGCTGGAAGGCACTTTCCAGCTGCGCACCACGGATATCGCCAGCACTGCCGACGAAGCTGGCAGCATCATCGCGCGCGGCGAGAACGATTTTGTCATCCTTGAAAGAGGATGTGACATCGGAGGTGGCGTTGGTCGAAGCATCGACAGCGCGTACCAGCGTATCAGTGGTCACCACGAAGCTGGTGGCGTTTGCAGCAGTGGCAGCAGTCAGCAGTACTGCAGCGCTAAGCAGGCGAAGACGGGACATGATCGGACTCCATGGGGCAAGAAGCTAAGTAAGAAACCTCGGTTGCCCTTTGGTTTCGTGAAGCCGTGACAGAACTGATTGTACGGATGCGGTAAGCCTAGCATGGTGCTGGGTGGAACGGCTGAAGATGGCTTTAACTGTACTGGACATAGATCATAAATCAGAAACTGTATCTGTTATCTGTAGGAGTGAGCTTGCTCGCGATAAAGTCGGAACGACTTTCCTGCGATGGTGAGGGCTGCTCTTTTCACGACTGCTTCGCAGCCGATCGCGAGCAAGCTCACTCCTACAGGAGGTCTGCGCCCGACTCAGCAGAGTCTGCAACCCGCTAGAACAACAAAACCCGTCAGCAGTTACCTGCGACGGGTCTTGGGTGAAGCAATTCGGGTTGCTGGTGAGTGACCTGAAAGGTCAGGACCAGCGTGCGCCCATTAGCGCCAGAACGGCTTGCTCAGCTCTTCGTAACGTTGCGATTCGCTGATACCGGCGTCTGCCAGCAGACGTGCATCCAGGCGGGCCAATTGGTGGCGGCTGGACAGGCGACGTTGCCAAAGCATCAGATTAGCGAAAGCGCGAAGAGGCCATGCAGCTTTTGCGGTTGTAGCGGTGTTTTCGAAGAAAAGGTCGGAACTAACTGTACGTTCCATGGTGTGCGTCCTTCCGCTTGTGGCGGCTTAGAGAGTGGTTTAACTGGTGCCCATCTTCCTCTCAGTCAGTCAATCTCTATAGACACAGTTCAACTGTATTGTGCGGGTTCAGTTAACTGTTTAGAGGCACTGTTTTGTTCGTTATTGGGGCAACTGTATCGGTCAGCACCTTTATGGTGCAGATTGTGCGCTATTTGGGTGAAAAGCTGCTTTTTACCCCTGAAAACCACCAGTACAGAAGTACAGTTTTTCACTTTGCAACATCACCAGTTCGTTGCGAGGCAGAAAATTGTGTAGCTGCCTCGCAACTGTTTACCTCAGACCGGCAACATGCTGCCTGTCTCATCCAGCCTGATGTGCCAACTCAGTGCCTCACGAAGCACGTGAGGCGTGTGCCCGCCCTTGGCGCAAGCAGCGGCGAAGTAGGTATTCAATGCATCCTGGTAAGCAGGGTGCACACAGTTGTCGATAATCACCCGAGCACGCTCCCGTGGTGCAAGACCGCGTAGATCTGCCAGGCCCTGCTCGGTCACCAGGATGTCTACATCATGTTCGGTGTGATCCACGTGGCTAACCATCGGCACCACGCTGGAAATCGCGCCACCTTTGGCGATGGATTTGGTGACAAAGATGGCCAAGTGCGCATTGCGGGAAAAATCCCCCGAGCCGCCAATGCCATTCATCATCCGCGTGCCGCACACGTGAGTGGAGTTGACGTTGCCGTACAGATCGAACTCAAGGGCGGTGTTAATGCCGATGATGCCCAGGCGGCGGATGATTTCCGGGTGGTTGGAAATCTCCTGAGGGCGCAGCACCAAGCGGGATTTATAACGGCTGAAGTCGGCAAAGACTTCAGCATGCTTGCTGGCCGAGAGGGTCATGGAGCTGCCTGAAGCGAAGCTCAGCTTGCCGGCGTCGAACAGTTCGAAGGTCGAGTCCTGCAACACTTCGGAATACATGGTCATGTCGTGGAACGGCGAGTCCACCAGCCCGTGCATCACGGCGTTGGCGATGGTGCCAATACCGGCCTGCAAGGGCATGAGTTTGTTGGTCAGCCGGTCTTCGCGCACTTCTTTCTTGAAGAACTCCACCAGATGATTGGCGATAGCCTGGGTGTCCATATCGGGCGGCAGCACGGTTGACGGCGAATCTGCCTGATTGCTGATGACGATACCCACGATCTTGGCCGGGTCGATCTGAACCGCCGGATTGCCGATGCGGGTATCAGCTTGCAGTACCGGAATGGGGAGCCGGGTCGGGCGATAGCTCGGGATATAAATGTCATGCAGACCTTCCAGCTCCAGCGGCTGAGCCAGGTTGATCTCGACGATCACTTGTTTCGCGAGGATGGCGAAGCTGGCCGAGTTGCCTACCGAGGTGCTGAGGACCAAATGGCCGTCTTCGGTGATCGCGACGCATTCGATAACTGCCAAATCCACGGCCTTGATCTGCCGGTTACGCAGCTGCTCGACGGTGTCAGACAGGTGGCTGTCGATGAACATCACCGAGCCGTCGTTAATGGCTTTGCGCAAAGTGCTATCGACCTGAAACGGCGAGCGACGCGACAACACGCCGGCTTCGGTCAGCTGTTTGTCCAGATCGTTGCCCAGGCTGGCACCGGTCATCAGGCTGATTTTGAGCGGCGACAGTTTGGCTCGTTCGGCCAGCGCGTGGGGTACGGCCTTGGCTTCACCGGCACGGGTGAAACCACTCATGCCGACGGTCATGCCATCTTCAATCAAGGCAGCGGCGTCAGCCGCGCTCATTACCTTGCTCATGAGCGAAGGCAAGCGGATACGATCACGGTACATTGGATTCTTATCTCGGGGGTGGAAGCGAAGTCCAAGTCTAGAGATTTGGACGGTGTTCGTCCCGCTACCAAGGTCGCATTGGGAGGCTCTAATTAGCGGGTTTCAGCGCAAAACACTGTTACGCGAAATGTAAAAAGCCCCGGCGTTTTTCACGCCGGGGCCCGGTTTAGACGCGCGGGAAGGCTACGCGTTGTCGACCGCCTTCACCATGTCCTCGATCACCTTTTTGGCGTCGCCGAACACCATCATGGTTTTATCCAGATAGAACAGCTCGTTATCCAGGCCGGCATAACCGCTGGCCATGGAGCGCTTGTTGACGATGATGGTCTTGGCTTTGAACGCTTCGAGAATCGGCATCCCGGCAATCGGCGATTTAGGATCGTTCTTCGCCGCCGGGTTGACCACGTCGTTGGCGCCCAGCACCAGCACCACGTCGGCCTGACCGAATTCGGAGTTGATGTCCTCCATCTCGAACACCTGATCGTAAGGCACCTCCGCCTCGGCGAGCAGTACGTTCATGTGCCCCGGCATGCGCCCGGCAACCGGGTGAATTGCATACTTCACGGTCACGCCATGATGGGTCAGCTTCTCGGTCAGCTCTTTAAGTGCGTGCTGAGCCCGGGCCACTGCCAGACCGTAGCCAGGCACGATGATCACAGTGTCAGCGTTGGTCAGCAGGAAGGTGGCATCATCAGCCGAACCGGATTTGACCGGACGCGCCTCTTTGCTGCCAGCCGGGCCAGCTGTATCCGTTGCACCACCAAAGCCGCCGCCAATCACATTGAAGAACGAGCGGTTCATCGCCTTGCACATGATGTAAGACAGAATCGCACCGGACGAGCCCACCAGAGAGCCCGCAATAATCAGCATCGAGTTGTTCAGCGAGAAGCCGATACCGGCCGCCGCCCAGCCCGAATAACTGTTAAGCATCGAAACCACGACCGGCATGTCGGCACCGCCAATCGGGATGATCAGCAGCACACCTATCACGAAGGCCAGGGCCAGCATGATGGCGAATGCGGTCAGGTCGCCGGTGAACATGAAGAACAGACCGAACGCCAGTGTTGCGAGGCCCAGCACCAGATTCAGCTTGTGCTGACCGGCGAACTGTACCGGTGCGCCCTGAAACAGGCGGAACTTGTACTTACCAGACAGTTTGCCGAAGGCGATAACCGAGCCGGAGAACGTGATCGCACCAATCGCAGCGCCCAGAAACAGCTCCAGACGGTTGCCCGTCGGGATCGCGTCGCCCAGGTTCTTCACGATGTTCAGCGATTGCGGTTCAACCACGGCGGCAATGGCGATGAACACCGCTGCCAGGCCGATCATGCTGTGCATGAAGGCGACCAGCTCCGGCATCTTGGTCATTTCCACACGCTTGGCCATGATCGAGCCAGCAGTGCCACCCACCAGCAAGCCGATGACGATGTAGCCGATGCCCGCCGTGGTGTCGGACAACGCCGCCAGCTTGTAGACCAGACCAATCGTCGTGACGACCGCCAGCCCCATGCCCAGCATGCCAAACAGGTTGCCGCGGCGAGAGGTGGTCGGGTGGGACAGGCCTTTGAGCGCCTGGATGAAGCAGACCGCTGACACGAGGTACAGCAAAGTAACCAGATTCATGCTCATTACTTGCGCACCTCTTCTTTCGCTTTAGGCGCTTTTTTCTTGAACATCTCCAGCATGCGCCGGGTCACCAGGAAGCCACCGAATACGTTCACGGCCGCCAGCGCTACCGCCAGGGTGCCCATGGTTTTGCCCAGCGGGGTCACGGTCAGCGCAGCGGCGAGCATAGCGCCGACGATCACGATGGCGGAGATGGCGTTGGTGACGGCCATCAGTGGGGTATGCAGCGCCGGGGTGACGTTCCAGACCACGTGATAACCGACGTAGATCGCCAACACGAAAATGATCAGGTTGTAGACACCTGGGGAGATCAGCTCTTCCATTGTTCTATCCTCAGCCGTTCTTGCGGATGACTTGGCCGTCGCGGCACATCAGGCACGCGGCAACAATGTCGTCTTCGAGATTGATGTGCAGCTGGCCGTCCTTGTCGAACAACAGCTTCATGAAATCCAGCAGGTTGCGGGCATACAGCGCCGAAGCATCAGCAGCGACCAGCGCGGGCAGATTGGTGTGGCCGACGATGGTGACCCCGTGCGCGACTACCACTTCATCAGCGACCGTCAGCGGGCAGTTGCCACCCTGAGCCGCTGCCAGATCGATCACCACCGAGCCGGGCTTCATCTCTGCCACGGTTTCTGCGCTGAGCAATACCGGCGCCTTGCGGCCAGGGATCAAAGCTGTGGTGATGACAATGTCCGACTGTTTGGCGCGCTCATGCACAGCAACCGCCTGACGCTGCATCCAACTGGCAGGCATCGGGCGAGCATAGCCACCAACACCAACGGCGCATTCACGCTCTTCATCGGTTTCGTACGGCACGTCGATGAACTTGGCACCCAGGGATTCGATCTGCTCTTTCACCGCAGGGCGCACATCGGAGGCTTCGACCACGGCACCCAGACGCTTGGCCGTTGCGATGGCCTGCAAGCCGGCCACACCAGCGCCCAGCACCAGCACACGTGCGGCCTTCACCGTACCGGCTGCCGTCATCAGCATCGGCATGAAGCGCGGATAGTGATGAGCCCCCAGCAACACCGCCTTGTAGCCGGCAATATTGGCCTGTGAAGACAGCACGTCGAGGCTCTGAGCACGGGAGGTGCGCGGAGCAGCTTCCAGCGCAAAGGCGGTAATGCCCTGCCCCGCCATCCTGGCGATGGTGTCGTTGTTGAAGGGGTTGAGCATCCCCACAACGATGGTGCCGCTCTTGATCTGGGCCAGTTCGCTGTCGTCAGGTGCGGTGACTTTGAGCACCAGATCAGCAGCAAACGCTTCGGTCCCGGTGCCAATTGCAGCACCTGCGGCTTCATAAGCGCTGTCCGGAACGCTGGCGCTGACGCCTGCTCCACTTTGCACCGTGACCCGATGGCCCTGGCCAATCAGCTTCTTGATGGTTTCAGGGGTTGCAGCAACCCGCTTTTCGCCCGTGTGGGTCTCGAGAGGAACGCCAATGTGCACGTGTAATCTCCTGCGTGATCTTCTTGTTTTCTTCAAATAGGCCAGGGCACTTCAAGCGAGCGCGACTGGGGCTGCCGATCAGCATGATCCCGCCATTTCCGGGCGGGGCGCGGCATTTTGCAGGCGAAGTTTGGTGCCTTCAATGGATTTTGTAACGAGACGATAAATTAACTACAAGTCATGCCGTGACCAAATGTCGCAGGCATAGCGTTCCAGCCCTTGTTTTCAGGCTGCTAGAGGCAAAGTAGTCGATTTTTCACGAAATGTGGAATTCCGCAGATGGAATATGCATATACCGGGAAAAACACGCTGAACCTTAGAGAAACAGCGGCTTATAGGCCTTATTTTTAGTGCGGGCATGCAGCTATCGAGATGCGACATAAACGTATATCTGTAGGTTTATGCAGAGTGCCACTACACAGCGGGTATCACTTGAGCGCCCACAAAAAACGGGCACCCAATCTTCGTTGGTGTGCCCGCTTCTTCACTGCTCGCCTCCCGCCAAGGCGTCCAGCCAATTTATCTAGGGATTGACGCTGTCTTTCAGGGATTTACCCGGCTTGAAGGCCACGGTGTTGCTTGCCTTGATTTTGACCGGCTCTCCGGTCTGGGGGTTTTTACCGGTGCGGGCGCCGCGGTGGCGTTGCAGGAAGGTACCAAAGCCGACGAGGGTTACGCTGTCTTTGCGGTGCAGGGCACCGGTGATTTCTTCGAGGACGGCGTTTAAGACACGATTGGCTTGTTCTTTGGTGAGATCCGCCTTTTCAGCAATGGCGGCTGCAAGTTCTGGTTTACGCATATGAAGCCTCTTTCTACGGTTTATTGTTTTTATGTCCCGTGCCACTCATCCAGAGCAGCGACCGAGTGCCGCGACGGCTCTACGTAGCGGCAGACGGGAATGAGGATGGCATGCCGTTCTGGCCCGCGCCAGTACGTGCGCCACGTTTATAGGATCAATAACGTGGCTTATCCGACAGAACGACCAGTATTTAAGCCAACAGCGCCGGGAGAGCTTTGTTCAAGGCCAGTTTTTCCATCACGGCAGCACCTGTCAGGGCATAACCCAAAAGGTTGCCGGCCGGGTCATGGCACAGCGCTTTGATGTCTGCGCCCTGCCCTTCAACACTCCAAATGCCTTCGACACCGCGCGGTGGGGGGGAAACCACCAGTGGGCAGACCGGGGTTTTGACGGTGATTGGCATCGGTCCATATTTAACCGCTGTCGGATTGCCCGCCAGGGTTTGCGCCAACGCACGAGCGCAACTCATCAGCGGCATGACATACAGCAGATTCAACCCATCGACCTCGGCGCAATCGCCCAAGGCGTAGATATTGGCGTGGGTAGTTTTAAGCTCACGGTCAACGATAATGCCACGCCCGATCTGCAGCCCGGCCGCAGCAGCCAGATCAACCCTAGGCCGCAGACCTATCGCAGAAACCACCACATCGCAGGCAATCACCTGACCATCGGACAGATGCGCTTCAAGACCATCAGCGTTACGCGCAAGTCGGGTCATCAGTGGACCGAGATGAAAGCGCGCGCCAAGGCTTTCCAGCCCACTGCGCACAGCCGCAGCGGCGGCCGGGTGCAGCAAGGTCGGCATCACATGCTCACACGGCGCCACCAGATCAACTTCGTAGCCGCCGAGGATCAGGTCATTGGCGAACTCGCAGCCGATCAGGCCGGCCCCGAGGATCAGCACGCGGCGCTTTCCGGCGGCTGCACCCCGAAAGCGTGCGTAGTCTTCCAGATCGTTGATGGGGAAGATGGCGTCGCTGGCATCACCTTCAACCGGCACGCGGATGGTTTCCGCGCCCCAGGCCAGAATCAGGTCCCGGTAGTACACCGCTTCTTCACCGATCCATAGACGCTTATGGCCAGGATCGATGCCGCTGATGCGGGTATGGGTGCGGACCTCGGCTTTGAGCTGGATCGCCATTGCACCCGCTTCGGCCATGCTCAGGCCATCGGCTTCCTTGTTTTTGCCAAAGCCGGTGGACAGCATCGGCTTGGAATAGGAACGCCCGTCATCGGCGGTGATCAGCAGCAGCGGCGTTTCGCCATCGAGCTTGCGAAATTCCCGGGCCAGGTTGTAGCCCGCAAGGCCAGTGCCAACAATCACAACAGGTGCGTTCATGCGTCATTCCAAACCAGATAGCTAAACCAGAAAAGGCGTTAAAGGCCTTATCAGCCGATTTCAATCATTTCGAAATCCATTTTGCCTACGCCGCAATCCGGGCATAGCCAATCTTCAGGGACGTCTTGCCAAAGGGTGCCCGGCGCGATGCCGTCATCAGGCCAACCCATGGCTTCGTCGTAAATCAGCCCACAGACAATGCATTGCCACTTTTTCATCACTCATCTCTCATTTTTCAGGCTACTTCGGCGTCATGGAAAAGCTACGCGGTCGTTAACTGCCGCGCTTGCGCCAAACTCAAGGGGTTTGTACTGATCGCGACGCCGACATGCAAGCCCGACGATCACCACAGTCTGTTACCGGCCGTCGGTGCTGGAGGGCAATCATGCTAAGCTCGCGGCCTCGATTGATGCCAAATAATGCTGACCGTGACCGAGCAAAACTCCCCGTTTACCACGCCGCGCTGGCTTGAGCGTGCAGCCCTTGAAGGCGCCGCCGAAGCTCTGGCGTTTGAGTGGCTGTTTCATCAAGACTCACTGACCCGCCGACTGACCGCGCTGTCTGCGGGGCACTTCAGTGTCACGCCGCTGTTCGAAGGCTGGCAAGCGCTGCGCGACGATGAGTGTGCGGCACTGGAGCTGCCCGCAGCGAGCATCGGCTGGGTGCGCGAAGTCTACCTGCGCGGCCACGACCAGAAGTGGGTGTTCGCCCGCAGTGTCGCAGCCCGTGACGCGCTGCAGGAAAGCGGGCTGCACATGGATGAGCTGGGTACCCGCTCGCTCGGGGAGTTGCTGTTCTGCGACCCGGCATTCGAGCGCGGTGCGCTGCAGGTCTGCAGTTATCCCGCTGCCTGGTTGCCACCGGCTGATGCCGCTGAAGACTTATGGGGTCGCCGCTCGTGCTTTAGCCGTGGCCCCTTGAAAATACTGGTCGCCGAAGTGTTCCTGCCGACGCTCTGGCAGGCGATTCGCACCGCGGAGCAATGTTGATGTACCTGACGCTACTCAAATCCCTGAATCGCCTGAACCCGCGCAGCTGGGATTTCATTCAGCTGATGCGGATCGACAAGCCTATCGGCATTTATCTATTACTCTGGCCGACCCTCTGGGCGCTCTGGATAGCCGGTGAAGGCTCGCCATCGCTGCTCAATGTGATGATTTTCGTGGTCGGTGTCTTTCTGATGCGGGCCGCAGGTTGCGTGATCAACGACTTCGCCGATCGCAAGGTGGACGGCCACGTCAAACGCACTGAGCAGCGGCCGCTGGTGAGCGGCAAAGTCAGCTCCAAAGAAGCACTGGTGTTGTTTGCCGTGCTGGTGCTGGCCAGCTTTGGTCTGGTGCTGCTGACCAATGCCACCACGATCTGGCTGTCATTCGGCGGCCTGGCGCTGGCGGCCTGTTATCCGTTCATGAAGCGCTACACCTATTACCCGCAGGTGGTACTGGGCGCCGCGTTTTCCTGGGGTATGCCCATGGCGTTCACCGCAGAGACCGGACATTTGCCGGCGGCGGCGTGGCTGCTGTACATCGCCAATCTGCTGTGGACGGTGGCCTATGACACGTATTACGCGATGGTCGATCGGGAAGATGATCTGAAGATCGGTGTGAAATCCACCGCTGTACTGTTTGGCGATGCGGACCGGATCATCATTCTGTCCCTGCAAGGTCTGGCGCTGGGCTGCTTGCTGCTGGCCGGAGCGCGTTTTGAGCTGGGCGTGTGTTTCTACCTTGGCCTGCTGGTGGCGTCGGTATGTTTTGTCTGGGAATTCTGGTCAACCCGTGAACGCGACCGTGATGCCTGTTTCAAGGCATTCCTGCATAACCATTGGGCGGGGCTGGCGATCTTTGTCGGGATTGTTGCGGATTACGCGCTGCGTTGATGGCACGCAAATATCCTGTATCTGTAGGAGCGCAGCTTGCTCGCGATAAGGTCGGCACGACCTTCCAGCGGTGGTGCGTTCACCATTTCTACGACTGCTTCGCAGCCGATCGCGAGCAAGCTGCGCTCCTACAGCAAGATTTTCCTCTTAAGGTTTAACCACGTGCCAAGCGCCGCCTTTACCGTCACCGGTCTTGTCGCCCGCCTTCTTGTCATCCTTGTAGCCATACACCGGCTTGCCGTCATACGCCCACTGCATCTTGCCGTCGTCACGCTTGATGATTGTCCACTTCCCCGATGGCTTGTCGGTCGCTTCAGCGAAAAGCGGCGGCCAGTTAACCGCACACTGGTCGTTACAGGCGGACTTGCCGCCGCTGTCCTTGTCGAAGGTGTAAAGCGTGAGGCCGCTGTGCTGGGTCAAAATGCCGTCCTGCGCCATGCCCGGCTCGGCAGCAAAAGCCAGACCCGAAGACGCCAGCGCCGCAGCGGTCAAAAGGGCCTTGAGTGTCGATGAAATCTTGAGCATCGGTTAATCCTCTTCTTTGTTGAAATTGTTATCGGATGAGACTGCACATTAGCCGCTTGAAGCGGTGCTACGCCAGCCCTCAGACTAAGCTGTCACACGACTGCAATAATTCCGTTATCTAATGCGCCCCAAGACAGTTAAATGACAAGAGGTTCGAGCATGGTTGGCAGGAGCATTCTGATCGTTGACGACGAAGCGCCCATTCGCGAAATGATCGCCGTTGCGTTGGAAATGGCCGGCTATGACTGCATGGAAGCAGAGAACTCTCAGCAAGCCCACGCAATCATCGTAGACCGTAAACCGGATCTGATCCTGCTCGACTGGATGTTGCCCGGTACATCGGGCATTGAGCTGGCTCGGCGCCTCAAGCGTGATGAGCTGACCGGAGACATTCCGATCATCATGCTCACGGCCAAGGGTGAAGAGGACAACAAGATCCAGGGCCTGGAAGTCGGCGCTGACGATTACATCACCAAACCGTTTTCACCCCGCGAACTGGTTGCGCGCCTCAAGGCCGTGCTGCGTCGCGCTGGCCCGACCGATGGCGAAGCGCCCATTGAAGTCGGCGGTCTGTTGCTCGACCCCATCAGCCACCGCGTAACCATCGACGGCAAGCCTGCTGAAATGGGCCCCACCGAATACCGTCTGCTGCAATTCTTCATGACTCACCAAGAGCGCGCCTATACCCGCGGGCAATTGCTGGATCAGGTCTGGGGAGGCAATGTTTATGTCGAAGAACGTACTGTCGATGTGCATATCCGTCGCCTGCGCAAAGCCCTCGGCGATGCTTACGAAAATCTGGTACAAACCGTGCGCGGCACGGGCTATCGCTTTTCTACCAAGAGCTGAAAGCCGATTTTCTGTAAACAGACAGCGCAGCCACAGAGCTTGCGCTAGACATGGATGTGCTCTTAATTGAACCAAAACTGGCATGGCACCCTGATCCGCCACATGTTGCTGCTGGTCACGGCCTGCCTCTTGGTCGGGCTCATCAGTGGGCAATACGGCTGGAGCCTGGCCATCGGCCTGGGGCTTTACCTGGCCTGGACCCTCAAACAACTTCTGCGTCTTCATCACTGGCTCAGCAGCCATAAAGCCGACGAGCCGCCGCCCGATGGCTATGGCCTGTGGGGCGAAGTATTCGACAGCATCTACCACCTGCAACGCCGTGACCAACGGGTGCGCGGGCGTCTGCAAGCGGTGATTGATCGCGTGCAGGAATCCACCGCGGCGCTCAAAGACGCGGTGATCATGCTCGACAGCGAAGGCAACCTGGAATGGTGGAATCGCGCCGCTGAAACCCTCATGGGCCTCAAAACCCCGCAGGATAGCGGTCAGCCGGTGACCAACCTGGTGCGTCACCCGCGTTTTAAAGAGTATTTCGAGCAAGAGAGTTACGCCGAGCCCCTGGAAATCCCGTCGCCTACCAACGACCGGATGCGGATTCAGCTGCTGATTACCCGCTATGGCAACAACGAACACCTGATGCTGGTGCGCGATGTCACGCGGATCCATCAGCTCGAACAAATGCGCAAAGACTTCATCGCCAACGTCTCCCACGAGCTACGCACGCCGTTGACGGTGATCTTCGGTTATCTGGAAACCTTGCTAGATAACGTCGAAGAGGTGAACCCGCGCTGGGTTCGCGCTCTGCAGCAGATGCACCAGCAAGGCGGGCGCATGCAGACACTGCTCAACGATTTGCTGCTGCTGGCCAAGCTTGAAGCGACGGACTACCCCTCGGACAACCATCCGCTGGCCGTCACGACGCTGCTGGAAACCATTACCCACGATGCCCAGGAATTGTCGGGCAGTAAAAACCAGCAGATCAGCCTGGAGCTGGACAGCGACATACAGCTCAAAGGCAGTGAAACCGAGTTGCGTAGCGCGTTCTCGAACCTGATCTTCAATGCCGTCAAATACACACCGGCCGAAGGCAAGATCCGCATTCGCTGGTGGTCCGACGAGCGTGGTGCGCACCTGAGCGTGCAGGATTCCGGCATCGGTATCGAAACCAAACATTTACCGCGCCTGACCGAACGCTTCTACCGCGTTGATTCCAGCCGCGCCTCCAATACCGGCGGCACCGGGCTGGGTCTGGCGATCGTCAAACACGTGCTGTTGCGCCACCGGGGCACCCTTGAGATCAACAGCGTTCCAGGCAAAGGCAGCGTGTTTACCTGCCATTTCCCGCCGGTCCAGTTGGCCAAAGCCTGGGATGAGTCGCTCTGACCACTAGGCAAGCAGGCATTGAGCCGCTACATTGCCGCACTTATGCCCCCGATTTCGGTGCGGCCATTACCTCCTCACGCTAAAACGGAACCCGTAAAACTCCATCATGGACCCTTCCCCTGGTTTTAACCTCGCTTCACTGTTCGCCGATTTCGGCATGATTCTCTTCGCAATGCTTCTGGTCCTGCTCAACGGCTTTTTCGTTACGGCAGAGTTCGCCATGGTCAAGCTGCGCTCGACCAAGGTTGAAGCCATTGCCGAAAAAAACGGCTGGCGCGGACATATCCTGCGCACCGTTCACAACCAGCTCGACGCCTACCTGTCGGCCTGCCAATTGGGTATCACCCTCGCCTCTCTGGGCCTTGGCTGGGTCGGTGAGCCGGCGTTCGCGCACTTGCTGGAGCCGCTGCTCGCCGCTGTGGGCGTGGATACTCCTGAAGTGATCAAAGGCGTGTCGTTCTTTACCGCCTTCTTCATCATTTCCTACCTGCACATCGTGGTCGGCGAGCTAGCCCCAAAATCCTGGGCGATCCGCAAGCCGGAACTGTTGTCGCTGTGGACGGCCGTGCCGCTGTACCTGTTCTATTGGGCAATGTATCCGGCGATTTACCTGCTCAACGCCAGCGCCAACGGCATCCTGCGCATTGCCGGCCAGGGCGAACCCGGCCCGCATCATGAACACAGCTACAGCCGTGAAGAACTGAAACTGATCCTGCACTCCAGCCGTGGGCAGGATCCCAGCGATCAGGGCATGCGAGTGCTCGCGTCAGCCGTTGAGATGGGCGAACTGGAAGTGGTCGACTGGGCCAACTCCCGAGAAGACCTGGTCACTCTGGACTTCAACGCGCCGCTCAAAGAAATCCTCGCCCTGTTCCGCCGCCACAAATTCAGCCGCTATCCGGTGTACGACGCCGAGCGTGGTGAATTTGTCGGCCTGCTGCACATCAAGGACCTGCTGCTGGAGCTGGCAGCTCTGGATCACATCCCGGAATCCTTCAACCTGGCCGAGCTGACCCGCCCACTGGAGCGGGTTTCCAAGCACATGCCGCTGTCGCGCCTGCTGGAGCAGTTCCGTCAGGGCGGTGCGCACTTTGCCCTGGTTGAAGAAGCCGACGGCAAGATCATCGGCTACCTGACCATGGAAGACGTGCTCGAAGTGCTGGTCGGCGACATCCAGGACGAACACCGCAAGGTTGAACGCGGCATCCTCGCCTACCAGCCGGGCAAACTGCTAGTACGTGGCGACACCCCGCTGTTCAAGGTCGAACGCCTGCTGGGCATCGATCTGGACCACGTAGAAGCCGAAACCCTGGCAGGCCTGATCTACGAAACCCTGAAACGGGTTCCGGAAGTCGAGGAAGTCATGGAGTTCGAAGGGCTGCGGATCATCATCAAAAAGATGAAAGGTCCGAAAATCGTGTTGGCCAAGGTGGTCAAGATTGATTGATGTTGTATCAGGCTGATGGTTGATATCACCCTGTAGGAGCTGCCGCAGGCTGCGAAAAGCGGATATCCCTGTAACACCGCCTTCGCAGCCTTCGGCAGCTCCTACAGATAGCCGTAATCTGTGGGAGCGAATTCATTCGCGAAGGGGCGAGGCCAGATAAACATCTCTGACTGACACTCCGCTTTCGCGAATGAATTCGCTCCCACAGGATTCACCCGCGGTAAGCCTGTTCGCGCCTCTCAATTCCCACCCACGGCGAAATTCGGCAGGCTCTGCACCGGCTGGGCGAATTCGTAGGGGATGGATTCGAGCGCCAGGCCTACGTTGCGCTGTATCGCGAAGTGCAGGTGCGGGCCGGTGCTGTTGCCGGTATTGCCGGAACGCGCCAGGGCAGTGCCGACAACGACGTGCTGGCCTTCCTTTACGCTCACCGAGCCGCGCATCAAATGCAGGTAAACGCCCATGGTGCCGTCGTCGTGCAGGATTCGCACGAAGTTGCCTGAAGGGTTCGACCCTTTGCCTGTCTGCTCATTCTCGACTTTGACCACCACCCCGCCACGGGCCGCGATGATGGGCGTGCCTTCGGGCATGGCGATGTCCATGGCGTAGCGGCCCTTGGCGCCAAAGTGGCTGTACCTGCCGTTGGGGCCCTGGCTCAAGCGAAACGGGCCACCGATCCAGGGCAACGGATAGCGATACGCCAGGCTTGAGCGCTGCGGATCACCGACGATAGAGCGCAGGTTGGTTTTATAGCTCATGGCCTTGCCGACTATCTTCGGGCTCAACACCGTAACCCGCTCATTGCTGCGAGCGGCGATGGTGCGCCGGATGGTCTGGTCAGCGACACCCAGAACGTTCTTCACTCCCGAGATCTTCAGCTCGATTTCCACGGGCGCATACAGGTCGTTGCGCACGTAGAGACTGTCGACGCCTTTGTCTCGCCTGGTGCTCAAATGCACCTGGCGATCAATGCGCTCGACCATCCGATCCTTGAACACCATTACCGACGCACCCGGCGTAGGGCGGTCGGTAAACGAGACCACGCCGTTGGCATCCGTGAATCGATAGATGGTCACCGCCCCGGCTGATTGCGCAGCCAGCAACAGAGCACACAGGATCAATAAGCGCTCAAGCATGGGATTGGTCTGGGTTGTAAATAAGGTGAGGCAAGCCTAACAGCGATTTCTCCGAATGAGGACTCAGCTGTATCAATCGGCAACAGAGCAAGCGTCAAGGAATCCACGCCAGATGCCAAGAGGCTGCAGGCGTAGCTACGCTCCCTCAGGTTCGGTGATTACCAGTGGGAGCGACCGGGGTGGCGCTCCACCTTGCTCGCGAAGAGGCCAGAACATCCGACACTATTACTGTGAGCAGGAACATCGCCTTCGCGAGCAAGCTCGCTCCCACAGGGGGATCTATTGAGCCCGACACTAACGGTTGCAGGTAAACATCGAATCCCCACAGATCACTGCCACAGGTCTTCGATCAAGCACCCGGCGAGAAGTGCTTCTGCGCTGTGCCGCGGGCGATCAGGCGGGAGATGTAATCCAGCTTCTGCGCGTCCTGATCGGTAAAGCGGAAAGTCACTTGCAACCAGTCACTGTCGGGCTTGGGCTCGAAGGCGGTGATGGTGTGCAGGTAGCCGTTGAGCCGCGCCACTTCATTGTTCTCGCCCTGCTCCAGATCAAGCACAGCCTGTTCGAGGATCTGAGGCAATGTTTCGCTGCGGCGCACCACCAGCGAAGCTTCCTTCAGGGTCAGAGCCTTGATCACACAGCTTTGGTTGCCGCTGGACAGGCGCAACTGGCCCTGGCCGCGACCAGCAGGCTCTTTGGCTGCTGCTGCCTGCTGTGGCACTGGCGCTGCCTTGGCGAGGCCGCTCGCTGCGGGCCTGACCACTTCAGCCTTGCCACCGGTGAGCGCGCTCAGCGACTCATTGAGCCCGGAGCTGACCCGTGCCGGACCACTGGCCATCACCGCGTCCAGCTTGCCGACCTTGGCGAATGCTTTTTTGACCTTGGTGAGCAGCTGTTCATTGGTGAAAGGCTTGCCGACGAAATCGCTCACGCCCGCCTGGATGGCCTGCACGACGTTTTCTTTGTCGCCACGGCTGGTGACCATGATGAACGGCACGGTTTTCAGATAATTGTCTTGGCCGCGACACCAGGCCAGCAGTTCCAGGCCGGACATTTCCGGCATTTCCCAATCGCACAGAATCAGGTCAAACGTCTCGCGGCTCAGCAATATCTGAGCCTTGCGGCCGTTGACGGCGTCTTCGGTGTGAATTCCCGGAAAATAGTTGCGCAGACCTTTCTTAACCAAATCGCGAATGAAAGTCGCGTCATCCACGATCAAAACACTGACTTTACTCATCGACGCTCCTGCGGGCGTGTCCGCCTGGATCGGCGAACTGCGTTGCTGCCTGACACACCCTATATTTCGGCAAGCATAGCGTTGACTACTAGCCAACTGCCATCCTGATTGACGACGCCAGGACATTTAATTCGCGGGCGGCTGAAAAATTCAAAAGCCCGTGAACGAAAACGCCCAGCTGCGAGCTGGGCGTTTTTTCGCAGGCAATCTTACTTATCGTCAGGTTGGCCCGGAACATTAGGGCTTTCGCTCGATATACCTTGAACCTCTTCTTTCATGCGCTTGAGGCCCATGTGCCGCACGTCGGTGCCGCGCACCAGGTAAATGACCAGCTCGGAAATGTTGCGCGCGTGGTCGCCAATCCGCTCCAGCGAGCGCAGTACCCAGATCACGTTGAGAACCCGGGAAATGGATCGCGGATCTTCCATCATGTAAGTCGCCAGCTCACGCAGGGCGGTCTTGTATTCGCGGTCGATGATCTTGTCGTACTGAGCCACCGACAGCGCTAATTCCGGGTCAAAGCGAGCGAACGAGTCCAGTGCATCGCGGACCATGTTGCGCACCTGATCGCCAATGTGGCGCACTTCAACGTAACCGCGCGGCGATTCACCCTCTTCGCACAACTGAATGGCACGACGAGCGATCTTGGTCGCTTCGTCACCGATGCGCTCAAGGTCGATGACCGACTTGGAGATGCTGATGATCAAACGCAGGTCCGAAGCAGCCGGCTGACGACGAGCGAGGATGCGCAGGCATTCTTCGTCGATATTGCGCTCCATCTGGTTGATGCGGTCGTCAACTTCCCGAACCCGCTGGGCCAGACCGGAATCGGCTTCGATCAAGGCAGTCACGGCATCGTTGACCTGCTTTTCGACCAAACCGCCCATCTCGAGCAAATGGCTGCGTACTTCTTCGAGCTCAGCGTTGAACTGTTGCGAGATGTGATGCGTGAGGCTGTCTTTATGAATCATGCTTGGTGTCCTTGGAACGTCCGATTAAGTGCGAAAACGCAGCGGTGCTTCAGGGTTTGAGCAAGTCCTAGCCATAACGACCGGTGATGTAATCTTCCGTCTGTTTTTTAGCCGGGTTGGTGAACATCGTGTCCGTGTCACCGAACTCGACCAGTTTGCCCATGTACATAAATGCGGTGTAATCCGACACCCGTGCCGCCTGCTGCATGTTGTGCGTAACGATCACAATGGTGTATTTGGATTTCAGTTCGTAGATCAGCTCTTCAACTTTCAGTGTCGAAATCGGATCAAGTGCAGAACAAGGTTCGTCGAGCAGCAGAAACTCTGGCTCAACGGCAATCGTGCGGGCAATCACCAGCCGCTGCTGCTGACCTCCGGACAGGCCCAGCGCCGACTCATGCAGGCGATCTTTGACCTCCTCCCACAGCGCCGCGCCTTTGAGCGCCCACTCGACAGCTTCATCGAGTACACGTTTTTTATTGATGCCCTGGATTCGCAGGCCGTAAACCACGTTTTCGTAGATGGTCTTGGGAAACGGGTTGGGCTTCTGGAACACCATGCCGACCCGACGGCGCAATTCCGCAACGTCTTCGCCTTTGGTGTAGATATCGTGACCGTACAGATTGATGGCGCCTTCAACGCGGCAGCCATCCACCAGATCGTTCATGCGATTGAAGGTGCGCAGCAGCGTGGATTTGCCGCAGCCAGACGGGCCGATGAAGGCCGTCACACGCTGTTTCGGGATGTTCAGGCTGACATCGAACAGCGCCTGCTTGTCACCATAAAACAGGTTCAGGCCCGGCACTTCGATAGCCACGGTTTCGTCGGCCAGATGCAGGCCAGACTTGTTGCGCCCCAGGGCTGACATATTGATACCTCGTGCCGGGTTTTGCGGTTGCATGGATTGCTCCTTACGCTAACCAATTAATTTGAGCTTCTTTTTCTGTTGGAGCAGTCAGCTGCAAAGCGGTGTGTCAGGCAAACCGTCATCGCTGCCTCGCGTTGCTCGTGAGCTCCTACCGGTCACTAGCTATCCAGCGCTTTGTATTTTTCCCGCAGGTGGTTACGAATCGCCACCGCAGACAGATTGAGCAAGGCGATCACCAGCACCAGCAACAGCGCCGTGGCATACACCAGTGGCCGCGCCGCCTCGACGTTTGGGCTCTGGAAGCCGACGTCATAAATATGGAAACCCAGGTGCATGATCTTCTGATCAAGGTGCAGGTACGGGTAGTTGCCGTCCACTGGCAGCGACGGCGCCAGTTTCACCACGCCCACCAACATCAACGGGGCGACTTCACCGGCGGCGCGGGCCACGGCCAGGATCAAGCCGGTCATCATCGCCGGGCTGGCCATGGGCAGGACGATCTTCCACAGGGTTTCGGCCTTGGTCGCACCCAGCGCCAGCGAGCCTTCACGCAGACTTAGCGGAATGCGCGCCAGGCCTTCTTCGGTGGCGACGATGACTACCGGCACCGCCAGCAGCGCCAGGGTCAGCGAAGCCCAAAGCAGGCCCGGCGTACCGAACGTCGGTGCGGGCAGCGCCTCGGGGAAGAACAGCCGGTCCAGCGAACCACCCAGCACATAAACAAAGAAACCCAACCCGAACACGCCGTACACGATGGCTGGCACGCCCGCCAGGTTGTTCACGGCGATGCGGATCAACCGGGTCACCGGGCCTTGTCGAGCGTATTCACGCAGGTAAACCGCTGCCAGCACACCGAACGGCGTGACGATCACAGCCATGATCAAAGTCATCATCACAGTGCCGAAAATCGCCGGGAAGATGCCGCCTTCAGTGTTCGCTTCCCGTGGGTCTTCACTTAGGAATTCCCAGAGCTTCTTGAAATAGAAACCGAGCTTGGTGAACGTGCCCATCGCGTTTGGCTGGTAGGCATGGACGATTTTGCCCAGGCTGATTTCGACTTCCTTACCGTTGGCATCCCGGGCGGTGAGGCTGTCGCGATCAAAGGCTTGGTGCAGCGCACCCAATTGGGTTTCGATCACTTTGTAGCGGCTATCCAGCTCGGCCCGCTCGCTGGCCATGTCGGCTTGAGCCTCAGCGTCCAGCGTGCCTTCAAGCTCCAGCTTGCGAGCTTGCAGACGCAGGCGCTCGATGCCGTGGTTGATAGCGCCGATGTCTTTCTTTTCCAGCTGATAAAGCTCGTCGGCCAGACCTTCGACGCGCTTGATGCGTTCTTGCAGTGTCGGCCAGGCCGCCTCGCCTTCAGCCACGACCTTGCCGCTTTCTTTCACATTGACCAGGTAGCCGTAGAAATTGCCCCACTCACGCCGCTCAAGGGTCATCAACTCGGCGGGCATGCTCTGTTCAGACAGCCATTCGCCGACGATCCACGTGAAATCGCTGGGGCCGATGTCACGGTTGCCGACTTTAAACAGCTCCCGGGTCATGAACTCCGGACCTTCATCAGGGACCGGCAACCCTGAGCCTTTCAAGCGCTCGCGGGGGACTTGCTCTTGCTCGACCACTTCACCAATGAGAACGTGCTTTTCCTGATTCGGTACGTCGTACTGCGCATACACCAGATCGGCCGGCCAGAAATGACCCAGGCCGCGCACAGCGATGACCGAGAGCAAACCCAGCGTCATGATGACGGCGATGGACACTGCGCCCGCGCTCATCCAGACGCCTGGGGCGCCTGTCTTGAACCAGCTCTTGAGGGAGTTCCGTTTCACGAACTGCTACCTTCCTTAAAGAGACGAGTATTGCTTGCGCAGGCGCTGACGAATCAGCTCTGCGAGGGTGTTCATCACAAAGGTGAAGATCAGCAGCACCAGCGCCGCCAGGAACAACACCCGATAGTGACTGCCACCCACTTCCGACTCCGGCATCTCCACTGCCACGTTGGCCGCCAGCGTGCGCATCCCCTCAAACAGGTTCATGTCCATGATCGGCGTGTTGCCGGTGGCCATCAGCACGATCATGGTCTCGCCCACCGCGCGGCCCATGCCGATCATCAACGCCGAGAAAATCCCCGGGCTGGCGGTCAGGATCACCACCCGTGTCAGGGTCTGCCAAGGCGTGGCGCCCAGGGCCAGCGAGCCCAGGGTCAGGCCGCGCGGCACGCTGAACACCGCGTCTTCGGCAATCGAGTAAATGTTGGGAATCACCGCAAAGCCCATGGCGATACCCACCACCAGCGCATTGCGCTGATCGTAAGTGATGCCCAGATCGTGGGAGATCCACATGCGCATGTCGCCACCGAAGAACCAGTTCTCCAGATGCGGGCTCATGCTCAAGGCGAACCAGCCCACCAGTAGCACGACCGGCAGCAGGATTGCGGCTTCCCAACCGTCCGGCACACGCAGGCGAATGTTCTCAGGCATGCGGCTCCAACCGAAACCGGCTAGCAGGATGCCAATCGGGGTCAGCAGCAACAGGCTGAAGACACCTGGCAAATGGCCTTCCAGATAAGGAGCCAGGAACAGCCCGGCAAAGAAGCCGAGGATCACGGTGGGCATGGCTTCCATCAGCTCGATCACCGGCTTGACCTTGCGACGCATCGCCGGGGCCATGAAGTAAGCGGTGTAAATCGCGGCGGCGATCGCCAGTGGCGCGGCCAGCACCATGGCATAGAACGCGGCTTTCAAGGTGCCGTAGGTCAACGGGGCCAGGCTCAGCTTGGGCTCGAAATCACTGTTGGATGCCGTGGACTGCCAGACATACTGCGGCGAATCGTAGTTTTCGTACCAGACCTTGCCCCACAGCGCGCTCCAGGATACCTCCGGGTGCGGATTCTTGAGGGTCAGCGGCAACAACGCGCCGCCCTGCTCGACCAGCAATTGGTCAGCCCGAGGCGACAGAGCGAGGATTCCCGAACCCTGGGCAATCTGCTCAACCAGCAGTGTGCGATGTGCAGTGCTATGGAATACCCCGAGCTGACCCGACGCATCCAGTGCCACGAAGCCTTTGCGGCGCTGCTCGGCGGTGATCTGGGTGATTGGCGACTTGCCCATCTGGAAATCGCGGATGTGCATGAAGCGCATCTCTTGATCCACGTCCCGCGCCATGAACCACTGGGCCATCGAGCCTTTGGAGTTACCGATGATCAGCGAAATGCCGCCGACCAATTGGGTGCTGGCCGTGATTTCGGCATTTGCGTCTTCCAGCAGTTTATAGCGGCCGTTAAGGGTGCGATCCCGCAGGCTGAAGACATCGGCCTGAGCGCGACCGTTGATCACATACAACCATTGCTGACGAGGATCGATGTAAATCGCTTTGACCATCGCCGAGGTTTGCGGCAGCTCGATACGCTCCTGCTCGCTGCTGACCTCGCCGGTCATCATGTTCTCTTTCTTTTCCAGGGAAAAAACGTGCAGCTGGGTGCCCGTGGAACCGGCAATCACCAGGGTTTCGCCGCTGGCGTTGAGGCTGACGTGCTCCAAAGCCCGACCCTGATCGTCCAGCACCAACGGCGTTTCACCATAAGGCCAGGTGATGCTCGGGGTGATGGTTTTCTTGTTGTTCGGGTACGTCACCAGGTAGTTGTGCCGGAAGGCGAGCACCTGACCATTGGACAAACCCAGCGCCACCAAGGGCGTACCCGGCTGATCCTGGCCAATAGAGGTGACGCTCACGCCGGGCGCAAGTGGCAGGCCAACGCGCTTGAGTTCGGCACCGTCGTCAACACTGAAAAATATCGCCTCGCCCTTGTCGGAAATGCGCATGCCGACCTGATTCTGCTCTTCGATGGCGAGCATCAGCGGCTGGCCAGCGTCATTGATCCAGGCGGGCTGGAGGGGGGTTTCTGTGTTCAGGCTGGCACCCTGAAACAGAGGTGCGACTACATACGCCAGATAAAAGAAGATCAGGGTGATCGCTGCAAGCACAGCAAGCCCGCCGACAGCCACGTACCAGCGGGTCAGCCGATCTTTGAAGGCGCGCACGCGACGCTTGCGCTGCAACTCCGGCGTATTGAAATCAATGCGCTGGGAGGGTGAATTTTCAGTCATCGGAGAATTGGCCAGTTCAACATGCGCACACCCTAGCGGACCTGTATGACAAAAACATTACAGTATGGTGACGCAGAAAAGCCCGCCACCGGTATTCATGGCAGCGGACTGAAAAGTGAGGGTGGCCATTTGCAAAACAGAAGCCGAAAACTGGAGCCACCGAGACGCTGATTATTTGCCCGCTGCTGCACCTTCCTACAAGCCTAGATCAGCCAAGGCCTTGCTCACCACTCGTGATGGCAGAGGAATGTAGCCGTCTTTCATGACCACTTCCTGACCCTGACGGGAGAGCACCAGTTTTACGAATTCTGCCTCCAGGGGAGCCAAAGGCTTGTTCGGTGCTTTGTTGACGTAGATGTAGAGGAAACGAGACAGAGGGTAAGTCCCGTTCAAAGCGTTGGTTTCGTTGTCTTCGACGAACTCGCCGCCATCCTTCTTGGCCAGCGGCACGGTGCGCACGCTGGACGTTTTATAACCAATACCGGAGTACCCGATGCCGTTGAGCGAGCTGCTGATGGAGCTGACCACCGAAGCCGAGCCAGGCTGTTCATTGACGTTGGCCTTGAAGTCGCCTTTGCACAGGGCTTCTTCCTTGAAGTAACCGTACGTCCCGGACACTGAATTGCGACCGAACAGCTGAATCGGCTTGTTGGCCAGATCGCCGGTTACGCCGACGTCAGCCCAGGTCTTGGCGTCAGCCTTGGCACCACAAAGCCGGGTGACGGAGAAAATCGCATCCACCTGGGCCATGGTCAGGCCCTTGATCGGGTTGTCTTTGTGTACGAACACCGCCAGCGCATCCACCGCCACAGGAATGGCGGTTGGCTTATAACCGTGCTTCTGCTCGAAAGCCGACAATTCGCCGTCTTTCATCTTGCGGCTCATCGGCCCGAGGTTGGCGGTGCCTTCGGTAAGGGCTGGCGGTGCAGTGGAAGACCCCGCCGCCTGAATCTGGATGTTTACGCTTGGGTATTCTTTCTTGTAGGCCTCGGCCCACAGGGTCATGAGATTCGCCAGAGTGTCGGAACCCACGCTGGAAAGGTTGCCCGAAACGCCCGATGTCTTCACGTACGGCTTGATCGCGGGGTCAACAGCGGCCAATGCGTTAGCAGTCGCGACGCCAGCGGCAACGAAGGTCAGTGCAGTCATCAAACGTTTGAGTTTCATACCTTGCTCCGAGCGAGGTCAAAAAATAGGTCCGTTGGCCCCAAGTATTGGCAGCCCATGTGACGACTCTATGAATTGATTGTGACAATTGAATGAAAGGCCACGATCCTTTTACGGGGCGTGGCCTTCAAATGCTGCGAAGTATGAAACGGGGTGTTCCGAGCTATGAGAGGCTCAGCGCTTTTTAGCGATCAGGTAGCAACCAATGACCATGCCCAACACACACAGCATCGCCACGTACCAGGCTGGCGCCATCGGGCTGGATTTGAGCATGAGCGTCACCACCATCGGCGTCAGGCCACCGAAAATCGCATAGGCCAGGTTGTACGAGAACGACAACCCCGAGAACCGCACCACTGCCGGGAAGGCCTTGACCATCACATACGGCACCGCGCCGATGACGCCAACGAACAGGCCGGTCACTGCGTAAAGCGGGAACAGCCAGTCAGGATTGGCAGCCAGCGTGTGATAGAGGGTCCATGAACTGATCAGCAAACCCAGGCTACCAAACAGGAACACCCGGCCAGCGCCAATGCGGTCGGCCAGTGCGCCAGAAGCAACGCAACCGATGCTCAGGAATACGATCGCCAGGCTATTGGCCTTCAGGGCGACAGCGGCCGGGAAACCGAAAGTGGCGCCCTGCAGGATGGTCGGTGTCATCAGGATGACCACGATGATCCCGGCCGACAGCAGCCAGGTCAGCAACATAGAAATAGCGACGGCGCCGCGATGGTCGCGCAGCACCGACTTGAGCGGTACTTCTTCGGCCAGCGCCTTGCGCAATTGCAGTTCAGCGAACACTGGCGTTTCGTGCAACCAGCGACGCAGGTAGACCGACAGCAAGCCGAACACACCACCCACCAGGAACGGGATACGCCATGCGAAGTCGGAGACTTCAACAGGGGTGTAGATGGTATTGATGAAGGTAGCCATCAGGGAGCCCAGCAAGATGCCAGCCGTCAGACCACAGGTCAGCGTGCCACAGGCATAGCCAATGTGGCGGGCAGGCACGTGCTCGGAAACAAACACCCAGGCCCCCGGGACTTCACCGCCAATGGCTGCGCCTTGAATAACGCGCATCAACAGAAGCAGGATCGGCGCGAAAATGCCGATCTGGGCGTAAGTGGGCAGTAAACCCATGATCAGCGTCGGAACCGCCATCATGAAAATGCTCAGGGTGAACATTTTCTTGCGCCCCAGCAGGTCGCCAAAGTGCGCCATGATGATGCCGCCCAGAGGCCGCGCCAGATAACCGGCAGCGAAAATCCCGAAGGTCTGCATCATGCGCAGCCATTCAGGCATATCCACAGGGAAAAACAGTTTGCCGACCACCGCCGCAAAGAACACGAAAATGATGAAGTCGTAAAACTCCAGCGCGCCGCCCAATGCCGAAAGCGACAGGGTTTTGTAATCGTTGCGGGTCAGGGGACGCGCAGGCTGCGCGGTACTCAAAGGCACAGTGGACATGAATTACTTCTCTAAGGGGACTTCTCTTAATTGGGTTAGCGACAGTAAAGCAGGTTGCGGCGGGGTGGCCTGCAACAGCAATTGTCCGGAGCAACGGTGCGGATAGGCACCAAAATTGCGTGATACAGGCAGTCATGCCGCCGCATCGGGTTCGGCACGATAGCAAATTGTTTCAAAAAGCACACAGCCTGATGCGTAAATCGTCGAAATCAGTACCCAATGGTCGTTTCATGACGCACCGCCCGATATACTCGCTGGCCGCAGAATGATTGCTGCCTGTGTCGAAATGTAGCGCACAGCCGTCAGTCAGGGGCTGCTGTGCGAAAGCAGCTGTGTTTCAGCCAGCCGCTTTCGCAGAGTTTCCCCTACAGGCGCCTCGTATCACGCTGAACATCAAATGTTCACGCTGTTGGTTCTGAATGGCGCCTGTCAACCGCGGCAAAACACCAAGAGTCATGGGTCAGAGGCACCCTAGGCATGATCGAGCTCGAACAAGAAGATCCAATCCCGCAAGGCGACCTGGCTTTGCAAATCACCGCACTACCTCGCGAAACCAATGGCTTCGGGGACATTTTCGGCGGCTGGCTGGTTTCCCAGATGGATTTGGCTGGCACCGCCATGGCCAGCAAGATCGCCGGTGGGCGCGTCGCGACCGTTGCCATCGACCGCATGGCGTTCCTGGTGCCTGTGGCCGTTGGCGCACAGCTTTCCTTCTATACCCAAGCACTGGAAATCGGCCGCAGCTCCATCCAGATGATGGTTGAAGTCTGGAGCGACGACCCGCTGTCCAGTGAATGGCGCAAAGTGACCGAGGCGGTGTTCGTATTCGTGGCCATCGATGGCAGCGGCCGTACCCGCTCCGTTCCTGCACGGCGGTAGGCAGCTCCTACAGGGAATACGCGTCAAAGCAGGAATGTGTGACTGCAGGAAGGTAAACTCATCGACTTGGACACTGTCCATTTTGTCTTAGTCTTTGTTTGAGAGTTTATTTATGCCAACGCCCCAAGTTGAATCCGTCACCATCGATGAGCTGAACTGCTGGCGCATCAGCCACGGCGATGCCGAGCTGGTGGTCGCCCAGCAAGGTGCGCACATCGTCAGTTACCAGCGGGCTGGGCATAAGCCGCTGATCTGGTCCAACCCGGACGCAGCGTTTAAAAAGGGCAAGGCGATTCGTGGTGGCATGCCGATTTGCTGGCCGTGGTTTGGCAATCTGGAGCGTAATCCTTCCAGCGTTCAGGCCATGCGCGATAGCAGCGAACCGGCAAAAGCCCACGGCGAAGTCCGCGCGATCGATTGGGAACTGATGGGCATGGGTGAAGACGACGACGCGCTGATCGTTGAATTCATTCAACCCAAAGCAGAAGGCGGCTTGCCAGGCTGGCCACACAACGTGGCGCTGAAACTGAGCATTCGTCTGGATGAGGCGCTGAACGTCAGCCTGATCAGCTACAACTCCGGCAGCGAAACGGTGAGCTTCAGCCAGGCACTGCACAGCTATTTCGCGGTCAGCGATGTGCGCGAAGTCAGCATCAAAGGCCTGGACGGCCTGCGCTACATCGAAACCCTGGAAAACTGGGAAGAGCGCGAGCAATCCGGTGAGCTGCAATTTGCCGGCGAGACCGACCGCATCTACCTCGATACTCCCGACATGCTGAGCATTGTCGACCCGCAATGGCAGCGCAAGATCCACATCTGCACCAGTGGCTCGAAGTCGGCGATCGTGTGGAACCCATGGACCGAGAAGACTAAAACCTTCAACGACATGGCCGCCGATGGCTGGCAGCGCATGGTCTGCGTAGAAACCGCCAACGTGCTGGACGACGTGGTGACACTGGCACCGGACGAGATGCACGTGCTGGCGTTGAGTGTGTGGGCTGAGTCTTTGTCGGAAGACTGATCAATCTCGCGGCAGGCACCCTGCGGAAGATCTGTTGGAGCGAGGCTTGCCCGCGAAGAACGATTATGCGGTGTGCCTGGGTAACAGAGTCGGCTGATTCGCGGGCAAGCCTCGCTCCAACAGGCTTGCCTACAGGTCGGCTTCCACCACCACCCGCGCCTTCTCGGCGTCCATGGCATAGGCCGCATCGGCCAGGTCATTGCTGACTTTCTCGACCTTCAATTTGCCCACCACCCACAACGGCGTGTAGATGTCTTCGATCTTCAAACCTTTGGGGAAGCGGACCAGCACCAGTTGGTTCGGGGGCGGTGGCGGCACGTGGATGCAAGCGCCCGGATAGGGCACGAGGAAGAACAACGTGCTACGGCCTTTGGCGTCGGTCTCCAGCGGCACGGGATAGCCACCCAGGCGAATTTCCTTGCCGTTCATGGCCGGCACGGTTTTGGCCGAGTACATCACGGCGGGCAAACCCTTGCTTTGTTTCAAGCCACCTTTGCTATCGAACGTCCCTTGAGCTTCCGGAGAGTTGTGGTCGATATCGGGCATGGCTTCGAGGGCTTTCTGGTCTGATTTGGGCATCAGGTCCAGCCAGTCGGTTTCGGGAATTTCAGCGTGGGCAAGGCCGCAGGTCAGCAGCAGGGTCAGAACTAGAAGGCGACGCATCGACAGGCTCGGCAGAAAATGGAGGGAGTTGAACAATAGCTCGGCATTCTAGCCCCCTGCGCACCGAGAACGCAGAGGGCTGATGAACATCAGTCGTTCTTTTTGATCAGGCCGTAGATGACCAGCAGCACGATTGCGCCGACCAGTGCACCCAGGAAGCCCGCGCCTTCGCCAGCCTGATAGATACCCAGCGCCTGACCGCCATACGTGGCCGCCAGCGAACCGCCGATGCCCAACAGAATGGTCATGATCCAGCCCATGCTGTCGTCGCCCGGCTTGAGGAAACGCGCCAGCAGGCCAACGATCAAGCCAATGAAAATGGTTCCGATAATACCCATGCCGTTTTCCTCTTTAAGAATTGATATGCCAAAGCCTAGCCAGCTATAGGCATCACGCTATGAGAGGGGTTTGGGATTGGAATGGTTCAATGCGTGACGTCGGCACCCATCGGTAGGAGCTCACGAGCACCGCGAGGCAGCGATAACGATCTGCCTGATACACCGCCATCGCGGCCTCGCGCTGCTCGTGCGCTCCTACAGGGTACGCATTTCAATTCAAATATTTTTGTAGTGCGAACTGATCAGTTTTTGATCAACGCCTCAACCAGCTTGACCTGACGATCCAGCGTCTCGCGATCTGCGCTGCGCACCGTGGCATGACCCACTTTACGGCCGGCCTTGAAGGCTTTGCCGTAGTGATGCAAATGGCAGTCATCAATGGCAACGACCTTATCCACCGCTGGCACTTCGCCGATGAAGTTGAGCATGGCGCTCTCGCCGACCTTGGCCGTGGAACCCAATGGCAAGCCCGCAACCGCCCGCAGGTGGTTTTCGAACTGGCTGCATTCGGCGCCTTCGGTGGTCCAGTGCCCGGAGTTGTGCACGCGCGGCGCGATTTCGTTGGCTTTCAGGCCGCCATCGACTTCAAAGAACTCGAACGCCAGCACACCGACATAATCCAGCTGCTTGAGGACACGGCCTGCGTAATCTTCGGCCAGGGCCTGCAACGGGTGATCGGTGCTGGCGATGGAAATACGCAGGATGCCGTTGTCGTGGGTGTTGTGCACCAGCGGATAGAAACGGGTTTCACCGTCACGGGCACGCACAGCGATCAACGACACTTCACCGGTGAATGGCACGAAACCTTCCAACAGGCAGGCGACACTGCCCAGCTCAGCAAAGGTACCTTCGACATCAGCCGCAGTGCGCAGCACTTTCTGGCCCTTGCCGTCGTAACCCAGGGTACGAGTCTTGAGCACTGCAGGCAGGCCGATCGCAGCGACTGCCGCATTCAGATCGGCTTGCGACTGGATATCGGCGAACTCAGGCGTCGGAATGCCCAGGTCCTTGAACATGCTCTTCTCGAACCAGCGATCACGGGCGATGCGCAAGGCTTCGGCGCTTGGATAGACCGGCACGAACTGAGACAGAAACGCCACGGTTTCCGCTGGCACGCTTTCGAACTCGAAGGTCACCAGATCGACGTCGTCGGCCAACTGGCGCAGATGAGCCTGATCGCTGTAATCGCCCAGCAAATGCTCGCCCAATGCAGCGGCGCAAGCGTCTGGCGCCGGGTCGAGGAAGGCGAAGCTCATCCCCAGCGGAGTTCCTGCCAGGGCCAACATGCGACCTAGTTGGCCGCCACCGATTACACCGATTTTCATGCGAAAAACCTCAGGCATCGCGCGGGTCTGGATTGTCCAGGACGCTGTCTGTCTGCTCAGCGCGGAATTTCTTCAGCACTGTGTGGAATTGTGGATGCTTGGCGCCCAGGATGCTGGCCGACAACAAGGCCGCGTTGATCGCGCCCGCTTTGCCGATGGCCAGAGTTGCCACTGGAATGCCCGCTGGCATCTGCACGATGGACAGCAGGGAATCGACACCCGAGAGCATGGACGACTGCACCGGAACGCCCAGCACCGGCAGATGGGTCTTGGCCGCGCACATGCCTGGCAAGTGAGCCGCACCGCCAGCACCGGCGATGATGACTTCGATGCCGCGTGCTTCGGCCTCTTCGGCATACTGGAACAGCAAATCCGGCGTGCGGTGTGCAGACACCACTTTGACTTCAAACGGAATGCCTAGCTTTTCCAGCATATCGGCGGTGTGGCTAAGGGTGGACCAATCGGACTTGGAGCCCATGATCACGCCAACCAGTGCGCTCATCGTCGTGCCTCTCATCGGGCGCCCGCAGGCGCATCAATAAACAAACAAGCCACGCGGGAGGACCGGCGTGGCTTGCTGTACGAAAAATGACCGGTCGAGCCGGCCAAAGGCCGCGCAGTATACCTGAAAGAGGTGCATTAAACGCACCCCCATCGACCATCTGTCTTGTAGGGCGATTCTGCCCTGCAAAGCACGGTTTTACTGACCTGCCGGTCAAGCATTATCCGGCGTCGCAGCGCCCTCAAGCTTGCGCCAGAGCAGGCGGACATTGGCCTTGCGCACCAGGGCGCAGCGATACAGGCGGATTTCCAGCGGAACATGCCATTGCGGCCCGCCACACACCACCAGCTCACCGCGAGCCAGTTCGGCACGCACGCTCAATCGCGGCACCCAGGCGATACCCAGTCCTTCCAGCGCCATGCTTTTCAGGCTGTCAGCCATGGCCGTTTCATAGACTGTGGTGAAGCGCAGATTCCGCTGGCGCAGCAGCAGGTTCACCGAGCGTCCGAGAAAAGCACCCGCGCTATACGCCAGAAGCGGCACGCTGCCGCCATCTTCCAGACCGAACAACGGCTGACCGTGTTCGTCGGCCGCGCAGACCGGGAGCATTTCAGTGTGCGCCAGATGCAGCGACGGGAAGATTTCCGGGTCCATTTGCAGGGCGGCGTCCGGGTCGTAGAACGCCAGCATCAGGTCACAGCCGCCTTCACGCAGGGCATGCACCGCCTCGCCGACGTTGGTGGCGACCAGTCGAGTGGCAATATTCAGGCCTTCGTTGCGCAACTGTGCGATCCAGCGCGGGAAGAAGCCCAGGGCCAGGGAGTGCGCCGCTGCGACTTGCATGACCTCGCCCTGCCCGCCTTCCAGGTGGTGCAAGTGGCGCAGCACTTCGCCCAACTGATCAACCACGGTACGCGCCGTGACCAGAAACAACTGCCCCGCCGCCGTCAGCTCGATGGGCGTGCGCGAGCGATTGACCAGAGTCAGCCCCAGCGCGGCTTCAAGGCTGCGAATACGCCGGCTGAACGCAGGTTGCGTTACAAACCGCCGCTCCGCCGCCTGGGAAAAACTGCGGGTGGCAGCCAGAGCGCTGAAGTCTTCCAGCCATTTGCTTTCCAGATTCATGTTGTCCCTCTCCACAGTCCTGTGGGAGCGGTGCTTGCCCGCGATAAGGCTGGACTCCGTTCACGTTAGATCGCATCCAGCCTTATCGCGGGCAAGCACCGCTCCCACATGAGTCACGCTTCTGAATCAATTCAAGTCACAGAGGCATTATGCCGTTTGTGCATGGGCCAGTGTGTAACAGCATTAGTCAAATATTGCTGGAAAGGCCAGTATCCGCAGCGTTCCGGCATTATCCGTGCCTTTTTGAGACTATCTCTATCATGTCCTCGCCTGCATCATCGCGCATCGAAAAAGACCTGCTTGGTGTTCTCGAAGTACCCGCTGACGCGTACTACGGTATCCAGACCCTGCGTGCGGTGAACAACTTTCACCTCTCCGGCGTTCCGCTTTCTCACTACCCCAAGCTGGTTGTCGGCCTGGCGATGGTCAAGCAAGCTGCAGCTGATGCCAACCATCAACTGGGTCACCTTAATGCGACCAAGCATGCGGCCATCAGTGAAGCCTGTGCACGTCTGATTCGCGGCGATTTCCACGAGCATTTTGTGGTGGACATGATTCAAGGCGGCGCTGGCACTTCAACCAACATGAATGCCAACGAAGTCATCGCCAACATTGCGCTGGAAGCAATGGGCCTGGAGAAAGGCGATTACAACCAGCTGCACCCGAACAACGACGTCAACATGGCGCAGTCCACCAACGACGCTTACCCGACGGCCATTCGCCTGGGCTTGCTGCTGGGTCACGACGCGCTGTTGGCCAGCCTCGACAGCCTGATTCAGGCGTTCGCCGCCAAGGGTCAGGAATTCAATCACGTTCTGAAAATGGGCCGTACCCAGTTGCAGGACGCTGTACCGATGACACTCGGCCAGGAATTCCGCGCTTTCGCCACGACCCTGACTGAAGACCTGAATCGTCTGCGCAGCCTTGCTCCCGAGTTGCTCACCGAAGTGAACCTGGGCGGTACCGCCATCGGCACCGGCATCAACGCCGACCCTGGCTATCAGAAGCTGGCGGTGGATCGCCTGGCGATCATCAGCGGTCAACCGCTGGTGCCGGCCGCCGACCTGATCGAAGCGACCTCCGACATGGGCGCCTTCGTGCTGTTCTCCGGCATGCTCAAGCGTACTGCGGTCAAGCTGTCGAAGATCTGCAACGACCTGCGTCTGCTGTCCAGCGGCCCACGCACCGGCATCAACGAAATCAACCTGCCAGCGCGTCAGCCCGGCAGCTCGATCATGCCCGGCAAGGTCAACCCGGTTATCCCGGAAGCGGTCAACATGGTTGCCTTCGAAATCATCGGCAACGACCTGGCACTGACCATGGCGGCCGAAGGCGGCCAATTGCAGCTCAACGTGATGGAGCCGCTGATCGCTTACAAGATTTTCGATTCGATCCGCCTGCTGCAACGCGCCATGGACATGCTGCGCGAGCACTGCATCGTCGGCATTACCGCCAACGAAGCCCGCTGCCGCGAACTGGTGGAACATTCCATCGGCCTGGTGACCGCCCTGAACCCGTACATCGGTTATGAAAACGCCACCCGTATCGCTCGCATCGCTCTGGAAACAGGCCGCGGCGTACTGGAACTGGTGCGCGAAGAAGGCTTGCTCAACGACGCCATGCTCGACGACATCCTGCGGCCGGAAAACATGATTGCTCCGCGCCTTGTGCCGCTGAAGGCTTAATGATTTCGCTCCACTGCAACATGCTCACCAGGCTGAGGGACTAGACACTCCTCATCCTTTTGGGGGTCCAGAGACGATTCTCTCCGGGCCCTTTTTTTTACCTGCAAAACGAGTAAAGCCACACCCCACACGGACGTATCCCATTAATAACAAGGGAAAAGTATTGCAGACGCAAGACGAGCGCACCGGTATAGTGCGCGCCCCCTAAAAACAACAGCGAGGATTCTCCAATGCTTGAAGTCATCAACGACTTCCTCTCGGGCAAAGTGCTGATCGTACTGATCGTAGGGCTCGGCGGTTACTTCACGATTCGTTCGCGTTTCGTCCAGTTTCGCCACTTTTTCCATATGTTCGCTGTTTTCAGGGATAGTTTACGTAACAGCACCGGCCAGCTCAGTTCCTTCCAGGCATTGATGCTCAGCCTTGCCGGACGCGTTGGCGCAGGGAATATCGCGGGTGTAGGCATCGCCGTGACCCTGGGTGGTCCGGGTGCCGTGTTCTGGATGTGGGTCACCGCGTTGGTGGGGATGGCCAGCAGCTTCATCGAGTGTTCGCTCGCTCAGCTCTACAAACGCAAAGACTCCGAAGGACAGTTCCGCGGCGGTCCGGCGTATTACATCCAGCATGGCTTGGGTAAGCGCTGGCTCGGTATGGTCATGGCAGTCTTGCTGCTGGTGACCTTCGGTTTTGCCTTCAACGGCTTGCAATCCCACGCGGTGACTGACTCCCTCAAGGGCGCGTTCGGCATCGACACCATGACCACCGGTATTTGCCTTGTGGTTCTTTTGGGTCTGGCGTTCATTGGTGGTATCAAGCGTATCGCCGCTATTTCCGACCTGCTGGTGCCGGTCAAAACCCTGATCTACATCGCCGTGACCATCTACGTCATCGTTCTGCAGATCGACCACGTTCCAGCCATGCTGGCGACGATCGTCAAAAGCGCATTTGGTCTGGACCCGGTGTTTGGCGGCCTGATCGGCAGCGCCATCGTCATGGGCGTGAAACGTGGCGTGTTCGCCAACGAAGCCGGTCTGGGCAGCGCGCCAAACGTGGCCGCCGTTGCGCAGGTTGAACACCCGATTTCCCAGGGTGTGGTTCAGGCGTTCAGCGTGTTCCTCGATACCTTCGTAATCTGCACCTGTACCGCGTTGCTGATCCTGCTGTCGGGTATCTATGACGTGGGTTACAGCGGCAACGGTATCGTTCTGGCACAGAACTCGCTGGCCGCCGTGGTAGGCGACTGGGGTCGAATTTTCATCAGCGTTGCCTTGGCACTGTTCGTGTTCACCTCGATTCTCTACAACTACTATCTGGGCGAAAACAGCCTGCGGTTCCTGGTTGGCGAGAGCAAGAAAGCCATCGTCGGTTATCGGATTTTCGTGCTGGTGCTGATCCTGTGGGGCGCCGTTGTTGATCTCAACACCGTGTTCGCTTTCGCCGACATCACCATGACGCTGCTGGCCTTCGTGAACTTGATCGCCTTGGCAATGTTGTTCAAAGTCGCCATGCGCATCCTGCGTGACTACGATGCGCAACGTAAGGCGGGCGTCAAAACTCCAGTGTTTGATTCGAGCCAGTTCCCGGATCTGGACCTGGACCGCAATGCATGGCCTGCCAACCCGAGCCACACACCGGTCAATCCGGTTGAGGCAACGGCGAAGCCTGCTACTCAAGCCTGATCGTTATTGAGCTGCAACCACTGTCGTACCGGAGAAGAACCATGACTCTTGAACAGCCTAAACCCGCTCAGCGCGTCATGGTTCTTTATACCGGCGGCACCATTGGCATGCAGGCCAGCGCCAACGGCCTGGCTCCGGCGTCGGGTTTCGAGGCACGCATGGCCGGACAACTGGCCGAGCAGCCTGAGCTGGTAGTCCCTGAGTGGTGCTTTCGCGAGATGGCACCGCTGATCGACAGCGCCAACATGACCCCCGCCTACTGGCTGCGACTGCGTGAAGCGGTTGTCCAGGCTGTTGAAATGGATGGCTGCGACGCGGTGCTGGTTCTGCATGGCACTGACACCTTGGCCTACAGCGCGGCGGCAATGAGCTTCCAGTTGCTGGGGCTCAGCGCACCAGTGCTGTTCACCGGCTCTATGCTGCCCGCTGGCGTCCCGGACAGCGATGCCTGGGAAAACGTCAACGGCTCGCTGCTGGCGTTGGGCAAAGGTTTGCCCTCTGGCGTGCACCTGTATTTCCACGGCGAACTATTGGCACCGACCCGTTGCGCGAAAATCCGCAGCTTCGGCCGCCATCCGTTTGCCGCACTGAACCGCGCCCACAGCGGCGAAACCCCGGTCACCTGCCCTGCGCAGCTGGAATATCGCTACTCGAAAGCGTTGTCGACAGTGGCCGTGCTGCCATTGTTTCCCGGTATCGGTGCGGCTCAGGTGAACGCAATGATCGCCAGCGGTATCCAGGGTCTGGTGCTTGAATGCTTCGGCAGCGGTACCGGTCCCAGCGATGACCCGGCCTTCCTCGCCAGCCTCGAATCCGCCCGCCAGCAAGGCATCTGCGTAGTTGCAATTACGCAGTGCCATGAAGGCGGCGTCGAACTGGACGTCTACGAAGCCGGCAGCCGCTTGCGTGGCGTGGGCGTCCTGTCCGGCGGCGGCATGACCCGAGAAGCAACGCTGGGCAAACTGCACATGCTGCTCGGTGCAGGTCTGCCACTGGATGAAGTGCGCCGGTTGGTGGAAGTGGATCTGTGTGGGGAGCTGCGCTAAGTCGCGAAGCTCTTGTTGGATGATTTCCTGTGGGAGCGGTGCTTGCCCGCGATAAGGTTTACGCGATCTAACTGACATCTGCGGTGTTCTTATCGCGGGCAAGCACCGCTCCCACAGGTAATGCTCAAGCTTGATGCAACCGATCATCCGCCGCATAAATGGCCGTATGCAAACCGCCCTGCTCGTCCCGCCATGCGCGATACATGCCTGGGGTGTTGAAGCTCAGCGCGGTTTCGCCCGTCGGGGAGACTGCGATGACGCCGCCGTTGCCGCCCATGGTTTTCAATTCGCCTGACACGACCGTGTCGCACGCGGTATTCAGCGTTTCGCCAGCCAGCAAGACCCGGGACGCGATGTTGTGCGCCACTACCGTGCGGATGAAGTATTCGCCGTGACCCGTTGCAGAAATCGCCGCACTGCGATCATCTGCCCAAGTGCCTGTGCCAATCAGTGGCGAGTCGCCCACACGGCCATAACGCTTGTTGGTGATCCCACCCGTTGAAGTGGCAGCCGCCACATGACCATGACGATCCAGCGCCACTGCGCCCACGGTGCCAAATTTCTTGTCCACGCCGCCTGGTTCCAGCGAGACGCTATTAGGCTGCTCAAGCTGGGTTTGCCATTGGCGACGACGCAGGTCGGTGTCGTACCAGTCGTTAGGTACGCGCTCCAGATCCTGAGTCTCCAGGAAAGCATCGGCACCGACGCCCGCGAGCAAAACGTGCTCGCTATGTTCCATCACGGCCCGCGCTGCGAGGATCGGGTTGCGGACAAAGTGAATCCCCGCCACGGCACCCGCTTCCCGGTTGGCACCGTGCATGATTGCCGCGTCCAGTTCGTGATCGCCGGTGTGGGTAAATACCGCGCCTTTACCGGCGTTGAACCAAGGGCACTCTTCCAGCTCAACGACGGCCGCCTGCACGGCGTCGAGGCTGCTGCCGTCCTGTTCGAGCAGCGTCAGGCCAGCTTTCAACGCGCGCAACAAGGCGTCATGAATAGTGGTTTCGTCTTCCGGGGTCAGCAGACCAGGAGTCAAAACGCCTGCGCCACCGTGCAGCGCTATAGCAATAGGATTGGCCATCACGCGTGGACTCCATGGTCGAGGATCTGATTGAGGAAGCGGCGGGTGCGCTCGGATTCCGGCGCCGAGAAGAAACGATCAGGCGTCGCTTGCTCAACGATTTCGCCTTGATCCATGAACACCACCCGGTCTGCGACTTTGCGGGCGAAGCCCATTTCATGGGTCACGCAGATCATGGTCATGCCGTCCTGCGCCAGGCCGGTCATGACCTCCAGCACTTCGGCGATCATTTCCGGATCCAGTGCCGAGGTTGGCTCGTCGAAGAGCATGACTTTGGGCTGCATGCACAACGCACGGGCAATCGCGATGCGCTGCTGCTGACCACCGGACAACTGCGACGGAAACTTGTTGGCGTGGTCGCGCATCCGGACCTTGTCGAGCAGCGCCAGAGCACGCTCGATGGCCTCTTTCTCCGGCACACCCAGGTTTGAGGTCTGCGGCAAAGTGCAGTTTTTCAACACCGTCAGGTGCGGGAACAGATTGAAATGCTGGAAGCACATGCCGACCTGACGGCGAATTCGCTCCAGGCGTTTCACGTTGCCATCCAGCACTTCGCCCAACACCTCGATGGTGCCTTGCTGATGCTGTTCCAGTTGATTGATACAACGAATCAAAGTGGATTTGCCCGAACCTGACGGGCCGCAAATCACCACTTTCTCGCCGGGTTTGACCGACAGCGAGATGTCGCGCAGGACATGGGATTTGCCATACCACTTGTTCAGTTGCTCGATACGCACGATAGGGGCTGCGTCAGCCTCGCGATGATCAGTCATGAGCGGTTCTGTTCCAGTTTCTTTTCAAGGTGTCGGGCATAGCGCGACAGTGCGAAGCAGATGACGAAGAAATAAATCGCCAGGAAAATATAGATTTCGTGGCCATAGCCCACCCATTCCGGCGCGGCGGCAGTGCTCATGGCGATACCGACGATGTCCAGCACGCCGACAATCATCACCAGTGTGGTTTCCTTGAACAGGCCAATGAACTGGGTCAGCAAGGGCGCGATGGACTGTTTCAACACCTGGGGCAGCACGATCTGGCCCATGGTTTTCCAATAGCCAAAGCCCAGAGCCTGAGCCGCTTCGTATTGGCCTTTGGGCAGGTTCTGCAGCCCGCCGCGCAAGGTTTCAGCCATATAGGCGGCGGTGAACAGAATCAGCACCAGTTGCACCCGCAACAGGATGTCGAACGCCGAACCCGGTGGCAGAAACAGCTGGATCATCAGCGAGGCCATGAACAGGAGCGAAATGACCGGCACCGAACGCACCAGCTCGATGTAGGTGACACTGAGCATGCGGATCACCGGTTTCTTCGAGCGACGCCCGAGCGCCAGCAGAATCCCGATAGGCAAGGCGAAGATCATGCCTACCGTGCCGAGAAACACCGTCACCATCATCCCGGCGAACTTGGTCGAAGAGATCTCCGGCAAACCCGCGCCGCCTTTGAGCAGCCACCACATGACCACCGGCAACAGCGCCAGATAACCAATCAGCAGACGCCGGTCCAGGCGCTTGAAGAACAGCAGGACGAAGGCGAACACCGCCAGAAACAGGGCGAGGTTGACGCGCCACCGTTCGGCTTCCGGATAGAAGCCATACACGAACAGGTTCCAGCGCTGAGTAATCGGCAGCCAGCACGCACCGTGGGGGTTGCACTCGGTGCGAGCGGTGCCGACAAAGGTGGCGTCAAACACCAGCCAGTTGAGCGCCGCCGGAATGGTCCACAGCAGCAGTGCCAGCACGGCGATGGTCAGCAGACCATGACCGACACTGGGGAACAGATGCTCGCGCGCCCATTCACGTATCTGCACCGGCAACGGCTTGCTGGGCGGCAGGCGCTCGGCGGTGGGTTGATTGATCATGTTCACCGTCAATGACCTCGCTGGCTGATGCGATGGTTATAAATGTTCATCGCGATGGAAATCAGCAGGCTGATCACGCAGTAAGTGCCCATCACCAGCGCGATGCACTCAATGGCCTGACCGGTCTGGTTCAAGGTGGTCCCGCCGGTGGACGAGACCATTTCCATGAAACCGATGACCACGCCAAGGGAGGAGTTCTTGACGATGTTCAGGTAGGTGTTGGTGACCTGCGGAATCATCGGATAAATCGCTTGCGGCACGATCAGCTGGCGCATGGTCGGGCCATATTCGAAACCCAAAGCCTTGGCCGCTTCGTACTGCCCGCGCTGCACTGACTGGATCGCGCCACGCACGATTTCGGCAATGTAACTGGCGCTGTAGAAGGACAAAGCCAGCCACAACGCAAGCAGTTCCGGCACCAGCGCCACGCCACCCTTGAAGCCGAAACCTTTGGCGGCCGGGACTTCCCAGGCCCAGTGCGCGTCACTCAAGGCATACGCCAGCAGCGGCAATAGCAGCGCCCCTGCCAAGAGCAGCGGCCAGCGTCGTGGGGTGAAGCTGCGCCATTGGGATTTGGCGTCGCGAAAGCGGCAGGCAATCAAGCCCAACAGCGCGCCAAGGACCATCAATGCCACGCCCCAGCCCACCAGCGAACCCTTGGCAGGCCACGGCAACATCAAGCCGCTGTTGCTCAGATACGCCACGTCGAACAGCGAAATAGCCTGTTTAACCCCAGGCAGCGCCAACGCCAGCCCGTACCACCAGACCAGATGCACCACCAACGGCACGTTACGCAAAAATTCGATGCTGGCACCGGCCAGGCGACTGATCAGCCAGTTCTCGGAAACCTTGCACAGGCCCAACGCCACGCCCAGCACAGTCGCGGTCACGATACTCATCACCGAGACCAGCAACGTATTGAGCAACCCCACCAGGTACGCACGGCCGTAGCTGTCGTTCGGGGTGAAGTCGATCAGTTTGAAGCTGATGTCATAGCCCGCCCGCTGCGACAGAAAGTCAAAGCCGGAGGCGATGTTCAGCGCCTTCAAATTGAGGCTGGCGTTATGCGCCAGCACGTAAAACACAGCTGCAACAATGGCCAGAACCAGGCCTTGCTGCAGCACGCTCAGCACTCGAGCGTTCTGCAAGCGTTGGGTCCACATGAAAGTATTTCCGTTGGGTGATGACGCGATCAGCGGATTGGCGGCGCGTACAGCAGACCCTGATCTTTCCAGGTGCGGTTAAGGCCACGCGGGAAGTTCAGAATGGTCTTTTCGCCGAGGTTGCGATCGTAGACTTCGGCGTAATTGCCCACCTGCTTGATCGCCCGGTACGCCCAGTCGTTGTCCAGGCCGAATGCCTTGCCAACCGAACCGTCAGTGCCGAGCAGACGCGCAACGTCGGCCGAACCACCCTTCTTGCTGTGCATTTCGTCGACGTTGGCTGAGGTGATGCCGAATTCCTCGGCGGTCATCAGCGCGTAGGCGGTCCAGGTCACGATGTTGCGCCACACGGTATCGCCTTGCGCGACGAACGCACCCAGCGGCTCCTTGGAGATGATCTCAGGCAGCAGCGCGTAGTCTTGCGGGTTGTTCATGACCGCACGACGCGAGGCCAGGCCCGACAGGTCGTTGGAAATCGCGTTGCAGCGCCCGCTCTGGAAGGCTGCGAACAGCTCTGGGCTCTTTTCGATGATCACGGTTTTGTAGGTCAGGCCGCGCTGGCTGAAGTAGTCATCCAGGTTTTGTTCCGAGGTAGTGCCCGGTGAAAGACAGAACGTCGCGCCGTCCAGGTCGGTCAATTTCTGGATGCCGTCTTTGGCGTGGGTCATGAAACCCTGGCCGTCGTAGAACCAGACCGTGGTGAAATCCACACCGAGGCTGGCGATGCGGTCGGCCGTCCATGAGGTCGCACGGGACAACACGTCAATTTCGCCGGAAGCCAGCGCGGTGAAGCGATTCTTGCCGGTGGTGGCGATGTACTCAACCTTGGTCGAGTCGCCCAAAACGGCTGCGGCAACCGCGCGGCAGAGGTCAACGTCCATGCCGGTCCATTGGCCCTTGTCATCAATTAGCGAAAACCCCGGTTTGTCACTGGCCACGCCACAACGCACGGCGCCGTGAGCCTTGACCTTTTCCAGGACGCCAGCCTGTGCGGCAGCAGTGCCGGCCAGACTCAGCAGCAGCATTGAGGATGTGAGTAACGTTTTAAGGCCATTCCGTTTTTGCATAGCAGTGCCCCTTCTACGACATATTCTTGTAATGATTAGTGGACCACGATAGACCGGCAGGTGGCGATTACCTGCACAATAGCCATACAAAACCTGCATGCGTTAGTAAGAGTTGATCCACTATGCTGGTTGAGCTATCGAATTTTGGAATAGTGTATGGATATCGATTGGTACGAGGATTTTCTTGCGCTGGCTGACACCGGCAAATTCACCGCCGCCGCCAGTATGCGAGGCTCATCGCAGTCAGCCCTCAGCCGGCGCATTCAGTTGCTGGAAGCGCGTCTGGGCACCACGCTGATTGACCGCAGCAAGAATCCGATCCGCCTGACCGCTGCCGGCGAGGCGTTGCTGCCCAATGCCTCAGAACTGGTGCGCCTGGCCCGGGATTGCGAGCAAAGCGTGAAGATCATCGAGCGAGCGCTGACGTTTGCATCGCTGCATACCTTGGGCTGCAACTTCTTCCCGGACTGGATCAGCCAGTTCTCGACGGTCGACGCGCCGATGTTCACCCGGATCGACACGGGCTATCGCAGTACCGATGACTACTACATGGCGTTGATGTCAGGGCGCTGCGATTTCATTCTGTTTTATCGGGATGCGCAGACCGAGCCGTATTCGCGGCAAAGCGAGTTCGAAGTGTTGTCCTTGGGTCATGACGAGCTGTACTGGGTGGCGACGCCTGAACTGGCGGCCCGCTGCGCGGATCCTGAGGTGTCGATTCCATGGCTGACTTACGCCCGCAGTGCGCAATTGCATGACTTGTCGCGCAAGCAGATCAAACGCCACCCGGAGCCGCACCGGTTACGCCGGGTGTTCGAAGCCACTGTCTCGGAAGCCCTCAAACCCATGGCCGCAGCGGGACACGGCGTAGCCTGCATGCCCCACACCATGGTGGCAGCGATGATCGAGCGCAAGGAGTTGGTGCGGCTGTATCCGGACATGGAGTCCGATCACCTTGAGGTCATTCTGGTGCGCTGGCGGGGTAACCGGAATCCGGAGGCGGATGCGTTCTGGAAGAAGATTTCTTGATTGCTCCCGAAGATTGCGGCTTCCCCTGTGGGAGCGGTGCTTGCCCGCGATAAAGGCGACGCGGTGTATCTGATAAATCGCTGCGTCTATATCGCGGGCAAGCACCGCTCCCACAGGCACAGCGTTTCAATTCAAGCAGGTTGATCAGACGGTGCTTTCAACCCGCGCATCCCGCAGCATTGAATCCAGGTTGCGCTCGATGTTGTCGCACAGCGCAGTCATCTGGATTTCGTGCTCGCTGGCGCTGAACGGGCTTTGCAGGTCGGTGCCGATTTTCTCGATGGCCAGCAGCATGAAGCCCACTACCGTCGAAGCCAGCGGGGTGAACCAGCCCAGGGTGTCCACCAGGCCAATTGGCACGATCAGGCAGAACAGGCTGATAAACAGTCGCGGAAACGCCACGTACGGGTAAGGCAGCGGCGTGTTGGCGATACGCTCCATGCCGCCCTGGCAGTTGGAAATTTCCACCAGTGTCGACTCGATGCGCGCCAGACGAATGCTGTCCAGGCGACCGGCTTCGTATTCCTTGGCCAGCAAGGCAGCCGAGGCGTTGAGCACGTCATTGGGGAAGTTGTTGGTGTCGTGCCTGCGTGAATACTCTTCGCGGGTGATCAGCGACCGCACGTCTTCGCCGCAGGAATTACCCTTCAAATGCGCCGACAGGCACTTTACGTAGGCCACATGCCTTTTCAGCAGGATGGCTTTGGTGGGGTTGATGTCGCCGTCATCCTCGATGAGGGTCAGCACCTGGCGGGCGAAGCTACGGGAGTTGTTGACCAGTGCGCCCCATAGCGTGCGGGCTTCCCACCAGCGGTTGTAGGCGCTGGAGTTACGGAAGCTGGTCAACACCACCAAAGCAGAACCCAGCAAGGTCAGCGGCATGGACGGCAGACTGATCTTGCGATCGAGAAACAGCATGAAATCGGCGGTGACGATGATGTCCCAGATCAGCAGCCAGAACAGCGACCAACCTACGTAACCCACAGTTTTGATCAGAAATCGGTACTTCTGGATGATGGCTTGTTTCATGGGATGACCTCAGGGCGACTGCGTAATGCACGCCACTCCCCTGCTTCGAATCCCTTTCCCACATATGGTTCGCGCCAGACGGCACAAAAGCTGAATCGATTAATGTTCAGTTAAGGTTTCGACCATAAATAAAGCGGGCAGCGATCTGACATCACAAAATCCGCAGGAACAAACCACCCCCGACTACGCTCAACCCTTCTCTGCTGTTAAGCAACACGTCACCGAGGGTTAATTCAATGGGCTCGTCTTTTTCCAGCGAACAAAGCACCGCACGCGACCAACTCTGCATCAACACCATCCGCACTCTGGCCATGGATGCCGTACAGAAGGCCAATTCTGGCCACCCCGGTACGCCCATGGCCCTGGCGCCGGTGGGCTACACCCTGTGGAATCAATTCCTGCGCTATCACCCCGAGCACCCGGACTGGCCGAATCGTGACCGCTTCGTGCTGTCGGTAGGCCATGCGTCCATGTTGCTGTACTCGCTGCTACACCTGGCGGGCGTTATCGAAATCGACGAGCACGGCAAACCGTCGGGTAAACCCGCTGTAAGCCTTGAAGACATCAAGCAGTTCCGCCAGCTCGACTCCAAAACCCCAGGCCATCCGGAATACCGCATGACCACTGGCGTAGAGACCACCACCGGCCCGCTGGGTCAGGGCTGCGCCAACAGCGTCGGCATGGCCATGGCGGAGCGCTGGCTGGGCGAGCGCTTCAATGGGCCGGACCGCACCCTGTTCGACTACAGCGTCTACGTGCTGTGTGGCGACGGCGACATGATGGAGGGCGTGACCAGCGAGGCAGCGTCCATGGCCGGGCATTTGAAGCTCGCCAATCTTTGCTGGATCTACGACAACAACACCATCAGCATCGAAGGCCACACCGAGCTAGCGTTCAGCGAGGATGTGCAGACGCGTTTCGAAGGCTATGGCTGGAACACTCTGCATGTGGCAGATGCCAACGACACCGAGGCATTGGCCCGCGCCATCGAAGTGTTCAAGCGCACCAATGATGCGCCAACGCTGATCGTGGTCGACAGCGTGATTGGCTATGGCTCACCCCATAAGCACAACACTGCGGCAGCCCACGGCGAGCCATTGGGTGAAGATGAAATCAAGCTCACCAAAAAGGCTTATGGCTGGGATGAAAATTCCAGCTTCCTGGTGCCTGACGACGCCCGCACCTGGTTGCGTGATGCCCTGGTAGAACGTAACGCCGGCGACTATGAAGCCTGGCAGGCTGCACTGAATGCGCTGAAAGATCAGCAACCCGATCTGGCCGACGAGCTGCAACGCATGCGCGCCGGGGAGATGCCCGCGCAGTGGCAGGACAATCTCGAAGCCTTCGATGCGGATGCCGAAGGCATCGCGTCCCGTGCCTCCGGCGGCAAGGTCCTCAATGCTTTCGCGGCGAAGATTCCCTGGCTGCTGGGCGGCTCGGCGGACTTGTCACCTTCCACCAAGACCAACCTGACCTTCGACGGTGCGGGCAGTTTTTCCGCTGATAACTACAGCGGTCGCAACCTGCACTTCGGCATCCGCGAACACGCCATGGGCTCCATTGCCAATGGCATGGCGCTGTCCTATGTGCGGCCTTACACCTCGACCTTCCTGGTGTTCAGCGATTACATGAAGCCGCCGATTCGTCTGGCGTCGATCATGGAGTTGCCGGTGGTCTTCGTGTTCACCCACGACTCCATCGGTGTGGGGGAAGACGGCCCGACTCACCAGCCCATCGAACAACTGACCCAACTGCGGGCCACGCCGGGCTTGCTCACCCTGCGCCCTGGCGATGCTAATGAAACAGCTCAGGCGTGGAAAATAGCTCTGGCGCAGACCAATCGACCTTCTTGCATCGTGCTGTCGCGTCAGCCGCTGCCGACGCTGGATCGCACGCAGTATTCATCCGCCGAAGGGCTCTCAAAAGGCGCTTATGTGCTGGCGGATGCCAAAGAGGGCGAGCCGGAGGTGATTCTGATCGCGACGGGCAGCGAAGTCGGCCTGGTAGTTGAGGCTTTCGAAAAATTGAAAGCCCAAGGTGTGGCCGCTCGTGTGGTATCGATGCCGAGTTGGGAGTTGTTCGAGGATCAGGATCAGGCCTATCGCGACAGCGTATTCCCGCCGGCGGTTACGGCGCGGGTCGCCGTGGAACAGGCCGGGCCCCTGGGTTGGGACCGTTACGTGGGCAACACGGGCGCCAAAGTCATGATGACCACCTTCGGCGCCTCGGCCCCTATCGATAAGCTGCAGGCCAAGTTTGGCTTCACTGTGGAGAACATCGTGAAGCTGGCGAAGGAGCAGATAACCAACTAGTTAGCTGCTATCCAACCAAATCCGATGCTTGATTGAAACCCATTTCCGTGGGAGCGGTGCTTGCCCGCGATACTGGCGACGCGATTTTACAGTAATACTGCGTCATCGTTCATCGCGGGCAAGCACCGCTCCCACAGGGTCCTGCGTTTGCCCCATGACACCGCAGTGTCAGGGACATACCGCATATGTGTTAGCAGCCGCTCAACGCCACTTGCGGCTTCTCACCCACAAAGAAGAACGGCCGGAACTTCACGCCCACCACGTTCCCGACATAGGCTGCCACCAGCCACAGCCAGCCGTGCAGACTGCCGGAGGCGATGCCGCTGAAGTACGCGCCGATGTTGCAGCCATAAGCCAGACGCGAACCGTAGCCCAACAGCAAACCGCCGATCACCGCAGCCACGATGGAGCGAGCCGGAATGTTCAGGTTCGGGGCGAAACGTCCTGCAAGGCCAGCAGCCAGCAACGCACCGAGCATGATGCCAATGTCCATCACACTGGTGATGTCTTCCCACACCGGAGCGGCCAGCGCCTTAGCGTTTGCCGGCATCTGCCAGAACGCCCAACTGCCAACATCCACGCCCAGCGAACCCGCCACCTTCGCGCCCCACAAAGCGAACGCCGAGGTGATGCCCCATGGACGGCCGGCCAGGGCAAGAGTCGCGTAGTTGAGCAAAGCCAGGCCAATCGCACCCCACACCAGAGGCCATGGGCCACGCAGGAATCGGCGCAAGCCAACATGCTCGCTGGTCACCGCAGCTTCCAGCTGACCATGACGACGCTTCTCCAGACGCACCGTGACAAATGCGATCACGGCAAATACCGCCAGGCTCAGGATCAGCGCCGGGATCACGCCGAAACTTTTGACGATGGAGGTGGCCGGGAACGACGGCAGTGCAAACCACCAGTCCACGTGATGGGTCGCAATCAGCGAGCCGAGGATGAAGAACAGCAAGGTCACCAGCATCCGCGCGTTGCCGCCGCCCGCCGTGAACAGCGTACCGGACGCACAACCACCGCCCAGCTGCATGCCGATACCGAAGATAAAGGCACCGAACACCACGGACACGCCGGCTGGCGCTACCAGACCATTCACCGGCTGACCGAACAACGTGCCCGCCCCAAGCGCCGGGAAAAACAGCACGACGGCAATGGCCAGCATCACCATCTGCGCCCGCAGCCCGGCACCACGGCGTTCACGAATGAACACCCGCCATGCCGACGTAAAGCCAAAAGCGGCGTGATAAAGGGTCAAGCCCAACGCCGAGCCGACGATCAGCAACAGCACCTGGCGCATGCCAACACTGCTCAACAGAAACATTGCGATGAACAACAGAATGAACGCAGCAATCAGCGGCGCACCGGGCTTGCGAGCGGGTGCCGCAGCAAGAGAAGTACTCATGGAAGGTCTCGGTTGAGAGGGGAATGGCGGGGAGTATATCGCGTTAGGCCCCGCCGCTTACCTGTAGGAGCTGCCGAAGGCTGCGAATCGCGGAGTGTCAGGCATGTTGCCTTCGCAGCCTTCGGCAGCTCCTACATGACTCGGGCGTGTCTGAAGGAACACATCCGGTAGGAGCCAACTTGTTGGCGAGGCGATTTAACAGGCCATGCTGATCCATTGTCCGCACAGGCGAATCGCCAACAAGTTGGCTCCTACCATGATGGTGGTGCGGTGCATATCAATCCCGCCAAACCGCCTTCAACCTCTCTAGCGCCGCGACGATATCCACTTCCGGCACCGCCGCAAATCCCAATACCAGCCCCGCCCGCTCATCCGCAGGCTCGTTGGATTCAGGCAGCCAGTAGCTGCTCAACGGAGTGATTTCGACGCCCACGCTTTCAGCCTTGTCGATGAGCTCCTTTTCCCGCGCCAGGCTCTCGACCCGCACCGCCACATGCAGCCCGGCAACCACTTTGGGCATGGCTGCACAGCCGCGAATGTCCGCAGGCCAACCGCTCGACAAGGCATTGCGACGACTTAATGCGGCACGGCGCATGCGGCGGATGTGGCGCTGGAAATGACCTGCGGCGATGAATTCAGCCATGACCGCCTGAGTGCTGATCTCCGAATGGCGCATATCCAAGGCGCGACGCTGGCTGAACGGCTCCACCAGCTCGACCGGCAACACCAGATAACCCAGACGCAAACCCGGATAAGCAATCTTGCCAAAGGTGCCGACATACAAGACCCGCCCCGCCCGATCCAGTGCCGCCAGAGGCGCTAACGGTGCACCGCTGTAACGGTATTCGCCGTCATAGTCGTCTTCGACGATCCAGCCGTGAGTCTTCTGCGCCCAGGCGAGCATTTCGAGACGGCGGGCCAGGCTCATGACGACCCCCATCGGGTATTGATGGGAAGGCGTGACATAAGCCAGTTTGCAGTCACTGCGCTCAACCTGCGCGACGCGCATGCCCTCTTCGTCCACGGCAACACCCTGCAATTTCGCGCCGGCAACGGCGAACGCATGACCTGCGGCCCGATAGCCCGGATTTTCAATCGCCACACCATCGCCAGGCTCTAGCAGCAGCTGTGCACAAAGGCTTATGGCTTGCTGTGCGCCACTGGTGATCACTATTTGCTCAGCACTGCACTGCAAACCCCGGGAAGTACGCAGATAAACCGCGATGAGTTCACGCAGTCGTCTAAAGCCTGCCGCTTCGCCGTAACCCAGCACAGCGAGATCAGGTTTGCGCCAGAAAGCCGCGTACAGCTTGCCCCACACTTCAAACGGGAACAGATCGAAAGCCGGAACACCGACACGAAAGGCAAGAGGCCCGATCAACGAAGGCCGGCTTAAATGATGCTGCTTGAGCAGCTCTATCGCCGAGCTGTGGATAACTTTTCCAGTTGAAAACTCGGCTGAATCTGGGAGGTTTGTGGATAAACCTGTGGGTAAGCTTGTTGATAAGCCTGTGGACACTTTTGTGGATAGTTTTTTGCCGGTCGGCACTTGTCCGGTCAGTTGCGCCACGTAGGTTCCGTCCCCGATACGCCCCTCCGTAAAGCCTTCAGCGTAGAGCTGGTCATACGCGCGCATCACGCTGTTACGGGAAATGCCCAATGACGTAGCCAGATCGCGGCTGGCAGGCAATCGCGTGCCGCTACTCACGCGTCCGTCGAGTATTCGTATACGCAAGGCCTGATACAGCTGGCGGCTTAAACCCTGACGGCGGTCCAGTTCGATACCGGCCAGGCTGAACGGGAAAGACGGCGGCTGTTCGGACATGTATTGGCCCTATCGAATTGAGCGTAAATGGCTCTTACAACAAACCAATAGGCTGCCTAGGATTCATCCCGTCGCCAAGGAGAATTTTATGTACACCCCCGCTGCTTTCAGAGATGACGAAATCGCGAGCCTGCACCAGCTGATGGAAGATACCCGCCTGGCGATCCTGGTCACCCACGACGAAACCGGCATGCAGGCCAGTCATCTGCCGTTGCTGCTGCGGCGCGAACAGGGTGCGAATGGCACCCTTTACGGCCATCTCGCCCGGGCTAATCCTCAATGGCGCGCGCTGCAAAATGGCGCAGAAGTGCTGATTATTTTTCCCGGCGCGGACGCCTATGTGAGCCCGGCGTTTTATCCGGCCAAGGCCGAGCACGGCAAGGTCGTGCCTACGTGGAACTATGTGGCGGTTCATGCCTATGGCATTGCGGAAGTGTTCAGCGATGCGCAGCGCCTGCTGAACGTGGTCAGCGCCCTGACCGACAAGCATGAAGCCGGTCGCGCAAGCCCGTGGGCCGTGGCCGATGCGCCTGCTGAATACATCGACAAAATGCTCGGCGCCATCGTTGGCTTTGCGTTACCCATCGAACGGCTTGAAGGCAAGCGCAAACTCAGCCAGAACCGCTCGGCCGAAGATATCAAGGGGGTGCGCGAAGGGCTGGCAGCCAGCGCAGACGGCAAGGATCGGGAGCTGGCGCAGTTGATGAGCTGAACGCAGATTTGCAGTGAACACTGACCCTGTAGGAGTGAGCTTGCTCGCGATGCGGTATGTCTGCCAATAAATTATCGACTGACCTAACGCTATCGCGAGCAAGCTCACTCCTACAGGAACGTATTCAAACTCAACCGTTGTTGTTCGGAGACCACCGTGATCACCATCCAGATTCGCCCCGTCAGCCAACAGGATCACGCCGCATGGCTGCCGCTTTGGCATGCCTACCTGGCTTTCTACAAAACCGAGTTGCCTGACGCGGTGAGCGCCAGCACCTGGCAGCGCTTTCTCGACCCCTCCGAACCCACCAACGCCGCGTTGGCCTGGCTGGACGACAAGGCGGTGGGCATGGTGCATTTCATCTACCATCGTTCGAACTGGAGCATCGCCAATGCTTGTTATCTCCAGGATTTATTGGTCGATCCCGGACAACGCGGCACCGGTGTTGGCCGACTGTTGATCGAACATGTTTACGCCACCGCCAAGGCCAACAACTGTGACAAGGTGCACTGGCTGACCCATGAAACCAATGCCACAGCGATCCAGCTTTACGAGCGCATCGCTGAGCGGCCGGGCTACATTCAATTTCGCAAAATGATCTAGGAACTGTGTCCATGTCGACTTCTGTTACCAACTGGCAGTCCGCCAGCCTACCGGATAGCCACACCCTTGAAGGCCGTTTTATCCGCCTGGAAAAACTCGATGTCGCGCGCCATGCCGATGGTTTGTGGACAGCACTGGAAGGCCCGGGCTCGGACCGCAAACTCTGGGACTACCTGCCTTACGGCCCTTTTTCAGAGCGTACTGAGTTCAACGCCTGGCTTGCCCGTCATGCGGCCGATACTGACCCCTGGTTCTACGCTGTAGTCGATCAGGCAACCGGCGCCGTCGAGGGCTGCCTGAGCCT
>Ga0247735_1000039_pt1 | contig 95290 bp, 85 predicted proteins | sample UWRJL178409R2_FD_180934 | JGI IMG/M metagenome (GOLD analysis project Ga0247735, IMG submission 180934) | Plant litter microbial communities from Arlington Agricultural Research Station in Wisconsin, United States - UWRJ-L178-409R-2 | ecosystem: Environmental > Terrestrial > Plant litter >... | reverse complement strand
GGGTCATCGACGGCGCGCGGAGCCTGACTGGGCGGCAGTGAACCGAGAGCTCAAGCGCAAGCACGTGACGCTGCAGGTGCTTTGGGACGAGTATATCGAGCTTCATCCCGACGGCTATCGCTACAGCCGGTTCTGCGAACTGTATCGCGGCTGGGAAGCCAGGCTGCCGGTGACGATGCGGCAGAACCACATCGGCGGCGATCGGCTGTTCGTCGATTATGCCGGCGACACAGTGCCGGTGGTGGTAGACCGGCTGACCGGGGAAATCCGCGACGCGCACATCTTCGTGGCGGTGATGGCGGCATCAAGCCTGTCGTTCGCGTTCGCGACGTGGAACGAGACGCTGCAGGACTGGAGCGACGCGCACGTGCGGGCGTTCGCGTTCTTTGGCGGTGCCGCTCGCCTGCTGGTACCAGACAACGCCAAAGTCGCGGTGATCAAGGCGTGCCTGTACGATCCGCAGGTCAACCGCAGCTATGCCGAACTCGCGGCGCATTACGACACCGCTGTGCTGCCAGCGCGGCCGTATCGCCCGCGCGATAAAGCGAAGGTCGAGGCATGCGTCGGCATCATCGAGCGGTGGCTGCTGGGGCGGCTTCGCTACCGGGTCTGGTATGGGCTGGGCGAACTGAATGCCGCGATCGCCGACCTGCTCGCGCGCCTCAATGACGAGCGTGTGTTGCGGCGGTTCGGGCGGACGCGCCGCCAGCTGTTCGAAGAGATCGACGCGCCACACCTGAAGCCACTGCCGACGACGGCCTATGTTCTGGCGCAGTGGCGCCGAGCCCGGGTCGGGCTCGATTATCATGTCGAGGTCGAGAAGCACTTCTACTCGGTGCCCTATCGCCACGCCCGTGCGGCGGTCGAGGTGCGGCTGACGGCACGAACCATCGAGATCTTCGCTGCCGGCGAACGGATCGCGGCGCACATGCGCGGCTCCGGCAATGGCCGCCACACCACGATCAACGATCACATGCCCTCAAGCCACCGGCGCTACGCGGACTGGACGATCGAGCGGATCGTCGCGGAGGCGGCGGGGCTTGGCCCTTCGGTGAAACTGCTGTGCGAAATGATCCTCCAGGATCGCCCGCATCCCGAACAGGGGTATCGGTCGTGCCTGGGGATCTTGCGACTGGCACGAGCCTACGGCGCCGCCCGCCTCGATGCCGCGGCGCTACGCGCACTCGAGATCGGCGTGCGCAATTACGGATCGGTGAAATCCATCCTCGAGAAGAAGCTCGACGGCCAGCCGCTGCACGAGCCCCGCGCGCCGGACGAAGCGGGCATCGACCATCCCAACATCCGCGGTTCCAGCTACTACCACTGAGGAGACCTGTCGTGCTGACCCATCCTACTCTCGACCAACTCCATGCCCTTGGCCTGTACGGAATGGCCAAAGCGTTCGGCGAACTCGGCAAGCACGGCGATACACCGCAACTCGCGCACGCCGAATGGCTCGGTCTGCTGCTCGACCGAGAGATCGTCCATCGCCACGACAAGCGGCTCGGCGCGCGGCTGCGCCACGCCAGGCTCCGGCACAATGCCGCCCCCGAGGACATCGATTATCGTAGCGCGCGTGGGCTGGACCGCCGGCTCGTTGAAAAGCTGCTGAAGGGCGACTGGATCGACGCACACGACAATCTAGCGCTTTGCGGCCCGACCGGGATCGGCAAGAGCTGGCTTGCCTGTGCGATCGGCCACAAGGCCTGCCGCGACAATCGTTCGGTCCTCTATACCCGGTTCCCGCGCCTGCTTGACGAGCTGGCGCTGTCGCGCGGCGATGGTCGCATCGCGCGCAAGCTCAAGAGCCTTGGCCAGGTCGAGCTCCTGATCCTGGACGTCTGGGGACTTCAGCCGCTCGACGCTCAGGCCCGCCACGATCTCCTCGAAATCCTCGAGGACCGCTACGGACGTAAATCCACCATCGTCACCAGCCAGCTCGACATCGCATCCTGGCACCGCGCCATCGGTGACCCAACCTACGCCGACGCGATCCTGGATCGGCTCCTTCACAACGCCCACCGTATCGAACTCACCGGGGACTCCTTGCGCCGGGCAAAGCCGACCGCCGCAGGTTGACGTTCCACCGCCAAAAATGCCAACCACGCACCATCGACCAAACGACCCTTCAGGTGGGCGCGATCATCCCGGAATGCTGGGCGCGATCATCTCGGATTAGGCGGGCGGCATCGTCGGAATCCGCACAGGTATTACCGCAAATGATGGACGAGCCGTTTGTTGGCTTTGAGGATACCCCGGTGGCAGAAGAAATTTCCGATCGAGCCGCGCGGCGGATCGCCCTCGCCCTGGTAGAGCAGTGCGTGCGGAACACTCGCCTTGAGGATTTTCACGCGGGGAAAGTGCCGGAAAGTCTGTCTGGCGACTACAGCGACGTGAAGGTTGTCACACCCTTTGGGGAAATCCCCTGGGCAGAGGTATCGCGGATTTCGGATCCGGAAATGAAGGCCCTGATGGTAGAGGTGGTCAATAGGGTCTTCACGTTTCTCACCCGCATGGAGGACCTTTTGACGTTGCAGAGCGCAGCCCGTTGGGATCGGCCGGAGCACGACCCTGCCCTGCTTGAAACCGCTCAGCGTCGAGCCAAAGCGCGCGCAGGGAAGGGCATTTAGCCCGACCGTCGTATGAAATCGCCTTGGATCACGCCGGGCCAGGCTCGCGAGGGCATTTTGGCGTCGATATTTGCGCGTTCAAGTCAGGCATCAGCCCGGCCGGGCAGTTGCCGCCGAACACCATCAGTCGCGTGAGGGCTACCCCGACCACGATGGCGGAGAGCAGCGACGCTGCCCAGACGACGGTGCGCGGCGCCACCACGAGAACAGCGCCCGCCACCTTTAGTATGCGGGTCAGCACCCGGAGCCACTGACCGAACGCCGATCCGGTCGGTCCAATCCGCGATTTAGGCCCGCATGCCGCCCCGCCGCGGGTGTTGCCGGCCATGTTAGAGCCTGAGCCAGCCGCCATCGACCACAAGGGTCTGGCCGGTGACGAAACGGGCGTCGTCGCTGGTCAGGAAGGAACGGGGCTCCAGATGCTCAAGATGTTTGCCTCCTATCGCTTGACGGCTTTAGCTGCGCCTTGCGCCAACGCGCCGGCGTCGCTCCGGTCGCCTTGCTAAAAGCGTTGGTGAAATGGGCCTGGTCAGAGAAGCCGCATTCAAGGGCAATCTGCGCGAGAGGCAGTCTACTGTTGGTAAGTAGGTATTCCGCCTGAGCGATGCGACGCTTCAGGAGCCATGCGTAGGGAGCCACGCCAACGGTGTTAGCGAACGCCCGAACGAAATAGGCCGGGGATAGCCGGCACATTCGGGCAAGTTCGGACACATGCGGCGGTTTGGCGAGCTGCCTGAGCATAAAGCCCTTTGCGATGCTGACCTGCCAGGGCGCCAGTACGGGACGATGATCCGAGCGAGAGCTGTTTGGACGCCCTGGTTTCCCAAATCTGTCCGCCGCCGGCGCGAGAGACGGACATTGAACGGCGACTGCGGTCGCTGTCATACGTATTCTGTCGCCATGGCGACCCCCCGTATGTTGGGAGGCGGACTTTCCACGCCGTGGGAGATCGGCGCACCGCCTCATTGACCACCACCCGCCTCCGCCACTGGTCCAATGCTTGCGGCGCGTTTGGGAGGAAGTCCTTCTATTCCCAACAACGTGACACCTGGGCAGCCTCAGGAGCGCCCTCGCCCAGAAAATATTTTTGTCGTACCCCCACCCAGTCTCACCATATGTCTGCCGCGCGGCCGGGCGGTAATCAGCCTTTTTTCTGCCGCCCAAGCAAGCTGCGGAGATGCAATTCTGTCCGGGCGAGTACTTTCTGAACGGAGCGCTTGTGCATCCCGAAGGCGACCGCGATCTCTTCGTTGGTCCTCCCGTCGCGCCACCGCGCCAAAAAGATCTCGCGGCGCTTCGATGGTAGAGCGTTGAGCGCACCGAACGCATGCTCCATTTCCCTCACCGCGAGGGCCGATCGCTCCGGATCCGGCATACCGTCTGGCAAGTTTTCCAGCTGCGACATCTGGACCGAGATTGCGCGAGCGTCCCTCCGCATGCGGTTCAATGCGAGGTTGATAGCCATGCGATAGACATAGGCCACTGGCTGCCGAACGTCGCGAATGGGAGGCAGCGATCGTAATTTGACGTACGTATCGTGAAGTGCGTCAGCCGCGGCCTCAGGCGAACGAAGGTGGGCCGAAAGCTTGATGAGCAGCGTCGCATATTCCCGCTCGAGAACAGCAAGCAACTCCGCTAGGGAATCCGGTGAGCCGCCCCTTTCGTCCCCTTGTTCGTTATCCCCGGGCGTCGAACTGCTACTAGATTCGTCGTTCATCTCATCCGGTCGCAGTTCTCGAGCAGCGCTTTGGCCGGACCAAGAGCGACCTCACTGCACGCCTCCAAAGCGTGGCGAACGCTTCGATATGGGTGCCGATCGGCGCGCGCCATTCGATCCAGGTGAGTGAACTGCAGAGAGTGAATCGGTCAGCGGTGACCTCCTTTCATTGTCGCCTGATGAGCCGGAGGCCAGGATACTGGACATATCTACCGCTCGCGCAATCGATGACAGCACCATTCTGTCCTGCGATACGGGCGCGTCAACCGTGTTGGGGTCCAACTGCAAAGCAGTCTACTCAGCCCGGTTCAGCGGAAGATCGATCGCATCAAAGTGATCGGCTCGCATATTCGCGAGCCCTCATCGCTGCTCGCGAGGTTCAGCATTCGGTCGGACATCACAGGCCTCCGCCAATTCAGCTGTGCCGACGTCGCGAAACGCCGCAGGAGTGTAGGCCGCCTGATCCCGCCGCTCAGGCGCTCTCAGGGGCGGCATCGACGATTTGCCCCAGCAACGCCAAGTACCCTCTGGCGGATTCCTGGATTCATCCCGCCTGTTTCCGACCTTTTCAGATCCGGACCTGATCAACGAAAATATTTCAGAAAAGGCCAATACTGCGGAACACAAAACAAAAAGCAGCTCAGTGGAATTACTGCCATTATAATGCACTTAATGTCGCCAGCACCCGGCGGGCGTTACCGGACGGAGATTCCTCGTCGATAGTTCCATTTCGGTAGGACCGAAGTCTGGCTTATTAAAAGTCGCTCTTATCGGGCCGGAACTTTACCAACAAATATTATCCGATCTCCGGCTTCCAGACGCCCGGTACTGGTAGCGGCGCTGGCACAAATGTCGGTGTTCTGTCAGCTTTTGAGGGACCGATCTCACGTGGCCGTGAAATCTTGCTGAAGCTGACGGTTCGCCCCTGAAGCACGAGATCATCGTGCAGGAAACAGTTTTGCAGCAAGATGCGGTTCCTGCGATTTGGTTCCGGCGTTTGATCTTACCTTAATTGTGGAGGCGAGACGGGGTGCCGGACCCATATTATTGACCGGCTCAGAAGATTAACAGCGGTACCGCGACAATCGCCCCCGCAGGCAGGTGAAAGTTGCTTTGCCTCTCCCGGCCGGGCCAGACCGCGAAGGGCTTTGCTCAAGCCGATGCGGTCAACATGAGCCCACGTGGCTGCGATAAGCAGCCACTTCAGTTGCGCGGCGTGACGCCGATTCATGCCGCAATGGTCGTCGCTGAGCGAACCGGCTCGAAACGCACGGGAACCGACGACATATGCGGCATCGCGTTGATGCTCTCGAAACGCGTGTCGGTATCGACAAGCGCGTTGACGCAACTGCCATCGACCATGATGTCTTCTTGCCCCGGCGTGCCGCCCCAACCTTGACTCAACGCCACCACGCCGCGCCGCATCGTATCGTCGTGCTCGAGAATGGCCCTGGTACGGCCGTGTGCCGATACGACTTCGACCAACTGGCCCGACTCGAGGCCGAGTTCGGCGATATCCTCGCCGTTGAGATACGCCGGGTTATACTTGTTGCGCTTCCGCACCGTCGGCATCAGAACGCCATAGCTGTTGTACAGATCGCGCATGCGCCGAGACGACAACAAGTGCGTGAAGTCACGGCCTGGCCCGGCACGATGCTGTGCAAAGGGTTCGTTCCGATAGCGGTTCAACTCGCCGAGCACATCGGCCGGCATCACGTCGAACTTCGCATCACGCCCCGGCGGTGGCGGCTTGACGAAATCTTCCTTCATCGGAAACTGCCGACCGTGTGGATGGGTGCGCAACTCGTCGAGCGACGTCTGGCTGCGCTCCAGCAGGATCTCGATCAAATCCTCGGTGGTGGGTGGCTCGTCGCCATCCATGGCGCGCATGCCGGCGAAGTTGATGGTGATCCCCAGGCGCTTGGCCAACGCCCAAAATACGTACCAGTCATCCACCACGTCCGCGCCTTCCGGCGCCGGGACGATCGCCGGGGTGAATTGCGCCCATGCACCGGGATAGAATTTCAGCGCCGGATGCGCGGGCGACATGTCGGGTCGCTCATATTGCAGCTTGGCGGGCAGGATGTAATCGGCGAGCTGGGTCGTCGGGGTGGGCCAGGTGTCGATGACGACGAGCAGGTCGAGCGCACGCAAAGCGTCATGGGCCTTGTCGCGATCGGGCAGCGATGTCATCGGATTGGCGCCATCGACGATCAGTGCGCGGATTTTGCCCGGCCCCGGCGTGAGAATCTCGTCCGTTAGCGTGCCCGAAACGCGCTCGCCAAAGAAGTTGCCGGCACCCCGGATTCGGCTGGGAGGATGGTTTTCCCACGGCCGCGACGCTGGATTGACCTCCGCGTACACCTCTTTCGGCGGATTGAGCATGTCGATCGAGGTAATTCTCGTACCGGCGCGCGGGAAACGCCCGCAGATGATGTTGAGTAGCTGAACCATATGAACGGCAAGATTGGAATAGCGGGCCATGTTCGAACCAGTGGCGGTCATCACGTGACCGCGCTTGTTCTGGTGTGCGAACATCTCGGCGATCGCCCGGATCGATTCCGACTCCAGCCCGGAACGTGCCTCCGCAACCTCTGGCGTGAATGGTTCGACCGCCTCCAGCAGCGCGGCCAAACGGTCCGCGCCGACATATTGGTCGCAAAATTCCGCGTCGTGCCAGCCCTCCATGAGAATGAGACGGATGAGTCCCGCAGCGATCGCCGCATCTTCGCCCGGATAGGGTTGAAACGTGAGATCGGCATGGGCCGCTGTCTCGGTACGGCGCGGATCGACAACGATCAGCTTCAACCCGCGCTGCTTCGCATGCTTCAGCCGCTTGACCGGATCGACGCCGAGGACCGACATCGTCGAGTGGGCGATGAACGGGTTCGCCCCGAACAACATCAATACGTCCATATCGACGAGGTCCAGAGGCCCGGCCGCCCAACTACCGGTTCGGCCCGCTGCGACCATCTTGCCCGACTGATCGATCGTGATCGTGGTGAAATATTGGTCAGATCCGATCGCGTGCAGGAAATGACGGTTCATTCCGACCGCCGTCTGATTCATCATCGAACCATTGCCCGCGAACAGCGCGATCGCGTCAGGACCGGATTCGCCCATGATTTCGCCCATGCGCGCGGCGATCTCGTCCAGCGCCTGTTCGATCCCGATCTCGCTAAAGCTGTCATCGGGCTGCCGCTTCAAGGGCCGTAGGATGCGCTGTGGGTCGCGGTGCGCCTGGGAAGATTGAAGCCCTTTGAAGCACGCATATCCGGACGACAGTTCATTCCGGTCGTCTCCGACGATGCGCGTGATCTGACCCCGCTCGTCCACGGTCAGGCGCGTGCCACAACCCGCGGTGCAAATCCGGCAGAATGAGATGTATTCGCCGGCCCCTTTCCGAAGTGAAAGCGCTTCCATGGTCGGACATCCTCTTGTCACGCCGGCCCCTTGAAGGACTCGGTTCAGATGAAACCTGTCGGGACTTCGACTCTAAAACAAGTGACCTAGTCGGACGCGCACCATATTCTGCGGATGTGGTATCTGGTGCGCGGCCTGCGGATCGTGCAGCAACCATGCCGCGAACAGCGCTGGCCAGTGAAGGGCTCTTCTGTAAGACCCGGTCGACTGAGCCAGCGTTCAATCGAGCGATTTAACGATTTCCTCGACCATTTTCTTGGCGTCGGCGAGCAGCATCATGGTGTTGTCCATGTAGAAGACGTCGTTGTCGACGCCGGCATAGCCGACCCCGCCCATCGAGCGCTTGACGAACAGCACCGTCTTGGCCTTTTCGACGTCGAGCACGGGCATGCCGTAGATCGGCGAGGTCTTGTCGGTCTTGGCGGCGGGGTTGGTGACGTCGTTGGCGCCGATTACGAAGGCGACGTCGGTCTGCGCGAACTCGCCGTTGATGTCCTCCAGCTCGAACACCTCGTCATAGGGCACGTTCGCCTCGGCGAGCAGAACGTTCATATGGCCGGGCATGCGGCCGGCGACCGGGTGGATCGCATATTTGACGCGCACGCCACGCGCCTTCAATTTGTCGCCCATCTCGCGCAGCGCGTGCTGCGCCTGCGCGACCGCCATGCCGTAGCCGGGGACGATGATGACCTGCTCGGCCTGGCTCATCAGGAAGGCGGCATCCTCGGCCGAGCCGCGCTTCCACGGGCGATCGACCTTGGCCGCGCCGCCCTCGCTCGCCGCCGCCGCGCCGAAGCCGCCGGCGATCACGCTGATGAAGCTGCGGTTCATCGCCTTGCACATGATGTAGCTGAGGATCGCGCCCGACGAGCCGACCAAAGCGCCGGTGATGATCATCGCGGTGTTGTGGAGCGTGAAGCCCATCGCCGCCGCCGCCCAGCCCGAATAGCTGTTGAGCATCGACACCACGACCGGCATGTCCGCGCCGCCGATCGGGATGATCAGCAGGAAGCCGATAGCGAACGACAAGACGGTGATCGTCCAGAAGATCCACGGGCTTTGATCCTGCGTGAAATAGGCGACGAGGCCGAGGATCGCGGCGAGCACGGTGAGGTTGATGATGTGACGCGCGGGCAGCAGGATCGGCGCGCCGCCCATGTTGCCGTTGAGCTTCAGGAAGGCGATCACCGAGCCGGAAAAGGTGATCGCGCCGATCGCGATGCCGAGGCCCATTTCGATGCGGCTCTGCGGGTAGATCGCGAAGAACGGCTTGCCGATCAGCGGGATCACCATGTCGGCGATGCCGAACGCCTGCGGATTGAGGAACGCCGCCGCCGCGACCAGCACCGCGGCGAGGCCGACCAGCGAGTGGAACGCCGCGACGAGCTGCGGCATGTCGGTCATCGCGATGCGCCGCGCGGTGAGGAGGCCGATTGCCGCGCCCACGCCGATTGCGGCGAGGATTTCGGCGATGGTGAGATAATCGGGAACGAACAGCGCCGCTCCGAGCCTCCCGTCGGGCAGGTCGGCGTGGACGTACATCGCCAGTCTGGGAACGTGGGTCAGCAGCGTCGTCACCACCGCGATGGTCATGCCGATGATGCCCATGCGGTTGCCGCGCTGCGAGGTGGCGGGTGACGACAGCCCGCGCAGCGCGAGGATGAAGCATACGCCCGCGACGAGATAGGCGAAGGCCGCCCACGGATTTACGCTTACGTGTTCCATACTTCCCCTACCTCGTCATGCCAGCTCGGGCCGGCATTTCCCCGTTGCGCGCGCGGAAACAGAGCCGCGCGCGGCCCCGGCCAGCGGGTTCCCATCAAAGTCGTACCCTGATGGAGCCCGCGCCGCGGCGACGACCTTATTTGCCGGCCACCGGCCGGTCCTTCTTCTTGTACATCGCGAGCATCCGCGCGGTGACGGCGAAGCCGCCGAAGATGTTGACGCTCGCCAGCACCACCGCGAGCAGCCCGAGCCATTTCGACACCGCGCCCCCCGCGCCGATCCCCACCGCCGCCGCCGCGATCAGCGCGCCGACGATGATGACCGACGAGATCGCGTTGGTGACGGCCATCAGCGGCGTGTGCAGCGCGGGCGTGACCGACCAGACGACATAATAGCCGACGAAGCAGGCCATGACGAAGATCGACATGATCGAAATGAAGTCCATGTCAGCGCATCCTCTAGAATTTCACTAATCTCGCCCATGCGGCACATAAAATTCGCGCCGATCGCGCGTGAGATTCGGGCCGGGCGAGGGTACTGGCGCCTCGCCGTGTAGGACAGGTCATGGCTGCTCCCCGGAACTCCGTGCCGGGGAGGATCATGACAGGAGCCGCGCGTTCACCACCGCGCCGCCCTTGGTCAGGCGCACGGCGTCGCCGATTTCTTCGTCGAGGACCGGGGCGGCTTTGTCCTTGTCCCAGAAGGCGCTGAGGAAGTTGAACAGGTTGCGGCTGAACAGCGCGCTCGCGTCTGCACCCAGCCGGCTCGGCACGTTCCTGTGGCCGACGATCTTGACGCCGCGCACTTCGACCACCTCGCCCGCGACCGCGCCTTCGACGTTGCCGCCCTGTTCGACCGCGAGATCGACGATCACGCTGCCGGGCTTCATGCTCGCGACCTGTGCGGCGGAGATGAGGCGGGGGGCGGGGCGACCGGGGATCAGCGCCGTCGTGATGACGATGTCCTGCTTGGCGATGTGCGCCGAGACCAGTTCGGCTTGCGCCGCCTGATATTCGGGGCTCATCTCACCCGCGTAACCGCCGGCGCCTTCGCCCTCGATGCCCTTCATGTTCTCGACGAAGATCGGCTTGGCGCCGAGCGACAGGATCTGCTCCTTGGTGGCGGAGCGGACGTCGGTCGCCGAGACCTGCGCGCCGAGCCGCCGCGCGGTAGCGATGGCTTGCAAGCCGGCAACGCCGACGCCCATCACGAACACGCGCGCAGCGGAGACGGTGCCCGCCGCGGTCATCATCATCGGGAAGGCGCGGCCATATTCGCTCGCGGCGTCGAGCACCGCCTTGTAGCCCGACAGGTTCGATTGCGAGGAGAGGATGTCCATCGATTGCGCGCGGGTGATACGCGGCATGAACTCCATCGCCAGCGCTTCGAGACCGGCGGCCGCATAGCCGTCGACTCGCGTGCGCTCTCCGAACGGGTTGAGGCTCGCGACCACCCAGGCGCCCGGCGCGACTCCGGCGAGCGAAGCCGGGTCCGGCCCCTGCACGCCGAGCACGATGCGGGCGCCGCCGAGCGTGGCCGCGCGGTCCCCGACGCTTGCGCCCGCGGCGGCATACTCGGCGTCGGCAATCGCGGCGGTAAGGCCGGCGCCGGCTTCGACCGCGACATTCGCGCCCAAGCCGATGAATTTCTTGACGGTTTCCGGAGTCGCGGCAACGCGGCGCTCACCTGGAGCGCTCTCCCTCAGGATTGCGATCTTCACTTGCTGGCGGGGGCGAGCGCGAAATAGATGATGACGAAGACGAGCAGGAAGCACGCCACCGCGCCATATTTCAGCAGGCCGATCACCTTGTGATAGGTCGCCTCATGGACCTTCATGTCGCCGTCTAAGGCCATGCCCGCATCTCCCAATGCTTGTTTTCGACGAAAAGCTGAACGGCATGCCCTTATGGACTCATCGCCGTATCAGCATACTCAAAGAATAGTTTATGTCACGTTCAGTACAGCGGCCAGACAGACTTCAACGGATGACCGATACTGCACACTACAGGTACTACCCCACGGATTACGAGGGCAGCCCGCGAGCCTCTTAGCGCGGCGCCATCCGGATCGCACCATCCAGGCGAATCACCTCGCCGTTGAGCATCGGATTGGCGATGATGCTTTCGACGAGCTGCGCATATTCATCCGGATGGCCGAGACGGCTTGGATGCGGTACTTGCTGTCCGAGCGAGCTCTGCGCGGCCTCCGGAAGGCCCATCAGCATCGGAGTCAGAAAAATTCCCGGCGCGATGGTCATCACGCGAATGCGGTGTTGCGCCAGATCCCGGGCGATCGGGAGAGTCATGCCGACGACACCGCCCTTGGATGCCGAATAGGCCGCTTGCCCGATCTGCCCGTCGAACGCCGCGACCGAAGCGGTATTGATGACGATACCGCGCTCCTCTCCGATCGGCTCGCCAGCCCCGAGCCGCGCGGCGAACTGCGCGATCATCGCAAAGGTGCCGATCAGATTGATTTCGATCGCTCGCCGGAAGGCATCAAGCGGATGCGGAACATTCTCCTTGCCGACAGTCTTGATCGCCGGGGCCACGCCGGCACAATTGACCAAAATCCGTGCAAGGCCGTTTGCCGCCTCGGCCTCCCCGAGCGCCTCGCCGACGCTGACCTCATCCGTGACGTTGACCTTGAAGAAACGGGCGCCGATCTCACGCGCCAGCGCCTCGCCAGCATCCGCGTTCAGATCGAACAGCGCGACCTTCGCCCGGTTCCTCGCCAGCATCCGCGCGGTCGCCGCGCCGAGGCCCGATGCTCCGCCGGTAACGATCGCCGCGCCCCGATCAATCCTCACCTCACGTCTCCTGCAAAATCGCACTGTGTCATCATCGTAATATCGCCATCGATCAATCGTATCGGCGCCGGGTTCGGGTGCATCCGACGATGCAACACCGCGTACCCGCGCACAAAACCGCGGGCGTTTAGATCAATATAACTGGCGCAACATCTCTTTTTCGAACGGCTTCAACGCCGCCATCCGGCCGGTGCGAACGAGGTCCGCCCAATCCGGATTGGCGAGCAGCGCCCGTCCCACCGCCACGAGATCGAATTCGTCGGCAGCCAGCCGTTCCAGCAAGTTGTCGAGCGATCCCGTCTTCGCTGCCTGAAAGGTGACGCGGGTGTCGTTGCCGGACACGAAATCGCTGTCGAGGCTGACGTTCCCGACGGTGATGGTCGGCTTGCCCGTCAACCGCTTGACCCAGCCTGCAAGATTGAGGTCGCTGCCCGGAAATTCCGGCTGATAGTAGCGGCGCGTGCTGCAATCGAAGATATCGACTCCCGCCGCAACGAGTGGATCGAGGAAAGCCTCCAGCGATGCGGGATCAGTCACCAACTGCGCCCGATAATCCTGCTGCTTCCACTGTGACCACCGCAGGATGATCGGGAAGTCGGGGCCGACCCGTTCGCGAATGGCCGCGACGATCTCCGCCGCGAAGCGCGCCCGGTTCGCGATACTGCCGCCGTAGTGATCGGTGCGCCGGTTGCTGCGTTCCCAGAAGAATTCGTCGATGAGATAGCCGTGCGCGCCATGCACCTCGACGCCATCGAAGCCGAGCCGCACCGCATCGGCCGCCGCGATGGCGAACGCGTCGATGACGTCGCGGATATCCCGCCCGGTCATCTCGTGGCACCCCGGCTCGAGTTTCTGCGTCAGGCCGGACGGGGTGAAAGCGGGCACCGACGGGTCCGGCGAAGCGCCCGGGTGGCGCGCCGATCCGGTATGCCACAACTGCGGCATGATCCGTCCGCCCACCGAATGAACCGCATCCACGACGCGCTTCCAGCCGGCCAGCGACTCCTCGCCGTAGAAAAACGGCACCTTCTCATACGCGTTGGCGGCGGGATGATTGACACACGTGCCCTCGGTCACGATCAATCCCACCGACGCGGCGCGGCGCTCATAATAGTCGCCGACATCGTCGCCGGGGACATTGTCCGGAGAACGATGCCGCGTCATGGCCGGCATGACGATCCGGTTCCGCAGTGTCAGATCACCCAGCGTAAACGGCTGAAAGAGCGCTTCTACGCCACTCACTCCACTGCTCCCTCTTCAGATCACGTCGGCGATGCCGTGCCGGCGCCCGGATGAGCGCCGACATCGCGTGTCGCCGAAGCCGGCCACCGGCGTCAGGCCGCCGCGCTGGTTTCCAGGACGTGGCGCGCGACCACGAGCTGCTGAATCTCGGCAGTGCCTTCCTCGAACCAATAGCCGCGGGCGTCACGATAGATTCGCTCGATCGGCGCTTCGCGGGTGTAACCCCAGCCGCCGTGGACGCGAAGCGCCAGATCGGTGACGCGTCCGACCATATTCAGGTTGAACAGCTTCGCGGTCGCCGCCTGCGGGGTGAAATCCTTGCCGTCCTCGCAGAGCTTCGCGGCGTGGCGGACGAGATAGCGCGCCGCTTCGATATCAGCGTGCATCATCGCGAGATGAGTCTGCATCTGCGCGCGGGTCGCGATCGGCTTGCCGAAGGTGACGCGCCGCTTGGCGAACTTCACCGATTCATCCAGCGCACGCTTGGCCAGACCGACCATCGTGGTCGACAGCGAGACGCGGCTGTAATCGAGGAAGAACAGTGCGACCTCGAGCCCCTGCCCGACCTCGCCGAGACGATATTTGTCCGGAACGACCATGTCCTTGTACCGCAGGAACGCGTGGCCCGTTCCGTGCAGGCCCATCGTATGCTGCGTCGCGTCGATCTCGAATCCTTCGATGTCGCGCGGGATCAGGAACGCGGTAAGCGAGTCCTTCGCGCTGCCATCGTCGGTCGCCGCGACGATCAGGAACCAGTCGGCGCGGTCCGCCCAGGTGATGAGATGCTTCTCGCCACTCAGCCGCCAGGTGTCGCCTTCGCGCCTGGCGACCGATTTCAGGTCGCGCCCGGTGCCGCCTGTCATCTCGGTGAGCGCGAAAGCGATCACCGTCTCGCCCGCCCCCATTTTCGGCAGGAGCGCACGCTGCTCCGCGTTGCCGAAATTGTGGACCGGGCGCCAGATCCCGTTGGTCGTATGCACCAGCATGCGGCCGACGCCCGGCCCCTCCGCCGATGCTTCGAGATACGGCAGATACTCGGTCACGCTCATGCCGTAGCCGCCGTATTCGACTGGCAGGGTAAGCCGGTAACACCCGATCTCGGCCGCCCGCTTGTGTATAGCCTCGGGCAGCGAATCGGTACGTTCCACTTCGGGATACGCTTCCTCGACTTCGGTCAGAAAAAACTCACGAAACTTGTCGAGATCGATCACCTTGCTCATCGCCATCCACTCCATGATCGCTTTCAGGTCGCCGGCTGTCCGGCCCGCGTCATACGGGCACAGCACGGGGCACGTCGCCCAGCGACCATCGCCTTGATGAAAACGCTAGTTTTAATCGGGCGCTGGCGTCAACGGCGTTGATGCCGATCACCCGCCGCCCTTCCCCGATAACACAAACCCGTTATCGCCCGGCCAATCGCCTTAGGCGCTGCTTGCCACCCGGGTTTGCGATACCCTGAACCCATGACCACAATCGGCGATAATCTCCGTCTGACGATCTCACCCGGAAGCCTGTCGCTTCAACGCGCGGAGGTCGCGCCGCGCCCGGAAGGCTGGGTGCGACTGAAAGTGCTGGCCTGCGGCATCTGCGGCACCGATCTCCATTTGCTCCACGGCATGAAGATGCCGCTGGGGGCGGAATATCCAGTCCATCCGGGCCATGAAGTGTCGGCGGAAGTGATCGAGGCGGACGTTCACTCCGGTTTCGTGCCGGGTTCCCGAGTCGTGCTGCATCCGCTGCTGCCCTGTGGTGGTTGCGACGACTGTCTGTCGGGGCGCGAAAACCACTGCGCATCGGCGGAGATGCTCGGCGTCCATCGCGCCGGGGGCCTGGCGCGGGAAATGATCTGGCGCGCCGATCGGCTCGTGCCGGCGGACGCGCTCGATCCGGATTACGCCGCGTTGCTGCCCGATGCGGTGGCGACCGCCTATCATGCGCTACGCCGCTCCAACCTGCCGCGCGGTGGCAAGCTGACGGTTATCGGATCGGGCGGCGTGGGAACGAACGTCCTGCAGATCGCCCGCGCGATCGATCCAGACGTTACGATCGCGGCCGTGGTGCACAGTGCGGGCACCGCGAAACGCATTGAAGCGCTAGGCATTCCCGTAGTGCAGGGCCTCGACGGGGCGGGACGCGCGATGCGGGACCGCTTCGGCGCGATGGATGCCGCGATCGATTTCAGCGGCGCGGAGGCCGCGCCGAGCGAGGCGATCCGCATGCTGCGCAAGGGCGGACGGCTGGTGCTCGGCTCGGTGCGCGACGAGAAGGTTTCGCTCGCGACCACGTGGACCGGGCTGATGACCCGCGAGATCGAGATCGTCGGCAGCTACTCGTCCACGATCGACGATCTGCGCGCGGTGACGGAGCTGGTCGGCAGCGGCCGCCTCTCGCTGGCGGGTCTGGTCAGCCACCGCTTCGCGCTGGAGGATGTCGAAGAAGCGTTCGACGTTCTCGAGAAGCGTCCGGCGGGGATGGTGCGCGTCGTCGTAACGACGTGATCGCACCAGACCGGCCAATCCGCGATCGATCTCCGCCGCCGGCCGAGCGACCGCATCCCGATCCCGCATCGTCGGCGCCCGCGCACCGTGCAAGCAATCGAAGGCAAACCAGGCGATGTTGACCGACGAGCCCTTTCCGCACCTCTTCCGATCCTGGCAGTCGGGAGCGCTGTCGCTGCCGAACCGGCTGGTGATGGGCGCGATGCACACCGGCATCGAGCATCTCGACCGGCCGGAAGACCGTATCCGCGCGTTCTACCGCGAACGTGCCGAGGGTGGTATCGGGCTTATCATCACCAGCGGCATCTCTCCGAACCCGGAGGGCCGGATGGATCTGGCGGATCCCTATCTCGCCCCCGGACAGGACGAGGCCTGGCACCGCGCCAGCGTCGAGGCCGTGCGCGGCACGAACACGAAGATCTGTCTGCAACTGCTTCATGCCGGTCGCTACGCCAAACATACCGATTGCGTCGGCGCATCGGCGCAGCCGGCGCGTATCAACCGCTTTGCGCCGACCCGTTTATCGACGGAGCGGGTATGGCAGACGGTGGAGGACTTCGCCCAGGCCGCGAGGCTTGCCCGTGAACTCGGCTATCATGGCATCGAGATCATGGGATCGGAAGGGTATCTGATCAATCAGTTCACCGCCGAGGCGACGAACGACCGATCGGACGAATTCGGTGGCTCGTCCGACAAGCGGGGGCGCTTCTCCCGTGAGATCGTCGCTGCCGTGCGGCGGCACGTGCCGGACGACTTCCTCGTCATCTACCGGATTTCGGCCGTCGATCTGGTGCCGCGCGGCGCGACGCTGGAAGAAACGCGCGACCTCGCGATCGAGGTCGTGCGGGCTGGCGCGAACATGCTGAACACCGGCATCGGCTGGCATGAATCGGCCATACCGACGATCGCTGCGATGGTGCCGCGCGCGGCCTGGTCCTACGCCATCCGACAGGTGAAAGAGGCGGTGAACGTGCCTGTCATAGCATCGAACCGAATTAACGACCCCCATGTCGCCGAACGGCTCTTGTCGGACGGTATCGCGGATTTCGTCTCGCTGGCACGTCCGTTGCTCGCCGATCCCGGCTTTGCAGCCAAAGCGAAGGCGAACCAGGCCGAGCGTATCGCGACGTGCATCGCCTGCAATCAAGCCTGTCTCGACCGTGTGCTGCGCGGCAAGAGAGTGTCGTGCATGATCAATCCGCGCGCCGGGCACGAACTGGATCTCGTGCTGACGCCTGCCCGCGAGCCGAAGCGGATCGCGGTGGTCGGCGGCGGCGCGGCGGGCATGAACTTCGCGTTCAATGCGGCATCGCGCGGGCATGCGGTCACCCTGTTCGAGGCCGGCTCACGTCTCGGCGGGCAGTTGCTGATGGCCCGCGAGGTGCCGGAGAAGTTCGAATTCAACGAGGCTCTCCGCTATTTCGAGAACCGCCTCGACGTGGACAATGTGACCGTTCGGCTCAACCATACCGTCTCGGCGGACGAACTCGCAGCCGGTGGCTATGACGAGATCGTGATTGCAACCGGGGTCCGTCCCCGTTTGCTCGACATCCCGGGCATCGATGATCCGCGCGTGCTCAGCTACGCGGAGGTTTTGCGCGATCACAAGCCTGTCGGCGCACATGTCGCGATCATCGGCGCGGGTGGAATCGGGTTCGACGTCGCGGAGTATCTGCTCGGCGAACCGGGCGACGTCCCGCTGATCGATGCTTTCGCGGAAGAATACGGGCTGGACAGGACGCTGCGTTCACCCGGTGGACTGACGCGCGCGGAGGTCTCGACACCGCGTCGCCGGATCACGCTGATGCAGCGGAAACCATCACGTCCGTCCGGTATCGCGCAGGCGGTCTCGACCAGCTGGATACACCGCACGAAGTTGCAAAATGCGCAGGTCGAGATGCTGGGGGGCGTCGAGTATCGGCGGATCGAACCGGCGGGGCTGGTCATCGCGATCGAGGGCGTGGAACGCACCGTCGCGGCGGACACCATCATCGTCTGTGCGGGACAGGAATCGCAACGGTCCTTGTACGACACGCTGATCGGCCACCCGGCCGTGCCCAGCGTCCACATTATCGGCGGGGCGGATGTGGCGGGCGAACTCGACGCTGTGCGCGCGATCGATCAGGCTACGCGGCTCGCGCTGGCGATCTGAGGCCAGGTGCGGATCGGCGGGGCGGCCGCCGGTCGCGCGCCCGCCGTCCCGCACCCGCAGCAGATCAGCTGTCGGTGTAGCTCGGCATGCGCTTCTCCTTGAAGGCGGCGATCGCTTCGCGGTGATCCGCCGTTTCCATCAACAGGATCTGCTGCCGGTCCTCAAGCGCGAGAGCTGCCTCGATACTGCCGAGCTGCGCCTGGGCGTTGATCGATTCCTTGGTCATCCGCAGGCCCATCGGCGCGGTGCGCAGCATGTCGTTGGCCAGTTCGAGCCCCTTGTCCAGCAAGTCCTCGGCGGCAACAATCTCGCTCACCAGCCCGATCGCGAGCGCCCGTTCCGGGTGAATGAAGCGGCCGGTCAGCAGGAATTCCGACGCGGCCGACAGACCCACCAGTTTCGGCAGGAAATATCCCGAGCCCATGTCGGTCCCGCCGACACCGATCCGGATATAGGCGGCGTTGAACTTCGCCTGCGGCGTGCAGTAACGGACATCGCACGCCAGCGACACCGAAAAGCCGGCACCCGCCGCCGGCCCCTGAATCAGCCCGATGATCGGTTGCGGACACGAACGCATCGTCCGGATGACGTTCGAATAACGGATCTGGATATCATATTGCCGCTGAACGCGCCCCGGCCCCGGCGCAGCGAAAGCCGGCGAGTCGAGATCGCCGCCGGCGCAGAACGCCCTGCCCTCGGCCCGCAGCAATACGACCCGGACATCACGGCGCGCCTGCAAGCCGCCGAAATAGGCCGATAGCTCATCCGCCAGTTCGGGGCTCATCGCGTTCAGCGCCTCCGGCCGGTTGAGCGTGATGATCTCGATCGGACCGCGCCGCTCGACATAGGTGAGCGACGTTGGTTCGCGCGTCGTGTTCATTATTGTCCTCTCCTCAATGGATCGCGAAGTCGAAGATCGAGCGCTCGCGCTCAACGGCATCCGCTCAGGCCGCCATCGACCGGCAGGATGGTGCCAGTCAGATAGGCACCGGCTGGCGAACAGAGATAGATGCACGCGCCCGCTATGTCCTCGGGTCTGCCAAGTCGCCCGAGCGGCACGCGATTGGGAATTTCCGCCATATGCGCCTTGTCGATCGCGGCCGTCATGCGCGTGGGGAAGTATCCGGGCGCTACCGCATTGACGCAGATGTGCGACCCGGCCAGCTCGGCGGCGAGCATCCGCGTGAGATGATGGATCGCGGCCTTGCTGGCACCGTAGGAGAAAGTCGGCCGCAGCGGGACGGCGTGGCCGACGAACGATCCGATATTGACGATTCTCGCGGGGTCGTCCGGCGTCGCAGCCGCGCGCAGGATCGGCAGCAACTCGCGCACCAGCGTGAAGGGCGACTGAACGTTGATCGCCATGAGATCGGGCCAGGTGGCGTCCGCCAACTGCTCGATGCGCCCGCCAGCGCTCTTGCCGGCGTTATTGACAAGGGCATGCACGGTGCGTCCGCGCGCCTTGACCTGATCGGCAAGCGCGACGGCTCCGCCTGGCGTCGACAGATCAGCCACCAGACCCGTGCAATCCCCCAGCGCACGCAGGCTTCTGGCAGCCTCTTCGCTGACTTCCGCGGTTCGCGAGGTGATCGTCACGCTTGCACCGCCACGCAGGAACGCCTCGGCGATCATGCGGCCCAGCCCCTGCGCCCCGCCGGTGATCAGTACGTCCTTCCCGGCGATATCAAAAAGTTTCATCACGGCGACACCTCAGCGCGCATCGATATCAGCGCGCGTCATGCAGGACGAGTTCAACGGGAAACTGCCGGATATGCGGTAGTTCGGCAGGCTTAATTGACAGTCGACACCGGATTGCCCGAGCATACGGAAGAAGTTGCCATAGGATTTCGACCGACGGGCATCTTTGTCTTGCATCGAACATCCGCATGGTAGCGATCGGGAAGATGAACGACACGCTGCCGGTTTCCATGGCACGGTGCAGAAATCAGGAGAGTGATGGTGGCGAAGGATGTTGCCTATCAGCCGCAGGTATCCGGCGTGCAACAGCCGATTCCGCCGACCGGCGAGCAATCCTACCCGCCCGTGCGCGATGTAACTTTGGGTGAACTGTTGCGCGAAGCGGCGCGCGAGTCGGGAGACCGCGTCGCGCTCGTGAATGGTGTTGCCGATCGGGCGCTGAGGCGGCGCTGGACCTATGCGGAGCTGTTGCGCGAAGCCGAAACGGTCGCCTATGCCCTGCTTCGTCGCTTCCAACCGGGCGACCGGATTGCGGTCTGCTCGGCGAATTGCCCCGAATGGGTCATTCTGGAATTCGGCGCGGCGCTCGCCGGGATGATCATGGTGCCGGCCAACCCGGCATATCGTGAAGCGGAACTGGCAGCGATCCTGCAGGATTGCGAGGCGACGGCGCTCTTCCACATCGATACGTGGCGCTCAAGCGCCGTGGGTGCGATCGCCGCTTCGATTCGTGACACGCTGATGCCCGATCTCGCGCTGATCTCCTTTTCGGACTGGGACACGTTCCTGGCGAGCGGCGCTGAACCAGTGCCGTTGCCGAACGTGAAACCGCGCGACCCCGTCATCATCCAGTTCACCTCGGGAACGACCGGTCGTCCGAAAGGCGCGATGCTGCACCACGGGTTGATTCACCCGCCCGCCAACGTCGCCGTCTGTTGCGGGTTCAAGCGCTTTGGCGTGTGGCTGAACGCGATGCCGATGTACCATATCGGCGGCGCTGTCGTATCGTTGATGGCGACCATATCGGTGCTCGGCACCTTCGTGCAAATGCGGGAGTGGGACCCGGGTCTGGCGCTCGAACTGATCGAGGCCGAAGGCTGCAACGGCATGTTGCTAGTGCCGACGATGATCGTGGCGATGCTGGATCATCCGACGTTCGCGGATCACGATCTCTCGACTGTCGATTTCATTCTCGCCGGGGCGGCGCCGGTGCCGCCGGCGCTTTCCGAGCGGTTGACCGAGCGCATCGGCTGCCGGACGATGATCTGCTTCGGCCAGACCGAGGCCGGCGGTCCGATCAGCAACACCGCGACCGGGGACGGGCCGCACGAACTCGCCAACACGCTGGGCCGACCGCTACCGGGCATGCAGCTCGAAATTCGCGATCCTGCAACCAACGCCACGCTGCCGCCCGGAGAGATGGGCGAAATGTGCATCAAGAGCCCGCAGATCATGCTGGGCTATTATGGCCGGGAAGATGAAACCCGCTCGGCCATGACCCCGGACGGCTGGCTGCGACTGGGCGATCTCGGGATGCTCGACGAACGTGGCTATGTGTCGATCACCGGTCGGCTGAAGGATATGATCATCCGCGGCGGGATCAACATCTATCCGCGCGAAGTGGAGGACGTGCTCTTCGAACATCCATCGGTCGCCCAGGCGGCGGTGATTGGCCTTCCGGACGACAAATGGGGCGAAATCGTCCTTGCCGTGGCGCAGTCGATCGACGGCAGTCCACTTCGGTTCGAAGACCTGCATCAGCATTGCCGCGATCGGCTCGCGGGCTTCAAGGTGCCCGCGCTGTGGGCGCAGACCGACATCTTTCCGATGAACCCCACCGGCAAGATCCAGAAGTTCGTGTTGAACGACTGGACACGCGAAGGCAGATTGGTGCCGGTGTCGGTCCGCTAACGGTACATCGCATCGACGGACGACCTGTAGCGGCGGCCACGGATGACGCGCCGCGAATGAGGGTCCGGCGACGGTTCCTCGGGAATACCGCGATGCGATTGGCCTTCGGTGCCGTTGTGCGCGTCAGACCTCGGTCGCCAAGGCTTGCGATGCCCCGCGACCCAATGGCAGGGTTTGTATCGTGCGGCACTTCATGAACTCGTCGAGGTGCGCCGCGGCTTCGTGCGTCGATTCGAGCAGCCAGTGGCGGAACGCGTTCAGCGCCGGCCCGTCGGGTCGCCCCCTGCGCGTGACGACATAGTGCGGGAGACGCACGGCGAGGATGTGATCCATCGGTATCGTCAGCCGCCCTTCGCGCAGATCGTCGGCGATCAGGAATAAATTGCCCATCGCCAGCCCGGCGCCCCGCCGGGCGGCCTGATAGGTCATGCTGAGCGAGTCGAAAACGATGCGCTGCTGATTGTCGTGGTCGGGCACCCGCAGGGCCTCAAGCAGCGGGGGCCACAACTCCGCCTCGCGCGGGGATATCAGCAGTATCTCGCGCCGGATATCCTCCGGCGCGATCCGGTCACGCCCGTCCAGAAACGCCGGGGAACACACCAGCGCCAGATAGGTCTCGAACAACGCATCGCAGCGAAAGTCGTCACCGAGCGGTGGACGTCCGGTCAGCGCCATATCGAAATCATCGTCGCGCCATTCGGCATCCTTGATCGACAGACTGAGGTCGAGGTGAATTTCGGGATGCAGCGACCGGAATCCGGCAAGCCGCCCCGACAGCCATTCGGTCGTGAAGGTCGAATAGAAGCGCAGCCGCAACCTGTTGTCCTGCTGTCGTTCGGTGGCGAGCCGGTGGCTGGCAATATCGATTTCCTCGAACGCCCGGCCCAGCGACAGCAGATAGGCGGCGCAATCCGGCGTCGGCTCGACGCCGGATGTCTGCCGCCGAAGCAGGGTGCGACCGAAATGCCCCTCCAGCAAGGTGATGTGGCGGCTGACCGCACCGACCGAGACGCCGAGTTCCTTCGCCGCCGCCGACAGGCTTCCCCGCCGACCCGCCGCCTCCAGGGCGCGCAGCGCATTCAGCGACGGCAAGCGATAACGCATTCTCGGTACTCCATCACGCCCGCGTCTTTATCGGTACGTTCTACCGCCGATGTGAAAAGCGATGCAACGCCGGCGCTGGGCATTCGCGACGCCCGGATGGCCGTCATGATACGCTGGCGCATACCGGGTTTGATAAAAATGTTACTGCCACCAGCGCGCGGAAGGCGGCACGCTGATCGTCAAACACCAGAGCTTTAGGATAGGATCGGCATGAACGGGGCATTCGATTTTGACGTCATCATATCCGGTGCGGGGCCGGTCGGCCTGACCATGACGATCGACCTCGGTCGTCGCGGCATCCGGACGCTCATCATGGAGCGCGACCCGAGCACGGCGCCCTGGCCGAAGATGGACCGCTCCAACGCGCGTACCATGGAGATCTATCGGCGGCTGGGCATCGTCGATCGCGTGCGCGCGCTGGGCTACCCCGGCGACAACCCCATGGACGTGCTGCTGGTTCGGACCATGAACGAGCCGGCGATCGCGAACATTCCGTTCGCGTCGGTCGATGAGAAGCGCGCGCTGGTCGCGGCCACCAACGACGGGACGATACCGCTGGAGCCGTATCAACTCGTTTCACAGAATGCGATCGAGCCCCTGCTGCGCGAGGTCGCCGAGCATGAGACGCCGAACACGACCGTCCGCTACGGACTGGAGCTGGTCGATTTCGAGCAGGACGAGGCGGGCGTGACGGTAAGGGCACGCCGAACCGACGGCAGCGATACGATCGAGACCTTCCGCAGCCAGTATCTTGTCGGCTGCGACGGAGGCCGCAGCACCGTGCGCAAGCATCTGGGCATCCACCTGACCGGCGTGTCGGCCCCGGCCGATCTGCGGCAGGTGATCTTCAAATCCAAGGATCTGTATGCTCGGATGGGCGCGCCGAAGGGACGGCATTACAGCTTCCTGTCCGGCGGAGCGCTGGTGGCGCAGGGGTCCCGGACCGAATTTACCTTTCATACGCCACTCCCCGAAGACACGGACTTCAAGAAGGTTCTGCACAACCTGATCGGCTTCGATTGCGAGATCGACGTCGAGCACGTGCTGACCTGGCGCCCGCACCTGCGCCTCGCCGAGCGCTATCGTGAGGGGCGCGTGCTGATGGCGGGCGACGCCGTTCACCTCGTGATCCCGACCGGCGGCCTGGGCATGAACACCGGTATTGGCGACGCGATCGACCTGTCGTGGAAGCTGGCGGGTACGATTCAGGGATGGGGCGGCCCGGCGCTGCTCGACTCTTACGAGATCGAGCGCCGCCCCGTCGCGCAACGCAATATCGAAGCATCGGGCTGGGCGGCGGATGGCGCCAATTTCTGGCCCCAGACCATCACGCGCGAGGTTTACGAACTGACTCCGGCGGGCGACGCCGCACGCGAACGCCTTGCCGCGACATTCAGGCGCGAGCATGGCCGGATGCATGGCATGGTGGGCGCGGAGACCTGCTATTCCTATGCCGGATCGACGATCGTCGCGCATGAACCCGGCAATATGCCGCACTGGGAATTCAGCCGGATCGTGCCGCACGGGCGCCCTGGAGTCCGCATTCCGCATTTCTGGCTGGAAGATGGCACCGCGCTTCAGGATCGGCTTGGGAACGGCTACACGCTGCTGGATCTTGAAGGCACATATGACAGCGCCGCACTGGAAGCGGCTTTCGCGGCGGTCGGGACGCCGCTGGAGGTGGTGCGGCTCGACGAGCCGCATGTCCGCGCGGTGTTGAAGGGTTCGGTGTTCCTGCTTCGGCCCGACCTGCACATCGCCTGGCGTGGTCGCGGCACGCCGACGAGCGCCGACGACATCGCCCGCATGGCCACGGGCCACGGCGGCGGCTTTCACGCCTGAACGGGAGAACGACCATGATGCGTGAAACAGGTGAGATCCCGACCTCGACCGACGTCGTCGTGCTTGGGGCAGGCATTGCCGGACATTGCGCCGCGCTGGAAGCGGCGGAGCGGGGCGCGCAAGTCCTGTTCCTGGAAAAAGCCTCCCAGGCGGGTGGAAGCTCGGCGATGGCGGGTGGCGGCTTTATCTTCGCCGGCACCGACCTGATGCACGAAGCCGGCATCAACGACGGGCCAGAGCACCTTCGCCAACGTCTGTTCGCCTCGGGCAAGAACAAGAACAATCCGGTGCTGGTCGACGCCTTCGTCCGCCACCAGCTCGAAGCCTATGCGCTGCTGAAGCGGCACGGCGCGAAATTCCGGCTGAACGGCGCTGATCGCTGCCTCCACGAAACGGGCACCGGGCGGGTCATCACCAACATGCACATGGCCGCGCAGGCGCATGCCAACATTACCTTCGCCTCGAAATGCGCCGCGATGAAACTCTCCCGCGACAGCGACACCGGACGCGTCAATGCGATCCTCGTCGCCTATGGCGACGAGATCATGTCGATCGAAGCGCGCCGCGGCGTGGTGCTGACGACCGGCGGCTTCTCCCGATCGCGCGAACTGATCGGGGTATTCGCGCCCGAACTGCTCAACGGTGTCAAACATGGCGGCGTCGCCAACACGGGCGACGGCTTGATGATGGCGTGTGATCTTGGTGCCGGCCTGGCCGATCTGGGATATGTCTCAGGATCGTTCGGTGGCGCCATCCGCAACTATCCGCACGGCGTTCAAGGCGCCGAGGAAGTGCCGCCGCTGTTGTTCAGCTTCATGTCCGGCGGCATCATGGTCAATCTCGAAGGACAGCGCTTTGTCAACGAGGGGCAGACGTACAAGGCGCTCGGCGGCGCCGGCATGAGGCAGACCAATGGCGTGGCCTTCCAGATCTTCGATCGCAAAGTGTTCGAGAAGTCGTTCGACGACAGCTCGGTCAACAATTATCCCGAGGGGATCAACGCCGGATATATCCGCACTGCCGACACGATCGCAGATCTTGCGGCAACGATGCAGATCGATCCCGCCGCGCTTGAGGCAACGATCGAGCGTTACAATGCACACGTGCGTAATGGCAGCGATCCGGATTTCGGGCGCACCAACAACCTCCTGGCGGTCGATACACCGCCCTACTACATCGCGGCGACGACGAATGCACTGACGTCGACCTACGGCGGCATCACCACCAATGGCGATATGGCGGTAATCAACTGGCTGGGCGAGACGGTGCCTGGCCTGTACGCGGCGGGAGAAGTGGTGGGCGGGTTCCACGGCGCCGGATACCTCAGCGGCACCTCGCTGTCGTCGTCATCCACCTTCGGAATGCTGGCCGGCCGGTCAGCGTCGGCCGCGATCTGATCGACCTACGCCGCCACCGTGTTCGAGCGGCCGGTCGCGGCGCGGCCGGCCCTGGAATGATTCCGTCAGGCGCCGGAACCGACGACCTTGCTCGCGGACCTGGTCGCGCGCTTCGTGCCGCGCGGGCGGTGTTCGGGCAGCGCGATCGTCATGTCGCTCACCTCGGCGTTGAGCAGCGCCGTGGCGGTGTCGACGAGGTTTACCAGTGGATCGGTGTCGGTCCAGACATCGCTTCGCTTACGGCTGACGCGCCAAGTCTCGTGCGCGGCATTCACGGATAACAGATACCACGCCAGGAAGATAAGGCGCTGTCGCATCACTGGCTTGGGCACATCCTCGCAAAGATCGCTGATCATCTGGAGCAAGCGACGGAAGACGAGAATGTTCATCTGCTCGAGGTAGGTGGACAGCTCCTTGCGGCGTTTGAACAGCACCGCCGCCAGGAACCGGTTCACCGTCGGCGACGGATCGGAAAACGCATCCGATGCGTGCGCGCGGACGATGATATCGACGATTTCCCTGACGTTGGTCGGCCCGCCTTTTCGATCCAGCTCGGAGATACGCTCAAGCCACACCTTGCTCAGATCGGTGAACACCTCGTTGATGAGTTCGAGGATCAGACCGTCCTTGGACTTGAAATAGTAGTTGAGCGAGCCGCCGTTCTTCGCACCGGCGGCGGCAACGATCTCCCGGACGGTGACCGCTTCAAGTCCATGTTCAGCGAACAATCTGCGCGCGGCAACCTTGATGTTCCTGCGCGTATCGATGCGGTCGTCCAGATCTTGAATCGCGCTACGAGCAGTTGCCATCGGGTGACAGTCCATCCTTTTGGCCCGCAGCAACGGGCGTTTGCTGACGACACTCCTACGCGCCCGGTCGTTAAAACGGAACAGGGGAAGCTGCCGGCCGAGTTCGGGGGCCGACCAGCTACACAATTGTCGGATCAGGCCGTGGCCTGCGTGGCGGGGATGTGGATAGTCATGCCGTCCATTTCGGGATGAACCGTGATCTGGCAGCAGAGGCGCGACGTGGGTCGCCGATCGACAGCAAAGTCCAGGAGCGCATCCTCCTCCTCGCTCATCGGCTCGACGCGATCCAGCCAGTCCTCGCCGAGATAGACATGGCAGGTGGCACACGACAATTGCCCACCACAATCCGCATCGATCCCGTCAATACCCGCGCCGACCGCGCCTTCCATGATCGACAACCCGTCGTCAATCTCGACCTGGGCTTCCGCACCACCGAAATCGACGAACTTCAGCAAAGCCATCAACACTCTCCATCCTCACTCCGGCACCGCGCAGGCGCCTGGCGTCACTATGCAGCGGCGCGATGCTCCGCTTCGAGCAACTGAATCAGCTGTTCCCGCTGGTCCTCGGGCGTACCGAGCAGTTCGGCATTGGCGCGCGCCCTCTTGTAGAAGAGGTGGTTGCGCATTTCCCACGTGAAGCCGATCGCGCCGAAGACCTGAATATTGCGGAAGGTGGTCGCACGGTACTGATCGCTCGCATAGCTTTGTGCGATCGCCGCAGCCTTGCGCGCGCCGGGATCATTCTCGGTCAGCGCCCAGGCGGCATATTGCACTCCTGCGGTAGCCAGTTCGTTGCCACCGGCCAGTTCGGCCAACGCATGCTTGATCGCCTGATATGAGCCGATCGTCCGACCGAAGGCGACGCGCTCCTTGGCATATGCCACCGCGTCCGCCAGCGATTGTTCCGAGCCCGCGGCACTCTCCGCCGCAAGGACAAGATAGAGGCGGTCGCGAATCCATAGCCAACTGTCTGAGTCCGCCTGATCGAGCCGCTCCGCCGCGACATCCTTGAAGGTGATCGCATCGACTTCCCGGGTGATGTCGCGCCAGTCCAACCGCTCGATCTGAACGCCCGCCGCCTTCGCATCCACCACGAAAAAGCCTTGCGTGCCATCGACGTCCGCGACCACGACGATCTTGTCCGCCGACCCCGCTTCGACGACGAAAGACTTCTCGCCGGCGATCTTCCATTCATCGCCCTGCCGCGTCGCCTTCGCGCCCGCCGACAGGCCATTGACGTCCCCATTGGGGTCCGCGACCGCGAGCGCCAGCGTCAACTCGCCCGACGCAACCTGAGACAGAAGCGTCTGCTTCTGCGCCTCGCTGCCGCAGCGCTCGATCGCCCATGCCCCCGCGAGCGTTCCGAAGAACGGCGACGGCGCCAGCGTGCGGCCGAGTTCGGACACGACCATGACCAGATCGATATAGCTCATTCCGAGCCCGCCATACGCCTCCGGGATGACGATGCCAGGCCAGCCTAGTCCCTGGATCGACTGCCACAGCCCGTCGCGCGCGACCGGATGCACGTTCGCATCCGGGCGCAGATAGGGCTCAAGATTGACTTCCTTCGAAAGAAACGTCTGCGCCGACTCTCTGAGCGCGAGATGTTCATCGCTAAGCGTGAAATTCATGGCATAATCTTTCGTGCTCGATCGTCGCGGCTCGACAACGCAGACGATCGCCGGTTGCGGAGGTCAGCTGGCAGCCTTGAGCTGCGGCCGATTGATTTCGTTGAACGGCATCTTCACGGTCGGATCGATATCGCGCGGCAAGCCCAGCACGCGTTCCGAGATGGTGTTCTTGAGGACTTCCTGCGTGCCCACCCCGAGCGACGACGCGGGGCCGAACCAATAACAATAATCCCAGGTATCCCACATGCTGTAATCGCCCTTGGGCAGCGGAAGCTCATCATCGTCCCGCACCATGCCCCGGACGCCCTCGACGCGCTTGGCGAGCGTGGAGAGTGCCTGACCGTGGGGGGAAGAGATCATCTTGCCGAGATTCGCCTCGAGCCCCGCCGGCGTGCCGTTGATGCGATTGCTGAGATTGCGCGCGCTCAACAGACGCAACACCTCACCCTCCGCATACAGCCGCGCCGCTTCCTCGCGGATCAGCGGGTCCTTGATCTTGCCGGTCTCGATCAACCCGCTCACCAGTTCGTGCGCGGTCGGGCCCTGCCCCCACACGGCGCCGGGTTTCGACATGCTCATGCGCTCGGTCTGAAGCTGCTCGATAACGATCTGCCAGCCCTGCCCCTCCTGGCCGATACGGTTTTTCGCGGGAACGCGAACGTCGGTCAGGAAAACCTCGTTATATTCCGGCGCGTGGCCGGACATGTCGAGGATGGTACGGACCTCGACGCCCGGCGCGTTCATGTCGATGAGGAAGATCGACAGGCCACGATGCTTCGGCACGCTCGGGTCGGTACGGACGATCACCACGCCGACTTGCGCAATGTGCGCGTTGGAGTTCCAGATCTTCTGGCCGTTGATGATATAATCGTCACCATCGCGTCGCGCCTGCGTCCGCAGCGCGCCGAGATCCGACCCGCACGACGGCTCGGAGAACAGCATCGTCCAGATCTCCTTGCACGCCAGAGCCGGCGGAAGGAATTTCTGGCGCATCTCTTCGGTGCCATGAACCAGCAGCGACTGACCGCATTGGTTGACCGCGATCGCATTGATGCTCATCGGATGCGCCATGCCCGAACGCTTGATCTCTTCCTCGATGATCAACTGCGTTTCCGGATCGGCCGACAGGCCCCACGGCGCGGGCCAGTGGGGCACCGTATAGCCGCGCTTCGCCAAGTCCTCGTAAGACGCATTCGGATTGTCGCGAAACCACTTGCGAACCTCAAGGCGGCGGGGATCGTCGTCAGCAGGCAGGTTGAAGTCCATCACATCTCTCCATGTGGCGCGGCCTGTTCGCCGGCGATTATCTGGTCGGCACCGCGTTTCCGGGAAAAGCGCACTCCGCATCGACTCGGCGGAGGATAATATTAGTACGTTTGTTTTATGTGTCCGTGGAATCGGTCGTTGTCAACTGTCTCGGGCCGGCCAAGCGACCCGAGACGCGCTGCGAACGCTCAGGGCTTCGAAACGAGGAAAGCCTTGCACGAGTTGAAGATCCAGGTGTCGACGAAGCCCGCGATGTCGGGCTTGGTGCGGCCCAGCGCACTCAGCGCACCAACCAGGCACGACCAGTTCAGCACCTCCTGCTGGCCGCTGTCCTCGATCTGCGCGGACGTGTAATTCCGCCAGACATCAAAGTCGCCCGCGACCATCGCATCGAACAGCACCTTGTCCGCCGGGATGTCGGGCCACAGGTAATGCGTCTTCTTCGTCAGAAAGGCGTGTGACCAGCTCGACGAAGCGATCAGCGCGACGCGATGGGGCGATTCCGCCAGGATACGCGCGGTTTCCGCTCCCAGATCGAACAGGCGGCCGGGGGTCGGCGCCGGCGGATCGAGCTGATCTTCGGACAGTTCCTTGTCGAAGCTCGGCAGGCCGCCCTTTTGCGCGATCACCTGACGGCCGTAACAGTTGATCGAGATCGGAAGGATCGGATAGTTGAATCCTTTCCGATCATAATCGAGATAGAAGATCGCGTTCGTGAAAGCGTGCCCCAGCGCGTGATGCAGCCGCTTGTACGAATAGGGCACATCGAACCCGGCCTCGATCAGTTTCGTCGTCAGATGCTTCGCCGCCTGCTGAACGCCGGGCAGAACGAATTCTTTCTCGACCGGCTCCCCCCAGATGTTGTTCGGAAAATTGTGGAAACGAAATTCGGGATACGCGTTGATGCAATAGGGCGGTATGATGTCTTCCTTGAAGTTTTCATATTGATCGTCGCCCCAGATCAACACGAAATCCGGATTGAATTCGTCGAGCGCCTGTCGCGCCTGCCGCGTCCAGTCCATCATCTCCTGACGATGCTTGGCGGCGGCGGCTTCGCCCTGATCGTCGCTCCATTCCTTCTGCATCGCCTCCGGCCAGCCGGCTGGCGTTTTCAACGCCTCGGGCAGGTTCGGATTGGTCAGCATCTTCTGCAGCAGACCGGACATCGCCTTGTCCGGCCAGATCAACATCGGATAGTGACTGATCCCCAGGACCAAAACGTCAGCCATGATATGTCGTCCTTTCAATGCGGTACTTTTTCGCCGAAATCATTGGATCGCTCCGGCCTGACGCAGCGCAGCGACGCGCTCGTCGTCGAAACCGAGCTCTTGCAAAATCGAGACGGTATGCTCGCCTGTACGTGGCGCGACGCCATCAGTATCTGCCGGCGTCTTCGAAAAATCGACGGGGTGAGCGGCCGCACGGACGGGGCCATATTCCTCGGTATCGTAGCGCTTGACGCATCCCAGATGGATCGCCTGCGGATCTTCCAGAAACTCGTCGACGGTTTTCACCTTGCCGATGGGCAGTCCGTAACGCGTCGCCATCTCTTCGACTTCGGCGGATGTCAGGTGGATCGACCCCTTCTCGAGTTCCTGCCATAGCGCCTGGTAGTTCTGGACACGCTTCACCGCAGAGTTGAACCGCTCATCCTGCGTCAGATCCTCGAGACCGAACGCATGGCTGATCTGTCGGAGTTGCTCATCGGTCTGCACATGCCCCATGAACGTCCCATCCGAGGCTCGGAAGGGACGGGTGATGTTGATGATGGGCGTGCGATCCTCACCCTCGACAAAGCATTGATTGTGCAAATTATCGACGAGTGAAAAGAACGCGAAGGACTTCATCAGCGGAACCGAGATGAATTGCCCTTCGCCATGGCGCTCGCGATGGAACAGCGCGGCGTTGACCGCACTGACCGCGACCGTGGCGGCGTATTTGTCCACGAACATGGAACGCAGCGGTGCGGGCGGGCCTTCCGGGGACTGCAGCGTCATCGCGCCGGTGAGCGACTGGATGACCTGATCGTAGGCGGGTCGGTCCACATATGGTCCGTCGAGCCCGAATCCCGTAATCATGACATAGATGATGTTGGGATTGATCGCCTTGAGCTGCTCATAGTCGAGGCCAAGCCGGGTCATCGCCGCCGGGCGGGCATTGACGACCACGACGTCGCATTCCGTAGCCAGCCGGCGCGCCACGTCGCGACCTTCCTCGGTTTTCAGGTCGAGCGCGATACTCCGCTTCTGCCGGTTCACCGCGAAGAAATGGGCGCACATCCCTTTATACTGCGGACGCACGAAACGGAGGGGATCGCCTTTCAGGCCCTCCAGCTTGATGACCGACGCACCCAGATCAGCAAGCATCGTGCCCGCAAGCGGACCTGCCACCATCTGAGTGAACTCCAGCACCTTCACACCGGCAAGAGAGCCACGGCTCGCGTCGTCAGCCATCGTCATCTTCTCCTTCGGCCATCGCGGGCACGCAACGCGTGCGCTCAGGCGGCTACTTTTATTCACCTGTTTTAATACGAACGTTCTTCGGCCCTGCCAATGGGCGAGTTCGCCGCGTCGCAGAGTCTGCCATAAGGGCGCTAATTGGCCTGCGGACGCGTAGGGAGACTCGCCAAATCCTTCTCGCGGGCCTACGCCCGTTCGCGCGGATCGAGCAGATCGCCGGACGCGCCCAGCCCCTGCGCGTAGAGCATCAGCGTACCGACGCGCGGGGATGTCACGCTCCGCCGTGCTCCATCATTGCGGCCGATCCGGGATTACAACGCCCCGGCGAGAAAGCGGCCCGCCGCGCCGGAACAGATGCTGTGCTCCACATCCGACGGCAGTCCGAGCGAGCGGACCCAGCGAGCGGGGTCCTTCTGCATGATGAGGTAGGGATAATCGGTGCCCCCGAAAACCTGCCCCGGCGCCATGCGCGTTGCCAGATATGTCAGGTAGTCGGGATCATAGACGTTCGTATCGTAGAAAAAGCGCCGCGCCTGATCTGCCGGGGCGGTGGGACTCTTGCCATCGAAGCCGCTGGTCGTCGACCAGCCCAGTTGCAGTCGTCCCAGCATAGCGCCCAGCGTGCCGCCGCCATGACTGAACGCGATGCGCAGACGTGGAAAGCGGTCCAGCACCCCGCCCATGATGATCGACGCCGCTGTCATACCGGTATCGACCGGAAACAGCGCGAAACCCGTGTAGCTTGGGTCGGGCGGCACGATCCCTTTCGCGGCGATCGGGTGCAGCGCGTGGACGAACACGGCCATGCCCTCCGCCTCCGCCGCTTGCCAAAAGGGATCGAACTCGGAAGACCCCAGCAAGGCGCCGTTGATGTTGCTGCCGATCTCGACACCGAGCAGCCCGAAATCCGATTTGAGCCGCGGCACCATGCGCGCAGCGACCTCCGGTTCCTGCAACGGCACCAGACCGAGGCCGCGAAAACGCGATGGCGCTGCGTGGACCATGCTGGCGATCAGATGGTTGGTGGCGTCGCACAGCACCATCGCGTCGGCGGTATCGAGCCAATAGGACAACAATTCCGGCATCGGCGACAGCACCTGAACGTCGATCTCGTCGCGGTCCATATCCTCGATGCGGCGCGCCACGTCCCACGACCGGGCATCCAGCTTCCGGAACGGCGTTTCGCCGATCAGCAAGGTTCCCTCGACCGACGACTGACATTGCATGCACGGCCAGCGCGAAGCGACGCCGCCGTGCGGCGCGGGTGGAAAGACGAGCGGGGAAACATGTGAATGTACGTCGATGAAGCCGCTCACGCCCGCCCCTTCCAAATTGCCGTGACCGCAGACAGCCTGACGTCAGATCTTGCGGCTGATCACTTCTTTCATGATTTCCGACGTGCCGCCATGAATGCGATGAATACGCGCATCGCGCCACAGCCGCGCGATCGGATATTCATTCATATAGCCTGCGCCGCCATGCAGTTGCAGCGCCGCATCGACGATATGCCATAGCGTTTCCGAATGCCACAATTTCGACGCAGCCGCTTCTTCGGATGTCAACGTGCCTTGCAGGAGTTGCAGTCGCGCCCAGTCGAGATATGCCCAACCGGCCTGCAAGCGCGCCGACATATCGGCGAGGGTGAAACGCGTGTTCTGGAACTGGAAGACAGGCGTGCCGAACGCCTTGCGCTCCTTCACGAACCGAACCGCCTCGTCGAAGGCGCGTTGCGCCTGCGCCTGCGCGGCAATCGACAGTCCGAGACGCTCCTGGCCGAGTTCCGACATCATGTAGCGGAACCCCTGCCCTTCCTCGCCAAGCAGGTTCGATACCGGAACCCGGACGTCGTTGAAGAACAGTTCGGACGTGTCCGCGCCCTTCAGCCCGATCTTGTCCAGATTGCGCCCCCGCTCGAAGCCGGGCGAATCCGCCTCGACGAGAAGCAGCGACACGCCTTTCGCGCCCTCTTCACCGGTTCGTACCGCCAGGAAGACCAGATCGCACAGCAATCCATTTGATATGTAAAGTTTGCTGCCGTTGACGACATAATGATCGCCATCGCGCCGCGCGGTGGTGCGGAGACTCTTCACGTCCGAGCCACCACCGGGCTCGGTCATCCCCAACGCACTGATGATCTCGCCGCTGACCATGCCCGGCAGATATCGCGCCTTCAGCTCGTCGGAGCCGTACCGCAGCAAATAGGGCGCGGTGATCAGCGATTGCAGGCTCACGCCGACCGGCGCGTTGACGTAGAACAACTCTTCCTGAAAGATTAGATCATACGAAACATCGAGGCCGGCACCGCCATATTCCTCCGGCATGCTGGTACACAGCAAGCCGGCGTTTCCGGCGGCGCGCCAGAACGCCTTGCTGGTGATTTCGTCCGCCTCCCACGTATCCAGATACGGCTCGACCTCCCTGGCGATGAATTTGCGCACCGTCTCCCGGTACTGCTCGTGGCTCTCATCGAACCCGGTCCGCTTGCGGGTATCCAGCATGATCTTTCCTCTCCGCCCGCAATGTCGACGCCACGGGCCTTCTTTGCGTGGGCATAATCGAGGCTGGGAGCGAAAGGTAAAGCGCCGTGTCGATGTCGGCACCAAACAACGCTTATATGGAAATCATACAAGTTCCAAGGGTTATCCGCGCATACGAGCGCGTTTGTCTGGTGCCGCTAGGTCATTTGATCTACTCCCGACACTCAAATGCGGCGAGCACCGCCGGGAGGATGAGGATGAGCGATGAAAGCGGCGCCGCGGATTCGGCTCCGGGTGTGGCCGCTGCCACGCTGATTCTGTTTTCGGAGCGCCCCGGCGTCCCCGCGCGGCATCTGATGATCCAGCGCAGTGCAACGATGCGCTTCGCTCCGAACGCGCTGGTGTTTCCCGGTGGGCAGGTGGACGCGGACGATCATCTGATCGCGGCCGATCCCGGTCTGGTCGATGCCGGCGCCGGCGATCCGATCGAACGCGCGCATCGCGTCGCCGCGATCCGCGAAACCCTCGAGGAGACCTGCGTTGCGATCGCCTTCAGGACCGTGATCGACGCCGGCGCGATGCAGTCGGCGTTGAAGGCCGCAACCCCGTTCAGCCGCCTTTTGCGCGACGCGAAGGCGCGGCTGAACATGGAGGCGCTTCTGCTATGGGCGAAATGGCACCCGAGATTGTCGCATCGCCGGTTCGACACGCAATTCTACATCGCCCGGTACGATGGCGATCACGCGGTCTGCACGGACGTGGATGAGGTCGGGGCCGCGCGTTGGCTGTCGGCTACGGAAGCGCTCGGTGACGCCGAGGCCGAGCGCGCGAAGGTCATCTTCCCGACGCTTTGCAATCTCGAACGGCTGGCGGCCTATCCGCGCTTCGACGCCGCCGCGGCGCATCTGGCGACCATTCCCTGTCGTCCCATCTCGCCGCGCGTTCATCACGATGCAGATGGCGAACCGTGGGTCTCGATCCCCGACCATTGCGGCTATCCGGTGACAAGCCATCTGCAATCGACCCTGCAAGCGCCGTGAGCGGCACTTGCCGTCAGGCAACAACAGCCGCGTCAGCGCCACCCATCGCCTGCCGCTTTCATATCCCGTTCATCGCCACGGAGTTCCAGCGTGTCGCACATTGACCTCGATCGCCCCGCCGCCGACGCACCCAAATCCGTCTCGTGGCCGTCACGGCGGCGGGCCTGGTACACGGTCACGCTGCTGGGTTTGCTCTACATCATCTCCTGGATCGACCGGAACATCCTGGCTTTGCTCGCGCAGCCGGTCTCTCAGGCGCTTGGCCTGGATGATCGGCGGATGGCGCTGTTGCTGGGGCTCGGCTTCGCACTGCTCTATGCCGTCGGGGGCCTGCTGCTCGGGCATTTCGTCGATACGCGCAGCCGCCGCGTCGTCGTCACGGTCGGCATCGTCACCTGGAGTGTGGCGACGATTCTCAGCGCCTTCGCCGCGTCGTTCGGAGTGATGCTCGTCCTACGGTGCGGGGTAGCAATCGGTGAAGCCGTGCTGATGCCCGCCGCGATCTCGCTCATCGGAGATCTGTTTCCGCAGGAACGCCGCGGTCTGCCGGTCGCCGTCATCGCCTCGATCGGCGGGGTCATGACGATCGGCTCCTACGCCGCGGGGGCGGTTGCGATCGGCGTTGCCGGGGCGATCAGTCCGGGTACCGGGCTGGCCGCGTGGCAGACGAGTCTGATCCTGGTCGGCGTTCCCGGACTGGCTTTCGCGCTGATCTTCGCGCTGACCGCCACCGTGCCCGCGCGCGGGGGAGCGGCCGAAAACACCGTTCCGGATGTCAGCATGCGCGCGTTGATCGAACATTTTCAACAGCGCTTCGCGTTCCTTGGCCCGTTGCTGAGCCTCACCGGACTCAACGCTCTGTTCAGTCTCTCGACGGTGATCTGGCTGCCCACCGTCCTGATCCGCGAACATAGCATGACCGCCTCCCGCGCCGGTTATCTGATCAGCATGGTCGGCGTGCCGGCGGGATTGCTCGGAAACTTCTTCTGGCAGTGGTGCGGAACGCGGTTGCAGCGCCGCGACGCGCGGCGCGGTGTCCTGCGCAGCTTCGTGCCGGCTGCAGGAATTGCGGGGCCATGCTTTGTCGTCGGCGCGATCAGCAACTCTCCGACGTTGCAACTTGCGGGGTTCGCCGGCGGGATGTTCGCCGGAACCGCGTTCGCCGTCCTCACGCCGATCGCGATCCAGCTTTACACACCCGCGCAGATGCGGGCACGCATGGTGAGCATGAACTTTCTCATCATCTCGGTGCTCGGCTACGGCGTCGGTCCGCTCGCCGCCAGCGAGCTCGGCAAGATCCTCACGACCGGAACCGGCGAATTGCGGGTTGGCCTGCTGGCGATCACGATCGCGACATGGCCGCTGCTGCTGGCTGCGACACTGCTGACGAACCGCAACGCGGATGGCCCGGGCCAGCATTGAAGACCGGCGCGGCAACACCCGCGCCGGCCTCCGACTTCAGTCTTCAGTCCTTGATCATGTCGAGCGCGACATCGACGATCATATCTTCCTGCCCACCCACCATCTTTCGACGGCCGACTTCGGTCAGGATGGCGCGCGTATCGAGACCATAATCGTGCGCCGCCTTCTCGGCATGGCGCAGGAAGCTGGAATAAACCCCGGCATAGCCCAGCGTCAGCGTTTCGCGATCGACGCGCACCGGCCGATCCTGTAGCGGCCGCACCAGATCCTCGGCCGCATCCATCAGCGCGTAGAGGTCGCAGCCGTGGTTCCAGCCACAGCGATCGGCGGCGGCGATGAACACCTCCAGCGGCGCGTTGCCCGCGCCCGCGCCCATTCCGGCCAGCGACGCATCGACACGCACCGCCCCGTTCTCCACCGCGACTATCGAATTGGCGACGCCGAGCGAGAGATTGTGATGCGCGTGCACGCCGCGTTGCGTCTCCGGCTTCAGCACGCGGTCATAAGCCTGAAGCCGCGCGGCATAGTCACGCATGTTCATCGCGCCACCGCTGTCGGTCACGTAAACGCAGTGCGCGCCATAGCTTTCCATCAGCTTCGCCTGCTGGGCGAGCGATTCCGGATCAGTCATATGACCCATCATCAGGAAGCCCGAAACGTCCATGCCCAGACCGCGTGCCGCCTCGATATGCTGTTTCGAGACATCCGCCTCGGTGCAGTGCGTCGCGATGCGGACGGAACGCACGCCCATTCCATAGGCGTGTTTCAAATCATGGACCGTGCCGATCCCCGGCAGCAGCAGGGTGGTCAGAACGCTATGCTCCAGCACCTCCGCCACCGCGCCGATCCAGTCCCAATCGGTATAGGCGCCGAAACCATAGTTGAACGACGACCCCTGCAAGCCGTCACCGTGCGCCACCTCGATCGCATCGACCTTGGCACGGTCGAGCGCGCGGGCGATGTTCTTCACATGCTCGAGACCATATTGGTGACGGATCGCGTGCATGCCGTCGCGCAGCGTCACGTCCTGTATGTAGAGCTTCGTCTGAACGGGATCGAGAGTCATGCGGCAGCCCTTTCGTGCATACGAACAGCGATCTTCTCGGCGGTGCGGAGCGCGGCCGAGGTCATGATATCGAGATTGCCGGCGTAGGCGGGCAGGTAATGCGCCGCACCCTCCACCTCCAGGAACACGCTGACCTTCAGACCGGTGAAGTCGGTCGCGCCGGTTGATGCCATCTCGGGGATATGCAGCGGCTGATTGCCGCCGATCGCCTCGAACTGCACCGCCTGCTTCAGCCGATAGCCCGGAACATAGGTCTGCACCTCGGCCACCATCGCGTCGATCGACTGGCGAATGCCGTCGCGGTCGCCGTCGTCGCACAGGCAGTAGACGGTATCGCGCATGATGAGCGGCGGCTCGGCCGGGTTGAGGATGATGATCGCCTTGCCGCGGGTCGCACCGCCGACCTGGACAATCGCCTGGCTCGTCGTCTCCGTGAACTCGTCGATATTGGCGCGGGTGCCCGGACCAGCGCTCTTCGAGGAAATCGACGCGACGATCTCGCCGTAATGCACCTTGGACACGCGATTGACCGCCGCGACGATCGGGATCGTCGCCTGCCCGCCGCAGGTCACCATGTTGACGTTGGCCGCGTCGAGATTGGCGTCGCCGTTGACCGGCGGGATCGTATAGGGTCCGATCGCCGCCGGGGTCAGATCGATCACGCGCTTGCCGTACTGGCGCAGCAAGGCGTCGTTATGCTTGTGCGCGCCCGCCGACGTGGCGTCGAACACGATCTCGATTTCCGCGAAGCCGGGCATCCTGACGAGTCCGTCCACCCCCTCCGCTGTGATCGGAACACCCATCCGCTCGGCGCGCTTCAGCCCGTCGCTCTCCGGATCGATCCCGACGAACGCGCCCATTTCCAGCGTGTCGGACAGTCGCATGATCTTGATCATCAGATCGGTGCCGATATTGCCCGACCCGATGATGGCAACTTTGGTCTTGGCCACGATCGTCATCCCTTCGCATATGTGAATTGGACCGCGCCGATCCCGGCGACGGTCGCGTGAACGGTATTGCCTGGTTGGAGCGCAACCATCGGCCCCAGCGCTCCAGCGAGCAGGATATCACCCGCCTTCAGCGGTTCGCCCCGCGTCGCGAGCGTCCGCGCCAGCCACGCAGCGGCGTTCAAGGGGTTACCCAGCGCGGCCGCGCCGATCCCGGTCGATACCGTCGCGCCGTCGATCTCCATCGCCATCGCCGCGCCCTCCAGATCGAGGCCGTCGAGCGGCTTGCCCTCCCTGGCAAGCACGAAGAACGCCGACGAACCGTTATCCGCGACGGTGTCCGCGAAGGTGATCTTCCAGTCGGCGATCCGGCTATCGACGATCTCGATCGCGGCATGGACGCTGCCGACGGCTGCGGCCACCTGCTCGGGCGTGGTCGCCGGGTCGGGCAGGTCGGCGCCGAGCACGAAAGCGATCTCCGCCTCCGCCTTGGGCTGAAGCGCACGGGCCGGATCGAGATTGCCTCCGTCAGCAATCTCCATATCGGCGAACAGCACGCCGAAATCGGGCTGATCCACGCCTAATTGCGTTTGCACCGCCTTAGCGGTCAGCCCCGCCTTGCGCCCGACGATCCGGCGCCCCTGCGCTTCCCAGAAACGTGTGTTGATCGTCTGCACCGCATAGGCGCCGTCCGCATCCACCGGGTCCAGTCCGTCGCGCAACGGCGGCACCGCTCCGGACGTATAGGCGTGGCGCAGGCGCGTCGCGAGTTGGTCATAATCTGCGTGTTTCATGCATTCTCTCCCGCCGCCTTGGGTAAAAAAAAGCCCGTCTTGGCACCAGACCCGCCATCGTCTAAAATCTCACCTGATGAGAAAAGGCGCTCCCCGCATTCACGCCACCGAGCGCACGCTCGCCATGCTCGACGCCGTCATTGCCGACGATGGACGGTCCAGTATCGCAGCCCTCGCCCGCGCTTTGGAGGTTCCGGTCGCCACGGCGCATCGTCAGGTCGCAACGCTGGCGGCGGAGGGGTATCTGACGGTCTGCGCGCGCCGGTATCTGCCCGGGCCGCGGTTGCTCGCGCTGTTGCACACAGTGGACGAGAAACAGGTTCTCGCCGTCGTCGCGGCCCCGTTCCTCAATGCGCTCGCCGCCAGTCTGCAAACCGTCGTGCAGCTCGGCACGTTCGAGCACGACATGGTGACATATCGCCTGAAAGCGGGCTCGGGAGCGTCCGCGCTGTTCACGCAGGTTGGCATGCAACTGGAAGCCTATTGCTCCGGCATGGGGAAGGTCCTGCTCGCCTATCTGCCCGACAGCGTCCGCAACGGCTATCTCGCCACCGGCCCGTTTCCCGCGCTGACGCCGAACACGATCACCGATCCAGCCGCGCTACGTACAGTGCTTCAGCAGGTCAATGCCAATGGTCACGCGTTCGACCGGGGTGAGATCCTGACGGGATTGAACTGCGCCGCCGTCCCGGTGCGACGCCCGAGCGCGGAAGTCGTCGCCGCACTCTCCGCCACCTTCACCAGCGAGCGCCGCGCCGAAGAAGCCCTGCCGCAGTTGCGCGATACCGCCCGCGTGATCGAGCGCGCCGCTTTCGGTCGATGTGACCAGTCCGAAGCCTGACGGAACCGGGCTGCGACTGGCGCGCGAGGCAGCGAGAGATGACGATATCGCGGCGGCATTGCGCCGCCTGCAATCCGGTGCGCAGATCGAAATGGTCGCTTCGCCATCCTGGCCGCCCGTCCTTCCGCTGATGGACGGCAGCCGGGCCGAACAGGACTTCGGCTTCACCGCTACGGTCGCGCGCCAAGCCTTACCGCCACGATCAGGTCCAGCCCGCCGAACGCGCGGCGGTGATGCCGAAGGTCATGGCGAGCGCCAATCCGCCCGCATAGCCGGTCCCAAACGCGCCCGCCGCATCGCTTCCCGCCGCGAAAAGGCCCGGCACGCGCACGCCATCAGCCCGCAAGACATGTGCACCGGTATCGATCGTCAGGCCGCCATATGTGAATGTGATCGCCGGATGGACGACGAGCGCGTAGAATGGCGCGCGATCGAGCGGTTCGCATTCCTCCATGCGCGGCGGATCGAGGGTTTCCCAGCCGGTGCGCGTCGCTTCGTTGAAAGCGCGGATGGTGCGGATCGACTGTTCTCCATCGAAGCCTCGTTCGTCGGCGAAACGCGCCACCGTCTCCAGATCGGGCGCAACCACGCCCTTGCCGCCAAAACGCAGCGCGGTTTCCATCCTGTCCTCGGCGGTAGTGGACGCCACCACGGCCTGGGTGGCGTATGCGGCATGGACACGCGCGTCCCAGAAGCACAACGCGCGCGCATGCGGCTGCCGCAACGTGTGATTGGTGCTGGCATGATCGCCGAACGTCTCGTCGCAGAACCGTTTTCCCGCCTCGTTGAGCAGCAGAGCATGGTCGCTGTGATATTGCGCCAGCATCACGTTCAACCGCTCCTCGCCCCAATCGGGAGATTCGCTGACGAGATGGCCGTAGAAGCCGGGGTTCGCCCCTCGCACCTCGCCTCCGGCCGCCTCGCCCAGCCTAAGCCCGGCACCGTCGCTGGCCGGGTTCGCGCGCAGGCGCATGTCCGCCGCATTTGGATGGATGAACTTCGCACGAAGCTCGGGTGACGCCTGATAGCCGCCGGTCGCGAGGATGGTGGCGCTGGCCCGAACCAGGACATCGCCGTCGGGATGGCTGGTCCGGGCACCCACCACGGCACCGCTCTCGTCGCGAACCAGCGCGGTCGTCGCGGTGTCTGGGATGACATAGCCGCCGGCGGCCTCGACCAACGCCGCACAACCGCGCAGATGCGCAACGATATCGATCTGATACCCGTAGCCGTTCAGAACGTTCATGCGCGGCCCGATGGCGATCCCGCGCGCTCGAAGCCACCGCATCGCATCTGGATAGGTATCGAAGATCACGCGACCGAGCGCCGGGTCGCCGCCGCCGTACAAGGCCATCGTTGCCGGAGCGGTCGCCGTCCAAAGAACGCCAGCGGACAGAAAGGCCGATCCGCCCATGGCAGGCGCACGCTCGACGACGATGACCTTCGCGCCGCGCTCGGCGGCCCAGCCGGCCGCCGAGAGTCCGGCCATGCCGGCGCCAACGACCAGCAAGTCGCATTCTATGGCGACATCGCTCATGACGAAGGCGCGCTCAGAGGCACCTGACTTCCGACCCGACGACGTCCCGCATCATCTTCGCACCGCACGTTCCGCGACCGTGAGCCGACCGGTCAGGCCATCGACGAGCGGCGGAAACACGTTCGCGCATCCACACTCACGATCGCACAGGCGTTAGACGCGATTACCTGAGGCAGAAGACGACGATGACGCAAAGCAACGAAGCGATCGCCGCGGTGATGCTGAGATCGAGAAACGAACACTCGATCATGCGATGGTCGCCGTTATACATCCGATCCTCTCCGTCGCGGCTATCCCTTACCAGCATCGCTGGCGGGACGGTCTCGCATCGCCTAGATTGGCGGTATCCTGCCAAGCAGAGTTTACCCGGACAGAGCGCTTGTCAACTGCCCAGCCTCGCGGTTGCGACATTTGACGCCCATGTGATATTCGCTTGTGCGGGTGGCGCGGTCAGGAACGTTCCACGACCATCGCAATGCCCTGCCCGCCGCCAATACACATCGTGACTAGCGCATATCGGCCCTCAATCCGCGCCAGTTCGTACAGGGCCTTGACCGTCAGGATCACGCCCGTCGCACCGACCGGATGGCCGAGTGAGATGCCCGACCCGTTGGGATTGACCTTCGCCGGATCAAAGCCGAGCAATTGCGAAACCGCGCACGCCTGCGCGGCGAACGCCTCGTTCGATTCGATCACGTCGATCTGGTCGAGCGTCAGCCCCGCGCGCTGGAGCGCGATCGGGACCGCTTCGACAGGCCCCAGCCCCATATGGGAGGGTGCGACACCCGCGTGGCCCCAACTCACGATCCGGCCGAGCGGGGTCAGGCCGCGCTGCGTCAGCGCCTCAGCGGAGCAGAGGACGACCGCGCCAGCGCCGTCGTTTATTCCGGATGCGTTTCCTGCGGTGACGGTTCCGTCCTGCTGGAACGCCGGACGGAGCGCCGCCATCGCCGCCACGTCATTCTCGGCGCGAACATGTTCATCGCGGGCAAACTCGCGCGTCTTTCGTCCGTCCTTCACCGTCACCGGAAGGATCTGGCTCTTGAACCGCCCCTCCGCCTCGGCCTGCGCGGCCCGGCGATGGCTTTCCGCTGCGAGCGCATCCTGCCGTTCACGCGTGATATGATGATCGCGCGCCACGTTCTCGGCGGTGATCCCCATGTGATAGCCGTCGATCGGGTCGCTCAACGTCGTGACCAGCGCATCGACCATCGCCGCATCACCCATCTTGCGGCCAAAGCGCAACGCGGCGACATGGTGCGGCGCGCGGCTCATCACTTCCGCGCCCGCTGCTATGGCGATATCGACCTCGCCGAGCGCGACCGCGCGCGCCGCCGACACAATCGCCTCCACGCCCGAGCCGCACAACCGGTTGAGCGTCAATGCGGGTGTGCGCGCCGGGATGCCTGCTTTCAGCGCAGCGACGCGGGACAGATAGGCGTCCTGCGGCACGGTCTGGATCACCTGCCCTACCACGACATGTCCAACATCGTCGGGGCCCAGGCCGGCCCGACGCACCGCTTCGGCGATCACCAACGCGCCCAGGTCGGCCGGGGCATGATCCTTCAGACTGCCACCGAAGTCGCCGATCGCGGTGCGAACACCCGAGACTATATAGACAGGATTCATCTTCCACTTTCGCTTCGAGATGGGGAGCGGGAAATCCGTTCCGAACGATGATCGCGGCCAGGATGCCGGTCGCTCACAACTTCGACGTCAATTCAGGCACGACCTTGAACAGGTCGCCGACCAGGCCGATATCCGCGATCTGGAAAATCGGCGCATCCTCATCCTTGTTGATCGCGATGATCGTCTTCGAGTCCTTCATGCCGGCGAGATGCTGGATCGCACCCGAGATGCCGACCGCGATGTACACTTCGGGGGCGACGATCTTGCCGGTCTGGCCGACCTGATAGTCGTTGGGAACGTAGCCCGCATCGACCGCCGCGCGGCTTGCGCCGACGCCCGCGCCAAGCTTGTCGGCCAGTGGATTGATCACCTCGGTGAATTTCTCCGACGAGCCGAGCGCGCGCCCCCCCGACACGATGATCTTCGCGCTGGTCAGTTCCGGTCGCGTCGATTGGGCGATTTCCTGACTCTCGAACGCCGCGAGGCCCATGTCGCCGGTAGAGGGAACGAGTTCGATCACGGCCGATCCGCCTTGGGCCCCCGCTTTTTCGAACGCGGTCCCGCGCACCGTCAGCACTCTTTTCGCATCGCTGGTCTGCACCGTGGCGATCGCATTGCCGGCGTAGATCGGGCGCGTGAATGTGTCCGGCCCTTCTACCGACAGGATATCGCTGATCTGCATCACGTCGAGCAGTGCCGCGACGCGCGGCGCTACCGCCTTCGCGGTGGTGGTGGCCGGTGCGACGAAGGCGTCGTGATCGCCCATCAGTTCCACCACCAACGGCGCGACGTTCTCGGCCAATTGATGTGCATAGGCCGCGTCATCGCCGACATGGACCTTCGCTACGCCAGCGATCCTGGCGGCGGCTTCCGCGACCGCGCCGACATCCTGGCCGGCGACCAGCAGATGCACTTCGCCCAGCTTCGACGCTGCAGTGACCGCAGCCAGCGTGGCGTCCTTGACGGCCGAACCGTCGTGCTCAACCCAAACGAGAGTCTTCATGGCAATATGTCTTCTCTGCGCCCGGGCTACTTCGCGACGCCAAGCGCCTTGAGCTTCGCGACAAGTTCATCGACGTCCGCGACCTTCACGCCGGCGGTGCGCTGCGGCGGCTCGACCACCTTCAACGTGGTCAAGCGCGGCGACACAGTCACGCCGTAATCGGCCGGCGTCTTGTTCACGAGCGGCTTCGATTTCGCTTTCATGATGTTGGGGAGCGAGGCGTAGCGCGGCTCGTTGAGGCGCAAATCGGTGGTGATGATCGCCGGCAGCTTGTAGTTGCCCGTCTCCAGACCACCATCGACCTCCCGTGTGACCTTCGCGCCGTCGACCGACAGTTCCAGCTTCGACGCGAAAGTCGCCTGCCCCCAGCCCAGCAGGCCCGCCAGCATCTGGCCGGTCTGGTTGTTGTCGTCGTCGATCGCCTGCTTGCCCAGGATCACGAGGCTCGGCTGCTCCTCCTCGACGATCCTCGCCAGCAACTTGGCGACTCCCAGCGGCTCCACCTTGCCCTCGGCAGTGACGAGAATCGCACGGTCGGCGCCCATCGCGAGCGCGGTGCGAAGCGTCTCCTGCGCCTTCGACTCGCCGATCGAGACGACGACGATCTCGGTAACCGCGCCCTTTTCCTTCAGGCGGATCGCTTCCTCTACCGCGATTTCGTCGAACGGGTTCATGCTCATCTTGACGTTCGCAAGATCGACGCCCGAGCCGTCCGCTTTCACGCGGGGCTTCACATTATAATCAAGCACGCGCTTGACCGGCACCAAGACTTTCATTCCGGCAACCACTTTGTTTCCGTGATGGTTTATCACGACGTTTTACATCATTCCGCTTTTCCGAGACCGGGCGAACTGCGTCAATAGCGCGCGCACGTTCACCGCATATGTGACGAAGACGTTTGCAACGGCATCACTGGGCGCCCCCGTCGATCGCCAGGATCACCCCAGACGTATAGGCCGACCGCGGCGACGCCAGAAACGCCACAGCATCGGCAATCTCATCGGGTTCGGCAAAGCGCCCGAACGGCATCGTGGCCGCCAGTTCGCGCCAGCGATCCGCATCGCCCAACTCGGCGCCCGCGCGCGCCTTGAGCATGAGCGCAAGCCGCTCCGTCAGGACGGGACCCGGATTGATCCCGACGACCCGGACGCCATCGCGATGCGCGCCCCGCGCGAGCGCACGGGTGAAGCCCATCAAAGCCGCATTGCCGGAAGAGCCGGCGATATACTCGGGAGGAAAACGCTCCCCGGCAACGCCAATCACGTTCACAACCACCCCCGAGCGCTCGCACAGGCTGGGATAGAGCGACTGCGTGAGGGCGATATAGCCAAACACCTTCAAATCCCAAGCCGCGCGCCACCGCGCCATCGTCAGATCGGTCAACGCCCCCGGCGGGATCGCGCCCGCATTGTTGACAAGGATATCAAGGGGGCCGCATTGCTCCACGATCCGCCGAACGTCCCGCTCATCGGTCATGTCACCGGCAAGTGTCGTAACCGTCGCCCCGCTTTTGCGGATCGACCCGGCTGCCTGATCCAATGCATCCTGGTCGCGCGCGGCGATGACGACGTCGCAGCCCTCTCTCGCCATGACGACCGCAACCGCCAAACCGATCCCCTTGGACCCTCCGGTGACGAGCACCCGCTTGCCGGCAAGCTGCAGATCCATATCCGCTCTCCCTATACGATCGATATCGCGACCCGGCCGCGCACCGCGCGACGCCGCATATCCAGAACCTGTCGCAGCCATTGTCGATTTAGTACAAACGATCTAACTCCGCAATTCGATATCAGCGTCAGGAGAGGGTATGAAACTCGAAGGAAAAGTGGCGATCGTCACCGGGACCAGTCCCAATATCGGCGGTGGCATCGTCGAGGCGCTCGCCGGCGCGGGCGCGGCGATCGTCGCTGTGGACGCGCGCGAGCAGAATGCGCAAAGCTGTGCCGCCGCAATCGTAGCCGCCGGCGGCCGCGCTATCGGCATCGCCTGCGACGTCACCGACGAAGACGACGTATCGGCTGCGGTCGATCAGGCGATAGCGGCGTTCGGGCGGATCGATATTCTCGTCAACAATGCCGCCATCTTCAATCAGAAGAACATTGCGACGATGCCGCTGGCCGAATGGCGCCTCGTCAACGGCGTGATCCTCGACGGAACGTTTCTGTTCACCAAATATGCCACCGCGAAGATGGTGCCACAGGGTAGCGGCGTCGTGATCAACATCGTTTCGACCGCAGGGCACCAGGGGCAACCCGGCAACATCGCCTATACCACCGCCAAAGCCGGGATTCTCAACTTCACCCGCTCGGCGGCAATGGAATATGCCCGGCATGACATCCGGGTGGTCAGCCTGACACCCACTGCCACCGGCCTCGACGAGATGGCCGAGCGGGCGCGGCGCTGGAACCTCGATCTTGGCCCGGTGCCCGATTATTCCGCGATAACGGCGCAATTCGCGCGCCGCATACCAATGCAGAAACTGCCCAATCCGAGCGACTACGGCGCGGCGGCCGTGTTCCTCGCCTCGGACGACGCGGCGATGATCACTGGCGTGGACTTGCGGGTCGATGGCGGCGCCGTGGCGCGCTACTGGGCCTGGGAACCATCGGACGGCTGATTGTCCACCGATGCCGCGATCTTCACCCCTGCCGCTCGCGCGGCCGGCATGAAGATCGTGGCATCGGCCTCTCAAACGCAGGGAACGTGCGAAACCGCGCCGCCGCCATGCGTCCGGCAAAACGAAGCGCCCTCTGCATCCGCCGATGCAGAGGGCGCTCCAGGTTTGCTCTCAGCAGATTGGGGGTGTCGTCAGAACGCGTCCGGGCGAATCGTCAGCTTCAGCCAGATTTCGCGACCGCGCGACACCGGACCTTCAAAGTCCGATAGCACGCCGACGTTCGTCCCCGTCCCCGAGCCCGTGCCCGGCGACTGGAAGCCGGAGAACGTGTAATAATGGTTGGAAAGGTTCCGACCGATCAACGCGAACTCAAAGCTTCCCGACTTTGGACCGACCGACACCGACGCATCGACGAGGAGGCGACGCGGCGTGAACCCGCCGGGATTCAGTTCCTGCGACAGGAAATATCCCGATGTGTAAACGCCGTTCACGTTGAAGCGCGCCTTGTAATCGCTGGCGACGGTCGATTCATACGCCAGGCCGAGGCTGCCGCTGAACTGCGGCGCGCGCGGCAGCGGACGCCCCTCCATTTGCTGCAAGCTGGGCACCGTCGCCGTGCTGGATTGCAGAGCGTTACAACCGCCCCCGATCGTTTGCCCGACATAGCAGGCGGCGAGGAAGGGTGAATCGTACTTCGCCGAGTTCAGCGCCGCGGACCCGTTGATCGAGAATCCTCGCAATGCCCGTGGCGAGAAAGTGAAATCACCCTCCAGACCCTTCACCCGCGCCGACGACGCATTGAGGATCAGCAGCGCGATCGTGGACGGATCGAAACGGCTGACCTGCAGATCTTTGTACCGGTAGGTGTAGGCCGCCAGGTTCAGGCGAAGCTGCCGATCGAACAACAATGTCTTCATGCCGATCTCGAACCCCTTGACGGTCTCCGGCCTGTAGAAAGCGGGAATATCGGTGACCGCAGGGTTGGTGAGCGACGCGTTATAGGTCGTATAGCCGATCTGATACGCGCCGGACTTATACGCCTGCTTGTAAGACCCGAAAAAGTTCGTTTCGCTATCCGGCTTGTAAGACAACGTGAGTTCCGGCGACCAGTTCGAGAATTGCACCTCGGGCGTGGTGAATTTGTTCGGGTACGGCGCCGGCGGCACGATATACTGATATTTGCGGTCGCGCGAATAGCGCACGCCTGCCGAGAGGCTGAGTTTCTTGGTGATATTCCAGTCCGTCTGACCGAACGCCGAGAGCGCCTGCGAACGCAGTGGGAACGACCAGTACGGCGATAGCGGCGTGATCTGGGTGGTGTTGATCACACCCGTCTCGCGCACGAGCATATTGTCGCTCTGGTAGAATCCACCCAGCATGAGATCGACCGGAGAGTCCGGGCTTTGGAACGACAGCCGGACTTCCTGACTGAACGAATTTTTCTTCACGCTCGACAGGCCGCCGATGAAGAAGCGCGCGCCGGTCGTCTGCGCGTCGAGAACGCGTTGGCGGATGCCGTACCAGCCGGTGATCGAACTCAGCGTGATCGAATCCGTCAACTTGTACGAAATGTCGGAACTGATGAGATGCTGCTTCACCTTCAGGTAGCTGGCAGCAGAATCATAGTCCGAAATGCCCGTGATCGCTTGGATCTGCTGATAGGGGATCGGTGCAAAGACGATCGTCCCGTTGGGGGTACAGTCATCCGTCCCCGGCACTGCACCCGGCCCTGAGGACACGCCACGGGCGCAGAAGATCTTCTGGCTGGCCGAGTAGCTGCCGTTCTCGCTTACATCGTCATATGTACCGCGCAGTTTCACCGTCAAGCGGTCGCTCGGCTCCCAGTTCGCGCTGAGGCGGACGCCATTTTCGTCGGTTCCCGGCGCATAGTCGAAGGCCGCATTCGGCGCGACGTTGTGGAAATAGCCACGCTGCCGCGAAAATCGACCTGCCAGCCGCATGTCGAGCGTGTTGGTGACAGGACCGGAGACGTAGCCATCGATATCGATCTGATGTGCGTTGAATTCATAGCCGGTGCTGATCTGCGATTGGAAGGTCTTTGTCGGCTCAGCCGAGCGCAGCGACACGATGCCGCCGGTCGAATTCTTTCCGAAGAAGAGTGCTTGCGGCCCCTTCAACACTTCGACTTGTCCGATATCGATGTTGGCCATGCGCACGACGCCGCCGTAGCTGAGCGGAATGCCGTCGATATTGATCGTGACCGCAGGCTCGGAAGAGGCGTTGGATGAAGGACTTGCTACGCCACGAAGGGTCAGGTTGCCGCCATACGGGCCGGTCGCGGGCGAGATGACGAGCATCGGCGTGAGCTTCGCGACGTCGGTGATGTTCGTGACGTTCAGAGTCGCAAGTTGTTCCTGCGAGAACGCGCTGATCACGACCGGCGTCTGCAACGATGTTTCGTTACGTCGCCGCGCATTGACGATGATGTCTGGAATGATCGTCGGGTCCTCCGCCGGATGCGCGGCAGCGGCTTGCTGCACCGAAGTGGTTTGCGGCACCGTATTGGTCGGCGCTACGGGCGCGTCCTGCGCGATTGCGACAGGTGATATCATGCACCCCCACGCAAGAGCAGCCAGACTGGCAACACAATATTTGCTTCTCAAGGTCATCTCCCCGATTTGTAACGTTGAATGTCGGCCGATCCCGAACCATGACATCTCACGGCAACCGAGATGACGATGGCAAATCTCGTCGCGAGCGCCATTCAACGATCTTGTTTTTAACTTGCGCCTTCTTAACCCCACTCCCGGCGGCGATTGAAGCGCGCACTTGGCAATAACGGATGAGCGTTAATCGCACTTCGTAGCCGCCTCATCGCTGGACCGGCCGACTCTCATCCACCAACTTCCGATGAATGCGGGCCTTGATGAGAATACGACGTGTTGCGCCGCAGCAAATTTTGGGAAGAACTGGACTGTGATCTTCAGCACCCGGTCCAAGCCCGACGCGCAGGCGACACATGGATCGCGCCTGTTCCCGGACGAAGCATCCCGCAGCCAGTGGCGATCACAAGGGTGACGCGCCCATTCGCGCAGAGCGCGCATAGAACAGGAGCTTGCGGTGGCGACATACGATCTTGAACTGACTGGCGTGCCGGCACTGGTGACGGGAGGGGGCGCCGGCATCGGTCGTGCGACTGCGATCTTGCTTGCCGGACTGGGCGCCCGGGTCGCCATTCTCGATCGGGACGGGAACGCCGCCGCGGCGGCGGCGCGGGAGATCAATACCTCATCCGGCACGGCCATCGCGCTGAGCGCCGACGTCTGCTACGAAAAGGACGTGATCGCGGCAGTTGCCGCGGCGGAAGCGCGGCTCGGCGTGATCCGAATCCTGGTGAACAATGCCGGGATCGGCGAACGTCGCCCGATGCTCGACCTGCCGCTCGACGGCTGGAAGGATGTCATCGACGTCAACCTGACATCGGTCTTTCACCTGACCCAGATCGTCGTCCGCCGAATGGTCGCCGCGCAGGTCGCCGGCTCGATCGTCAACGTGGCATCGGTCGCGGGACTGAGCGGGGTGTTGAATCGCAGTTCCTACGCCGCATCGAAGCATGGCGTGGTCGGTTTGACACGAACCCTCGCGCTGGAACTGGCGGCGCATCACATCCGCGTCAACGCGGTCGCACCCGGCATCGTCTCGACGAAACTGACAGCGGCTCTGCTGAGCGATCAGAACGCCGCTGCGCGCTCGGCCGCCGCCCACCCGCTCGGGCGGGTGGCGGAGCCGCGCGAAGTGGCCGACGCCATCGTCTTTCTCGCATCGCAGCGCGCCAGTTTCATCACAGGTTCCGTGTTGCAGGTCGATGGCGGATTTCTCGCCGGGAAGAGCGCCTGAGGATCAGATCGTCGCGCCGCAAGCCGGCAAAACTCCAAGTTGTACAGGAACGCTGCCATGACTGCTTACGCCTTTGCCGGGAAAACCGCCTTCATTTCGGGTGCGGCCAGCGGGATCGGAAAGGCCGTCGCGATCGAGTTCGGCCGGCGCGGCATGCAGGTGGTCATCGCCGACCTCGATATCGCCGAGGCGGAACAGGTGGCTGCGGCCGTCCCGAACGCCTCTGCAGTCGCGCTCGACGTCCGTGACGAGGGGCGCTGGATCGACGCATTGGACACGGCCGAGTCCCGTCACGGCCCGCTGGCGGTGATGGTCAGCAACGCCGGGATAGCGGGAAGCACGCTGCCACTCGCCGACACGTCGTTGAGCGCCTGGGCTTGGACACGGAGCATCAATCTGGACGGCGCGTTTCTGGGGCTGACGCATGGGGCGCGCCGGATTCGGGCTTCGGGTCAGCCGGGCCATCTCGTCGCCACTGCCTCCATGTCGGTTTTCAACGTGCCGCCGAACATGGGCACCTATGTCGCGACGAAGGCTGCGGTCGTGGCGATGTGCGAAGCCCTGCGGCAGGAATTGGCGACGCAGTCGATCGGCGTTTCCGTATTGCTCCCCGGCCCCGTCAGCACCCGGCTCGTCGAAGCCAATGCGAGCCGCACGCCCAGCGGCCTGGACGTCGGCGAAAGCTCGGAGGTGGTGATCGACATGCTTCGTCAGGGGCGAGATCCTGCCGACGTGGCGGTGATGGCGGCAGACGCGCTGGGAACGGATCGTTTCTGGCTGTTCAGCCATCCCGAATTGGAGCATCGTATCGATACCCGCACGGCCGAGATGAAGGCTGCACATCACGAGAGCCGAGCGAGGTTGGGAGATGGAAGTTGAATGCCGTATCAGGCTGGGACAGTGCGCCGCACGATGGAACGGCCTATGCGGAGCGACAACAGGGGAGGTCTGGCGGCTCGGCGCGCGGGCCCGTAATCTGGGAGCCGAGCGAGGCGGATACGGAAGCCTCGACGCTGACCGCCTTCATGCGCTGGCTGGACGAGTTCCGCGGCCTATCCTTCACCGGCTATGCCGACCTGTGGGATTGGTCCGTTCGTGAGTACGAGCTGTTCTGGGCTGCGCTATGGGAGTATTTTCAGGTCGAGGCATCCGTGCCCTACGACCGCGTCTGTCAAGGCGACTCGCTTCAGACCATGGAATGGTTTCCCGGCGCGCGACTGAACTTCGCCCAGCATCTGCTGCGCTACGAGCGCACCCGGCCCGATGCGACCGCGATGATCTGCTACAATGAGGATGGCGCGCGGAACGACTGGTCGTGGTCCGAACTTGCGGACGCGGTCCGGCGCGTCGCAACAGGGCTTCGCGCGCTCGGCATCCGGCCCGGCGACCGCGTTGCCGGATACGTGCCCAACAGCGCGCAGGCGGCCATCGCGCTGATCGCAACGACCGCGATCGGCGCCATCTGGTCCAGTTGCAGTCCGGAATTCGGTGCCAGCATCAGCCTCGATCGCCTTGGGCAGATCGAACCGCGGCTTATCTTCGCCGTGTCGCATTACGGATATGCGGGAAAGGACCGGGATCGCCGCGCCACCCTCGACGAGATCCTGAGCGGCTTGCCCTCGGCGGAGCACGTCATTCTGTTGAACGATACCGAATGGTGCCCAGCGGTATCGGCCGCAATCGTCTCGACCTGGGAATCGCTGCTCGCGAGTCCGTCAGGGCCGGAGGCATTCCACTTCGAGCAGGTGGCATCAGACCACCCGCTTTGGATCGTGTACACGTCGGGCACATCCGGACCGCCCAAGGCAATCGTTCACAGCCATATCGGTGCGCTGATGGGCGCGATGAAAGATGTGCACTTTCATCTCGAGGCAACGCACACTTCGGTGCTGCTCTTTTACTCGACGACGGGCTGGATCATCTGGAACATGCTGATCAGCAGTCTCAGCCTCGGCGCGACCGTGGTGCTCTACGAAGGCAGCCCGTTCTATCCAGATGTTGGAACACTCTGGCGCCAGATCGACGATGCCCGGGTAACCGTATTCACCACCAGTCCCGGCTTCATTACCAAGCTGATCGATACATCCTATGTCCCGACGGCACGCCACGCCATCGACACGCTCGAGGCGCTGGTTCTCGTGGGCGCGGTGGTGGAGGACGCCTTGTACGACTGGCTGGTCCCGGCGCTGCCGCCACGCGTGCGGATCTTCTCGCAAGCGGGATCAACCGAAATCTGCGGAGGCTATGCCGGAAGCGTGCGCTTGTTGCCGACCCGTGCCGGCGAGATCACCGCGCGCGCGCTCGGCATGAACGTTGAGGCCGTCGATGGCCAGGCACGGCGGTTGCGCAACCAACCCGGCGAACTGGTCATCTGCGCCCCCTTTCCCAATGCACCCCGGCGTCTGTGGAACGACCCCACCGGCGCGCGCTTCTCCGAGGCGTATCTGGCCGGCCACGCCGGCTGGTGGCGACAGGGCGATGTCATCACGATCTACGATGATGGCGCGTGTCGGGTTCATGGCCGCTCCGATGCCACGATCAAGCGTCGCGGCATCAGGATCGGCAGCAACGAAATCTATCGCGTTCTTGGCTCGCTCGCGGGGGTATCGGATGCGATCGTGGTCTGCCCCGAAGCGGGCGTTTGGCGCGGGCAGTTGATGCTGTTCGTGCAGCGGCCCAGCGGCGCGCCTCCGGACGACGGCACACTCCACCATCGTATCAACGACATCATCGAGGATGCGCTCAGCCCACGTCATGTTCCGGACCAGATCATAGACACGCCCGCCATCCCCTACACCGTCACCGGCAAACGCCTCGAAGTACCGTTGCGCCGATTGCTCGAGAGAAACCTGTCGCACAGGGACTTCGCCGCCTCGCTACCGCACGATCCGGATACGTTGAGATGGTACACGGCGTTTTCGGCAGCCCAGTAACGTGGGGGCGCGCGTTTCGAGCACCAATGCCAACCGACTGACATTCAACGCCCAAGCGGTCCGGCTGCGCCGGCCCGGACTGTTACGCCTCGGTAAGTTCGCCGAAGCGTGCCTCATGGTCGAACGCATCGCCCCAGGTCTTCTCGATCTCGAGCATCCTGCGGACATAGCGGCTCAATTCATATTCGTCCGTGATGCCGATTCCGCCATGCAACTGGATTGCGGCCTCCAGCACGGCCCGGCCGTGACGGCACACCATCGACTTTGCCGCGGACACTTCCTGCTGGCGTGAGATGGCATCGTCGCCCGCGAGCGCGGCGGCCGCCATATAGGTGGCCGAGCGCGACTGCTCGGCCGCGACAACCATGTCGGCAAAGCGATGCTGAAGCGCCTGAAAGGTGCCGATCGCTTTCCCGAACTGCTGCCGCGTCTGGAGGTAATTCGCGGTCAACGACAGCATGCGGGTCATCAGGCCAAGCGCCTCGGCGCACAGCGCGACAGTACCGTGATCGATGGCGCGCGTGATCGGCTCGAGGCCAGCGCCGTCATCGAACAGCGGCGCATCCACCTCGACCCCATCGAAGGTCACCCGCGCAAACTGGCCGCCGCCGAGCCCCCGGATCGACGTGACCGTAACCCCCGGTTGGCCAGCGGCAACGAGATAGGCGTTCGCCTTGTGCTCCGGGTCCAGCGCCGTCACCACGAAATGCGTGGCGGTCGCGCCATCGATGACGAGGTTCTTGACGCCCGTCAGACATCGGCCGCCCTGCCGCTCCTCGACACGAGTCGATATACGAGCGGGGTCGAAATCGAGGATCGCTTCGTCACTGGCGATCGTGATCCGGGTGCTGCCTTCGCCGATCGCACGCAACTGCGCCGATCGCATCGCCCGGTCCGTGGCTGTCTCCAGCAGCTTGGGCGCGACGATCGCGCCGGTGACGAACGGTTCCTGCGCCAGCGACCGACCCAGCGCCTCGCACACCAGAATGGCATCCGCCATGCCCATGCCGAAGCCACCGTCCTCCTCCGCGATGACGATTCCGGCGAGCCCCAGGTCCGCCATCTGCTGCCAGCGGGCGGTCGTCGCGGCAACCCAGACTTCCGCCGACGCGCCCGCAGCCGGTTTCGGCCCATTGTTCGCAGCGAACTTCTCGACCGTGTCGACAAGCGCGCGTTGATCGTCGGTGAGATCGAAGTTCATCGTGTCCCCCACTGGCCCACGGTTTCGCGATAGATCAGATTCTTCTGGATTTCGGTCGTTCCGCCGACCAGCCCGGACTTGCGGAATTCCAGATATGTCGCCGCGGTGCCGTTGAGGACGTGACCATATGGCGGCGTTTCGTCCGTCTCCCCGCCCCGCGAACTCGGATCATAGGCGAGCCCCGCCGGTCCACCCATGTCCATCAGCAAGGTCGACAGCCGTTCGAGCAGATCCGTGCCGCACAGCTTCAGGACGGAGGCAGAGGGCGCTCGTGGATCGTTCTCCGTCGCCGCGATAACGCGCATCAACGTCCATTCATGCGCCTTCAAGTCGATGCGAATTCGCGTGAGCGTGTTCTCGAAGACGTTGCGCCGCGACGCCGCCACCCCCTCGGCCGCCAACCGCTCCGCCAGTCGCGTCGCAAACTGAAGCAGCCGTTTCGCCTGCCCCAGACCGGCGATCTCGGTCCGTTCGGCGTTGAGCAGGAACTTGGCGACGGTCCAGCCCTGATTTTCAGCCAGAACGACATTCTCGACCGGCACCACGACATCTTCGAGGAACACCTCGTTGACGTCATGCGCGCCATCGAGCGAGTGGATCGGCCGGACGGTGATGCCCGGCGTGTCCATCTCCATGAGCAGGAAGGTAATGCCCTCCTGCGGTCGTCCCTGATCCGACGTCCTGACCAGACAGAACATGTAGTTCGCCCAGTGCGCCCAGGTCGTCCAGATCTTCTGCCCGTTGACGACATAATGGTCACCCTGACGCACAGCGCGGGTGCGTAACGATGCGAGGTCCGATCCCGATGACGGCTCGGAGTAGCCCTGACACCACCAGTCGCGCAGCGTGGGAATATCCGGCAGGTATCGCCGCTTCTGCTCCGGCGTGCCAAAGGTCTGGAGCACCGGGCCGATCATGTTGACGTGCGGAATCTGCCGGGGCGCACCGGCGAGGAAACATGCCTCCTCGAAGATCACCCGCTGCATCGGCGACCAGCCGGGGCCGCCATATTCGGCCGGCCACGCCGGCGCCGCCCAACCTCGCTCGTCGAGGATGGCCTGCCAGCGCAGGAAGTCCTCCTTCCGCAGATGCTGGAGGTTGTCGACCCGCGCCTTGATATCAGCGGGAACGAGCGCCGCGATCTCGGTCCGGATCGATTCGCGGAACGCGACGTCGGCCGGGGATAAGCTCAAGTTCATGCTCAACGGCCTCCTTCGATAGCGACGCGACCGTCGGCGAAGACGATTTTCTGTCGGGCGACCGCCCGCGCCTCGATCCGGGCGCCGGTCGGCTCGCGCCACAACGCCAGTTCGATGGTCTCGCCCGGGAAGACCGGCGCATTGAACTTGCCCGAGATCGCGCCCAGCCGGCCGCCGGGCGCCGCGTCGCCCCCGCCACACAGCACCTTTTCGGCGAAAGCTGCGCACAGGCCATAGGTCGCGACGCCGTGCAGGATCGGCGACGGGAAACCGGCCTTCGCGGCAACCGACGGCACCATATGGAGCGGGTTCTGGTCGCCCGTCAGCGCGAAGAGCTGCGCCGATTGGGTGGAGGTCGGGATCTGTACGACATGATCGGGTGGACGATCATCCTCCGCTGCGGTTACGCTCCGTGCGAGAGCCGGCGCGCCGGCGACCCGATCCGATCGACAGATGAAGGTCATGAACACCGACGCATATGCCAGTTTCGAGCGCGTATCGTGAATGTCGCGGATCATGTTGATCTCGCATCCTCTCCCCTCGCCTCGGTCGAACACACTGTCGACGCGGGTGACGCTCGTCACCTGTCCCTCGACGGGCAGAACGGCGTGCGCGATCATACCCTGACGGCCATGCAGGACGCCCGAAAGCGTGATGCCCAGATCCATCGCGTGCAATCGCGGCGCCGCCAGCACGGTGGCCATCGCGGGCAGCGTGCGGGCCGGGGGCAGCGGCCCCAGATGTTGGCGCGCCCAGTCGTCCGCCAGATCGATCCCGCACCCGACGCTAAGCGCATAGAGGCAACTGTCCCGCGCCGTATAACTCTGCTCCATGACCACAGGCGTCATGTTCATCAGCGAATCGTAATCCCGGATCATGACGGCTACCGATTGCTGAATGAAGGCGCGCGCTTCTCGAACACTGCGGCGAGCGCCTCGCGGTGATCTTCGGTCTCATGTGAGATCGTCTGAAAAGCACCTGCCATTTCGAGATGATGGTCCAGCGAAAGCTGGCCGCTGTCGCGCAACAGGCGCTTGGTCAGGCGGAGTGTGCGGCCAGGCATGGCGTCGATCCGCCTCGCCAGTTCGAGCGCCTGCTCCATCAGCGCGGCGCCATCAACCACACGGGAGACGAGGCCGATCCGGCGCGCTTCCTCCGCATCGATCTGCACCCCGGTCAACGCCATCTCGCAAGCCATCGAATAGCCGACGATGCGCGGCAGAAACCACGCGCCGCCATCGCCGGGAACGATGCCGAGCTTGATGAAGCTTTCGGCAAACACCGCATGCGTGGCGGAAATCCGCATGTCGCACATGCATGCGAGATCGAGCCCAGCGCCGATCGCGGCCCCGTTCACGGCGGCGATCGTCGGCACCTCCAGATTGTACAGCGCCTTGGGGATGCGGTGGATCGAGTTCCGATAGCTGTCACGGGTATCGATAACCGTCTTGGCCGGCGCGAAACCGGAACGGTCGCGCATCTTCTTGATGTCTCCGCCAGCGCAAAACACCGGCCCCGCCCCGGTGATAATCAACGCGTTGACGGAGGGGTCGCGTTCGATCGAACGGCAGCGGTCCTCGAACTCCTCGCAGATCTCGACGCTCGACAAGGCGTTGCGCTGTTCGGGCCGGTTCATGGTCAGGATGACGACCCCGCCGGTCTTCTCATACAACAGAAAGTCATTCATCGCCCGCCACCTCGACCGGATCGCTCGCTGCGATCACTGCATCCCACGCATCGCCCGTCGCGACCGCCGTCCGGCCGATCGCGATCGCCCATTCACGCTGATCGCCGAATTCCTCCGCCCAACGCCACATGTTGCGGGTAAGGCGGCCGAGCGGATATTCCATCGTCACGCCAATCGCGCCATGAATCTGATGCGCCAGCATCGCGCCCTTCTCCACGGCACGGCCCGCCCGCAGCTTGGCGATCGCGATCGCCAGATCGCCATCGCCCGCGTCCATCTTCGCACAGGCGATACGCGCGGCCGCAGCGGTCGCAACCGCCTCGTTCGCCAATTGGGCCAGCATGTGCTGAATCGCCTGGAACTTTGCAAGCGGCCTGCCGAACTGGACGCGTTCCTGCGCATAGCGCACCGAGAGGTCGAGCGCGCCTTGCAGCGCGCCGGCGATCTGGATCGATCGCAGCAACGCCCCCGCATATCGCACCGTCGATACAGTGGTCGGTGTATTTCCAGCCACCGCACCTGCGGGGTCGGAGAACGTCACCAGTGCCGGGGCTTCACCACGCGTCACGAGCAGGCGGGCCGTCTCCGGCACATCCGCCGCCCAGGCGCTGAAGAACACCGCGCTCGCCGCCGGTTCCGCGCCGCCGCCGCACAAGAGCGCGTTGGCGATCAGCGTCTCACCCAGCGGCGTCGGCTCCCCGCACGCCGCCGAATGCGTGATGACATCGAACAGATCGGACCAGCGTAGCGCGAAACCGCCATCGGGTTCCGGGCACATCGCGAGCGGAAGGCCGAGTTCCTCGATCTTGGTCCACAACGCGGAATCGAAATCCTCACGCCGGCTGGTCTGGTCACTCGCGTGGAGCCGCGTGACCTGTTCGAGCAGGAGGTCAGACACGGACATGGTCATCGCACTCCCAGCGCGCGCGCGGTGATGCCGCGCAGAATCTCACGCGCACCGCCGCGCAACGAGAAGGTCGGCGCGGCGCGGACGGTATAGTCGATCGCGCGCCGCAGATCGGCCGGCGGATCGATGAACAGGCTCCGCACCGCAGGCGCGGTGCGCTGCTCCAACTCCGCGCCCAGATCCTTTGTGATTACCGCGTGATAAGATGGATCTTCGCCGCGTTCGAGCTTTCCCGCCGCCATCAGCGACAGCGATCTCAGCACCGCGGTCTCCGCGACGAGCGTGCCCAATGTCGCAAGATCGCCACGCTCGAAGGCGTCGGCCGGCGACGCATTCAACGCCCTGGTCGCAGCCCCGACCAACGGGAAGGCGCTCAGGAACCGTTCCGAGCCGCTCCGCTCCAGCGCGAGTTCGGACGTGACCTGCGCCCACCCCTGCCCCTCGGTGCCGAGCAGTCGTTCGCCAGGCACGTACACGTCCGTGAACGCCACCTCGTTGAAATGTGCGTCTCCGTTCAGGTCGGGGATCGGCCTGACCTCCACCCCGGGGCTATCCAGCTCGATCAGGAATTGGGTCAACCCACCCTGCCGCGCCTCCCGCGCCGATCCGGTCGTGCGGAACAGCCCGATCATGACCTGACAATGTTGCGCGTTCGTGGTCCACAACTTGGTCCCGTTCAAACGCCAGCCATCGCCGTCCCGCTCCGCCCGCGCTTCGATCGCGGCGAGATCGGACCCGGCATTGGGCTCGCTCATGCCGATGCAGAACGAGATGTCGCCGCTGGCGATGCCGGGCAGATAGCGCTGCTTCTGCTCCTCCGTGCCGACCTTCAGCAGCAATGGCCCGCTCTGGCGGTCGGCCACCCAATGCGCCCCCACCGGGGCGCCGGCCGCCAACATTTCTTCCTGCAGGACGAACCGGTCGAATGCGGTGCGCCCCGCGCCGTAGGGCGCTGGCCACGTCATGCCGATCCAGCCGCGACGCCCGACCGCACGACTGAAATCGCGATCGAACGCGGTCCACGAATGCGCCCGATCGAATGCTGTCCACGTCTGCGCATAGCCGGCGAGGAACTCCCGCACCTGCGCGCGCAGCTCGATCGCGGAAGCCGGAAGCGCCGTCGTACTCATATCACGCCCCGCGTCGCGAGATCCGTCATCGTGGGCTGATCGAGTCCCAACATTTCCTGCAGGACCTCCACGGTATGCTGCCCGATGACCGGTGGCCCGAGCCGATATTCAGGCATGGACACCGAACATCGGATCGGGCTGTTCGCGACGACGATCTCGCCGGACAGCGCGTGGGGCAGCGTCACCGTCATCCCGCGCTCGCGGAAATGCGGGTCGTTCTCCAGATCGGACATGCGATTGATCGGACCGCACGACACCCCCGCTGCGTTGAGCAGCGCAATCCAGTGCTCACGCGGCTGCTTCACCAAAATGCCGGTCAATTCGGCAGCCAGTTCGTGCCGATGCGCCACCCGCGCGCCCATCGTGTTGAACGACGGGTTGTCGAGCCAGTCCGACCGCCCCACCGCCGCTGCCAGGCGCCCGAACTCGCGGTTGTTGAAGGTCGCGATCAGGAGATAGCCGTCAGAGGTGCGGTACACGCCGTAGGGCGACGCGCTGGGATGGTCGTTTCCGGTCCGCGGCATCTCGAACCCGCCGTTGAACCAGGCGGTAAAGGTGTTCGCCATCGCCGCCACCTGTGAATCGAACAGCGAGATGTCGATCGATTGCCCCTCTCCGGTCTTTTCACGTTGATGCAGCGCCAGCAGGATGCCGATCACCGCATCCTTGCCCGCGAGGATATCGGCGATCGGCACGCCGACGCGCATCGGCGCGCCCTCTGGGCCACCGGTGACGCTCATCAGACCCGACATGGCCTGCATCAGGAAGTCGTAACCGCTGCGCGAAGCATAAGGACCGCTCTGCCCGAACCCGCTGACCGAACAATAGATCAAACCCGGATTGTTCTTCCGCAGCGATTCATAATCGAGGCCGTATTTGGCCAGCGTATTGGGCCGGAAATTCTCGACGAAGATATCGACCTTGGCCGCCAGCGTGCGCAGCAGCTGCGCACCCTCTTCGCTCTGGAAATTGACCGAGATCGACCGTTTGTTGCGGTTTGCCGCCTGGAAATACGTGGACTCGCGTGTTTCGTTGCCCTCGGAGTCGATCAGCCAGGGCGGACCGACATGGCGCACGTCGTCACCTTCTCCCGGACGTTCCACCTTGATGACGTCGGCACCAAAATCGCCCAAACATTGTGTTGCGGTTGGCCCGGCAACGACCCTCGTCATGTCGAGAACCTTAAGACCGGCCAGAACAGACATTAGCAGACTCCCCATCCCTTTCGACTGCGAAAGGAGCTTTATGACTATCGATTAGGAGAGCCGCGCCGGGCTTGAAATCAAATTTGCGAAAAGCCCGGCACTTACTATACATCCGTTACTTCGTTGCCGTCATTGCGTCGCGGCGCCACCCAGGATGGCGGTCACTTGACTTGACAGGAACCCGCCGTTGCCATGCGTGATGGCGATCTCAGCTCCGTCGATCTGGCGGTCGCCCGCGCTGCCGGTAAGCTGGCGATAGGCTTCGACGACGGTGAACAGCCCGTACATGCCGGGGTGAACGCACGCGAGCCCGCCTCCGTTGGTGTTGACGGGCAGCTTGCCGCCGGGACCGGTGGTACCGGAAGCGACGAAGTCCCCGCCCTCCCCCTTCTTGCAGAAGCCCAGATCTTCGAGGAACAGGATCGTATTGATCGTGAAGGCGTCGTAGAGTTGCACGATATCCACGTCGGCGGGGCCGATGCCGGCCTGCGCATAGGCACGGGCGCCGCTGAGCTTCGCCGCCGTTGTCGTGAGATCGGGCATCTGGGCGATCTGATAATGATCCGTCGCCTCACCCACGCCCAGCAAGTAGGCGGCAGGACGCTGATCCACCCGGTCGCCACGCACCATGACCACCGCCGCAGCACCGTCCGTAACGAGGCAGCAATCGAGTACCGACAACGGATCGGACACCATCCGGGCCTTTTCGTAATCCTCCCGGCTCAACGGCTTGCGCTGGAACGCCTCGGGGTTGAGCATCGCCCAATCGCGCGCCGTTTTGGCGACGGCGTAGAGATGATCGCGGGTGGTTCCATAGTCGTGCATGTGCCGGCTCGCCGCCAACGCATAGGCGCTCACCGGCAGTCGTGGACGATAGGGCTTCTCGTACAGATTGGGTGCGGCGGCGCTGACCAGCCCGCCGGCGCCCGTCCGCTGGTTGCTGCCGTAAGCGATCAGCGCGACATCGATCTCTCCCGCCGCCAATGCGTGCGCCGCGACGTTGAGATGCGTCAGAAAGGCCGACCCGCCCGTGCGGTTGTTGTTGGTCAGCTTCGGCCGAATGCCCAGATATTCGGCGAACGAAAGGCCGCTGAGAAAATCGTTCGGCAGCCCGATGAACAGGCCGTCCACCTCCGAGAGGCTGATTCCCGCCTGCGCCAGCGCGGTTAGCGCGACCCGCCCGGCGAGATCCATCGACGTGAAGCCCGGCGCCTCGCCGATGCCGAAGGTCGCCGCGCCGATCAGAGCGGCGGCGGCGCGACGTTCACTGGTCATGATCGGGTGCCTTCTTCGGTGCGGTCGCCGCCAAACGGCGTGAAAACGACGGTATGATGATCCTCGAACGGAACGATCCGCGCCGCGACGCGCAGGCCGATGGCGACGTCGGCCGCGTCGATCCCCTCGACCCGGCTGAGCATGCGCGGCCCGTCGTCCAGTTCGATAACCGCGACATTGTAGTCGGCCTCCGGTGGACGCACGCGGACCCGCGTGGTCGCATGGACGGTGCCCAAACCGGTCGCTTCGACCCACTCAAGATGGATATCGCCGGTGCCGGGCTCGGCGACACGCGGATAGAAGAAAGGCCGCCCGCCCCTCCGGCTGCGTTGGAGCATGAACTTTCCCTGCGCCAGGAAGGAGAGATATTGCCGGTCAGGGCCTGTCGCCTCGGTCGTCGTCACTTCCACGTACCCACCTCGTTCACGAGCTGATATGATAGCCGCCGTTCACCGAGATGATCTGCCCGGTGATATAGGAGGCGGCTTCGGAGAGTAGAAAGCAGACGGGCTGCGCCACCTCCTCCGGAGTACCCCAGCGCCCAAGCGGAATTTGCGCCAGGTAGGTCTCGCGGAATTTCTCGCCGCGCACCGTCTCGGTCATCGGTGTCTCCACGACTCCGAACGCGACCGCGTTGACGCGAATGCCCTTCGCCGCCCATTCGCGCGCTGCCGACATGGTGAGGCCGTTCATGCCCGACTTGGATGCGCCGTAATTGATCTGCCCGACCGTGCCGCGCCGCCCGGCGTCCGAGGAAACGTTGACGATCGCCCCGGGCGCCGTCGCTCCCGCCGCCGCCTGCGCCAGCATCTTGCGGCCGACCGCCTGCAACAAACGGAACGGCGCGGTCAGGTTGACGTCGATCACCGATGCCCAGGTGTCCATATCCATCTTATGGATCATCGCCGCGCGGGAGATGCCGGCATTGTTCACCAAACCATCGATGTGGCCCGCCCATTCCGCCGCCGTATCGACGGTACGCATGATGAAGTCGCCATCGGTGACATCGCCCGCCGCGACGATCAGCCGATCGCCACCGACCTCGACCGCGAACTGGTCGAGCGCCTCCGCGTTGCGGTCGATCGCCACGACCCTGCCGCCCAGTTCCAGCACTCCGTTCGCGATGGCACGCCCGATACCCTGAGCCGCACCGGTCACGATGACCGCCTTACCTTCCAGCGACATGGGATTTATCATTGATCCGCTCCGTGAAGTGAAGTCGGCACGCGTGCCGACGTGCCGGACCGATCCGCGACCGATCCGAAAGATGCCGATTCGCACGACGTCGGATATCCGCGCCGCGTCATGACATCAGAGAAGAACGCCGGATCATGCGAGGACACTCTCCGGATACGCCGGCAGCGTGGTCTGCCGCACCGCGATCCGCTCCGATACTGTCGGACGTCAATCAGCGTAACGGCTGCACCGTCCGACGACAGCCCAAAAACCCGGCCGCGAACGATTACCACATATGCGTCGCGTCAGGGGACGGAGATCGCCCCCTCGACGCCCTGCGACGGCTCGTTGACCTTGGCGAGCAGATGATCGCGGACCAGATCGCTGAGCGCCGCGACCAGCCGGTCGCGCTGCGGCGCGATCATCTCGACGGCGCCGCCGATGCCGAGCACCGTCGGGACAGGGAAAAGGGCCTCGGGCAAGCTCATCGCGATCACCGCCGCGCCTGGGCTGATCTCGCTTCGTTCGACATACAGGTATTTGTTTTCGCGGATGAACTTCACGTCCGCCAGCAACTCGTCGAGACCGATCAAACTTTCATCCACCTGCTTTTCGGCGTTTATCCGGCGAACCAGCTTGCTGATCTCCGAATCCGGCACGTCTTTCAGCAGCACGCGTCCGCTGGCGGATCGCAACAACGGTCGCTGCTGCCCCGGCGTGAGATGAAGCCGCAGCGAAGTCGTCGCCTGCGCCACCTGGATATATTGCGAGAACAGTTTGTTGCGAATGGCGAGATAGGCGGTCTGGCCGGAGACCTTGTTCGCCTTGCGCACCAGTGACGATACCCGGTCCTCACCGTGCAATTGATCGAACACCCACGACCCCAGCAATCGTACCCGGCTCGTCGGAAGGAAGGTTCGATCCTGATTATTGTAGGATAGATATCCCAGCACGTTCAGACTGCGCATGATCTCCGACGTGCTCGACTGCGGATAGTCGAGCGCCCGCGCCACCTGGGCGATATTCGCCGGGGCTTGGAAATCGTCAAAAAATTCGAGGATTTGCATCGTCCGCCCGGTGGATTTCACCACGTTCGACGGCAGCGATTCCCATTTGACGGTCGCGCCCGGCGGATTGCCTGGCACGCCGTACATGGCCGCGTCCGATTCGTCGGTCAAATCGTCGCCGGCAAAGCGTTCAGCAACCTCGTCACCGCTTCTCGTTGCGAAATCCACGATTGATCCTCTTCCCAAATGCGTACCGCCCAACCCGCGCGCGGCCTTATGGCTGTCTCGAGGGTAGGTCCGCACCATTATTAGTACAAGCGTACTCGCTCGTCAAAGCGCCAGAATGACGGTTCGCTAAGCCGACGGAGCAACGCCCGGGCAGAAGATCTCGAAAAAGGCGCGCCTTCACGGTCAACGCGAACAGCGCCGCGGGCATCGCCGCGACGTGGCCGGCGGCGATTTTCATCGCCGCCGGCCACGTAAACGCAGGACTTGGATCGAACCGGTCAGTTGACCATCGACATGCCACCGCTGACGCTCAGCGTTTGGCCCGTGATGTAATCGGACTCACCGCTCGCGAAGAAGAGGACTGCATTTGCGATCTCTTCCGGCTCAGCCACGCGGCGGAACGGAATGACGCTCTTCAGCCCTTCCTTCAGCTTGTCCGACTGCACATGGTACAGCGGCGTATTGGTCGGCCCGGGAGCGATGCAATTGACGTTGACCTTTCCACGCGCCACTTCGCGCGCCAGCGTCTTGGTGAACGAGATGATGCCGCCCTTCGCGCCCGAATAGACCGCCTCGCCGGGGCTGCCGATCCGGCCTGCGTCGCTGGAGATATTGACGACCTTGCCGCCGCCCTTCTCCATCATTCCGGGAACGAAGTGATGACACAGATGCACCGGCCCGAGATAGTTGATCGCGACGATCAGATCCCAGGTCTCCGGCTTGCTCTTCAGGAACGGTTCGACCAGATCCCAGCCCGCCGAATTGACGAGGATGTCGAGCGCCCCGACCTTGGCCAGGATCGCTGCCGCAAACGCATCGATACTGGGTCGGTTCGTGAGATCCAGCCGCTCGAAATCCGCCTTGCCGCCGGCGGCGCGGATTTCGTCGGCGACCGCCTTGCCGCCCTCTTCGTTGATATCGGCTATGAAGACGTGCGCACCCTGTTCCGCCGCCATCTTCGCGATCGTCTTGCCGATACCCGAGGCGGCGCCCGTCACCACCATCGATTTTTCGTTAAACCTGCCTGCCATATTGAAACCTCGATTTTCTGATGAAGGAGACGATCAGACCTTGCAGGTCTGATCGAACACGGGAGCGCGCTTCTCGCGGTGCGAGGCGACCCCTTCCACAGCTTCCGGTCCGGTAAGACCCAACATTTCGTAGGCACAGGACGCGTCGAATGTCGGACCCGCCATGCGCAGCCAGTTGTTCAGCGCGTTCTTGGTGAAGCGTATGGCGCTGGGCGCGCCCTTCGCCAGCCGGGTCGCGACCTCGAGCGCTTTGGCGTCCAGCTCCTCGTCGTCGCAGGTCAGCGATATGAGGCCGATCCGCTCGGCCTCCTCACCGGTAATGGAGTCGCAGGTCAGCAGATAGTATTTCGCCTTGGCCATTCCGCACAGCAGCGGCCAGATGATCGCGGAAACATCACCAGCAGCCACGCCGAGCCGGGTATGACCGTCGATAATCCGCGCAGTCCTCGATGCGATCGACACGTCCGACAACAGGCCGCACACCAGACCGGCCCCCACCGCAGGCCCGCGTATCGCGCTGATGATCGGCTTGTTGCAGTTGATGAGATTATAGACGAGGCTGCGCGTCTCCTTCCAGATCTGGTTCCGGAAGTGGAAGTCGGTCATCGAACGCTCCACGATGGCGAAGTCGCCACCGGCAGAAAAGGCTTTCTTGCCACCGCTGAGAATGACGGCGGAGATGTCCTCGTCATAATCTACGTCGTTCCAGATCGAGACCATTTCCTTGTGCATTTGCGCACAGACTGGCGTAAGTTTCTCGGGATCGCCCATCGTGATGCGCAGCACGCGATCAGCCGGATAGTCGAACAACAGCTTTTCGTAATTCTTCAGATAAGCGGACATGACACCTCCAGCAGAATGGGATTCGTTCGAAGCGGCGACTGTGTCGATACGGATCGCCATCACGTCTCCCCAACACATCGTCGTCATGGCTTAGCAACCATGTCGTGGCGATCACCATCCGTAATCGCCGGTCGGGCCGATATACCGTGTACGTGGAAGATGCCGCACGCCGCTCGACCATGCCGGTTGGCGCGTGCACCTTCACCGGCGAAGTTTGCGGCCCATTGCGCCGACGCGCCCCGTTGGAGGAGTTCTTAATGTCAGACGGCACGATCAGCACCCTGCGGGTCAGCGCTACGCCCATCATCGCCAATGACAGTGCATCCTTGTGGGATATGGGATCGGGCATCGCCTGCCTCGAAGTGCACACGAAGATGAACGCGCTCAACGTGCAGGCACTCGACATCCTCGAACATGCGGTGGCGCAGGCCGGCAGCGCGTTCGGCGCGCTTGTGATCGGCAACGACGATCCGCGCGCTTTCTCGGCCGGTGCCGACCTTGCCTATAATCACGCGATGGTGACGCGCGGCAATTGGGCGGCGTTGGCCGCCTATTTCCGCCACGGACAGGGGCTCTACCAAAAGGTGGCCGCATTGCCGGTTCCGGTGGTGGCCGCAGCCCACGGCTTCGCGCTTGGCGGCGGCTGCGAAATCATGCTCCATTCGCATGCGGTCGTGGCGCATGCTGGACTCCGCGCCGGTCTGCCCGAAATCAAGGTTGGCCTCATTCCCGCCTGGGGTGGCTGCACGCAACTCCTGCTCCGGTGTGTAGAGCGCGACGGCCCGGACGATGGCCTCGCGCGCGCGTTGGCGGTATTGCAGGCTGGCGAGATCGCCGCCTCGGCCGAACAATCGGAGGCGATGGGGTTGTTGCGCCCGGGGACGACCATCGTCGCCGAGCGAAGCCACCTTCTTCCGGCCGCGATCGACCAGGCGCGCGCCATGATGGATACCGGCTTCACCCCGCCAGCTCAGCCGCATCTGACCTATGGTGGCCAGCCGGCCTATGAGACCCATCTGGCGAAGGTCGAGACGGATCTGGCGAGCGGCAGCGTGTTTCGGGATGGTGCGACGGTGATGCGCGAGATCGTCGGTGTCCTCACTGGCTACCCGATCGTGACCGAGCGGGGCACGTATCCGATCACGGTATCGCTCGAAGGAGAACTGGCGAGCGCGGATCGGCTGATCCGCACGCCGGCGGCACTGGTCGCAATCACCCGGCTGATCGGCGGCTGAGGATACAATCGCGCACGCCCGCGCGGTGGACGGGGGAGTTCAGGCCATGACCGCTACACAGGATCTGAGCGCAGCATCCGCGCGGCCCGACGCAGCGAAGATGGCCGAACGCCGCATCGCGTTCAACGACGTGTTGTTCCGCGACAAGGTGGTGCTGGTCTCGGGCGGTGCGACTGGAATCGGGCGGGCGCTGGTGTGGATTCTCGCGCGATCGGGCGCGCGCGTCGTCACCTGCGGACGGTCGCCGGACAAACTCGACGCGCTTCGAAGCGAACTGGCGGACCACGGCCATGAGGTGCTCGCCGTCCCGACCGATATCCGCAACGCCGACGCGGTCGCCGCGCTCTTCGCCCAGATGCCGGAACGTCACGGCCGACTCGACCTTCTCATCAACAACGCCGGCGGCCAGTTTCCACAGGCTGCGATCGACATGAGCGCCAACGGCTTCCGCGCGGTCATCGACAACAACCTGCTCGGCACATGGTCGATGATGCAGACCGCCGCACGACACTGGCGCGACACCAACACGCCGGGTTCGATCGTCAACGTCGTCGCGGTCGTCGATCGCGGTATTCTCGGCGCGGCTCATACGGCGGCGGCACGGGCTGGCGTGATCTATCTTTCCAAGACGGTCGCGGTGGAATGGATGCCGCTCAACATCCGGGTCAATTGCGTCGCGCCGGGCACGATCTTTACCGAGGGGATGGCGGGTTATCCGGAGGAGGCGAAGAAGACCTTCGCTCGCAGTAATCCGATGCTGCGGCTGGGCGATCCTTGGGAAATCGCGGAGGCGTGCCTGTTCATCGGTTCCGACGCCAGTTCCTTCACCACCGGCGAGATCCTGCGCGTCGATGGCGGCGGCCAGTTGTGGGGCGAACAATGGACGCAGGGCAAGCCGGACTATTTCGCCGGCTGACCGCTTCGTTTCTCAGCAGGGCCGCATCATGCCGGACGGGAGCCACGCCCCCCGCCCGACACCACGCCTCACAGGATGATGCTGATCTTGCCGTGCGGCTGCAGACTGTTCATGCCGAGTATGATTCGTTTGGAACGGATACGGATTTGCCCGTCGATCTCCGCCAGCGTGTAATGGCTGTGGCCTATATAGGTATCGGTGATGTGGTTCTTTGACCGATAGGTGGCGAACGCACAGACGACACGCACGCCACGATCATCGACGCCATCGATCCGGACGTTGCTGATCATGCGCACCCCGGTCGAGCGGGGCCATTCCGCGTGCGCGGTGGGCTTCTTCAACCGATTGATGCGATGCTGGAGCCGCCGATGATCGTCGGCGACATAGAAGAGCGCGCTGTCGGGCTGGACTTCCAGCCCCTGGCCCATCGTCGGCACTTCATAAACCGCGTCGGTCGTGAAGAGTTCGAACCACTCGTCGAGACGCCACTGATCCAGCAATGCCGCTTCCCAGTAAAGGAAGTCTTCAAACTCGGCGCGGCTGCGCGGCTGGATGGCGGCGCGGGTCTGAGTCAATTCCTGTACCGTCATCACTCGCCCTCCATCCGGCGGTTCCATTCACGCCAGAAGGCTCGCATCTGCGCCTCGTCGTCGGCGCGGGGCGGGCTCCGCAGCATACCACGGGAGATATCGTTCCACGGCGCGAACTTCGACGAGGCGTAACCACGTTGCGCGGATTCGAGCGCCTCGACATCGTCGGGCGTCGCGAATCCGCCCGGCCCGAGGAACTCCAGGAAGTTGTTGAGACGGCGATGCCGGGTCTCCGGCGCTTCGCCGACCGGCGCCAGCGCCCAGGAGCGCACCGCCATCAGGTCCGGCGCGATCGGGTAGAAGGTCCTCACGGTGATGGCGAGGATGTCGTTAATCACCAGATTGGGGAAAATACCCATGTTGCGATCACGATCGGCGATCCGCAACGCACGTTCAGGCCCGACACGCGCGGTAAGCTCGGCCACCATCTCCTGCTCGGCACGCTTCCCTTCTTCGCCCCAGGTCGGGATCGATCGGGCGATCGGGCGGCCCCACGGCGCGCGCGCTTCGGTGGTCGCATGCCCGTTACCCAAATCATGGATCAAGCTGATCTGGTCCAGCGACTTGAAATCGACCGCCTCGGGGCCGCCCAGCTCGTCGACGAGATAGCCGAAATAGGTCTCGTGGGTTTCGGGCGCGTGGAAACCGTCATTGCTGTTTTCGACCAGCAGCTTCCAGTTGGCACGGATACTATATTCCTGCGTGCCCCCGACGATCTCCATGCCGTTGGGCGACTGATCCGCGACGAGATCGATGATCTCCGCCGCCCCGGCGAGATATTCGACCAGCGGCTGGATGGCCGGATCATAGCTGACGAAGAAGAAGTCGCGATAGGATTCCAGTCGTGGAACGCGAACCAGATCGACCGAACCGTTGCAATCGAATGAGTCGGGATAGGTCAGCGGCCGGCTCTTCGTGGCGAACTTGCCGTTATTGTTGAAGGCCCAGCCATGATAGAAGCACTTGAAACTGATCGCGTTGCCGGTCGGCTCGCGCACGACCTGCGCGCCGCGATGGGGACAGACGTTGATGAACGCCTGATATTCGCCCTTGCGGCTGCGGTTGAAGATCAACTCCTGTCCCCCGACCGAGCGGGTCAGGAAGTCGTTCGGCCGCTTCAACTCAGAGGCATGGCCGAGATAGAGCCACGCGCGATCGAAGATCCGTTCGCGTTCGCGCTCCAGCACCTCCTGACTCGTGAATGCCTCGCGGTTGACCTTGAATGTTGCCGCCTGTGCGTCTTCCCGCACCCACCGGCCCGCATAGCCTACAGGCTTTAAAAGCGTCGCCATCATCTTCTCCATAGTTCGCGATGATTGCGCCGCCCGGAGGATGCTACCCTGCATCGACGTCGACGCCTAACCGCGATGCGACACGATTAGTACAATCGTTTCATGATGACCAGTATCAAAGCGACCGGCAGGCCCACATACCCTCGTCGAAAGCGTCATTTTGATGCCCGCGCGTGCGATCAACACGTATGCGGCAAATATCGCGACTGCGTTGCGTATGGCCATCGACACGAGCAGGGTGCGAATGAAAGCGAACGCCACGCGGAAGCGGACGACCCTTGCCTGCCGGCGATAGGTGGGCATCGCCCGCCTGTTGCGCCAGGCGTGCTGCCGTGTGAACCAATGCTAAAGCAAAGCGATAAAGTAGGAGATGTCATGATGACGCAGCCCAGGTTCGACGGGAAGGTCGTAATCGTCACGGGGGCGGCGGGCGGAATGGGGCTCGGGTATGCGCTGCACCTAGCGAAGCTGGGCGCTGACGTGGGCATCTTCGACAAGGATCTCGATGCCGGCAAGCGGAACAGTGAATATGACGCCGACAGTGTCGCCGACGCGATCAAGGCGCTGGGGCGGCGAGTCGTTGCCGTGCAGGCCGATCTATCGAACCGCGCCGAAGCGCAAAGCGCCGTTGAGAAGGTCGCCCGCGAACTCGGCCCGATCGACACCATCGTCAACAATGCCGGGGGCGCGATCACACCCGCTGATCGCAGTTACGCCACCAATTCGCCCGACGACGACATCGAGCTTCTCATCAAGGTGAACTTTCTCAGCGCGGTCTATTGCTGTCAGGCCGCCGTCCCGTTGATGACCACGCCTGGCGGGGCGATCGTCAACATCATCACCTTCGGCGCCTTCGCCGGGGACAGTCACGGGAAATATGCGGTCTATTCGGCGGCGAAGGCCGCATTGCTGACCTATACACGTCATCTGGCGGTCGAACTGGGGCCGGTCGGAATCCGGGCCAATTGCATCGCACCCGGGCTTATCCACACCCCGCGCGTGGCCGCAGCGGCGGCCGCGCGTGGCATGGGGACGAACGATCAGACGAGCGGCATCCCCCTGCGACGCTTTGGAAAGGTCGATGACATGGTCGGCGCGGTCGAATTCCTCGGCAGCGACATGTCCGCCTACATCACCGGCGAGTGCATCAGGGTCACCGGCGGCCTGGGCCTGATCTCGCTGTGATGTCGCGCGCCCGGCACTATCGAACCGCGTGGCGCGGACATCCGGCAGCCGTGTCCGAGGTTTGAAGGATGGTCGCGAACGACGCCCTATTGGTCCAGGTGGAGCGACGCGAAAACTTCGCGATCGTCCGCTTGAACCGGCCGGATCGCCTGAACGCCCTCATCCCCGAAATGCTCGCCGCATTCGATCGCGTGATGCGAGATCTGGACGAGGATGCGGACGTTGTGAGCGTGATTCTGACTGGCGCAGGCACGGCCTTCTGCGTTGGCCTGGACGTCGCGGTGCTACAGGAAACTGGTCCCGAACCCTTCCTGCCGTTCAATCCGGCGCGCACGATCAGCGAGTGGAAAGGCCCTGTCATCGCCGCTATCAACGGCTTCGCCGTAACCGGCGGGTTCGAGATCACGGTCGCTTGCGACATCGTGCTGGCGTCCGACGACGCCGTGTTCGTCGACACCCATTCGCGGGTGGGGCTGCTCCCCGGCTGGGGACTGTCGGTGCGCCTGCATCGCGCCATCGGCATCTATCGCGCCAAGGAACTGGAATTGACCGCGCGCCGCCTGCCGGCGGCGGAAGCTGCCGAATGGGGTTTGGTGAACCGGGTCGTTCCCGCCGCCGAGTTGCTGGACGTGGCGTGCGACATAGCCCGTAGCATCGGCGGGGGTGCGCCGGGGATCGCGGCGGAAACCAAATCCCTCATCGACCGCGTGAGTCTGGTGCCGGCGGCGGAAGGTCTGAAGCTGGAAAGCGAGATCGGCTTCGAACGTCAGGCGAGAAGCGGTCGCTCCTTATCCTTCGCACATGTCGGGCAGTCGGCATGATGAGGCGCCCCCTCTCCTGCCCCAAAGGCTTCTTCGACGCGATCGATGAAATTTCTTCAATAATGCAAAATCTTGGCCTGGAGTGAGTATAATGACCATTGAAACCAAGTTCATCGACGTTGATGGCGCCCGCATTGCCTATGTTGACGTCGGCGAGGGTAAGCCGCTGGTGCTGTTGCAGGGCGGCGGCCCCGGCGCCAGCGGCATCAGCAACTATCGCCGCAATATCGACGGCCTCGTTGCCGGACGGCGGCTGATCATCCCCGACCTGCCCGGCTACGGCGACAGCGAGGACAAGCTCGGTTTCGCGGACATTTACAAGGCGCTCGGCGGCTTCCTCCTTCACTTCATGGACGCACTGGGCCTCGACAAGGTCGACGCGGTCGGCAACTCGATGGGCGGGATGACCACCGTCGGCGCGGTTCTTCAGCAGCCGGACCGCTTCAACAAGATCGTGCTGATGGGTCCGGGCGGTTTCCAGCCGGCCTTCACGCCCCTGCCGACCGAGGGCATGCGCCGTATGCACGCGTGCATGACGGGCGAAGGACCGACGCGGGAGAAGATGCGGGGCGTTATCGAATGCCTCGTCAACGATACCTCTTTCATTACCGACGAACTGCTGGACGAGAGGGTCGCGGCGGCGTCGCGTCCCGGCCGGTTCCAGCCCTTCGCGCGCCCGTTCGGCGAGATGTGGCGCGAGAATCTGCGCGGCGTGAAGCACGAGATCCTGCTGATCTGGGGTCGCGAGGATCGCGTCGTCCCGCTCGATGTCGCGCCCGGCCTCCTGCAAAGCTTCCCCAACGCCGAACTCTACATCCTCCCGAACTGCGGCCACTGGGTACAGTGGGAAAAGGCGGAAGATTTCAACCGCATAGTGAACGGCTTCCTCAATCGATAAGAGAATGTATGCGACATCCTGCCATTTCGGGAAATGTCGTGAAGGGATGTCCCACGCCATCTCGAATCTCGGGGTGTGAGTAGGGTCATGGTGAATCCTCATCTGCAATTCCGTCTAAGGAACTGCAGATGAGGACATCTGACCGTCCTGATGGGCGAATATCCGCGCGCTACCGATCCGGCGCGGAAAGAGGATTCTGCTATGAAAGCGATCCGTTATTATGAATATGGCGGTCCCGAGGTGCTGCGCTACGATCAGGACGTATCTGAGCCTGCGCTTGCGCGAGACGCGCTGCTGATCGAAGCAGAAGCGACCAGCGTAAACCCGCACGATTGGAAAGCGCGCTCGGGCGCGCTGCGGGCGCATTTCCCGATTGAGTTTCCCCATATTCCCGGTTTCGACGTGAGCGGCATCGTCCGCGCGGTCGGAAAGGACGTGCAGAGCTTTCGGATCGGCGATCGGGTGCTCGCCATGGCAAAAGCGACTTACGCCGAGTTGGTCGTGACGGCTGCGGCGACGGTGGCGCGCCTGCCCGAGGGGCTTGATCCCGCGGACGCCGCTGCCCTGCCGACCGTGGTGCTGACAGGCGACCAACTGATCAACTCGGAGCTCAAGGTCACCGCGGGTCAGACGGTTCTCGTGACCGGAGCGCTCGGCAGCGTCGGGCGGGCGGCTATACACGCCGCCAATACGGCGGGCGCGCGGGTCATCGCGGGAGTGCGTGGCCGCCAATTGGGTGAAGCGGCGGCTCTCCAGGTTGCAGGCTCGGTCGCGATCGATGACGCGGACGAAATCGCTACGCTGGGCAAGATCGACGCGGTCGCGGACATGATCGGCCGTGATCTGGCGCCAAGCCTGCTGGCCTTGGTCCGGCCGGGCGGTCATTACGGCTATGCATCCCGAATCCCTGACGGAACAGCGGAGCGCTTCCCGGATGTGTCGGTGTCGCGCGTCTTCGGCACGCCCAACGCGGACACGCTCTATCGCTTTGCCGAGGACTTTCGCGACGGCCGCTTCTCGCTCCCCATCAGCGCGCGCATGCCCCTCCACGACGCAGGCGAAGCCCATGCGCGACTGGCCGCGGGGGGCGGCGGCAAGATCGTTCTCACCATGCGCTGAACGGCTGCTGCCGTTTGGAGTTTCGGACGCCATCCACGGCGCCATTTCCTCCCGATCTGGCGCGGCCTGCCAACGAGAGAGACGTTCAGATCTCAATGAGCAGTCTGCGGCGCCAGTGTTTGAAGAAGCTGAGCGGCGCTATTATTGATCTTCGCCAGTAGCTGAGTACGGCTGTTCACGAATGTCTTGGCGTAAAGCGATCTAAGATGATTCTCGACCGTCCTGACACTTATATTGAGGGAATGGGCCATCGATAGATTGCTGTGCCCATTTCGAAGCAGAGCAACAATATCCCGCTCCCGGTCGGTAATCCCGAATTGCCTGCATGCTGCCGCGATGCATTCGTCCTGCGTCAGGCCCTGGTCGGGGGCCACGGGCGATTCATCGTCGTTCCCCGCAATGGCGACGTCGCCAAGACAATGCTCCCAATTCGCACCATCATTGGAACGACGCGGGAGATTCACGACGGAATTTTCCTGACGGAGATGCCGCTTCCAAAGCCATTCAACTTCGTACCGCAACGCTATATTCGAAAGGGCCAGCCGCAGCAAAGTCCCGACCCGGCCAAGCGCCTGCCTGTCCTCATACGAAAAATTTTCTGCCCCAAAGCTTCTGCCAAATGACAGCGACACAATCTTTTCGGAAACCACGCCCTTAACTTTGAAGTATATCCCCATGCAATCTTTGATATCCCGGACCTTCAATAATTCGTCATGATAGGTTTTAATCTTACTGAGTCACGAAACTTCGTCGTGGGGATTCGCCCGTCGCCCAGGTGTGCTACGCTGCTGATTCACAGCGATGGAAGCGCGGCATGGACAGCACAGGCGGAAGCCCAGCGAAGGCGTTCGAAGTTTATGTGAAGGCGCTGACGGAGGTGATCGGTCATGCTGACCGAGCCGAGCCACTCCGGGACTATTGCACGGGGCTGATGATGCCGGTGGCGCGCAAGAGCGTCGAGCCACTGGCGGGCTGGTTTACTCTGTCGGGGTGCAGCCGACGGTCAGTGTCTGGCGCCCTGGCGAAGGCCCGCTACCACCGAAGGCGTGGACGGGAAAAGGGCGGCCGCCCAAGCTGGTGCAACGGAACAAAGATCACAAACCGCTCTCCGCAAAGGCGCTGGCTGAGAGCTTGCCGGCCGAGGCCTGGAAGACTGTCACCTGGCGCGAAGGTACGAACACTGAGCTCGCATCGCGATTTGCAGCCGTTAGGCTGCGCGTCGCATCGAGAGACTATAATCTGCCCCAGCCGCGTCCCGAAGAATGGTTCATCGTAGAATGGCCCGAAGGAGATAAGGAGCCACTGAAATATTGGCTATCCACTCTGCCGGAATCGATGACGCTGTCGGAAATCATTGCGATAACGAAGATGAGATGGCGGATCGAGCGCGATTATCGCGAACTCAAGCAGGAGCTGGGGCTCGGCCATTATGAAGGGAGAGGCTGGCGAGGATTGAACGAACCCGCTGACGCGGGATTGGCGTGAGTGTTGGCCGGAATGGCCTCCTGATGGGAAGGTTTGGTTGCTGATACCAACCCCTGACCAGGAGACCATCCCATGGCTGAGGCCACGGCAGCGGTAAGCCCGCTGCGCCGTCGCATGATCGACGACATGAGCTTGCGCAACCTCTCGCCCGCGACGCAACGATCCTATCTGCATGCGGTGACGAAGTTCAGCCGCCATTTCGGCCGATCGCCGGATCGGCTGGGGCTGGAGGATGTCCGCGCCTTCCAGGTCTATCTGGTGTCGCAGGGCATTTCCTGGCCGGCGCTGAACCAGACTGTCTGTGCGCTGCGTTTCTTCTACGGCGTGACGCTCGACCGGGCCGAGATCCCGGAGCGCGTCGTCTATGCGCGCACGCCGCGCAAGTTGCCCGCCATCCTAAGTGCCGACGAGGTGGTGCGCTTCCTGGAAGCGGTGCCGTCGCTGAAGGCGCGCACCGCCCTGACCACGGCCTATGCCGCTGGATTGCGCGCCTCGGAGGCGGTGAGCCTCAAGGTGGAGGATATCGACAGCGACCGGATGCTGATCCAGGTCCGCCATGGCAAGGGCGCCAAGGATCGCACGATCATGCTGTCGCCGCAGTTGCTCGGGATCTTGCGGACCTATTGGCGACTGGCCCGCCCGGAGGGCTGGCTGTTTCCCGGGCGCGGCGACAAGCCGATCGACGTGCAGGGCCTTCACGCATCGGCCGGACGAACTTCGCGGTGGCGCCCGGCCGCGGCGACGGCGCCCATAATGGCGGCGGACCCGATCCGCGCGATCCGAGCTTCCCGCGCGGGCGTACACTGGCCTCGCCTCCGTTCGGCACGGTTCAGGAGCAAGAGGAAATCCTCCGCATCCGCAGCCATGACTTCCATTGAGGCGAGCGCCCGTGCGACCGGGACCATCGAACGCGCGGTCAACGTTCTGCGCGAGGCTACGGCGATCAAGGGCAAGGTGCAGACGCGCGGCGTAGCGCTCGCCGTCTGGGTTCTGCGCGGCCGCTGCCCGGACGAATGGCTGGTCGCGTTCTGGGAGGCGGCCGGGTCAGATCATGAGATTGGCCGAAGTCAGGGCTTGCACGCTGCCTATAACGGCATCGTACGCCAACTCCGTTGCAGCGGCGCGCTGGCCAACCCACGAGGATGAAAGACAATGGAAGGGCCGTCTCGCGGGGGGGCGGCCCTTCGTTTTTGGGTTGGCCGCGGTGCGGCGCTCCTCTTATCCAGACCGGGATGACCGACTCCGCCACCCATTCAGCAGCCCGCACCATCCTGGCGTCGCCACGGGCCATATATCGCGCCTTCCTTGATCCCGAGACAGTTACGTCCTGGCGACCGCCGAAGGGCATGACGGCGAAGATCTTCCACTTCGATTTGCGGCCGGGTGGCGGCTATCGCATCGCATTTATCTACGATGATGCCGAGGCGCGCCAAGGCAAGTCGAGCGCTGACGCTGACACCTTTGAAGGGCGGTTCGTCGAGCTGGTTCCGGAAGAGAAGATTGTCGAGGCGATCACCTTCGAGAGCGACGATCCCGCGTTCGGCGGTACGATGACGATCACGACCCGGCTCACGCCCGTGCGCGACGGGACGAAAGTAACCTTCGTCGCCGAGAATGTACCTCCAGGGATCAGCTCGGCCGATCACAAGACCGGCATGGAGTCGACGCTGAAGAACCTCGCCAATCTCCTTGAGTGAAGCCGAGACGTGGTTACGGCGTTCTCCTCATTCGCTGGCGCTTCTCGATCTTGAAGCCTCGTCGCTTCGCGAGCGCAGTTGGCGAACCGAGGTTGGTTGAGCGCTTATGGATCGGATCCTGCGCTGTAGCCCCCATGCCTTGTCCGTACGAACAAGCCCTTCATCGCACACCGGGCTAATGAGACCTGTGCGCGGGTGGGCGTAGACGGCGGTCGCAAGTCGTGATTCTATGGTGCCTCTGGTGGCGGAGGCGGGTGTGGCGCATCGGGCGATTGGGCAGCAGGGTTTCGGGTTTTCGCAGCGGGAGCGGCCGCGATCGACGCTGGACGAGATCGCCGCGCTGATCGAGTGGGAGCCGATTGCGACGTTGCTGGGGCGGCTGTATCCGGCGACGAAGGGAGAGCCGGCTTGGCCGCCGCTGGCGATGTTCAGGGGGATGCTGCTGGCGGTCTGGTACGACCTGTCGGATGTGAAGCTCGCCGATGCGCTTGACGATCGCGCTTCGTTCCGCCGCTTCTGCGGTTTCTCCGGCACCGAGGCGACGCCCGAGCGCACGGCGTTTGTCCGCTTCCGCCGGCTGCTGGTCGCCCATGACCTCGACCGCGCGCTGTTCGATGCGGTTACAAGCCAGCTCACCGCCAAGGCGATCACGGTGAAGGCCGGCACCATTGTCGATGCAACGATCATCGCATCTGCGAGCGAGAACGACGGCGATGGCCGGTGGGTGAAGCACCGCGGCAAGCGCGCGACGCACGGCTTCAAAGCGCATGTGGCTTGCGATGCGGACACCGCCCTGGTCGAGCGGATCGCGGTCACGCCGGCCAACGTCAACGATGGCCGTGCCGGCCCGGACGCGCTGCCCGACTGTCCCGGCGAGGTCTTCGCCGACAGCGCCTATCGCGGATCGCACTTCGGGGGCGCCGTCCGCGCCAAGGGCGGCACGCCGCGTGTCGTGCTCAACGCCATGTGGGGCCGCGACGAGGAAGAGACGCTCGGCCGACTGCGGGATTGGAACCAGCCGATCCATCGCGTCCGGGGCCGGATCGAGAAAGTCTTCGGCACCTGGAAACGCTCGTACGGACTGCGACGGATGCGATGGCGAGGCCTAGCCAAAGCCGCCGCCCAGATCCACCTCACCGCCATCGCCTACAACCTCAAGCGAACCTTCAATCTCCTCGCCGCGACCGCCTGAAAAGCGGAGAGGACCGATCGCGTCGATCGAGACGCCGGCCAACGAGCGATCCGACAAAAACACGCTAGCACAATGCCCTACGCCCACCCGCGCACAGGTCTCCTAAGATAGCAGCGAGGCGCGCCAATGCCGGTAAGCCCCTTAGTGCGAACCACACCTCGTCGCTCGGATGTGCGACGCCGCGTTCGGAAGGTGGGACAAGAGCCAATGGGCTGAAATTGGCCCATTTGTGCTCATTTGCGCCGAATCGGCACTTCAGTGCCCTACCCCTTGCGCAACGAATCGCGTCACTGCATGAAGATATCGGATCAGATGTAGAGACCGGATTGTGCTACAGAGCCCTCGTGGTTTTGAACTGCCGGTTTAGACAGATGGTTCAGATCTTGAGCGCGTCCGGCTTAGGGTCTGCTCTTTGAACGAGTGAGGAGGGTGAACGACCAAGGCATGCGCCTGCGGATCGCGAACGGATGTGCCACAGGCTCTCTCGGGCGTCCTGAACTGCCGTTCCCACTGTCAGGCAGCTGCTCAACCCGGATCGTGCTACAGGGCCTTCGCGGACCCCGAGCTGCCGGAATTGTGCGGAAAGATGTTGCGTGTTTAATGTGGCCGCGCCGGACGGGCCGAGGCTCCAGATGTCATTTCACCCGCGATTTCAGCCGAAGTGGCGCATCGCAAAGGATGCGACGCGCCGATTCGATGCCCCGGTTTTATGCTGTCAGGACGCTACATCCAAAAATGCGGCGCGATATCGCGCGACCAACTGCCTTGACTCTACCGTTGGAAGCCGGAAGAAGTTCGAAATGTCTCCCACTAGGGGAGCCATTTTCGCGTTTTCGGGTGTAGACGCCCCTCCAGGGGGCACATCTCCTCCATCTGGAGAACCAATTTTCTCCAGTAAGTCGAATGGCTTGCGGAAGGTTGTTGTTAGCTCACCATTTGCGAATGAGCAGTTCGATAGCACGAGATTGAGAGCTCTGCGCTTGCTGGAAATAGGCAGCGTTTCAAATCGATGATGCGCCGTACGAGCGAAATCCACCAGCGCGACCCCATCGTCGATCACATCATCTTCCGCGAGCGATAGGCTCTCGAGATCGCGGACGCACCGATCTCGCTCCTCTCTCCACGTCGCCGCAACGCGATCATGAAACTCGCTTGTTACCCGACCTTCAATTTTATCAAGATAGAGCGTATCGTAAGCATACGGGGAAGGCCGCGGCGCGGTTTGATCAGGCGGCGATTGCGGTCTGAGTGGCGCACCAGTTCCACGGTAGCAGCGCGCCGATTTGGTGGACTGGATGATCGGCGATGCGGGCAAGCACATCGGCGAGCCAAGCCTGTGGATCGACCTCGTTGAGGCGACAGGTCTGGATAAGCGAGTAGGCGATTGCGGCTCGCTGGCCACCTCGGTCAGAACCGCAGAACAGCCACGACTTGCGCCCAAGTGGTACGCAGCGAAGCGATCGTTCGGCGGCGTTGTTCGAGAGGCAGACCCTGCCATCGTCGAGGAATCGGGTGAACGCGGGCCATCGGCGCAGCATGTAGTTGATGGCCTTGGCAACGTCGTGGTTGCGCGAGATTTTGGCGAGTTGCGCGTTCAGCCACGCGTGCAGCTCGGCCATCAACGGCGCGCTCAGTTCTTGGCGGGTGGCGAGCCGATCTGCCGGGGTCATGCCGTTGATGTCGCGTTCGATCGCGAACAGCGCATCAAGCTTCTGCACGGCCTTCAGCGCAATCGGGTAGATGACCGGCGCCTTCTCGCCGCGGCTCTTCTTGCGCGCCGCGCCCTCGACATCTGCGAGCTCGAAGAACTTCCGTCTCGCGTGGGCGAAGCATCCCGCCTCCAGGATCGGCCCAGACTGGCGATCGGCAGCGTATAGCTCTGCGAATCCGGCATAGCCGTCCGCTTGCAGGATCCCGGACCAGGCCGCGAGATGCGTTCGAGGATGTTCGCCGCGTCGATTGCGCGAGTAATGGAAGATCACCGCCGGCGGATCGGAACCGCCGAATGGGCGATCGTCGCGCACGTAATCCCATAGTCGGCCGGTATCGGTCTTGCCCTTGGCCATGACCGGCACGGTCGTGTCGTCGCCATGAAGACGCTCGGCGGCAAGCACATGGGCCTCGATCAGCCGGTAGAGCGGCATGAGCGCGTTGCAGGTGGCGCCGATCTGGTCGGCCAGCGTCGACACGCTGAGCGGGATGCCTTCGCAGGCGAAGCGTTCGGCCTGGCGATGAAGCGGTTGATGTTGGCCGTACTTGTCGAACATCAGCATCGCCAGGAAGCTCGGTCCGGCCCATCCACGTGGAGTGACATGGAACGGTGCCGGCGGCTGCGTGATCTTCTCGCAATCCCGGCAGGTGAACTTCTCGCGAACTGTCTGGATGACCTTCCACGAGCGCGGAATCACCTCGAGCGTCTCGGTCACATCCTCGCCGAGCCTGGACAGGCGATTGCTGCCGCAGAACGGGCACGAGCACGGTGCAGAAACAACCACGCGCTCGCGTGGCAGGTGCTCGGGGAACGGCTTCCTGCCCGGCTTCTTGCGCTCGAACGCGGCAATGGTCGTTGTCTTCGCTGCGGCAGCTTCGGCGGCGAGCTCGTCCTCGGCTGCGTCCGCCTCGAGATCCTCGTACCGCAACTCGAACTGCGCCAGCAGCCGCTCGGTGCGTTCGGCGCTCGCTCCGTACTGCTCGCGCCGCAGCCTCGCGTTCTGCAGCTTGAGGTGAGCAATCATGGCTTCTGTGGCGCTGGCCAGGGCCCGAGCGTTGGCCAACTCGGCCTCGACCTGGGCTGCGTGTTGTTCAGCTTCGTCGGCCTTCTGAAGCGCCAGCGTCAACAGCGCCTTGAGCGCTTCGACATCGTCCGGAAGTGGCGAAACGGCAGCTTCCATGAGCGGAGTGAATCATTGCCGGTCCCGCAGATCAAGCCGGAAATACGTCGATGACCGGCTACCCCGCGCTTTGCGGACGCCAGGAATACTGCGGGTTGCGCCAGTCGACCCCGTCCAGCAGGCACGCCAGTTGCGAGCGCGTCAAAGACACCATCCCGTCCTCCGCCGAGGGCCAGATGAAGCGCCCCTTCTCGAGCCGCTTTGCATAAAGCGACATGCCGATCCCGTCGTGCCAGATGATCTTGACCAGGGACCCTGAGCGGCCGCGGAAGACCCACAGGTCGCCGCCGAACGGATCCTGCGTAAAGTGCTGCTGGACCTGAGCTGCCAGGCTCTGCATCCCGCGCCGCATATCGGTATGGCCCATCGCCACCCACACCCGCGCGCTCGTCGGGATCATCGCAGCGCCTTCAATGCCGCAGCCACCTGCGCTGGCGATGCCGAAGGGAAAATGCTCACCCGCTTGCCGCGGGTCAGGTCGATGACAATGGCTGCGACTGCGTCGGACCGGCTCGGCGCGGCGTCCTCAACCATCGTCACCCCGGCAAAATGCGGTTCTTCCGAGGCGGCTGTAGTCGGGCCTGAGTGCGCCTCGCGCAACTTGTTCCGCCACGTGTAGATCAGTGCCGACGAAATATCATGCCGTCGGCAAACCTGGGCGACGCATGCGCCCGGGGCAAACGCCTCACTGAGGATCCGGAGCCGATCCTCCTCGCTCCACCGTCGGCGACGCTCCGGCCCCGAAATCACTGTCATCTGCCCCATCAACCGCTCCTAAGCGCACCCTCAAGAGCACGCTTAAGACCGCTCAGTTAGAAACCCGGCAAGGCGCGTCTCGCCGGACGGCTACGTGTTATGTGTGGAGTGCACGACACGAACTCGCAGAGGCATTGTTGGCCTCACGCCGACGGAGTAGTGTTAGCGCTTTGGGGCGAGAGACTGACCACTCTTAGCACGAGCCTTCGCAGCGGCGTCGCTGCGAATGGTGCGCGACCTCTCAACTGGCCGCCACTATTATCAAGCTTGGCTCGAAACGGCCGCGGTCGTGAACAGAGCTTGTCGACAAGCTGAATCTCACCGATCATTCCCGCAATCATCGTTGCTACTTTCTGTTTCAGGTTGTTGCCCGCTATGATGAAGTTCCCTTCACTTGCATTATCGTCGCTCCTCGCCCTCACCTCGGCCCACGCTGCCATGCCACAGGTTTACACGCCGAAGCCCGGCAGTGCAGAGCGCACCGCAATTCTCAAAGTACTGCATAACGGCGACACAAGGCCCGAAGCGCGCTTCACCATCCACAAGTTCCGCGTGGTCCGGGGTGGGAGCCGCTCAATCGCGTACGTCGATGGAGAAGGCGAGACTGGTGAATTCCATGCCATCCTGACGCAGCAACCGCCGGCGCCGTGGCGCAAGGTATGGGGCGAAAGCGACGGGGGCAGTGATACCTGCGCCGCCGGCGCGCAGCACTATGCGTGGGCAGTGCATCTGATCCAAAGCTACAAAGTTGCCCCGGATGCTCTTTTTCCCGGCGTCGTACGGCAAGCTCAGGATCTCAAGCGGAGGGCGGCGACGGAGCCAGACCTGCAATGCGTTGGCGATCTCGACGGCGGCCCTGGATCATAAGCCGAGCATCGATGGAAAGCCGAAGATTGTCGGCATCTTGCAGCGCCCCGAACCGAGTGACCCGCATCTCGCCGGCGGAGAGTACGAGACGGCTCACAATCTCCTGGGCGACCGCACAGGCAAAGTTCGCACGGTCCAGACCCATGTGGACATTTTCGCGACGATCGGCTAACCAAGCCGCTCTTCTCCGCGCCTGAGCGCGCCGAAACATTTTCTCCGCCGCAGATCAACGAACGCAGTCGCCGTGACATGCGAATTTTGCCCTGTGGCGTAGGAACCCATTATGAAAGAGATTACGCTTCGCGCTGACTGCGCGAACTGCGCCGCGCTATGCTGCCTCGCCCTCGCCTTTGATCGCTCAGCCTTGTTCGCCATAGACAAGGCCGCTGGTCAGGCATGCCCTCATCTTGACGCAGATGGCGCCTGCGCCATTCACCGCGAACGCTTGGAACGGGGATTTGCGGGCTGTGTAAGCTATGATTGCCTCGGAGCGGGGCAACGAGCCACACAGCTTGTGCCAGGAGCGAAGGACTGGAGGAGCGATCGAGCGATCGTCAAACCCTTGTCTCAGGCATTTGGCGATCTCTTGCGCGCACACGAATCCCTCCATCTTCTGGATTTGGCAGCGATGCTGGATATCTCGTCCGCTGAGCACGGCGTTCTGGCGGATCTACGCGTGGCACTCGTGGAAGCAGGAATAGACGGGCAGAAAATAGCGGCCACTCGATCGCGCATCGACACGTTCCTGAGCGGCCTCAAGGCTGCTGTCGGAAAAGGGAGGCCTTCATCATGTTTGCCTGCCGGCAAGCTTCGGTTGCCCAAACGAAAGTTTGAACAACCGCCGAGCGCGTTAAGCTGAAGGGGTTCAAACTTGAGGGTTTTACGGCATGAAGCTTTACTACGCGCATGGCGCCTGTTCACTTGCCGCATTGATCGCGGCCAATGAAGTCGGCGTGGCACTCGAGCTGATCCGCGTCGATATCAGGACAATACCCCATATTCTGGAGGACGGTACCGATCTACAGCTAGTCAATCCGAAGGGTTACGTACCGTTTCTGGGATTGGACGACGGCGATTTCCTCACCGAAGGCGTTGCCATCCTGCAATATCTGAACGACCAACGCGTAGACGCGCCAGCCGATCAAAGCGGGCGAGCGTGGTACCGAACCCAAGAGTGGCTGACTTTTATCGCAACCGAGCTTCACAAGGGCTTCAGCCCGTGGCTCTTTCATCCTGAATATGGAGAACAGGCAGCGGACGTTGCAAGATCGCGGATCGCCGAGAGGTTCAATTTTCTCGAGCGGCATCTGCAAGCTGACGCGTTTCTGCTCGGCGCGCAGTTCAGCGTAGCCGATGCTTATTGTTTCGCTATCGCGCGGTGGGCGCCCGGCAAGGGGCTCGATCTCTCGCGGTGGCCGGCATTATCGGGCTACCTCGAGCGGTTGGAGGCCAGGCCAAGTATAGCGGACGCCTTGCGCCGCCACGGTTGAAAGCGGTCGCGGTGCAACGGATCGACCGCGCCTCGACCGCAGAACGCGACGCGGCATAACGCCCTTCCCTCGGCGCAGCGCTCTAACTGAAGCAGTGATCGACGCGGGCAAGGCTTCGTGCGACGGAGGGCCGCCGGCGTCGGAGCATCAACGAGGCCTGCCTTGAGGCCCAGACCATGGACTATCGCCGTTGGAGCCCCCCAACACGGCCGATTTCATCGTCCGCTCCGCGGACAGGCTGAACGGTCGATAGGAGCTCGGTGCGGAGCGGACGGCCAGGAGATAGGCGGGCAGAGAACTGCGAGCTGGTGCAACCGGGTTCCCTGGCGGTGCCACGCTGGAGAGCTGTTCGAATGGGAGTGAAGACCGATGCCAACATACCGAGGCGAATGTCATTGTGGCATTGCTCGTTTCGAGATTGAGGCGGACATCGACCATGTTCGGGAATGCGACTGTTCCATATGTCGTCGTCGCGGAGCGCTCATCTTCCGGGTCGCGCCGAATGCGATACGCTTCCTGACGCCGCTGGATCGGCTCATCGTTTACCGGTGGGGGACAGGGACCGCAGCAGATTATATCTGTCCCCAATGTGGCATTATGCCCTTCCGCCGGCCCAGCGCGCTCACGAAAGCGGAAATCGACGCGGGCAAGTCTTCATTCGACGGATGGGCGGTCAACGTAAGGTGCATCGACGGGCTCAACCTTGAGACCTTACCGCGTGTTCGGATAACAGGAAGCGATCTCGATATTTGATCCGCAGGCAGCGTTGACGATTCCCTACCCGCTTGCCCGATTGCAGAGCCCGCTTGCCGCCCGACAAGCATATCAAATGCGACGTCCAGCATCGCTTCCGCTAACAAGCGGGCAGATTTTCATAGGATCATGCAGTGACTCTTCAGCTTTACGGCTTTTGGCGGTCGAACGCCGCATTTCGCGTACGCGTTGCTCTTTCGCTCAAAGAGCTCGCCTTTGAGGAAATCGATGTCGACATCCTATCCGGGCGGCAATTCGATGCCGCTTACGCGCAGGTGAATGCCGAACATGCCGTTCCAACGCTCGTCCACGGTGGCCACCGCCTCTCCCAGTCGCTGGCGATCATCGAATATCTTGATGAATTCCAGCCGGAACCGGCACTCCTGCCCTCCGCACCGCGCGAGCGCGCCTATGCCCGGTCGCTCGCCCTGGTCTCATCAGCCGACGCTCATCCCCTTACCGTTCCGCGTGTGCGCAAGTATCTGGGAGAAGCATTCAGCGCCGATGGGGCGGCCATCGAGAGATGGTGCCGGCACTGGGTCGCGGAAGGGCTCGCCGCTTATGAGCGGCTTCTGGACCAACGTCCGGCAGCACCCTTCGCGCTCGGTCAGGACGTGACGATCGCCGATATCTGCATCGCGGGCCAAGTCGCCCTCGCCGATGTATACGGGATGGATCGCGCCGTATTCCCGGCGGTCGATGCTTTGGCCAGTCGCTGTTTCGCTTTGCCCGCCTTTACCGATGCCCACCCCTTCCAGCAGAGTGGATACAAGGCGGCGAACGAGCGCTAGGCTATAAAGTCTCGCACTCTGCTGGGAGTCGGCAGCCGATCACCACGGTCTCATTTGTCGGCAAATCCCGCAATTTTTGCTCAGTTCCGCGTCTCGGCGTGCAATGAGGGTAGCGCCTCATCGGTATCGGCCGCGCCGCTGCGCTTCGAACGATGGGGCGTGTGCGCGTGAAGGAAGCGTTGGCCCTGCGAGGCAGAGAGAAGAACAGCATCGTCCTGCCCGGGATCGTAGCCGCCGGCGGCTGGGTACGGATGATCTAAACTCGCCACCTGCGATATCCATAGGTGGGATGATCCGGTTTTTCCTGCTAGAAACCGGACTATGTCCGCCTCGAATGTACTTCCCCAAGCTCCGCGTCGCTCCCTTGTCGAGACGGCCATCGATCTCATCCGTACGCAGGTGGAAACCGGCGCATGGAAGGTCGGCGAGCGCATTCCCAAAGAAGCGGAACTGGCACACATGCTTCAGGTCGGGCGCAATACCGTGCGGGAGGCCTTTCGCGTCCTTTCCCACGCCAAGCTTCTCGAGGTGCGGCAGGGTGACGGCACGTATGTCCGCTCCAGTATCGATTCCGCCGAGGTGATGCGCCGCGTCGCGCGGGCAAGCCTCCTTGACCATTTCGAGATGCGGGCGGTGCTGGAGACAGCGGCGGCACGCCTGGCGGCGGAGAGACGCACGAAGGAGGATCTCAAGCGGCTGACGAAGCTCCTCGGTGCACGTGGCGACCTCACCAAGGAATCGGACACGAAAGCGTTCGTCGAAAATGACGCTGAGTTCCACCTCGCCGTGGCGCAGGCCTCGCATAATGAGGCATTAGCCGATCTCTATCGCTATTTCGCAGCGTCGGTCCGCGCCAATACCTCGGCCGCCCTCGCACAGGTCGACGTTCCGGAGCCGGACCTCGCCGCGCACCTCCGTATCCTGACCGCAATACGCGATCAGAAGCCGGAGCACGCTGCCGAAGCAGCGCACGCCGTCGTTGCGCCGATCATCGATGCCTTGAAGTCGGTCATCGGCAGTTAGTCGTCCAAAACTGGCGCATGATACCCGTCGGTCACCGAGCAGAACCGACCCCTTCCTGGCTGCCGCTTCAGTTTCCCCGCGCCCGTGATCTGATCAGTCCGAGCCTGCGATGCCGGCCAGAATAAGGTCGATGCCGGCCAGGAACTGCTCACGGTCGTCGTGATCCGCCAACTGCGCCGCGACCTGCCGCACGAAGGGGTGACGCTTCGGATCGAGTTGAGACCATTGGGCGGCAATGGCGCCCAAAATTTCAGCGCGGTTAGCACCGGCCGCCAATCGACGCGCGCGAAGCGCATATTGACCAGCAAGCCCGAGAATAAAGCTCAGCAATGCCGTGGCGGCATTGAAGCGATTGGCCTCCGACACGCCCAGCGCGTCCAACTGAGCGCCGACACCCTCCAGGATTCTCAGGACCGCATATTGCCAAGGATCGCCTGAAAGCTGCGCACCTACCCAAGGGTGTGTCTCCAGGGTGTCGAACACTGCCATAGCCAGCGCGCGGATGACCTCCCGGGGCGAAGTACCCTCAACAGACCGAGGTAGCGCCTCGGCAATGATCCGGTCAGTCGCAGCGGCGAGCAGGGCGTCCTTGTCCGCTACATGCCAGTAAATCGCGCCGCTCCCCGTCGCGAGCTGCTTCGCAAGGGCGCGGAACGTCAGACCAGGTACGCCTTGCGTGTCGAGGATCGCGATCGCGGTTTCCACGATCACGTCCTTCGTGAGGGCCTCTGCACGGCGATCGGTTCGTCTGGTGTGATCAGGCATGCCGCCCTTATTGACAGTTCTGGAACGCTGATCCAATAGCGAATCATGGAACAGTGTTCCAGACTTGAATGGAGCGTTGCTGTGGTCCCTGTCACAATCATCGGAGCCGGCCTTGGTGGGCTGGTCCTTGCCCGCATTCTCCATCTCCATGGCGTTCCCGTCACAGTTTATGAGGCCGAGCTGTCGCCGGACGCGCGATTGCAGGGCGGCCTGCTCGACATTCATGCCAACGACGGTCAGGTCGCGCTCGCCGCGGCAGGGCTGACCGAGGCTTTCCGCGCGATCGTCCATCAGGGCGGGGAAGCGACACGGCTGCTTGATGCTGCGGGAACGGTCCTGTTCGAGGACGCGGATGACGGCACGGGTGGTCGGCCCGAAGTGCCACGCGGCGAGCTTCGCCGCATCCTGCTCGACTCCTTGCCCGTTGGGTCGGTGGAGTGGGGACGCAGGCTCGCGGCTGTCGCTCCCCTTGGCGCGGGGCGGCACCAACTGACGTTCGAGGACGGATCGGTCAGCACCAGCGATCTGCTCGTCGGCGCGGATGGCGCGTGGTCGAAGATACGACCGCTGCTGAGCAACGCCGTGCCGGCATATACGGGCGTATCCTTCATCGAGACGTGGCTCCACGATGTGGACACATGTCATCCTGCAACAGCCAGGGCGGCAGGCACCGGGGGACTGATGGTTCCCGCCTCGGGGAAAGGCATCTTCGCGCACCGCGAATCCGGGGCCGTTCTTCATGCCTACATCGCTCTTGCCCGACCCGTAGACTGGTTCGCGTCAATGGACTTCGGCAATCCGACCGTGGTTAGGACCCGATTGGCCGCCGAGTTTGAAGGCTGGTCGCCCGCGCTCACGGCGTTGATCACCGAAGCGGACACACCGGCCGTGTTCAGGCCGCTCTATTCTCTTCCAACAGGCTTGAGCTGGCCACGCGTTCCGGGCGTAACGCTGATAGGTGACGCTGCGCACCTTGCTCCCCCGGCTGGGGAGGGTGCGAACCTGGCCCTGCTCGACGGCGCCGAGCTTGCGGCGGCGGTCGTCGCTCATCGCAACGATCCCGAGGCCGCGCTTGCCGCTTACGAGCGAGCGATGTTCGCTCGGGCCGCAACCTCCGCGTCGGACGCGCACCGTATGCTGGAGCTCATGATCGATGAGCAAGCGCCGCTCGGCATGCTCGACTTCTTCAACAACGCTGTGGCGCACCGGGATGCTCGTTCGGCATCCACGCGGCTGCCAGATTGGGAGGCTTGAGCGCCATGGTCAAGATGTATGACGTGTTGATCGCCGGCGCCGGCCCGGTCGGCCTGTTCCTGGCATGCGAGCTCGCCCTCGGTAGCTGTTCAGTGCTCGTGCTGGAGAAGGCCACCGATCCAGCCTCCCCGCTGAAACGGTTGCCGTTCGGAATGCGCGGCCTCTCGGCGACGAGCTTGGACGCCCTTTATCGGCGCGGGTTGCTTGACCAGATCTCGGCCGGGCAGCCGCATGACATACGGAAGGTGGCGCACTGGATGCAGCAGGCACGCCGACCAGTCGGCCACTTCGCCGGCATCCAGTTCTTCGAGGAGGATATCGAGAGCACCGGCTGGCCATATTATTGCCCAGGGCCGGGTGGGCTCGGCATGTCGACAACCTTGGAACACCTCGAGGCGGTACTGACGAGGCGCGCAGAAGAACTGGGTGTCGAGCTTCGCCGCGGGGTCGAGGTCGCTCGCGTCGTCCAATCGGCGGGTGAAGTTGTCGTCGGTGCTGGCGACGAAACCTATCGGGCCAATTGGCTGGTCGGATGCGATGGCGGTCGCAGCATTGTGCGCAAAGCCGGTGGTTTCGGCTTTAACGGAACCGATCCGGAGTTCACTGCCTATTCGGTCGAGGTCGAGCTCTCCAACCCGGACGCCCTTCAACCCGGCCAGCACGTCACCGCCACAGGCGTCTATGTCTACGCCAAGCCCGGCGTGATGACGATTGCCGAGTTCGACGGTGGGGCACACCATCGGACGGAACCGATCACGCGAGAGCACATCCAGGCGCTGCTGCGCCGCGTGTCGGGCATCGACATGGGCGTTCAATCGCTGCGGCTGGCGACAACCTGGACCGATCGCGCCTTTCAGGCCGATGCGTACCGCCGGGAACGCGTGTTGCTGGCGGGCGACGCCGCGCACATTCATTCACCGCTTGGCGGTCAGGGGCTCAACCTTGGGCTGGGCGACGCGCTGAATCTTGGATGGAAACTCGCCGCTGTCATTCGCGGCGAGGCCCCTGCAGGACTTCTCGACAGCTACGAGACCGAGCGACACCCTGTTGCTGCACAGGTGCTCGACTGGTCGCGCGCCCAGGTCGCGCTGATGCGGCCCGAGCCGGCGTCCCGAGCACTTGCTGCCATCCTTCGCGACCTGATCGCAACGCGTGACGGTGCAAGCTACTTCGCCGAACGTAAGTCCGGCATGTCGCTCCGCTATGATCTGGGCAGTGACCATCCCCTGGTGGGACGAAGTGCGCCGGACATCCTGTTCACCGGAGGAGCCAGGCTCGGTGAACTGCTGCGTGACGGTCGCGCCATCCTGCTCGATTTCAGCAACGATGCACCGCTGGCCAGCATTCAGGACGTTTTCGGCAGCAGGCTCCGCTACCTCGCCGCAGAAGCCGAAGAGCACTTTGGCATTTCAGCAATGTTCGTGCGTCCCGATGGCATTGTCGCCTGGGCTACGGAAATGGTGCCGGCCCCCAACGAGGCACGAATCGCGATCTCCCGCTGGGTTGGAGAAAATCAGAGCTGAGCGCCAACGGGTTTGGGCAAAAACCACCATCCGATGCCATTCCCTGGCCCGCTCCGCCGGGGATCAATCGTCTGTTTTTGACTATCGCGCACTCTGTAGTGCCTGCGCGGGCTCAAACGACGTCGAGCGCTTCGCCCGCGAGCAGGCGGCGCGCGAGGACCTGCGCTTCGTCCATTGAGCCAGTCGCGACCTGTGGCGTGCCAAAGGCACGCACCAGATTGGGGAGCATAGCCTCCAGTTCGGCACGCCGCGCGGCATCGGACTCAACGACGATCAAGCCCAGGCACACCTTTGCAAGTCGATCCTTGTTCTGCTTCAGCCAGGCACCGCGGACCTTGCGGTCTTCATGGGTCTCGTCGCGCTCGGCCTTTGGGTAGATCAGCACGAAGCGCGCACCGCCCTCAATGAGCGCGTCCATTTCAGCGCACCAGGCCGGACCATAGCCGGAATCGGCAGCCACGCTGCGGAAGCGCACCACCGGGAAATCTGCAATGTCATGGAGAGAGAGCGTCGGACTGGGCACGGGTGAGTTCCTCACGGCGATAGAGAGGGTGATCCTAACATCCCATGTTTATTGACATTGCGACCGAGTCGCAATAGGGCTGAAAAGAACTTTCAGGAGCCCACGCTATGAGAGTACCGCGCCTTGTTTGGCGGTGCGTTTCTCAGCCAAAGACGCATCTCGCATCTGTCATCGCGGTGGGCTCAATCCGACCGGCGGTGCATCTGGAAGCGTCGATCGCGTCCCAGGCGATGACCCTATGGTCCTTTCGACGATCATCGTCACAGATACGCTACCTCGGCCCACCGAACGACCCGACGGGATTGTCGCTCGCATTGACAGCACCGGTATCAGGAATGCTTCCATGGCAACGGTCACGTCGTCACCGGAAGCCTCGGCTTCCGTCGGTAGATTGCTTTTCCTCCGACCGACCAGTCAATTTCACCCTGCGGCGCGGCGAGCGCTTCCCTCGAGCAGATGGCGGCGGTCAACCAGCCCCTGCCCGACTATATCGAAGAATGCCCGCACGCGAGCGGTGTTGCGAAGATCCCGATGCGTAATCAGCCAGAGCTCGCGCGTGAGCGCCGCTTCGGGAAGAGAGACGCTCTCGATATCCGTTTCCTGATCGCCCAGGTAGCAGGGCAGAAGCGCCATCCCGATCCCCGCCTTCACCGCCATCATCTGGTTGATCAGGCTGCTCGAACGATAGACGATCTGATTCCCCGACACCGTGTCGGTCAGCCATTTGGCCGCCGCAGCGACAGCCGAACTGTCCCAACCGATGAAGCGATGCCCCTCGAAGGGCACTGTAACGGGCCGGTCGTGATCGGCCAGATAGCGAGGACTGGCATAAAGCGCCCAGGCGGTCTCGGCGATCTGCCGCCCGAACAAATCGCCCTCCACGGGCCGCGTGGCCCGGATCGCGATGTCGGCTTCACGGCGGAGCAGGTCGAGCTGCCGATTGTCGACGAGCAGTTCGACCGTAATCCCCTCATGCCTGGACCTGAACTCGGCGAGCAGATCGTTGAGGATGCGATAGGCCAAGGACTCCGAGCAGGTGATCCGCAGGTTACCCGAAAGACGCGCGTCGCGCCCGGAAATCTCTCGATCGACCGCGAGCGCCTCAAGTTCCATCCGTTCAGCGGCAAGCAGCATCCGATCCCCCGCCTCCGTGGGCGTGTAGGCTCCGCCGTTCCTGTCGAACAACTGCGCTTCGAGCTTGGCCTCAAGCGCGTTGAGCCAGCGGAAGATCGTCGAATGATCGTTTCCGAGCTCCTTTGCGGCACCTTTCAACGAGCCGGCGCGGTTGATGGCGAGGATAAGCCTGAAGTCGTTCCAATCCATGAATTCGCTTGCTCATCGGAAAGTGTGTTGGCCAGATTTTGGCCGGCGCTTGCAGATCTGCATACGGGGCAGAAATCGCCCCTGCAACGATCCGGCGATTGCAGCCTCGCAATGGCCGCTTGCGAAGCCCCAAACGCGACGAGCAGCGTGGTCCCGTTATGACGTGCGGATTCCGGGGTGATCGCGCCCATCATTCCGAGATGATGTCGCCCGGCATTCCGATTTGATGCCGCCCACCGTTCCGAGATGATGCCGCCCATCATTCCGGAATGATGCCGCCCACCCGGTGCGGTGTTTGGAAGGTCAGTTTCGGTCGTCGAGGATCGCTCCTTTTGGGGAGGTCCGATGCCGACGGAGAGACTGAGCATGCGTCGTGTACGCGAGATATTGAGGCTGATCCGTGACGCGGACATGCCGGCCCGTGCGGTTGCCCGCCAGCTCGGCGTGGCGGCCTCGACGGTGCGGGAGACGGTGCGTCGGTTCGATGCGTCGGGCATGGAATGGCCGCTGCCACCGGGGTTGAACGATACGGCGCTGGAGAGCCGTCTGTATGGTCCGGCGGGGTCGAAGCAGGGTCATCGACGGCGCGCGGAGCCTGACTGGGCGGCAGTGAACCGAGAGCTCAAGCGCAAGCACGTGACGCTGCAGGTGCTTTGGGACGAGTATATCGAGCTTCATCCCGACGGCTATCGCTACAGTCGGTTCTGCGAACTGTATCGCGGCTGGGAAGCTCGACTGCCGGTGACGATGCGGCAGAACCACATCGGCGGCGACCGGATGTTCGTCGATTATGCCGGCGACACGGTGCCGGTGGTGGTGGACCGGCTGACCGGGGAAATCCGCGACGCGCACATCTTCGTGGCGGTGATGGCGGCATCAAGCCTGTCGTTCGCGTTCGCGACGTGGAGCGAGACGCTGCAGGACTGGAGCGACGCGCACGTGCGGGCGTTCGCGTTCTTTGGCGGTGCCGCTCGCCTGCTGGTGCCTGACAACGCCAAAGTCGCGGTGATCAAGGCGTGCCTGTACGATCCGCAGGTCAACCGCAGCTATGCCGAACTCGCGGCGCATTACGACACCGCTGTGCTGCCGGCGCGGCCGTATCGCCCGCGCGATAAAGCGAAGGTCGAGGCCTGCGTCGGCATCATCGAGCGGTGGCTGCTGGGGCGGCTTCGCCACCGGGTCTGGTATGGGCTGGGCGAATTGAATGCCGCGATCGCCGACCTGCTCGCGCGCCTCAATGACGAGCGTGTGTTGCGGCGGTTCGGGCGGACGCGCCGCCAGCTGTTCGAAGAGATCGACGCACCACACCTGAAGTCGCTGCCGGCGACGGCCTATGTTCTGGCGCAGTGGCGCCGAGCCCGGGTCGGGCTCGATTATCATGTCGAGGTCGAGAAGCACTTCTACTCGGTGCCCTATCGCCACGTCCGTGCGGCGGTCGAGGTGCGGCTGACGGCACGAACCATCGAGATCTTCGCTGCTGGCGAACGGATCGCGGCGCACATGCGCGGCTCCGGCAATGGCCGCCACACCACG